>JAEEGI010009594.1_pt1 | contig 21174 bp, 22 predicted proteins | sample 8958751 | NCBI WGS metagenome assembly JAEEGI01 (sample SAMN16246545, study PRJNA631951) | gut metagenome | biome: gut microbiome; feature: rumen; material: KS-attached | host: Bos | place: Iran: Karaj | collected 2018-10 | reverse complement strand
AGGGTGGTATCAACGCCGCTAAGTGCTACCAGAACGATGGTGACTCTGTTTACCGTCTGTTCTACGATACCGTAAAGGGTGGTGACTATCGTGCTCGCGAGGCTAACGTATATCGTCTGGCTGAGGTTTCTAACAATATTATTGACCAATGTGTGGCTCAGGGCGTACCTTTCGCTCGTGAGTACGGTGGTATGCTGGCCAACCGTTCGTTCGGTGGTGCTCAGGTTAGCCGTACATTCTACGCTAAGGGTCAGACCGGTCAGCAGTTGCTACTGGGTGCCTACTCATCACTTTCTTGTCAGGTTCAGGCTGGTAAAGTAAAGCTCTACACCCGTTATGAGATGGAGGATGTAGTCATTGTGGACGGTCGCGCTCGTGGTATCATCGCCAAGAACCTGGTTACTGGTGAGCTTGAGCGTTTCTCAGCTAACGCTGTAGTTATCGCTACTGGTGGTTACGGAAATACTTACTTCCTCTCTACTAACGCTATGGGTTGTAACTGTACAGCTGCTGTTCAGTGCTATCGTAAGGGTGCTTTCTTTGCAAATCCCTCTTACGTTCAGATTCACCCAACATGTATTCCCGTTCACGGCGATAAGCAGTCTAAGTTGACGCTGATGTCTGAGTCGCTGCGTAACGATGGTCGTATATGGGTTCCTAAGAATATTGAGGATGCTAAGGCTCTGCAGGCAGGAACCAAGCAGGGTTGGGAGATTCCTGAGGAAGATCGTGACTACTATCTGGAGCGCCGTTATCCTGCATTCGGTAACCTCGTACCACGCGACGTTGCCAGCCGTGCAGCTAAGGAGCGTTGCGATAAGGGCTTCGGTGTTAATAACACAGGTCTGGCCGTGTTCCTCGATTTCTCAGAGTCTATCAATCGTTTGGGACTGGATGTTATCATGCAGCGTTATGGAAACCTCTTCGAGATGTACGAGGAGATTACTGATGTGTTCCCTGGCGATGTTGCCAACGAAATCAATGGTGTGAAGTACTACAAACCTATGATGATTTATCCTGCTATCCACTACACCATGGGTGGTATCTGGGTAGACTACGAGCTGCAGACCACTATCCCGGGCCTGTTTGCTATCGGTGAGTGCAACTTCTCTGACCATGGTGCTAACCGTCTGGGTGCTTCTGCTCTGATGCAGGGTCTGGCCGATGGTTACTTTGTATTGCCTTATACCATCCAGAACTATCTGGCAGACCAGTCTATCTGGGGTAAGGTCTCTACCGACCTGCCTGAGTTCGAAGAGGCAGAGAAGGCAGTTGACGCAGAGCTCACTCGTTTGTTAAATATCAAGGGTAAGCGTTCTGTTGACTCTATTCACAAAGAACTGGGCCATATCATGTGGGAGTATGTAGGTATGGGTCGCACTGCTGAAGGCCTGAAAGAAGGTCTGAAGAAGATGCATGAGCTCGAGAAAGAGTTCGATACCAACCTCTTCGTTCCTGGCACTAAGGAAGGTCTGAATGTCGAACTCGACAAGGCGATCCACTTGCGTGACTTCTTCACTATGGGTCAGCTCGTAGCTTTCGACGCACTCTCTCGTAACGAGTCTTGTGGTGGTCACTTCCGTGAGGAGTATCAGACCGAGGAAGGTGAGGCCAAGCGCGACGATGAGAACTACTTCTATGTAGGATGCTGGGAGTACAAAGGCAAGGGTGTTGAGCCTGAGCTCTCTAAGGAGCCGCTGGAGTACGAGGCAATTAAGGTACAGACACGTAACTATAAAAACTAAGTAAATATGGCTAAGAATATCAGCTTTACAATAAAGTTCTGGCGCCAGAATGGCCCCAAGGACCAGGGACATTTCGATACCCACGAGATGCACGATATCCCCGATGATACCTCGTTCCTCGAGATGCTCGACATCTTGAACGAGGAGCTCATCAACGAAGGCAAGGAGCCCTTCGTGTTCGACCACGACTGCCGCGAGGGTATCTGCGGTATGTGCTCGCTCTATATCAATGGTACGCCTCACGGACTCACTGAGCGTGGTGCTACTACCTGTCAGCTCTACATGCGTCGTTTCAACGATGGCGACGTGATTACCGTAGAGCCTTGGCGTTCAGCAGCCTTCCCTGTAATTAAGGACTGTATGGTAGACCGCAATGCCTTCGATAAGATTATCCAGGCAGGTGGTTATACCACCATCCGTACAGGACAGGCTCAAGATGCTAATGCTATCCTAATCTCTAAGGAGGATGCCGATGAGGCTATGGACTGCGCATCTTGTATCGGCTGTGGTGCTTGCGTAGCAGCTTGTAAGAATGGTTCTGCCATGCTGTTTGTTTCATCTAAGGTAAGCCAGCTGGCTCTGCTGCCTCAGGGTAAGGTAGAGGCTGCTCGTCGTGTTAAGAACATGATTGCCAAGATGGACGAACTTGGTTTTGGTAACTGTACAAACACCCGCGCTTGTGAGGCTGTTTGTCCTAAGAACGAGACCATTGCTAACATCGCTCGCCTGAACCGCGAGATGATCAAGGCAAAGCTTAGTGATTAGTGAGAGCAGAGCCAAGCTTGCTTGGGTTATGCCGAGCGTAGCTAAGGTCGCCGAAGGCAAGATGGCTGATTAAACAATTTTCAATTATCTATACAGAGCGCTGCAGATTCTAGTCTGCGGCGCTCTTTTTTGTTTAATGATGATTGTAACCAAATTGTAATCACATTAATTCTTAAGATATGAGAATTTCTTTGTATCTTTGCGGCGTAATTGTAAACGAATGATGAAAACTATGACTATTGAAATTCTATTCAGACTCCTCGGTTCGTTAGCATTGCTTATTTATGGTATGAAAACGATGAGCGATGCATTACAGAAACTAGCGGGCTCAGGTCTGCGACATATTCTCGGACGTATGACATCGAATCGGTTCAGCGGAATGTTGACGGGAGTGTTTGTCACCTGTGCCGTGCAATCGTCATCAGCCACAACGGTAATGACGGTCTCTTTTGTGTCGGCAGGACTGCTTTCGCTTGCACAGGCCATCTCGGTTATCATGGGTGCGAACATCGGCACGACGTTGACGGCCTGGATTATGTCATTAGGTTATAATGTTGATTTGACAAATGTGGTATTTCCAGCATTTCTCATAGGCATGGTGCTTATCTATAGGAAGCGCCACCGATTTGTGGGTGATTTTCTTTTTGGGCTTGCGTTTTTGTTCTGGTCGCTGGTAATGCTGAGTGGAGTTGGACGCGACATGGACTTGCAACATAACGCAGACGTAGTGAACTTCTTCGCGTCGTTTGATACATCGAGCTATTTTACTATCCTGATATTCCTTGCTGTCGGTACACTAATTACCTGTATTGTACAATCGTCGGCTGCTGTGATGGCCATCACCATTCTCCTCTGTTCTACGGGCGTACTGCCTGTTTATATGGGAATTGCTTTGGTGATGGGCGAGAATATCGGAACTACGGCTACAGCCAACCTTGCAGCCCTTGGTGCTGGCATTGCAGCGAGGCGAGCAGCATTGGCCCATCTGTTGTTCAATGTGTTTGGTGTCGTTTGGCTGCTCGCTGTATTCTATCCATTTGCCGATATGGTATGTGGTTTTGTGGGCTATGATTCGATGGCTGTTGCGCAGACGGAACGGTTACCCGTTGTCCTCGCCATGTTCCATACATGTTTTAATATCCTCAATACGGTGTTCCTCATCGGCTTTATTCCGCAGATGGAGCGACTGGTATGTTGGCTGATTCCGGAGAGCACGATGGACAAGTCTTCGCCAACGACGCTTCACTTTATCGATGGAGGACTGATGTCTACACCCGAAATTTCTGTGCTTCAGGCACAGAAGGAAATCGTCCATTTTGCAGAGCGCATGCAACGTATGCTTGGCATGACTCATACTCTGCTCGATGAAAAGGACAAAAAAGAATTTGAACGGCAATATGGACGCATTGAACACTACGAGACTATCGCCGATAACATGGAGATTGAAATTGCCGCCTATTTGGAACGTGTGGGCAATGAGCACCTTTCCGACGACACGAAAGCCAAGATACGCGATATGTTCCGACAGATTGGTGAACTTGAATCTATAGGTGATGCCTGCTACAAGATAGCCCGCACAATCCAGCACCGTCATGATAGTCGTCAGGATTTCACACCTCAACAGTATGCCAACCTCCACGATATGTTCCGTTTAGTCAACGAGGCCATGACGCAGATGTTGGTCGTGGTGAGTGGACGACGCGACGATCTTAGCATTAGTGCCTCGCAAGACATCGAACGCGACATCAATGCCCTGCGCGACCGTCTAAAGGGCGAGGTTTCTAGAGACGCTATGGCACACGAATACAGCTATGCCCTTGGATCTCTTTATACCGATATCATTGCCGACTGCGAAAAACTGGGTGATTATGTGATGAATGTCGTTGAGGCCCGTCTTGGTAAGCGCTATCTTACGTTTCGTGGTCTGCAGATGAACCTCGACCGCAAGACTGTTGTTGTCGACGGCATTCCCATTAGTCTTACTCGTACCGAGTTCGATCTCCTTTCCCTGCTTCTTATGCATCGTGGAACCGTCCTTTCCCGCCAGCAACTGATGGATGATGTATGGACTGGTGTCATTGTTACGGAGCGAACCATTAACGTCCATATCACCCGCCTCCGTAAAAAACTTGGTCCCTATGCTTCGAACATTACTAGCCGACAAGGTTTTGGGTATGTTTTTGAGTAAAAGAATCCCAATGATGTGAGATGTTCCCTTTTTGAACCTGCTTCACCCAGTTGAATTTGCAGATCAATATTCTGATGCGGGTATTGTCAATGGTTAATGTGCCACTACATGCTGTTAGATGTCCTGCAAGCATAGTTAGGAAAGTTTTTTCTTTATAATTCGTTCTTTTTTGGTTATTATGATTGCAAAGATGCGAAAAAAGATGTATATTTGTACCCACAATCACAAAATAATTGAAAGGTATGGAAAAATTTAAATTGATGGTGCTGCCGTATGCACCAGAGGCGTTAGAGCCAGTGATTAGTCGCGAAACTATTGGTTTCCATCACGGAAAGCATTTGGCGGCTTATGTGAACAATCTGAATGGATTGCTGGAAGGTAGTGGTTTTGAGAATGCTACGCTGGAAGAAATAGTCTGTAAGGCATCGGGTGGACTGTTGAATAATGCAGGTCAGATATTGAATCATGAGCTATACTTCGGACAATTTTCCAAACCTTCAGAGGCAGAGCCGTTAGGTGCTTTGGCAAAGGCTATCACACGCGACTTCGGATCGTTTGAGGCATTCAAGGAAGAGTTCCAAAAGGCAGGTGCTACGCTTTTTGGTAGTGGCTGGGTGTGGCTCTCTGCTGATAGGGAAGGGAAACTGGTTATTACCCAAGAGCTGAATGCGGCCAATCCTGTTCAGAAGGGGCTCACCCCCCTGCTGACGTTCGACGTTTGGGAACATGCCTACTATCTCGATTATCAGAATCGCCGTCCCGACCATCTTGCAGCTCTATGGCAGATTATGGATTGGGATGTTATTTCAGAGCGTTATGGCAAGTAGTTCAGACTTCGTGCAGTATATTGTTGATCAGTGTGCAAAGGCTGGTGATATTACGGTAAAGAAGATGTTTGGTGATTATGGCATCTATTGTAACGGTAAAATCTTCGGTCTTATTTGTGACGATTGCTTTTATCTGAAACCCACGGAAACCGTTCGCCCGTTGCTGCGTGTAGTTGATATGCGTCCGCCATATGAGGGTGCTAGGGATTATTTTTATATTGGCGATGTTGACGACCGAGACTATCTCTCTCTCATTGTTTATGAGACGTGTAAGGTTTTACCAGAACCAAAGCCGAAAAAGAATCGAAAAGACAAAAAAGGATTATGAAAATTGGAGATAAGGCGCCCGAGATACTGGGCAAGGATGAACAGGGCCGTGATATACGTCTGAGTGATTATCGCGGAAGAAAGTTGGTGTTGTACTTTTATCCCAAGGACAATACCAGTGGTTGTACGGCAGAGGCGTGTAGCTTGAGAGACCATTATAATGAACTTCAGGGAGCTGGCTATGAGGTTGTGGGTGTGAGCAAGGATTCTGCTGCCTCACATGTTAAATTCAAGGATAAACACGAGTTGCCTTTTCCGTTGATTGCCGATATAAACCACACTTTGTTAGAAGCAATGGGTGCTTGGGGTGAAAAATCGATGTATGGCAAGAAAATCATGGGTACCATTCGTACCACTTTTCTTATTAATGAGGAGGGGATCATTGAGCGTATATTCTCAGGGAAACAGGTGAAAACCAAGGAGCATGCAGAACAGATACTGCAAAGCTCTTGACTTCAGTCTGGTAACATGGAACAGATAGAACGAATCAAACAAATGGAGCAGCGGCTGGAAAGAGCCGCTGCTGCAGTGATAGAGTTATCCGCAGCTTTGGAAAAGTATGCTGCGGTGCAGAAAGATATCAGGGTCCTCGACGCGTATTATGGCAGTGAGGAATGGAAACAAGATTATGCCGATGATGAGGCAGGTCTCTTGCCTGTAGACCTCAAACGTGGCGTGCTTTCTGAGGATGGTATCTGGAATCTATTGTCGGATGCGCGAGAACTTAATTGTAGAATTAAATCAACTCAGAGAGATCGATGACTGAAACGAGAAGAGGATTTGTCCAACTGCACTTGAGTGTGCTTCTGGCTGGCTTCACAGGCTTGTTCGGACGATTGATTACACTAAACGAGGTAGATATTGTGTGGTATCGCATGCTTTTTACAAGCCTGATACTGTTAGTCTTTACTGGTCTGCCAAGGATAGGATGGCGTAAATTCCTTCAGCTCTGTGGCTGTGGTGCGTTGCTAGGGGTTCATTGGATGCTGTTCTATGGTAGTATCAAGGCCTCCAATGTTTCGATAGGTGTCATTTGTTTCTCGCTTATCGGCTTCTTTACTGCACTTTTCGAACCTCTAATTTATAAAAGGCGTATATCAGGCGTCGAACTTTTGTTCTCGTTGATAACGGTGGCTGGTGTTCTTTGTATTTTCTCTCTTGATGCTCGCTATCGTTATGGCATCACAATTGGTATTGCGTCCTCGGCCGTCTGTGCTCTCTATGCCATTTGTAACAAAAAGGCCAGTGTGGGGGTGCGAAGTCGCACGGTGCTGATGTACCAAATGTCAGGTGGGCTTATTGCTGTCTCGGCCATTATCCCTTTCTATCTCTTAGTTTTCCCCAGTCAGCAACCAGTCGTTGTCGTTCCTGAAGATACAAACCTTTGGTTTATGCTCTGTCATGCTTTGTTCTGCACCGTTGGCATGTATCTGTTACAGATTCAGGCTTTGAAACGCCTCTCGGCCTTCACCGTTAATTTGACGTATAATCTAGAGCCCTGCTATACCATTGTTTTGGCTTTCCTCATCTTTGGTGAAGGACGAGAGATTAACTTCTCTTTCTATATAGGTATCTGTCTTATTCTGCTTAGCGTTCTCCTTCAGACGAAACGAGTATGGCGAAAAACATGATATAGTTGCTGTTTTCTCAAATAATAGTTGTAATTTTGCAGCCGTGGAGATTAAGAAGAAGATCACCGAACAACCGTCGCGCTTCGATAATCTGGAGCAGATGTCGGTCTTGGAGTTGTTGCAGCACATCAACGAAGAAGACTGCCGTGTGGCCGATTCTGTAAAGAATGCGATACCTCAGATAGAAGCATTAGTGAAAGCTATAGAAATGCGGATGAAACAAGGTGGTAGACTATTTTATATAGGAGCTGGTACTAGCGGTCGATTGGGTGTGTTGGATGCTAGTGAATTGCCTCCCACTTTTGGTGTGCCAGACACTTGGGTAATGGGTGTCATTGCTGGTGGTGATCGCGCTTTACGCCATGCTGTTGAGAAAGCTGAGGACATCTCTGAACAAGGGTGGAAAGACCTACAGGTCCATCATCCAACCATTAATGATACGGTGTTGGGTATCGCGGCTTCAGGAACGACGCCTTATGTGATTGGGGCTGTGAGGTTGGCAAAGCAAAACGAACTGTTAACTGGCTGTATAACGAGCAATCCTGACACGCCTTTAGCCAAGGAAGTTGATTTCCCGATAGAAACAATCGTTGGCCCGGAGTTCGTGACAGGTTCCAGCCGAATGAAGAGCGGAACGGCTCAGAAAATGGTATTGAATATGATTTCTACAGCACTGATGATACGACTTGGTCGCGTTCAGGGTAATCGTATGGTTAAGATGCAGTTGACAAATGCTAAGCTTGTAGATCGTGGAACACGAATGCTGCAGGAGATTTTAGGCTTAAGCTATGAGGAGGCTCAACAGCGTTTGTTGGAAGCAGGGAGTGTAGATGAAGCATTGTCGATGACATAATATAGTTAGGGAAAGACTTAACAATGACATATATAGGTGAACTAATATCAATAGGTGTAGCCTTTTCATGGACGGCTACGGCATTATTAAGTGAGTTTGGTAGTAAGCGTTTGGGCAATCTGACGCTTAATGTGTTGCGAATGGCTTTGGCATTGGTATTTTCATTGGTGCTTTTTGGGGTTATAACTGGTAATCCGTTGCCCGCAGGGGCCTCGTCGGAGGCCTGTGGATGGATGCTCTTGTCAGGACTTATAGGCTATGTCATTGGCGATTTCTGCCTTTTCCAATGTTATATTATTATTGGCTCTCGTTATGGTCAGCTCTTTATGACCCTTGCTCCATTGGCGGCAGCATTGATGGCTTGGATAACATTAGGACAGCAGATGAAGCCCATGAGTGTTATGGCTATGCTTGTGACGCTTCTTGGTATTGGTGTTTCTGTGCTTGGACGTGGGGAGCGTCATAAGATATCATTGCGCTTGCCTCTTAATGGTGTGCTCTTTGCTATAGGTGCGGCCTTGTGTCAAGGTATAGGTTTGGTGTTGAGTAAGATAGGCATGGATCATTATGAAGTTGCCGCATTGGCTGAAGCGGGTATACCAGAGTGGCTGGTACCGTTCAGTGCAAATTTCTATCGTTGTATAGCAGGCATCATTGGTTTTACGTTATTGTTGTATTTCCGTGGTAAAATGGGGGATTTACGTGATGCCATACATGATTGTAAAGGTATGGCTGTTGCTACGGCAACGACGATTTTTGGGCCTTTTGTAGGTGTTGGTTTCTCGTTAATGGCTGTCCAATATACTGCTGCGGGTATTGCCTCTACATTGATGGCGATGACCCCTATCATTATTCTTCTTCCGTCATACTGGCTCTTTCACGAAAAGATTACTTGGCGAGCCGTTTTGGGCGCAATCATCTCTGTTGTTGGTGTCAGCCTGTTCTTCTTAGGATAATTGGCTGATTCAATCCTCTGCGGTAAGATCCTTTATCTGGTCTATAATCTCCTGGTATTTTCGTTGGGTTTTAAAATAAAGAGAAAAACCAATGATAGCACCAATAATAACACCGATGAAGCCGGCAATTAGTAAAACCGTTGATGCGGTAGAAATTTGGTAAACTTCATAAACTAACCAGGCAAACCAGAGAATGACAGCAGGGATACCGAAAAAAAGCCAACTACTATCGAACTTCTTGGCGCGGGCCATTCTCTTGCTGACATTCAACAGATTGCTTTTCGTGAGATCAAAGTTGTTTAGATTTCTACAATTATAATATGTAGCCACAACGCAGATTAGCATGAAAACACTTGTCCCAATCCAGAAAGCCTGCGAAAGTCCTATGGTCTTGATAAAGCACCAATATGAATAAGGGATCATCAACAGGCCAATGGCAATAGTAATATAGTAGCGGAGGCTGATGAAATGGGCGTTTTTTCTCATTGAGTTGTGAATCAGCTTGTCGTTCACAATCTCCTGTTCGTCCAGCTTCTTTTTTAGTGTGTCCATCTGCTGGCGCATGCTATCTAACTCGAAATTGTTGTTCATAATGGGATAGGTTTTAATCGTTTGACATTTGTTTTAATTGCTCTCTGATTCTGTACAGACGGACACTGACGTTTTTCGTGGATATACCTACGATCTGTCCGATTTCCTCGTAAGAGAGATTCTCAAGCCAGAGTAGGACAATTGCACGATCGAAAGGCTGCAGTTTAGATATGCGTTTGTGGAGCATGTCCACTTGACGAGTATCCTCGTCGCAGTCTTCAAAGAGATTAATGTCCATTGAGACCTTAGCAGATGCGGCGCGCTTCTTCTTCCTGTCTATAGAGATACAGGTATTAAGAGCAACGCGATAAATCCACGTCTTGATGTCGCTGCGATGCTCGAAGCTCTCGAAGCCTTTCCACAGATTGACTAGTACCTCTTGGAACAGGTCGTTTACTTCGTCGACATCTTTAGAGAACATGTAGCACACGGTGTAGATCGTGCTTTTATGCTCTTTAACGGTTTGCGCAAACTGTCGTTCTAAAACATTCATTGTCTCATCTGTTTTTTGAAACTTCACCCATTTGACGCAACAAAGTTACGAAAAACTACACGAACTTGGAAATAATTGTCTAATTTTGTAGCCGTAATAGCTGAAAATAATGAATTCTGAGACACTCGACTTTATTCGTCAGCATGCAGATGACGATGTCCGACAGCTGGCACTTCGGGGAACGAAGGTTCCTGAGGTAAATCTTCCTTATGCTCTTGAACAGATTGCAGGCAGACAGAAGGCACGTTTGAAATTGCCCTCATGGGCAGCAAATGATGATATAATATATCCATCTCATTTATCGATGGAGCAATGTTCAAGTGAGCAAACGGCTTTGTATAAATCGGCTATTGCAGGTAAAGGCCAGTTTATGGTTGATCTTACAGCAGGTTTTGGAGTCGACATAGCTTTTATAGCAAAAGGATTTCAGCGGGCTGTCCATGTGGAGCGTCAAGAATCCCTTTGTGCGATTTCGTCAGCAAATTATAAATCTTTAGGCTTGAAACAGATTGAGGTTGTTTGTGGCGATGGGGTGGAGTACTTGCATCAGCTGTCGCATGTCAATCTGCTGTTTATTGATCCAGCTAGGAGGGATGAACATGGTGGCCGTACTTACGGAATTGCCGACTGTACCCCAAATGTATTGGAAATGCGCGATGAAATGTTGGAAAAGGCAGATCGCGTCATGGTGAAACTATCTCCAATGCTTGATTGGCGCAAGGCTGTTGCTGATTTGGGAAAGGTGAACGAAGTGCATATCGTTTCAGTTGATAATGAATGCAAGGAGCTGTTGCTTGTTCTATCAAAGGAAGAAAAGTCGCTGAGTGTGTTCTGTGTGAACAATGGTGAGGTGTTTGATTATCGCCCTGCAGACAGTCATGTTAGCGATGTGCCTGCTTTGCCGCAGGAGTTCCGATACTTGTATGAGCCAAACGCCTCAATCATGAAGGCAGGTTGTTTTGAGTTGTTGGAGCAACGGTTTGGTGTTGCCCAACTTGACAAGAATAGCCATTTGTTTGTTTCCGACAAAGAAAAGACGCATTTCCCGGGTCGCCAATTTGTCATTGAACATCAGGCCTCTATGAACAAGCGCGAACTGAAGAAAGTACTCGCAGGTTTTGATAAAGCAAATATTGCCGTGCGTAATTTTCCGCTATCAGTAGCCGCTCTTCGAAAGCGGTTAAAATTAAAGGAAGGTGGTGATGTTTATATTTTTGCAACGACAGTAGCAAACGAAGGGCATCAGCTTTTTGTTTGCCGTAAAAAATCTTAATAATTTTGTTATTTGCGCCTTTTTAAGTATCTTTGCATCGTTTTAAAGCTTTAACAATAACATTGAAATATGTCATCAGTTGAGATTAAGAAGGTAGCAGACAAAAAAGGTCTGAGAGACTTCATCGACTTTCATCATGACTTGTATAAGGGCAATCTGTTTGATGCGCCCAATCTTTTTAGTGATGATATGCACACGTTAAGCAAGGATAAGAATGCGGCTTTTGAGTTCTGCGAGGCTGAATATTTCTTGGCTTATAAGAATGGTAAACTTGTTGGTCGTATAGCCGCAATTATCAACCATCGTGCCAATGAGCGATGGGAGCGTAAAAGCGTTCGCTTTGGATGGGTTGATTTCATCGACGATATAGAGGTAAGCAGGGCTTTGTTCAATGCCGTTGAGGAGTGGGGCCGTCAGAAGGGAATGACAGAGATTATTGGTCCTCTTGGCTTTACTGATATGGATCCAGAAGGCATGCTGATTGATGGATTTGATCAGATGGGAACCATGGCTACTATATATAATTATCCCTATTATCCCAAGCATATTGAGCAGATGGGCGGATGGGAGAAAGATAATGATTACGTAGAGTATAAGGTCATTGTACCCGAAGAGGGAATGCCCGATAAATTCAAGAAAGTTGCAGAATTGGTCATGAAGCGTTATAACCTGCATCCTACACATCCGAAACGTAGTCAGGTGTTTGGCAAGGAACAGGTAGGCCGTAAGGTGCTTGAGGTCATTAACAAGACCTTTGGGAACCTGTATGGTTATTCACAAATGACAGAAGCGCAGATTGATGAGTATTTGAAGATGTATTTCCCCATGCTTGATATGAACCTGGTCTGTCTGATAGAAGATTGGAATACGCCTGGCCATGATATAATTGGTGTGGGTATCTCCATTACTTCAATGACGCGCGCCTTACAGAAGTGTCGCAAAGGCCGTCTGTGGCCATTGGGGTGGTGGCATTGCCTTCGTGCTCTGAAATTCCATAAGGCAGAGTGTGTCGACTTGATGCTTGTGGGTGTCTTACCCGAATATCAGCAGAAGGGGGCTAATGCTTTGCTGTTCTACGACCTGATACCGAGATATCAGAAGTATGGTTTCAAATGGGGTGAGACTAATGTAGAGATGGAGACCAACGAGAAGGTGCAGAGCCAGTGGCAGTATCTGGAGCACCATCAGCATAAGCGTCGTCGTTGCTATCTGAAGAAACTATAAATAAGCTATGGCAGAAGATAATAACATCATTGGTAAACAGAACGAACAAGTACAGTATGACGATGAGAATATTCGTCATCTAAGTGATATGGAACATGTGCGTACCCGTCCAGGTATGTACATCGGCCGCCTTGGCGACGGCTCATTGCCAGAAGATGGCATCTATGTGTTGCTAAAAGAAGTTATCGACAACTCGATTGATGAGTTTAAGATGAAGGCTGGTGATCGAATTGAGGTTACTATTGATGAAAATCTGCGTGTTTCAGTGCGTGACTATGGCCGTGGTATTCCTCAGGGTAAGATGATTGAAGCCGTATCTGTGCTGAATACGGGGGGTAAATACGACTCAAAAGCCTTTAAGAAGTCAGTTGGCCTGAATGGTGTCGGCGTGAAAGCCGTAAACGCCTTGAGCTCTCATTTCGAGGTGCGCAGCTATCGTGATGGTAAGGTACGTAAGGCCACTTTCGAAAAAGGCGAGATGACTAGCGACGTTACCGAGAATTCTCAGGATGAGAATGGAACATACATATTCTTTGAACCTGATAATACGCTGTTTCTGAATTACTCTTTCCACGATGAGATTGTGGAGAATATGCTTCGAAACTATACTTACCTTAATACGGGTTTGGCCATTATGTACAATGGTCGTCGTATTCTTTCCCGTCATGGTTTGGAAGACCTGTTGAAAGACCGAATGACCAATGAGGCTCTTTATCCTATTATCCATTTGCAGGGTGAGGATATCGAGATTGCCTTTACCCATTCTAATCAGTATGGTGAGGAGTATTATTCTTTCGTCAACGGCCAGCACACTACTCAGGGTGGAACTCATCAGAGTGCTTTTAAAGAGCATATAGCCCGAACTATTCGCGATTTCTTCGGGAAATATGAGTATGGTGATATCCGTACAGGTATCGTGGCTGCTATTGCCCTTAATGTTGAGGAACCTATGTTCGAAAGTCAGACAAAGATTAAGCTTGGTTCACTGACGATGGCTCCTGGCGGGGTAAGCATCAATAAGTATGTTGGAGACTTTATAAAACAGGAGGTCGACAACTATCTGCATATCCATCAGGATGTGGCTGAGGTGATAGAAAATAAGATTAAGGAAAGTGAACGAGAGCGCAAGGCGATGGCAGGTGTCACCAAACTGGCACGTGAACGAGCCAAGAAAGCCAACCTACATAATCGTAAACTGCGTGATTGTCGTATTCATTTCAGCGATGTGAAGAACGACCGCAAAGAAGAATCATGCATTTTCATTACAGAGGGTGATTCTGCCAGTGGAAGTATCACGAAGAGCCGCGATGTGAATACACAAGCCGTATTTTCGCTTCGAGGTAAACCCCTAAACTCTTTCGGATTGACGAAAAAGGTAGTATATGAGAACGAGGAATTTAATCTGCTTCAGGCTGCCTTGGATATTGAAGATGGTCTTGACTCCCTGAGATATAATAAGGTGATTGTGGCTACCGATGCTGATGTCGATGGTATGCATATCCGTTTGCTTACCATCACTTTCTTCCTCCAGTTCTTCCCTGAGTTGATAAAAAAAGGTCATGTCTATGTTTTGCAGACGCCCTTGTTCCGTGTCCGTAATCGTCGTACAAAGATTAAGAATAAGAAGGTTCTTGCCGATGCTGATGCGAAAAACGATAAAAGAAGTGATTTCATCACTCGTTATTGCTACAGCGATGAAGAACGTATGACTGCCATTAATGAGTTAGGGCCAGATCCCGAGATTACCCGATTTAAAGGTCTTGGTGAGATTTCTCCCGATGAATTCGCAGCTTTTATAGGTCCTGATATGCGTTTGGAACAGGTGACACTTCATAAGACCGATCAGGTTCAGAAACTTCTTGAATATTATATGGGTAAGAACACGATGGAGCGTCAGAACTTTATCATTGATAACCTTGTGGTAGAGGAGGACCGCCCAGAAGAAGACATATATGAATAAGAAAACAAACTTGTTTATAGCACCTTTGTTGCTGTTTGCTCTTTCTGTTTCTGCTCAGTTTCGTATTGGGCAGAATGATGACAGTCCTTTGCGCAAGTTACAATATGCTGAGATAGCCATTAACAATCTTTATGTCGACAGTGTTGATGAAAAGAAATTGGTTGAGGATGCCATTCGTGGTATGTTGGAGAAACTTGATCCTCATTCCACCTATGCCACGCCCAAAGAGGTCAAAGAACTAAATGAGCCGCTTAATGGCAACTTTGAAGGCATCGGTGTACAGTTTAATATGATTGAGGATACGCTTTTAGTTATTCAGCCAGTTACTAACGGCCCTTCGGAGAAGGTCGGTATCATTGCTGGCGATCGTATTGTATCTGTAAATGATACAGCCATTGCAGGTGTGAAGATGTCGAAAGAGGAAATTATGAAGCGTCTGCGTGGCCCAAAAGGAACGAAGGTTCGTCTTGGGGTCGTTCGCCAAGGCATTAAGGACCGACTAAAGTTCACCGTTACCCGTGCTAAAATCCCAGTTAAGTCCGTTGATGCCGCCTATATGATTCGACCCAATATCGGATATATCCGAATTGGCAGTTTTGGCGCCACAACTTATAAGGAATTTATGGAGCATCTTAAGCAGCTTCGTGACGCTGGAATGACCAGTCTGATTCTTGATCTCCAGGAGAATGGAGGTGGGTATTTAAAAGCAGCGGTTGATATTGCCAACGAGTTTCTGCAGCGTGGTGATCTGATTGTCTATACAGAGGGTTTGAAAGTACCTCGTACCGATTATAAGGCCGATGGCAATGGCGCATTCCTAAAAGGTAAAATAGTTGTGCTAGTCGACGGCTATACTGCTTCGGCTGCTGAGATCGTCACGGGTGCTATTCAGGATCAGGACCGCGGTATTGTGGTAGGTCGTCGTACCTTTGGTAAGGGGCTTGTTCAGCGTCCTGTTGATTTGCCTGATGGTTCTATGATTCGTCTGACGATTGCTCACTATTATACCCCTTCTGGTCGCTGCATTCAGAAGCCTTATAAGAAAGGGGACTCGAAAGATTATGCTATGGATATGCTTAATCGTTTGAAGAGTGGTGAGTTGACCAATGCCGATAGCATTCATTTCGTTGATTCTTTGAAATACGAGACTCTGCGTCAGCACCGTGCGGTTTATGGCGGTGGAGGCATCGTTCCTGATGAGTTTGTTCCGCTCGATACGACTATTTATACCCGATTCCATCGGGAGTTGGCGGCAAAGGGCATTGTCATTCAGCAGAATCTGCGCTATGTCGATAACCATCGTAAGGAACTGAAGAAGCGTTGGACATCGTTTGCTGAGTTTAAAGAGCAGTTCGAAGTGCCTCAGCAACTCCTTGATTCTATCATTTCTGAAGGAGAGAAGCAAGGTGTTAAGCCAAATGATGAGGCTGAACTTGAAAAGACTCTCTCATATCTACGTGTGCAGTTAAAGGCCTTGATCGCTCGCGATATTTGGGATATGAGCGAGTATTTCTCTGTTTTCAACGAGAATAGTGAGATGGTTAAGAAAGCTTTAGAGGTGATAGAGAAATAAAGACATTTTATATCAGTTTGAAATGTTGTAGGGCATTCCAGATGCCTTCTTCGTCTACAGATGTGGTCATGTAGTCGGCTTCTTTTTTCAACTCGTCTATAGCGTTTCCCATAGCAACGCCAATACCTGCAGTTTTAATCATGGTGGTGTCGTTCCCTCCATCACCAAAGGCCATGGTATATTGAGGGTCTAACCCTTCATGGGCAGCCATTGCTAACAACCCTCGACCTTTATCTGCTCCTTGTGCGGTGATATCGGTGAAGGCAGGATGCCAACGTCCGGATATACAGCCAGGAATACGTCCCAGCAGTTCCTTTTCATAGTCCTTGTTGAAGAAAGGTGTAAGTTGCAGGATGCGCTGTTCAAGAACCTCTTCCACGGGTATGGCCTCATTCAAGTTCTTCACAGCTAATTGCTGTCTGAAGATGAAATCCACATCACCTTTGGGATCCAAAACAGCAATGTTTCTCTCTCCGACTACAATAATGCCGTATTGCTTTTCTTTCGCGTCGTTTACAGCCAGCTTGGCCTCTTCTTGAGGAATGGCGTTACAGACTACGATTTCGTTGCCAACAAAACATAGAGCACCGTTGGTGGTCACGTAGCCATCTATTAAGTGCTCAATGGCACCAAGGTTCGTGATAATAATTGGTGGGCGGCCTGTAGCTATAAAAACCTTGTGGCCGTTGGCCTTTGCTTGAGTCAGGGCCTGTATTGTAGAGAGTGGTATCTCGTGTGTCTTGAAACTCACGAGCGTACCGTCTATATCGAAAAAGAGTGCGTAATGCGGTGACATGCCTTTTGGTAATTTTGCCTGCAAAGGTAAGCATTTTATTTCAGAAAAAGCAGTATAATATATGGAGATACCATATTTTTTCGTATATTTGCAACCAAAGAACTAAAACAAATAATTTATGAAGAAGCTGTTATCAACATTAGTCATGCTGACAATGACTGTCTCAGTCTCTGCTGACGATACTTTTTGGTTGGGTGCTGATATTAGTGGCACATCAGGCTTGGAGGATTATGATGTACAACTTTATAATGCCCAAGGCGAGCCTCGTGACAATGTCACCATCATGAAGGAGTGCGGGTTGAATGCCGCCCGATTCCGTGTCTGGGTGAATCCTATGGGGGGATTCAATAGCAAAGAGGATGTGCTTCGCCTGTCTCTCCGTGCTAAGGAACAAGGCATGGCTGTTATGATTGACTTTCACTATAGTGACTCGTGGGCAGATCCTGGTAAACAGTTTATTCCTAAGGCTTGGGAGCAATTGGATTATGAAGAGATGAAACAGGCCTTGGCTCAGCACACATGTGAAACCCTCCAACTATTGAAAGATAACGACATTGATGTGAAATGGGTTCAGATAGGCAATGAGACCACTAATGGTTTTCTTTGGCCTATGGGGCGTGCCTCAGAGAATATGGAACAATATGCAGGTCTTACACAAGCAGGTTATGATGCAGTGAAGTCCGTATTTCCAGAAGCGGTCTGTATCGTTCATCTCGATGCAGGTTGCGACCCTCACCGTTATCAATTCATCTTTGATGGACTGAAGAAGTTTGGTGCTAAGTGGGATATGATAGGTATGAGCATTTATCCTTATTGGGATATTGACGCAAAACTGACAACGAGCGAAGACGAGACGCTTGAAAAAGCCATCGCTAATATAAATCAGCTATGGGAAACCTATCATACCCCACTGATGATAGTAGAGACAGGCTATGATGCCGATCGTGCTGAAGATGGCAAACGATGGATGAGGCGAATGATCGATGCGGCTCGTAGCCAGACCAAAGGCCATTGCAAGGGCATTTTCTATTGGGCTCCCGAGGCCGAAGGCCGTTATCGTTTGGGAGCCTTCCGAAATCATCGTCCTACCGCCATCATGGATGCTTTTAAGGAAACTTCTGAGCAGTGACTCAGTAGCCCCAGTCTTCACCAACTAGAATCACTGTATGCTTGCCTCGTGGTGAGTTGCGCAGGAAGTGTACGTAGTTACAAATGCTTTCTGGCGAGTTGCAGTTATGGCACATGCCGTCTACTTGGCATGGAGTTTTTATGTCAAAGCGACTAGCGTTGATAGGCGATGCCGTGCTTCGAGCCCTGGCCAGAGCAGCCTCTATAGTCTGAGCTACTTTGTTCAGGCCTATGATAAAGATGACCTTCTTTGGCCCCCACGTGATAGCAGCCACACGATTGCCATTTCCGTCAATGTTTATGATTACGCCGTCTTCAGAGATGGCGTTTGCACTCGACAGATAAAGATCTGCCGTGAAGGCTCTGACGTACATCTGTATTTTCTCTTCGTTACCTTCTACCAGGTCACGGTCTAAAACTTCGTATGTACCTTTCTGTCGAAGTGCGTCTGGTAGACCCATATCGCGGATAGTCATGGAGCCCCCCCACGTAATGCTACTGCCATCAGGTATCAGTTCCAACACCTTATTAATAGCTTCACTAGAGGTTTTGCAGTAGAAAGCCTCCATGTTGCGACGCTTCAGATTCTTAATCATCCGCTCTGCCAACCGTTCGTTTCTGAGTTCTTTAGGAGTCATAAATACAATGTTGTTTAGTTAATATTTGGCAAAGGTACACATTATCTTTGATATATGCAAGAGATAAATGTCTATTGTTTTGTCTGTTCAGATTGTCGACTTGTGTCTCAAAACACGTTGCGCAATAATGTTGCATAATTGCAATTATTTGTGTGCTAATACATTAACTATTAAAATGGCTTATTTCTATAGTTTCCTGTTTTGCGACGCTTTTTTCTTTGTTTAAAGAAATAATCCGTCTAATTTTGCAACGTAATCGTAATAAGTAAAGAACCTGTATCTACAGAAAGATTTGAAAAAATCATGGTCTTATCAAACAAATATGAAGTATATGCATAGACAATTTATGAGAGTCCTTTGGGTAGACCTATTGATGTTGTTAATAGTGACATCTTCATTATATTGTAAAAAACTAGAATGTAATCAAATGGTAGTATCGTTGAGGCCCCAATCCGCTGATGACGATTCAATGATGAATTTGCACGTCGAGCTTGAAAAGATTAGAAGTATATAAATAGATTTTATAAGCGCTAGCGGTCTTGCGTATAAAACAGACCTTAATTATTAACTCATTAAAATTATGAAAAAGATTAAGAAAGAAGATTTCGCTATTCTGAATGAAAGCGAGATGAATGAAACCAGAGGTGGTAAACAAGAAAGAGAAAAAATTGGTTGCTTTATGGGCTACAAGGTGTATGCTTGCGCCAGTTGGGAAGCACACTGTGACAGCGAATTTAAATATGGCTGCGATGGTGGCTTCATGTCTTGTGGAAGTGGTTTTACTCTAAAACCAATAAACTAATTTCACGGAGGAAAGTGACTTGTTATCTTGGGATTCGCCATTTCTATCAAATGGTGAATCCATTAAACCTTAAACGATTATGCTTAGAGTGTTGTCGAAATACGATTTTTATTATTTAAAAAAGAATCATGAGTGTTATCTGCTACATATTCCAACCATGACGGTTGTGAATCTGAAAGAAAACACTATTATAGATCAGTTTTTTGTCCAGCTGACTGGACAAGGACAATTCTTTGATGAAGAAGAGTTTCTGAGTCTTGAAGAGGAAGTTTTGGAGGTATTTCCTGTTTTTAGTCATAAGATCGAGGATGCAAAAGATGATGATTCTTATAGAATGCAAAATATTATCTTGCCGATATCAGGTAAATGTAACCTAAGATGTACCTATTGTTTTGCTCAGAATAAGGGCGATTTTGGATTTGGCGACATTACACCGGAGAACTGCCGTATAATAATAGATTATATAATGGAACATGCGAGTAATGAAATGCCATGCAAGATTAATTTCTTTGGCGGTGAGCCTATGCTTCGGATGGATACCATTGATGCCGTGCTTAACTATGTGTCCGAAAAATATGGTGATAAAAAAGTGGAATATGGTATAACGACCAATGGAACGCTGTTTACGGATGACAATATCGAATACTTCAAGAACCACAATATAGGTATTCTATACAGTTATGATGGCCCCGAGGAATTTACGACTCATAGAGTATTCCCTAATGGAAAACTCAGCAACGATCTTGTGTTGAAGAATATTCATAAGGTTAAGGACGCTGGCCTCAAGATTCAATTGAGAGCAACCATTTCAAGCGACTGTAAGTGTATGTGGAAAATTTACGATTATTTTGAGAATATAGGCATACCTTTTGCTGCCGTGCTAGCTTATAAGTCCAGAAATGTAAATGAAACTTGTGTCTATGACAAACGTCTTGAATCATTTAGGAAGCAATACGAGGATTTAATGAATTATTATATCCGTCGTATAAATGAAGGCCTGCCAATTAATTGTATGTCAATCGGAGAACAATTGAGTACAACAGATGGCCGGATGACACGCTTAAAACCCTGTGCATCAGGAAAAATGATGTTTGCAATAGTTGATTCTGGTGATATCTTCAGTTGTGAGCATCTGGCATATGATAAAAAGTATTCAATAGGGGATATTCGTAATGGCATTGATGTTAATAAGATGATGTCATACCGTCCTGACTCAGTTAATGATATAGAGAAATGCCGTGAATGCTGGGCTAAGTATCTTTGTTCTGGAGGATGTTATTCCGAGAAACTTCTCATTGGGCGCGAACACGAGCCTCTTTCGGACGATGAGTGTGAGTTGAAGAAGATGCAGTGGACTTTCCTGCTTTCTGTGTATGTCTATCTGAAAACGAGAAAACAGCAGCA
>JAEEGI010009593.1_pt1 | contig 21175 bp, 15 predicted proteins | sample 8958751 | NCBI WGS metagenome assembly JAEEGI01 (sample SAMN16246545, study PRJNA631951) | gut metagenome | biome: gut microbiome; feature: rumen; material: KS-attached | host: Bos | place: Iran: Karaj | collected 2018-10 | reverse complement strand
GGTCTAGGCTATCCTAGGATTCCTAGGAGTTCCTAGGATTTCCTAGGACAACCTATGAATCATAGAACAACATAGAAGAATCGCATAAACTATTAACTAATAACAGATAATTAACACAATGAATTGGAACGCTAAAGAATTTATTTGGCTTGACTGGCTGGTACTGGCTATCGGTATCGTGGGTGTTGTATGGGCAGTTTATCGCGCCATCAAGAAAGACAAAGAGAAAATGAAGGGCGCCGACTCTCAGGACTACTTGTTCGGAAAAGGCGAGCCTTGGTATGTGATTGGTATGGCTATCTTCGCCGCCAACATCGGTTCAGAGCACCTCGTAGGCCTTGCAGGCACAGGTGCCAAGGACGGTGTGGGTATGGCACACTGGGAGATGCAGGGTTGGATGATTCTGATTCTCGGTTGGCTGTTCGTGCCATTCTATCAGTTGCTCAACAACAAGATGGGCAAAATCATCACTATGCCCGATTTCCTGAAATTCCGTTACACCAACCGCACAGGTTCGTGGCTCTCAATCATCACCTTGATTGCTTACATTCTGACTAAAGTCAGCGTAACAGCATTCACAGGTGGTATTTTCTTTGAATACCTGATAGGTCTTCCCTTCTGGTGGGGTGCTTTGGGTCTGATTGCCATCACTGCTGTCTTCACCGTTATCGGTGGTATGAAGGGTGTGATGACCATGTCTTCTATCCAGACACCAATCCTCATCATCGGTGCATTCCTCGTGCTCTTCCTCGGCCTTTACCAACTTGGCGGTGGCAGTATCGTCGAAGGTTGGCAGAACATGATGAGCTTCTGCCGCGAACTCCACGACGGTTACGGTACTACCCACATGTTCCACTGGGACGAAATCAATGCCTCTGGCCATCCCGACCCACTCTATCATGAGTATCCTGGCTTCGTGGTGTTCATCGGTGCCTCTATTATTGGTTTCTGGTACTGGTGTACTGACCAGCACATCGTACAACGTGTACTCGGCCAGCAGAAGGGCGAGTCGAACGAGGAAGTGATGAAGCGCGCCCGTCGCGGTACTATCGCTGCCGGTTACTTCAAACTTCTCCCCGTGTTCATGTTCTTGATTCCCGGTATGGTTGCCATCTCTCTTGCTAGCGGTAAGTTCGGTGACTTCGGTATCAGCATGGACATCACCAACCAGCACGACACTGACGGTGCTTTCGCCATGATGGTGAAGAGCATTCTTCCTGCAGGTATCAAGGGTTTCGTGACCATTGGTTTCATCTGCGCTCTCGTAACCTCTCTGGCCGCTTTCTTCAACAGCTGCGCTACTCTCTTCACTGAGGACTTCTACAAGCCGATGAAGAAAGGTTTGAGCGAGGCTCACTATGTATTCGTAGGTCGCGTTGCCACAGTGGTTGTGGTGATTCTCGGTTTGCTCTGGTTACCAGTAATGATGGGCATGGGCAACCTCTACAGCTACCTGCAAGGCATCCAGTCACTGCTGGCTCCAGCAATGGTAGCAGTGTTCACTCTTGGTATCTTGTCTAAGAAAATCAGTCCAAAAGCAGGTGAATGGGGTCTTATCGGTGGTTTCATCATCGGTATGCTCCGTCTGGTGACCAATGTGATCACCGACACAGGCAGCAAGGCTATGGACGGTGCATTCTGGAATGCGACCACATGGTTCTGGCAGACCAACTGGCTGGTGTTTGAGTGCTGGTTGCTCGTCTTCATCGTATTGCTGATGATTGTGGTGTCGTTCTTCACTCCTGGTCCAACCAAGGAGCAAGTGGATGCCATCACCTTCACTCCTGAGTACCGCAAGCAGATTGCCGCTAGTTGGGGCGTCTGGGATATCGTAGGCACCCTCGGTGTGCTCGCACTCTGCGGCTGCTTCTACTGGTATTTCTTCTAATCATCAATATGTTTCAGGTATGTGGGAACCTCCCACATACCTGAACTGAAATCACGAGATTCCGGATTTCCGGAATACTCCAAACTCTTCGAAAACAACACTTCAGATGCCCAATTTCTATAACGAGTACGAACGCTTTTTTGTCTCAGTCGACTGTGTGATTTTCGGTTTCTCACAAGGCAACCTGAAACTTCTGATTCAAAAGCGCCCATACGAGCCAAGTCTTGGCGAAGACTCCCTTATTGGTGGTTTTGTGGGCAAAGACGAGAGCGTGAATTCCGCCGCATCACGTGTTCTGACCTACTTCACTGGACTGGAAAATGTGTATATGCAGCAACTCGGTGTTTTTGGCGAAGTGGAACGCGACCCAGGTGAACGAGTGATATCTGTGGTGTACTACGCCTTGATTGACGTTCACGAATACAACGAACATCTGTCGGAAAAGCGAAATGCCCGATGGATAGACATCAACGGACTACCCCGCCTCTGCTTCGACCATAACGAGATGGTGGAAAAAGCACGCGAAGCCCTCAAAATGAGGATTAACGCCGAACCCATTGGCAGCAACTTGTTGCCCGAGCTCTTTACCTTGAGCCAACTCCAGTCGCTACATGAGTCCATTCTGGGATATGCAGTGGATAAACGCAATTTCCGCAGAGCAGTACTTTCTCACGGCCTCATCGAACGAACTGAAAAAGTCGACAAGAAATCATCGAGACGTGGAGCAGTCCTCTTCCGTTTCACCGATTTGAGGAGTTGACGTTACCCACTCCAAAAAGAAATTGTTAACCAGTCAAATACTCGAAAACAATTATCGACTTGACGAAATGACGATTAAACGATATAACGATATAACGTTATGACGTTATAACGAAATAACGATTAGAGAATCAAAAAGTAACGAAAAGACACAACCAACAAAAAGTTATTGAATATGCTAGAAGAACTCAAACAAAAAGTATTCAAGGCCAACCTTGACTTGGTGAAACAAGGTCTGGTCATCTTCACATGGGGCAACGTCTCTGGTATCGACCGTGAGAAAGGCCTAGTGGTCATCAAGCCAAGCGGTGTCAGCTACGACGACATGAAGGCCGAAGACATGGTGGTTGTTGACCTCGAGACCGGCAAAGTGGTCGAAGGCGACCTTAACCCTTCAAGCGACACACCAACACACCTTGTACTCTACAAGGCCTTCCCCAATATCCAAGGCGTGGTACACACCCACTCTACCTACGCTACAGCCTTCGCACAGGCAGGAAAGGACATTCCCAACATCGGCACCACTCATGCCGACTACTTCTATAAGGATATCCCCTGCACTCGCGACATGACTGAAGCAGAGGTGAAAGGACAGTATGAGCTGGAAACAGGCAACGTCATCGTGGATGAGATTCTCAATATCCGCAAGATTAATCCCGACCACACACCAGCCGTGTTGGTGAAGAACCATGGTCCATTCTCATGGGGCACCAGTCCTGACAACGCTGTCTATAACGCCAAAGTCATGGAACAGTGTGCCAAGATGGCATTCGTGGCATTCTCAGTGAACCCCGCCCTGACAATGAACCCACTTCTCATCGAGAAGCACTACAGCCGCAAGCATGGCCCCAACGCCTACTACGGACAGAAAAAGAAATAACTTTACAATTCCCCTTTCGGAATTATCACAACAATCAAACAATAACTAACAAACTAAATCATTAAAAAACATTTATGAAAGCATTTGAAAATTTAGAATTATGGTGGGTGACTGGCGCTCAGTTGCTCTATGGTGGTGATGCAGTCGTTCAGGTTGACGCTCACTCAAAGGAAATGGTAGAAGGACTCAATGCCGGTGGTATTATTCCAATAAAGGTGGTTTACAAGGGCACAGCCAACTCTTCTAAGGAAGTGGAGGAAGTGATGAAGGCCGCCAACAACGACCCCAAGTGCGCAGGTATCATCACATGGATGCACACCTTCTCTCCCGCCAAGATGTGGATCAAGGGTTTGCAGGCTCTTCAGAAGCCATTGCTTCACTTCCACACCCAGTACAACGCTGAGATTCCTTGGGACAAGATTGACATGGACTTCATGAACCTGAACCAGAGCGCTCATGGTGACATCGAGTTCGGTCACATCTGCACTCGCATGCGTGTAGCTCGCAAGGTGGTTTGCGGTTTCTGGAAGAGCGAAGAGGCACAGAAGAAGATTGCCGTTTGGGCACGCGTTGCTGCCGGTGTTGCTGATGCCAAGAACGTTCGTTGCTTGATGTTCGGTATGAACATGAACAACGTTGCCGTGACCGACGGCGACCGTGTTGAGTTCGAGCAGCGTCTGGGCTATCATGTTGACTACTACCCAGTTTCTTCTTTGATGGATTACTTCAAGAAGGTGACTGACGCTGAGGCCGACGAGTTGGTTGAGGAGTACAAGAAACTCTACACCATCAAGATTGACGAGAGCGGTGAGGAAGTTTATTGGCAGAAGGTTCACAACGCAGCAAAGGCAGAAATCGCCCTTCGCCGCGTACTGAAGGACGAGGGCGCTACAGCCTTCACCACCAACTTCGATGACCTTGGCGACGCCGACATCGACGACCCGAACTTCGTAGGTTTCGACCAGATTCCAGGTCTCGCTTCACAGCGTCTGATGGAAGAAGGTTATGGCTTCGGTGCTGAGGGTGACTGGAAGACCGCTTGTCTCTTCCGCACACTTTGGGTAATGCAGCAAGGCATGCCTACTGGTTGCTCGTTCCTCGAGGACTACACACTCAACTTCGCTGGCGACCGCTCATCCTGCCTCCAGAGCCACATGCTCGAGATTTGCCCGCTCATCGCTGTTGACAAACCAAAACTTGAGGTTCACTTCCTCGGCATCGGTATCCGCAAGCAGCAGACAGCCCGCCTCGTGTTCACATCTAAGGTAGGTCCTGGCATCAAGGCCACAGTGGTTGACCTTGGCAACCGCTTCCGTCTGATTTCACAGGAGGTAGAGTGCATTGAGCCTAAGCCAATGCCTAACCTGCCCGTTGCATCTGCTCTCTGGGTTCCACAGCCCACATTCGAGGTTGGCGCAGGCGCATGGATTCTCGCAGGTGGCACACACCACAGTGCTTTCTCATACGACATCACTGAGGAGTACTGGGAGGACTTTGCTGAGATGACAGGCATCGAATATGTGAAGATCAACAAGAACACCTGCATCAGCGAGTTCAAGCACGAGCTCCAGATGAACGAGGTTTACTACATGTTGAACAAAGCCCTGAAGTAATATCTTATGGACGCTAAATCAACCATCCAAGCTGGTAAAGCCATACTCGGTATCGAGTTTGGCTCTACCCGCATTAAGGCTGTTCTCATCGACCAGGAGAACAACCCTATTGCACAAGGCAGCCACACCTGGGAAAACCAGTTGGTTGACGGCTTGTGGACCTACAGCATCGGTGCCATTTGGTTCGGTCTGCAGGACTGCTATGCCAACCTCCGCAAGAATGTGTTAGAGAAATACGACATTGAGATTGAGAAACTTGCCTCTATAGGTATCAGCGCCATGATGCACGGTTACATGCCGTTCAACGAGAAAGGCGAAATTCTCGTTCCTTTCCGTACATGGAGAAACACCAACACAGGCAAGGCCGCTGCCAAACTGTCGGAGTTGTTTGTCTATAACATTCCTCTTCGTTGGAGCATCTCCCATCTCTACGAGGCAATTCTCGATAACGAGGAGCATGTGAAGGACATCACCTTCCTCACCACCCTCGCAGGTTTTATACACTGGCAGTTGACTGGCCAGAAGGTATTGGGTATTGGCGATGCATCAGGTATGATTCCTGTTGACCCCAACACCAAGACCTACGATGCCACTATGGTGGAGAAGTTCGACAAACTCATCGAGCCTTACGGTTTCGGATGGAAATTGCTCGACATCCTACCCAAGTCGATTGTGGCAGGCGAGAACGCCGGTTTCCTGACACCGAACGGTGCCCAGCTCCTCGACATCTCAGGACACCTGAACCCAGGTATTCCTCTCTGTCCTCCAGAAGGCGATGCCGGCACAGGTATGGTAGCCACTAACGCTGTCAAGCAGCGCACAGGAAATGTCTCTGCAGGTACCTCGTCTTTCTCTATGATTGTATTGGAGAAAGAACTCTCCAAGCCATACGAGAAGATTGACATGGTGACAACACCTGACGGTAGTCTCGTGGCTATGGTGCACTGCAACAACTGCACCTCCGACATCAACGCCTGGGTGAACATCTTCAAGGAGTACCAGGAGTTGCTTGGTGTGCCAGTAAACATGGGTGAGATTTACACCAAGTTGTTCAACAAGGCTCTTGAAGGCGCCCCCGACTGCGGTGGACTGATGTCGTACAACTACGTGTCAGGCGAGCCTGTAACAGGTCTTGCCGATGGCCGTCCTCTGTTCGTCCGCTCTGCCAACGACAAGTTCAACCTGGCCAACTTCATGCGTGCTCACCTTTATGGTGCCATCGGTGTGCTGAAACTCGGCAACGACATCCTTCTGAAGGAAGAGAACGTGAAGGTGGACCGCATCACAGGCCATGGAGGCTACTTCACCACCAAGGGTGTGGGTCAGCGCATGCTCGCCGCAGCCCTCAACTCTCCCATCTCTGTGATGGAAACTGCAGGTGAAGGCGGTGCATGGGGTATCGCCCTGTTGGCTTCCTACGTTGTGAACAACGACAAGAAGCAGAACTTGGCCGACTGGCTCGATGAGAAAGTGTTCGCTGGCAACGCCGGTGTGGAAGTGGCTCCAACTCCCGAGGAGGTAGCAGGCTTCAACGCTTACATCGAGAACTACAAGGCTTGCCTGCCTATTGAGGAGGCTGCTGTAGGCGCTAAGAAATCGGAATAACAAACTATTTTTTCATCACAGACCGTGACTGTCACATTCAGCCGCGGTCTTGATGATTTATCAATATTCCTTAATCATTAATCAAAACAGACACCAAAAAACAGAAAAATGAACGATATCAAAGTATTGAACCACGCAGCCGACAACATCCGTATCCTGGCTGCTTCAATGGTAGAGAAAGCCAAGTCGGGTCACCCAGGCGGTGCCATGGGCGGTGCAGACTTCATCAACGTGCTTTATTCTGAGTTCCTGGAGTACGACCCCGAGAATCCCGCATGGGAAGGCCGTGACCGTTTCTTCCTCGATCCAGGCCACATGTCTCCGATGCTCTACTCTCAGTTGGCCCTCATTGGCAAATTCACTACTGATGAGCTTCAGACTCTCCGTCAGTGGGGGTCAGTTTGCCCAGGTCACCCCGAGGTAGATGTTGAACGTGGCATCGAGAACACCTCCGGTCCTCTTGGACAGGGTCATACTTTCGCTGTAGGTGCCGCCATCGCAGCCAAGTTCCTGGCTGCCAAGACAGGCAATCCCGCTTTCGCCAACGAAACCGTCTATGCTTATATTTCCGACGGTGGTGTTGAGGAGGAAATCTCACAGGGTTCTGGCCGTATCGCCGGTCACCTCGGTCTCGACAACCTCATCATGTTCTACGACTCCAACGACATCCAGCTCTCCACAGAGTGCAAGGATGTGATGACAGAGGACACAGCCGCCAAGTACCGCGCATGGAACTGGAACGTGATTGAAATCAACGGTAACGACGCTCAGGCCATCCGCGACGCCATCTGCGCCGCCAAGGCAGAGAAGGAACGTCCTACACTGATTATCGGTAAGTGCATCATGGGTAAGGGAGCCTTGAAGGCTGACGGCAGCTCTTACGAGCGCAACTGCAAGACCCACGGTGCTCCTCTCGGTGGCGACAACTATGTGAACACCGTGAAGAACCTCGGTGGCGACCCAGAGAACCCATTCGTCATCTTCGACGACGTGAAGGAACTCTATGCCAACCGCGCCAAGGAACTCAAGGAAATCATGGCCAAGAAGTATGCAGAGGAAGAGGCTTGGAAGAAAGCCAATCCCGAAATGGCTGCAAAATGCGAGGCTTGGTTCTCCAATGCCGCTCCTCAAGTGGATTGGTGTGGTATAGCACAGAAGGAAGGCGATGCTACCCGTAACGCTTCCGCCACAGTGCTGAGCGCATTGGCAGAGCAGGTAGAGAACATGATTTGTGCTTCTGCCGACCTCTCCAACTCCGACAAGACCGACGGTTTCTTGAAGAAGACTCACGCATTCCTGAAGGGCGACTTCACTGGCGCATTCTTCCAGGCAGGTGTAGCCGAGTTGACGATGGCTTGCTGCTGCATCGGTATGAGCCTCCACGGAGGTGTCATCCCCGCTTGTGGTACATTCTTCGTATTCTCCGACTATATGAAACCAGCCGTTCGTATGGCTGCCTTGATGGAACTTCCCGTGAAGTTCATCTGGACCCACGACGCATTCCGTGTAGGCGAGGATGGTCCTACTCACGAGCCAGTTGAGCAGGAGGCACAGATTCGCCTGATGGAGAAACTGAAGAACCACCACGGCAAGAACTCCATGCTCGTGCTTCGTCCCGCCGACTCCGACGAGACCACCGCATGCTGGAAACTCGCCATGGAGAACACCGACACTCCATCCGCTCTTATCCTGTCGCGTCAGGGTATCGCCAAGTTGCCAGAAGGTACTGACTACAGCCAGGCAGCCAAGGGTGCTTACATCGTGGCCGGTAGCGACGAGAATCCAGATGTCATCCTCGTGGCCAGCGGTTCAGAGGTTTCTACTCTGGTGGCAGGTGCAGAGCTTCTGCGCAAGGACGGTGTGAAGGTTCGCATCGTGAGCTGCCCATCCGAGGGTCTGTTCCGCAGCCAGAGCAAGGAGTACCAGCAGAGCATTCTGCCATGCGGCGCCAAGATTTTCGGTCTGACCGCAGGTCTGCCAGTGAACCTCGAAGGTCTGGTAGGTGCCAACGGCAAGGTGTTCGGTCTGGAAAGCTTCGGTTTCTCTGCTCCTTACAAGGTGCTTGACGAGAAACTCGGCTTCAATGCCCAGAATGTGTACAACCAGGTAAAGGAGATGCTCTAATGATCGGTATAGCAAGCGACCATGCTGCTTTTCCCCTGAAGCAGTTCGTAAAACAGTATCTTGAGGAGAAAGGCCTCGAGTACAAGGATTACGGCACTTACACAGAGGAGAGCTGCAACTATGCTGAGTTCGGTCACAAACTGGCCGAGGGCATAGAAAAGGGCGAGGTGTATCCAGGCATAGCCATGTGCGGCAGCGGTGAGGGCATCAGCATGACGCTCAACAAGCACCAAAGCATTCGCGCCGGCCTTTGCTGGATACCCGAGATCGCGCATCTGATCCGTCAGCACAACGATGCCAATGTTCTCGTGATGCCAGGCCGTTTCATTGACAACGACATGGCGCGCAAAATCATGGACGAGTTCCTCAACACCGAGTTTGAGGGCGGTCGCCACCAGAAGCGCATCGAAGCCATACCACTGAAGAAATAGAGCAAATTCTTCACTTCAACCGTATCTCATGATTGACGGGGTGTATTTACAATGCACTCCGTCTTTTTTTGCCCCATGTCAATAAAGCATGATGAAGAATCCTTTTCCTGAATCAAAATCAACATGAAAAGACACAATAAATGATGGGGAACTGTGATATTATTCCTAACTTTGCAGTAGTATCAGGTAATGTGTACCTAAGTATATAGAATCATCATATAGCCTACAACAGAATCAACTAACCCATAATCCAACAGATTGAGATGAAGAGAATAACAAAGAAAATTTGCCTCATGCTCCTTATGGCATCGGCAATACTGCAGGGCTTAGCCCAGCCAGGACGTCCGGCGCCGGCTCCATCCCCAGTGGTGAATCCCGACAACACGGTGACTTTCAATTACCAGAACAAAAATGCCAAAAAGGTTCAAGTGGATGTGCAGTTCGCAGGCCGTCACGACATGGTGAAAGGCGAGAACGACGTGTGGACCGTCACACTCGGCCCCACCACTCCCGACATCTACCCCTACTGCTTCATTGTTGACGGTCATCAGGTGATGGACCCACAATGCGCTGACTGGTTTCCCAACGAAGGCTTCAAGAACAGTCTGCTCGACATGCGCGGCGACGGCAACCTCATCCACGCACAGAAGAACGTGCCGCACGGCAAGGTAGACTATGTGAGCTACTGGTCCGACGCCATGGGCATGTTCGGCAACGCCATCGTCTATACCCCACCCTTCTACGACAAGAACCCAAGTAAAAAATACCCCGTGATGTATCTCATCAGTGGTACCACCGACACCGAGGAGGTGTATTTCAAGGTTGGCAAGATGAACTTCATCCTCGACAACCTCCTCGCACAAGGCGCTGCCAAGGAGATGATTATCGTGCTGCCCTACGGCAACCCCTCCCGTCTGATGAAGCAAGGCGACGGCAACCCTATGCAGTTTGACCTTTTCGGCAAAGACTTTCTCGACAACCTGATGCCATTCGTGGAAAGCCACTACCGCACCATCAATGACGCCGCACACCGCGCCATCGGTGGATTCTCACGCGGAGGCAACCAAGCCCTGAGCATCGGACTGAACAACCTCGACAAGTTCTCACACCTCTGCTCCTACAGTTCGTTCACCATGCTCCGCCCTGGACAACTGGACAATGCAGCCGACTTGAACAAGAAAATCAAACTCTTCTGGCTAGGTGTGGGCACCGATGATTTCCTCTATGGCAACGCACGCTCCTTCATGGAGGAACTCGACAATCACGGCATCCGCAACATCAAGGTGCTGACCAACGACAAACATGGACACACCTGGATGAACGCGCGCTACTTCCTCGACAAGTCTTTGCGCCTGCTCTTCCAGGACGACCCCTACAAAGGTGTGGAGAGCGCGGATTTGAAGAATGCCCCCAAGCCCAATGAAGGACAGCAGTTCACTCCTGGTGTGATGGCCCGTATGTTCCCCAAACCCGTTGTTTCGCCTGAGTATAATGCCGATGGTTCCGTCACCTTCCGTTTCATGGCTCCAGAGGCTGAGAAGGTGGAACTGGAATGCCAGATGTTTGCAGGCAACAAACCCATGGAGAAGGATGCAGACGGCCTGTGGAGCATCACAGTGACACCATCTGAACCCGACATCTATCCTTACAGTTTCTTCGTGGATGGCACACAGATGAACGACCCCAGCAATCCCTACATCTTCCCCAACGAGCACTTCAAGGGCAACTTGTGCGACGTTCGTGGCGCAACGCCTTCTGTGCAAGACATCCAGCGTGTGCCACAAGGCAAGGTGTCGTACTGCTTCTACCACTCCAACAACTTCGACATCGAACGCCCGATGTGTATCTATACCCCAGCCGACTATGATCCCGCAGGAAAGGAGAAACTGCCTGTGCTGTATCTCATTCACGGCATGACCGACACCTACGAGACATGGTTCAAGGTGGGCAACATGAACCACATCCTCGACAACCTCATCGCACAAGGCAAGGCCAAACGCATGATTGTGGTGATGCCCTACGCCAACCCCTATCCCGAACTGATGTTGCAAGGAAAGGCTAAGGAATACGACGCCATCGACACCAAACGCATCGTGGATGAAATCGTGAAGGACGTCATCCCCTTCGTGGAACAGAACTACAACGTGCTGACCGATGCCGACCACCGTGCCATCGCAGGTTTCTCACTCGGCGGCCGACAGACACTCGCCACTGGTCTGGGCAACCCCGACCTCTTCCATTATGTAGCCGCTTACGCACCTGCCATCTTCGGCAATGAATACGAGACGAATTTCACTAACGGCACCTACGCTCCTGTGAACGAACTGAAGAGCAAACTCAAACTGATGTGGTTGGGTACTGGACGCGACGACTTCCTGATACAGGCTTCACGCGGACTCGACAACTACATGACTCAGCAAGGGCTGACTCACACCTTCTACAACCCGGGCGGTGGACATACTTGGATGAACTGCCGCGACTACCTGGAACTCACCGTTAAGGAACTGTTTAAGTAAACAATCAACTTTCTATTAAAGACATGAACAAGAAAATATTTCCCATTCTGGCAGCCTTAGGAATAGCTGTCAACATCCAAGCACAGGAAACCGTTTATGAGACACCGACCATGGGTTGGAGTTCTTGGAACACTTTCTATACGAACATCAGTGAGGACATCATCAAACAGCAAGCCAGAGCGATGGTTTCACAAGGATTCAGTAAAGTTGGTTATACTTATGTGAACATCGACGATGGTTTCTTCGGCGGCCGAAACAAGCAAACAGGCGAGTTGCTGATTCATCCCCAGCGCTTCCCCAACGGTCTGAAGATTGTAGCGGATTACATCCACAGACTGGGTCTGAAGGCGGGTATCTACAGCGACGCTGGTGCCAACACCTGTGGCAACTACTACAATGGTGATGTACTCAGTGTGGATGTGGGTATGTACAACTACGACGAGCGCGACGCTGAATTCTACTTTAACGAGTGTGGCTTCGACTTTATCAAGGTGGATTTCTGCGGTGGCGACGCGCCCCAGAACAGTTACCGTCTGTCGCTTGACGAGAAGGAACGCTATACTGCCATCCACAATGCCATGGTCAAGACTGGTCGCACCGACCTGCGTCTGAACGTGTGCCGCTGGAACTACCCCGGCACATGGGTACACGATGTGGCCACATCGTGGCGTATCTCACCTGACATCAACAGCAGTTGGGGGTCTATCAAGGACATCATCGGACAGAACCTGTATCTCTCCGCCTACTGCAGCGAGGGTCACTATAACGACATGGACATGCTGGAAGTAGGACGTACGCTGTCGGTGGAGGAAGACAAGACCCATTTCGGCATGTGGTGCATCATGTCGAGCCCACTGCTCATCGGCTGCAACATGCAGACCATCAAACCCACCCCCAAGGCATTGCTCAAGAACGAGGAGTTGATTGCCCTCAACCAAGACCCTCTGGCCTTACAGGCTTACGTCGTTCAACACAAAAACGACACCTATGTCTTGGTCAAGGACATCCTTGAACTGCATGGACTGACCCGCGCAGTCGCTCTCTACAACCCCTCTGATTCCGAGAAGAACATGTCAATATCGTTCAAAGACCTTGAACTTGGTGGCGAGGTGAAGGTCCGCGACCTGTATGAGCATACCGACCTCGGCACCATGACAGAAGAACTGACTGCCACTGTTCCCGCCCATGGCACACGCATCTACAAGCTGGAGGCTGAGGAACGCTACGAGCGGACGCTTTATGAAGGCGAATGCGCCTACCTGAGCCAGTATCAGGAAATCAGGAACAATGCCTCTGAGGAGACTGCCATCTACGAGAGCAATGGTTCGGCCAGTGGTGGTATGGTGGCCGGATGGCTGGGTCGCAAGGCCAACAACGACCTCCAGTGGCGCAATGTCTATTCCAAGGAAGGTGGTGAATACACCATGCAACTAACCTATGTAAGTGGCGAGAACCGTTCTTTGACTGTAAGTGTCAATGGAGAGGATATCACCACTCGTTCACTGAACTCAGGTTCGTGGTCTACGATGAAGAGTTTGAACATCCCCATCACTTTGAATGCCGGCAACAACGTGGTTCGTGTCTATACCTCCAAGGGCAACTGGATGCCGAGCATCGACTGCATGACGCTCAAGAAGAAAGACGTTCCAGAGGCCATCGAAGGAGTGGATGCTGATGCACCATCTGCCGACGGACCTTATTACAACCTCCAAGGTCAAGTGGTCAACAATCCCACATCCAAAAACATCTACATCAAGGACAAGCAAAAGGTACTGGTGAAGTAATCGCTCAGTCCCTACGGAACGACTGAACACAAAGAAAAAGAGCCTATACTCAGCGGAAAGAATCCAGACTTTCGTGATTCCACTGAGTATAGGTTTTTTCTTGAGTCTATATGGCCACCGAGGACAAGAGATTATCAATCTGAAAACGTCTTTTCTCTTAGGGATAATATGCTTATAACGAAGCCATTAATACACAAAATATCATTGGTACACAAAATTGTGGTCCACAAATTTGTGTACCATTAAAAAATGATGTACTTTTGCAACCAAACAGGAGTATAATTATGAAAAAAGCATTCGTTTATGGGATGTCTGTGGAAGGAGAAAATTTCACAGACAGGGTGAAAGAAACCAAGAGACTGAAATTGGATTTCGAGAACGGCATCAACGTTATTCTTGTATCGCCACGACGTATGGGGAAAAGTTCGATAGTAAAGAAAGTTAAATCGGAAATCAACAATCCATTGATTAAGGTGGTATATATGGATATCTACGATTGTAGAAGTGAATATGATTTCTACAACCGTTTCGCTTCTGCCTTGATGAAAGAGACTGTGTCTAAAGCTGAATTAGTTGTCGAAAATATCAAACGATTCTTGACAAGACTGACTCCAAAGATATCTTTTTCTTCAGAACCCATGTCAGAAATCTCATTCTCATTGGGCATCACCCCTCGGAATTACCAGCCAGAAGAGATTTTGCAACTACCAGAACAGATTGCTAAAGAACAGAATGTACATATCATAGTATGTATCGACGAGTTTCAACAGATTGGAGAATTTACTGATTCCATCACCATCCAAAAGAAACTCAGAAGTATCTGGCAACATCAACGGAATGTGTCGTACTGTCTTTTTGGTAGTAAGAAACACCTGATGACCAACCTATTTCAGAACAGGAAGATGCCGTTTTACCAATTTGGAGAAATGATGTTCCTTGACAAAATTGCAACCGAAGACTGGGTACCTTTCATCCAATCCCGCTTTGCAAGTCAAGGAAAAGAGATTTCAGAGCCGTTGGCTAAACGAATCTGCGAGACAGTGGAGAACAACTCTTCCTACGTACAGCAACTGGCATGGAACGTGTTGGCTGAGACCGAGCATGAAGTAACAGAGAAGGATTTCACAAATGGATTTGAAGCTCTGTTGGCTCAAAACTCAGGACTCTTCGAAGAGCAACTGCAAGGACTGACCACTTATCAATTGAATTTCATCAGGGCAATATGCAATGGCATTCACTCCAATTTCGGAAGTAAAGCTGTGTTAGAAGAATTCAATCTTGGGGGTAAGTCGAACATCACCAGAATCAAGAACACACTACGCAATCGCGAAATAATCGAAATCGACAAAAATAAAGTTTTCATCGAGGATCCCCTTTTCCGCATCTGGTTCAAACGGCAATACAACAACTTATGAGCAAGATACTAATGAAGGCACGGAACGCATCACTGCGTCCCATGCCTTTCCTGGGAATGTATAACTGTCTCAACTTATAAAATGTCGTAGGGGTGGTGGATTGTATCTGCCACCCCTTCCCTTTTGGCCCTTTATTCCACAATGACTCTCGGGTGGTACTCGAAAAGCGGCTGGCGGGAACGGAGTTCATTCACATCGAGATTGGGTTTTACCTCTCCCTTCCAACTGGCTCCCCACATGTTGAACGGCTCGCCCTCGGGCTCGATATAGGTGATGGTGGACACCCTCGAAGGTATCGGCTCAAAAACCAAAACCGTCGCGATAAAGTCGCCAGAATAGCCCTCCACCCAGAAAATCGGTCCTGTGGGATAATCCTGAACCTCTTTCAACTTATATTGATGGCCAGAGGGATCCACAAGCATGGCACCGGCATTGTGACCGAAGTATTCACGCATCCAATTCTGCTCATGGGCTATAGCTAAATAGGTGGCTTCCGGTGTGCGCCAGAGTGCCATGGTACCCTCTTCAACGGGTTGGATGAGATGGGCATCGTCATATACTGCCCATGTTTCATGATTGTCCTTGTCGTAGTTATTGGCTGGCTTGATAAGATGGGGATGATGGAATTGTGGCAAGGTATCGTATGTCTGGCGATAAAAACTCGATACTTTCTCCGTTCTGATGCTGATCTTTTCATCCCCACGCAGTCCCCAGTTGGGTACACCATAGATGGCGATGTCCCTTACGGTAGGTGGCAGAACTGGGAAATAAACGCGCAGGTCGAGGACGTTGCCTTTCTTGGCTTTCACACCGAAGTGTTTCCTCATGCAGTCGGGCATGGAACGTTTAGCACGGTACTGCACGCCTGTTTCCATGTCGGTGATGGCGGTTTCCTCCGATGCTAACCACAGATTGGTCACCACGTCGGCAGGCATACGCATGTAGCAATGCAACACCGTCTCGCCCTCCTCTTCGGTCAGTCTCCATTTCATTGGGGTGAACAATGCCTTATCGTCCCAGGAAGATATGATTGGGTCATTGAAAACATCCATTTTTTCGTCACCTATGGCGTGAACATCCTTCGCCCAGACGAAGTCCTTGATCCAGGCATTCTCTGTACTTGGCCAAACTACTGTTTTTTCATTGGCTTTCTTGTCTTCTTCCAATTCAGAAAAAGCCACCATGAATATCGGTCCATCGACCAAAACTGTATTTTTCGTTTGTTCTTGTGCCTCCATGACAGTGCTGGTTAGTGCCAACAGGCAGATGATTGTCATACGTCTCATGTTTGTGTGTCTTTATTTGTTGATATGATTAGTTATTATGAATTGTTTGCTTGAAATACGTTAATAGTCACAGGCTGGCGGGGGTACGCAAGCAGCCTGCTTGCAACAACTACAATTCTCTTGTGCTGGTATTCGTCAGTTGCTCTCGATACTTCCGATAACAATCCGAAGGCACGTTAGTGGATTTAGGAGAGCGTGTGCTATAGAGCAGAATCCTGCCACCACCTATACGTTCGGCAATCCAAAGGTGTTTCATTCCTTTCCTGCTGTCGTCCAAAGTGAAGAAGAACTGACGGTGGGAGAAGTTGAGCAGATATCCAGGGGTGTCGTCTTTGTATCGGCATGCGACTTGCAACAAACGACTGAACAGTTTCACTTCATCGTTGTCGGGGAAGACGTAGGCTTTTGACACCACAGTACTGTCAGTACGACCGAGACATGGTAACGTGATAGGATCAACATCGTAGTAGTCGGCCAGTTTTGCGATGAACTCATCGACCTTGCTGGGGGAGATATAAGTCGAGTCTATCGTCGTGTCTTCTTTTGGTATGCAGGTCGTATAAACTTGAGCAGGCGTTTCTGTGATCGGTGTCGCCTCTTGCACCTTCCTCAGAATATCCATCGGCTCGATTGTCTCAGGTTCCTCGTCTGGAATTGATGGAAGATCTTTGCTTTCGGTATGCTTTTGAGGTCGAGTACCTACCTTCTCCACCGTTCTTTCCGTCTTGGTCGTCTTGTCCTCTGAAACGGGCTGTGGTTGGATGGAAGAGGGTTGTTCTGTTGGTTCCGTCTTTTGGGGAATCACTTCGATGTCCATTTTCTCAGGTTTCGATTCTACCTTTGCTGTCCTTTTGGTCTGGTCAGATGTGGAATGATCCTTCAGATTCGTTGTCACACCGACGCCAATCAGCAGCAACAAACAAGCTGCGACAGCTACCCAGGTCCATTTTCGTTGAGAAGAAGGATGTGTCTCTATACCTGCCAACACCTTGTCGCAGAAATCGTCTGGCACTTCGGGCTGTCGTCGTTTTGTTTCCCTTCGGCACAAAGCCTCCCGTATGTCGTTATCTTTGAGTTTGTCCATTTTCTTTTTGTTTTATCATCTGTAGCAGTTTCTTTCTGATTCTGTATAGTCTTGTGCCTAAAACATTCGGTTTGACATCCATGATGTAGGCAATGTCTCGAAGCGGTCTGTCCTCATAATAGTAGAGATGGATCAGCATCCGTTCGTCAGGAGGCAGGTCATCAAGCGCTTCTTCCATCAGCTGGATGCGTTCCTCACGTCCCGTCGAAAGTTCATCGTCAGGTAGGCTCGTGTCCATCATTGGCAGGTCGTCGATGTTTACCTCAAAAAGTCGCCTGCGCTTCAAATGGTTCAATGCTTCATGATAGGCGATGCGGGTAATCCAGGTGAGGAATGATGATTGTCCCACAAATGAGTCTAGACTGTGGTAGGCTTTGATGAAGGCATCTTGGGCCAGTTCCTCGGCATCGCTGATGTCTGTCACCATCCTCGCGACGAAGTTGAGCACCTGATGTGAATATCGTCTGACGAAAAAAGCATACTCCTTTGCTGAGGCCTTATGATCCCCTACTCTCTTACATTCCTTGATTCGGATGATGCGTCGTTGCTCTTCTATGTCTATCGTCTGACTCATCTCTACTTTATAGACAACAGAAAAACTGAATTATTACATTTTTGAATGTAAAAAATGAGCCAGCAAGTAAAATAATACGGTTGTTTAATACAAAGTAGTTTTATTATATATACAATTATTATATTTCCAATAAATGTGGGGGACTCCTAAATTTCGCATGCGGATTTGTCTATAATACCGAAGTATTCATTATGTCAGCAGAATTAGAATTCTACAATTCGATAATTCAAGAAAAACAAAGGCAATGATTGCGCCTATTAATATGACAAGTGGTATGTCCTCACGGATTACCACTTGTCTGCCTAATGAAAGATATTTTCTCGAGAATAGGATGATATTCAGGGCGTTCGGAACACCTTGATTACAGGGGCAACGAACACTCAAATTCAAAGCCTCACCTCAGGCACCACCTGTCCGTCGAGGAGATTGATGACGCGCTGGGCGAAGCCTGCATCTCGTTGGGAGTGGGTAACCATCACAATTGTAGTACCCTCCTGGTTGAGTTGGGTAAGCAGTTGCATCACCTCCAAACCGTTCTTGGAGTCAAGGTTACCCGTAGGTTCGTCGGCAAGTATCAGTTTGGGATTCATCACCACAGCCCTGGCAATCGCCACGCGCTGCTGCTGTCCTCCACTGAGTTGCTGGGGGAAATGGTGGATGCGGTGACTGATGGCCATACGGCGCAGCACTTCTTCCACCCTTTGTTTGCGCTCCTTCTTGGGTACTCCGAGATAGGTCAATGGCAGTTCCACGTTCTCTTCCACGTTGAGTTCGTCGATGAGGTTGAAACTCTGGAACACAAAACCGATATTACCTTTGCGGAATTGAGTGCGCTCTTTCTCTTTGAGGTTTGCCATCTCCTGGCCAAAGAGCGTGTAGCTGCCCTCGGTGGGATTGTCGAGCAGGCCGAGGATGTTCATCAATGTAGATTTGCCACATCCCGAAGGTCCCATAATTGCAACAAATTCGCCTTCCTTGATTTCAAATGTCGCGCTGTCGAGAGCGATGGTCTCCACCTCGTCTGTGCGGAATACCTTGGTAAGATTATTTACGGTTATCATAGTGTTTTTATATTTTTGATGGTTAATAACACCTTAATAATTGCACCCATCGTGCCAAAAATACTAAGTAATTGATAATAAGAATATTAACAATTAAAGAAGATTGTAAAAGTGTAAAAAATTTTTACAGTTGGTGTAAAATTAGTTTACAACTATGTTTTTATTTCTTATAGAAAATAAATCAAAATCTACGAAAAAAATTTTCTATATTTCAAAACTTATCCATACTTTTGCAGTATGGAAAACATCAAATTCATAGACCTCTTTGCCGGCATAGGCGGCATACGCTGCGGTTTCGAGAAAGCGTTCCGAAAAGCAGGGTACAATACTCAGTGTGTGTTGACATCAGAGATAAAGCCTTACGCCGTAACAGTCTTAAATGCAAATCATCCCGACGAAACTGTCAGCGGCGACATTACCAAAATTGCAGCCTCAGATATTCAGGATTTCGATTTTTTGCTTGCCGGATTTCCTTGTCAGGCGTTCTCATACGCAGGCAAACGGCTTGGTTTTATGGACACGAGAGGAACACTATTTTTTGAAGTGGAGAGGATTCTGCGCGAAAAACGACCATACGGATTTATCCTTGAAAATGTGGAAGGTCTTGTAACTCACGACCGCGCCAACCCAAAAGACAAAATTGGACGTACTTTTACGACCATCCTTCAAAAACTTGATGAATTGGGCTACAAAGTTTCGTGGCGTGTCTTAAATTCAAAATATTTCGGACTTGCACAAGAACGAAAACGCATTTATATTGTTGGAACTTTGGATGAGAAAGTCAGTCTTGATTTCTTTATGCCAAGGTATGCAAAAATAGGCGACATTCTTGAACACGGACAACCGACTGAAAATACGGAATTTATCAAATTGTTGCTTGCTCATTATTCTTCGGAACAACTTAACGGCAAATCCATCAAAGATAAACGTGGCGGCAGTGACAATATTCATAGTTGGGATATAGAACTGAAAGGCGCGGTATCGCAGGAGCAAAAAAAACTCCTTGATATGATGTTTAAAGAACGCCGAAAAAAGAAATGGGCAGCGGAGTTTGGTATCAGATGGATGGACGGTATGCCGTTGACATTGAAACAGATTTCGACTTTTTTTGTACACCCCGATCTTTACAATATGCTCGAAGACCTTGTAAAGAAAGGGTATCTGAAAAAAGAACATCCCAAAAAAATTGTCGTGCGACATACAGAACTCGGCGACCAAGAATCTCGTGAACAAGACCCTACATTGCCTCTTGGTTACAATATAGTAGCGGGCAAATTGAGTTTTGAAATTAGCAAAATCCTATCTCCCGACGGTATTGCACCAACGATGGTAGCAATGGATATGAAAAAGAATTATGTTGTTGACGGCGAAGGGCTTAGGCCTTTGACGCTACGAGAAGGATTGCGACTTTTCGGTTATCCAGAAGATTTTAAATTTCCTGTTGATAATCTTCACGACGGCTATGACCTTTTGGGCAATACAGTTGCCGTCCCCGTTATCCAAGCCGTTGCAGAAAGATTAGAAAAAACATTTAGCAAACATAAAGAACAATCGGAATATGAAGAAGGCTACCTCAGAGCAAGTGTTTGAAAAACTTCAATCACAACTCAAAAAGAACCGCAACGGCGCAATAAAGTTTGAATTGTCTGATTTTGAAATCATTGTCAAGCAAAACAATGTCGTTGGCAACATTTTGGAAGAATGGCTCGACAAGTGGATGACTGAAATGGGTTTCAGCCACGATTACAACCACGCTCAATCCGCACCAGATTTTTGGCTCGATATCGACAACCACGACACCGAATGGCTTGAAATTAAAGCGTTTACAGGTTCGCCTAATTTCGACATTGCCAATATGATGTCGTACATCACAGAGGTAATTGAGAAGCCGTGGAAACTTCATTCTAAATATCTGTGTCTCAAATACAAGATGGATGAAGATACAGGCATTGTAACCGTTAGTGACGCATGGCTCAAAAGCGTTTGGGAGATTTCGTGTCCAAGTGCTAAATGGGCAGTAAAAGTCCAAGACAAAAAAGGTGTTATCTACAATCTACGCCCTGCAACGTGGTATTCTTCCACAACATCATATCCTATATTCAAATGCCTTGAACATTTCTTATCTGCACTTGACTATGTGCTTAAAACTTATTCG
>JAEEGI010009591.1_pt1 | contig 21176 bp, 19 predicted proteins | sample 8958751 | NCBI WGS metagenome assembly JAEEGI01 (sample SAMN16246545, study PRJNA631951) | gut metagenome | biome: gut microbiome; feature: rumen; material: KS-attached | host: Bos | place: Iran: Karaj | collected 2018-10 | reverse complement strand
TCGGCCTGAAGCTGACCGTTGAGCGTGTCAACGATAACCATATCGACAAGTCCCTGACCTGTCTTTTCCATAGAGTGGCTGTTCGCCCATTCCTTATAAACATCGAGCAGCTCGGGATTGTATTCAATACCCGCGTTCTCAAGTCCCTGATAGAACGTAATTGCGTTGTCCGAAGCTACCGAGCCCGAACCGCCTCCGCCCAGAGCGAAGTTAATCGAGCCCATGCCGAAAACGTTTACCTTTTTATCGGCAAGCGGAAGCGAGCCCCTCTCGTTTTTGAGAAGCACTATTCCCTCCGCCTCAATCTGCTTGGCAATTGCCGTCGCGTTTTCGATAGTCGTGTTGTTGAAGCTGCCCGACGAAGCGATTACCGCAACGGTACAGGCAAGCGCGAGACAGACTGCGAGCATTATACTCAGAGCCTTTTTGTAATTATTCAAGGTTGCGTTCATTCGAAAATCCCCTTTTTAACATTCTAAATAGATTTTAACACATTTTTAAATATTATAAATACCAAAATAACACTCAGGGAAAGTTTTGTATGAATGAATAAATATTCACTCAACACTATGTTTATTATAACAAGAGAATGTAACGCTTCCGCAACCTAAATAATCAGTATTTTCAAAGTTGTTCAATTTTAACGCCTTTATAGTAATGAAGCAGTATTTCCTTATAGCTGCTGCCCGTCTGAGCCATATAATTTGCGCCGTACTGGCTCATTCCGACAAGGTGCCCGTAACCCTGAGTAACAAAGGTAAACGAGCCGTCGGAATAATCACAGGTGAAGCTCGGACTGCGAAGTCCGAGAAGCTTTCGTGCGGCGTTGCCCGACAGGGTTTTACCGCCGATATTCAGCGACTTTACGGCGCCCGTTTTGTTGTCGCTCAGAATCATTTCGGAAAACCACGACGAAGGGTCGTCACCGAGCTTTATTTCGCTGTCTGCAGAGAGCGCTTGCCGTACCTGTTCGGCGCTCATAACCACCGTGGCAGAGCAATCGGGAGACAGCTTGTCGGCAGTCGAATTCACGCTTTTCAGATACGGTACGTCGCCCGACCATATTGCAGCGGCGTCCTCGGTTCTGCCCGTCGATACGGCGCAATACGCGGCAACTATCGGCTCGCCGTTGAAAGTTATAACCTCGCCCTTAACCGCATCTACCGCTGCTTCAAGCTTTTTGCGGTATTCGCCGTATTTATCGCCGTATTTTTCCCGTTGCGTCGCCTCGTCAAAATACCCCTGATGCTTCGACGGGCTGTCCGAAATATCGGCGCCGTCAAGCGAAGCGTCGGGCGTTTTCTTCAGCCTTACGAGATTGGTATAAGCCGCGACAGCCTGAGCCTTGAGCGCTTCGGTTTCGTAGGTAGGCGGCATTTCGCACGCCACGCAGCCGATAAGGTATTCACGCAACTCAACCTCATTTATTTCACCGCTGACGGACGCCATAACCTTAACGGTTTCGGGCGCTTCGATGTTGCTTTCGCTTACCGTTTCAACGCCTTCTTCGGAGACGTCCTCCTGCAGGCTGACGGCGATTTTACGGCGCACGTTTTCAAACGAAAAATCGCCTAAATCAAGCGCGGCAAGCGGACAGACGAGCATACTGACAAAAAGTATCAGACTGATTGCAAAAAACTTTTTCATTTTTTCACCTCATTATTTATTAAAATCGCGTGTATTTCGTTGACTTTACGGAGCATTTGTTATACAATATATAATCAATATTGTAATGTGGGGTTTTATTGTTTGCGGAAAAACCACGTCAGGAGGAAACACTTTGTCCGAATTTATTTCTTCAATTCCCAAAAATGATATTACAGATTTATGCAACGAGCTGTTAAAAAATAACCATATTCAGCCCGAGGATTACACACGCTTCCACGTAAAGCGCGGCCTTCGTAACGACGACGGCACAGGCGTTATGGCGGGACTTACCCGCGTGTGCTCGGTTGAGGGTTACTACATAGACGACGGTGAGCGCGTTCCCAAGCAGGGACGTCTCGCCTACCGCGGAATAAATATGAGCGATATAGTCGAGGGCTGCAAGGCGGAAAACCGCTTCGGCTTTGAGGAGGTTGCTTGGCTGCTTCTGTTCGGCGACCTGCCGACAAACGGTCAGCTCAAAGCGTTTCGTAAGGTTTTAGCCGAGGCGCGCGAGCTTCCCGACGAGTTTATCGAGGACCTTATCATGAAGGCTCCGTCGAGAAACATCATGAACAAGGTTGCGGGCGCAGTGCTCGGGCTTTACACCTTTGACGAGCATCCCGACGACACTTCGATAGAAAACGTGCTTCGTCAGTCAATTCAGCTCATAGCGCAGATACCGACAATTATGTCCTACGCTTATCAGGTCAAGAGACGTGCTTTTGACCACAAGAGTATGTACATTCATCAGAACAATCCCGAGAATTCCATGGCAGAGTCAATACTGCGCTCAATCCGTTCGGACAAGAAATTCACCGACGAGGAAGCAAAGATACTCGACACGAGCATGATGATTCACGCCGACCACGGCGGCGGTAACAACTCGACCTTCGCGGCGCGCTGCGTTACCTCGACGGGCACGGACACCTATTCCGCTATTGCCGCAGGCATAGGCGCTCTCAAGGGTCCGAAGCACGGCGGCGCAAACATCAAGGTTTATGAAATGCTCCAGAACATCAAGGAAAACGTCAAGAATCCCACCGACGACGGTCAGCTTGCGGACTATCTTGTAAAGATAATCAATAAGCAGGCAAATGACGGCTCGGGACTTATCTACGGAATGGGACACGCGGTTTACACGCTGTCCGACCCGAGAGCAGTGATTCTTAAAAAGGACGCCGAGAAGTACTCCGCGAAGTACGGCTATGAGGAGGATTTCAGAATTCTCGACGGTATTGAGAGACTGACCCCCGAGCTTCTTCTCACCCACAAAGGCATCAAGAAAAAGGTCTGCGCGAACGTCGATTTGTACTCGGGACTTATTTACTCGATACTCAACATTCCGCAGGAGCTTTTCACACCGCTGTTCATGTCGGCGAGAATTGCCGGCTGGTCGGCGCACAGAATTGAAGAAATCTGCTCCGGCGGTAAAATTATGAGACCCGCTTACAAGAACGTCGCTCTTCCCAGACGCTTCGTTCCGATAGGCGAAAGAATTGACAATCACATCGTTTCAAGCGAATACATTCCCTCCGAGGAAAGATAGAAAGAGGCAAACTTATGAAAAACAGAAAGAACATTTCATTTAGGCTAATTCTTACCCTGTTCGGCATCTTCACGGCGCTGATGACAGGCACAAGAATATATCAGCTCTTCAGACTGACCGAGGAGGACGCCAGCGGATTCTTCACACGTATTAATCCGAGCGTTTACGCGCTTTATATCGGCGCCGCCGTATTCGCAATCATACTTCTCGGACTTGTTATTTTCACAAATAAGGTTCCCGCTTCAAAGCCCTTAAGAGGCTCCAGCAAGCCGTTGGCTGTCGGCGCGCTGCTGCTGGCAATCGGCATAGGCTACGACGTTGCCGTATCGATTTCTCAGGTTATCGTTGCCGTCAACAACTTCGTTGACAGAAGCGGTCTTGTAAGCTATCTGTTCACCAATGGCTATATTGCCATGGCGTTTGAGGCGCTTTTCGGCCTTGGCGCATGCATATATTTCCTTGTTTATTTCCTTTCCTATTCTCAGGGAAAGGCTACCTTCTGCGAATACAATCTGTTGGCCATACTCCCGCTTTTCTGGACCATGGCAAGACTTGTCCGCAGATTCCTGACGAAAATAAGCTTCACGGTTGTTGCGGACCTGTTGCTTGAGCTCATAATGCTCGCGTTTATGATGATGTTCTTCATCTCCTTCGCGAGAATTTCCTCACAGGTATGCCAGAAGTACGAAATGCGCAAGGCTATGAGCTACGGCCTTGTCGCGGCAATGTTCGCCGCCGTTATTTCGGTTTCAAGACTGATAGTTACAGTCGGCGGCAAGTCGGCTCTCCTGCCTGCAGGCTTCCCGTTGGTACCTGCCGACCTCGCGTTTGCGGTGTTCGCAGTAATCTACGTTTATACTCACTCAAAGTCGGGCAGAGACGCCTCTGAGGACGATATACTCAGCGACGACGAAACAGTTGAGCCCGAAGAAGAGCTTGACGACGACTTTCTTAACGATTTTTAAGGGATAAGGATTTTTCTTAGCTATGTTTCTGCAGAATGTTTTGGCGGCAGGCCAGCAGGTATTGATACTCTATCTGATAGTCGCAGTGGGCTTTATCTGCGACAAGACGGGTATTTATACCGAAAAGGCGGCGCGTCTGACGAACAATCTGCTGTTTCACATCGTCACTCCCGCTATAATCATTCAGTCGTTCACCAACGTTGAATTCACGCCCGAAAACTTCAGAAATCTGATGATGTCGTTTCTCGGCGGAACGGTACTGCATCTGGCGGGAATACTTCTGTCGCTGCCGCTTTTCAACAAAAAGCCCCTCGACCAGAAGTCTGTATATAAATTCGCGATAGTTCAGGGCAACGTGGGCTATATGGTTCTGCCGCTCGCCGCTGCGATACTCGGCGAGGAGGGCGTATTCTTCTGCTCGGGCGTGCTCATCCCCTTCAACATCTGTCAGTTCACCTACGGTATGTACCTTATGAAGGGTAAGGGCAGCTTTCAGGCAAAGTCGCTCGTTATCAATCCGGGCGTAATTTCGGTTATTATCGGTATGCCGCTGTTTCTGCTGAGCGTAAAGCTTCCGCACATTATCGAAGCGCCCGTCGGCTATATCGCGAGCCTTAACACTCCGCTTGCAATGCTTATGTTCGGCACCTATCTTTCCAAGACCGAGCTTAAGAAAACCTTTTTCAGAAAAGAAGCATACGCGGTTGCCGTTGCCAAGCTTTTCTGCGTACCGCTCATCTCGATAGCGGTATATAAGCTCGTCGGAATGACGGGCACTCTGCTGACCGCGCTGACAATTTCGGCTTCGGCTCCGTCGGCAAACAGTACGGTAATGTTCTCGACCAAGTATAACCGCGACAACGCCGCCGCTTCACAGACGGTTGCGGTGGTAAGTTTTCTGTCGGTTATCACGATGCCGATTATGATTGCGCTTTCGCAGGCTATAGGATAATTATGAGAATAGATGATTTTTATCTAAGTGAAAATGAACGCGCGGCGCTCCTCTCCTATTCGCAGAAGGATACTTTTCCGCAAACTCTGCTCATAGAGGGCGGCAATATGGATGAGCGCACGGATTTCGCGCGCTTTATTGCGAATATGATAGTCTGTCAGTCGGAGTCGGGAAAACCCTGCGGCAAGTGCGGCGCGTGCATAAAGTGCGAAGCGCGTTCCCACCCCGACATCAAGGAATACGGCGAGGAAAAGGAAAGATACACCTTCAAGGTTGAACTCAGCCGTGAAATAAGAAGCGACGCCTTCGTAATCCCGAACGATTCGGACAAGAAGGTTTACATAATCAAAGAGGCGCAGAATATGAACGACTCGTCCGAGAACGCGCTGCTGAAAATACTCGAGGAACCGCCGTACTTTGATTATTTCATACTCACCTGCTCGTCGAGAAGCGCTATGCTCGATACGGTGCTTTCACGTGCGGTTGTTCTGAGCCTCGGCTTTTCCGAGGAGAATTACGACGGTGAAGTGCTCGGACTGTGCGAGGGTATAATCAACGCGCTGTGCGCCGGCAACGAGCTTATAATGCTCGAGAAGCTTGCGCCGCTCGCTGATGACAAGGATGCTTTTCTGCCCGTAGTCGGATGTCTCAAGCGAAGCTTTCTTGAAGCGCTTAAATTCAAAAACGGCGCCGCTTATCAGAAAACGTATGAGAACAGTGTGAAAACGCTTTCAAACAAATACTCGGTAAACAGACTTTATTCACTCATAACTGCCGCGGGTGAGCTTGAAGCGAACTTCCGACAGAACGCTAACTACAATCTGCTCGTAACCTATATGAGCGCGCGGCTTACAGACGCCGTAAAGTAAGGAGAAAATATGGCTGAAATAGTTGGAATCAGATTCAAGGAAGTCGGTAAGATTTATTATTTCGATCCCGACGGCAAGAAATTCAATAAGGAAGATCAGGCTATCGTCGAAACCGCCCGCGGTATCGAGTGCGGTACGGTTGCGATGGCAAACCGTGAAATTCCCGACGACGAGATAGTCAATCCCCTCAAGCCCGTTATAAGAAAGGCTACCGAGGACGACCTTAAAACCGTCGAGGAAAACAGAGAGAAGGAAAAGAAGGCCTTCGATATCTGTGAAAAGAAAATTGCAAATCACGGGCTTGAAATGAAGCTCGTTGACGTTGAATATACCTTTGACAACAGCAAGATACTGTTCTACTTCACCGCCGACGGCAGAGTTGACTTCAGAGAGCTTGTCAAGGACCTTGCGGGCGCATTCAGGGCGCGTATCGAGCTTCGCCAGATAGGCGTACGCGACGAGGCGAAGATGCTCGGCTGCTTCGGCGTATGCGGCCGTCCCTGCTGCTGCAAGAGCTTTTTAGGCGAATTCCAGCCCGTTTCAATCAAGATGGCTAAGGAACAGGGCATGAGCCTTAATCCCGTCAAGATAAGCGGTACCTGCGGCAGACTTATGTGCTGTCTTAAATACGAGCAGGACACCTATGAGCATCTGCTGCGCCACACGCCGAAGGTCGGCGCCATAGTCGAAACCCATGAGGGCAGAGGCACGGTTATCGACAACAATCTTATTACGGGTATGCTCACGATCCGCCTTGACCGCCGTCCCGATGCCGCTCCCGTGATTATCGAGCGCCATCAGGTCAAGCTTATCAAGGACGCGCAGATTAAGCTTGAAAAGGCTGAAATCGAAGCACTCAAGGGCATCGAATAAAAATTTTATAAAAAGTACTTGATATTTTCAAAATATGTGTTACAATCTGCTTGAAGGTTAAGCCTTTATTGAATAACAAAAGGAGGATTTATACTATGGCATTTGTTATCAGCGATGATTGCATTATGTGCGGCGCTTGCGCAGAAGAGTGCCCCGTATCGGCAATTTCAGAGGGCGATGCTAAGTACGCTATCGATCCCGATGCTTGCATCGAGTGCGGTGCTTGTGCAGATACCTGCCCCGTAGGAGCTCCCTCACAGGAATAATTAAATTATATGATAAGACCGACTCATCCGAGTCGGTCTTTTTCTTTTTTATATTCACCCCTGCAAACTCAAATCTATCGCACGGGAAAAAATATTTTCTGAAAAATACTTGACGGTCAAGTGAACTTGTGATATAATCAAGTAAACTTGTAAAAGGGAGCGACGCAAAATGAACGAAGCTACAGTACCGGGAACGGTGATACCCTATTCGAAGGGAAACGGGATGTTCTCGGTGTTTATACCGATGATCAAGGCCACGGGCGGCCTGAGCTTAAGCCAGGTCTGCGCGATAACGGGACTTGAAGCGTCGGCAATACAGAACTGGGTTAAGCGCGGCTTTGTCGCCCACCCCGTGAACAAGAAATACTTTGAACGTCAGCTTGCGAGGATACTTTTAATAAGTGCCCTGCGCAGTTCGATGAAGATAGAAAGCATCGGCGAACTGATGCATATTGTCAACGGCTCTGCCGACGACGAGAGCGACGACATAATCTCCGAGGAACAGCTCTATGACTTCCTGTGCGAAACGGTGAGCGGGCTCGACCCGGAAAGCGTCACAAAGGTCTCGGTTGACAAGGTTGTTGACAAGGTTACGTCAAGATACAGCCCGAAAAGCGCGGAAAACCTTGAACGTCTCAAAAGCGCGCTGAGCGTAATGGCGTATGCGTATATGTCGGGTGTGTTGAAGCAACGTGCCGAGTCACAGTTCAACGAAATGAGAAAGAGAAAGGATGAAACAAAATGATCAGAAAGAACAATAATACCATTGATATTGACGTAGAGGGCGTAAAGACCGCCTTTTCGGGCGGCAAGGCGAAGAAATTCGTCACTACCCTTGTAATCGCCTTTATCGCCTTTATATTAATCGTAAACTGCTTCACGATAGTTGAGGCGGGACACACGGGAGTAGTTGTTACTCTCGGCAAGGTCAAGGAAGTTGTGCTTCAGGAGGGCATCCACGTCAAGGCTCCCTTCGTTCAGCAGGTCGTTAAAATCGACAACCGTATCGTAAAGCTCGAGGTTGAGACCGAGGCGTTCTCGAAGGACCTTCAAACCGTTGAAACGGTGCTCGCGATAAACTACAGGGTTGACACCTCGAAGTCATACTCGATTTACAAGAATATCGGCGCTAACTACGAAGCCGTACTTGTAACCCCTGCGGTAAACGAAGTGCTTAAGGCGATCACCGCCAAGTACACCGCCGAGGAGAGCGTAACCAACCGTGTGCTTATCTCCGACGGACTTGTAAAGGGACTTAACGACAAGCTCAATGACATCGGACTGTATGTAACTGACGTTAATATAATCAACTTTGAGTTCTCGGAAGCCTTCATCACCGCTATCGAAGAGAAGCAGGTTGCACAGCAGAAGCTCTTAAAGAGTGAAACCGAGAAGCAGACCGCTATCATCAACGCCGAGGCACAGGCTGAAACCGTCCGCATCAAGGCGGAAGCCGAGGCGGCTGCCAACAAGACCATCAGTGAGTCGCTGACGCCCAATATCATTGAATACAACAAGATTCAGAAATGGGACGGCGTACTGCCCAAGGTTACCGGCAACGGCGGAACACTTGTAAATTTTGATACAGCTACGTCAAATGAATAAGGATGGTGCAATATGTTCGAATACAAGACAGAGTTATTGCAGACGGGACTTAAGCTGTGGTTCCGCGACAATGCAAACGAGGAAGACCTCGCACAGCTTGACGCATTGATTATGCAGAAGGAAGCCGAAGGCTGGGAATTCGTAACCTACTCCTTTATGGCAAATTCCTTCGCTTCACGCAGCTTCTTTGCGGTAACGTTCAGAAGAGCAAAGTAACAAAAAGTAAGGGCGGTCGGAAACGGCCGCCCTGAATTAAAGAAAGGGGTTGAGGGGATGAAGAAGGCAAGGTACATTGTTTGGTTTATTGTAACCGTGCTTCTTATGAATATTTCTGTCTTTTCAGGTGTATTAGGATTTACTTCAACTGATTTCAACGGATTTGCAGTTGATTCAAACAATCGTTTATATGTCGGCAGAGACGAAATAGAAGTATACGAAAACGGCGAATTATTGAAAACAATTAATCCCAAAACAAGCAGAGCATATGTTTTCACAATACAAGACGACGATACAATACTGTTGTCAACCGCTAGCAAGGTCTTTATTATGGACTTGGACGGCAACGTAATAAACCAATATGAAGATACCTATACTAAAATCTTTAATGGTTTAACAAGAGAAAAGAATTTGTTTACCGCGAAAGACGGAACGCAATACAGCGTAAAGCACAGGTTAACTTGGTTGGAGATAGTTAAAGACAATGATGTTCGGGTTTACAGATTACCTATGTTGGATTTTGCGACAAGAATAACCACCGCCGTTGCGTGTATCAGCCTGTGGATTCTTGTTCCTACGCTCATTGTAAAAATGTGGAAATACAAGCCGATGATTGAAAACTGGAAATACAATTAAATTAAAGCAACGGGCGATTCGTGAATCGCCCCTACGAAAAGTTGAAAGTTACAGTGAAAAGTGTTACAATATTTTTGATTTATATTATAAGGGGGTAAGAAAATGACGGTTAAAGACAAAATCATTGATTTAAGAATAAGAAGCGGATTAACTCAGGAGCAGTTTGCCGAGAAGGCAAATATTGACCTTGAGCAGTTAAAAGCTGTTGAAAACGGTGAAAGACTGCCCGACGAGGATATGAGAGTAGCAATCTCTCAGGCGTTTGAGCTTTCGGCTTACGAGTTGACCCCCGATATTGACGAGCAGGATGAATACGACAGGCAGAGCGAAGCCGAGAACACAATAGACACTCAGCTCCCCTACAACCCGTTTTTTCGGGAAGGGAGCGAAGGAAATATGGGAGCAGCTTCGCAACCTGTGGCGGCGAATTATAAATCCGTATTGAGGACAAACGGAATACTGATGTATGTTATTCCGGCGATTATCGGCTCAACAGCAATAACTGTATTGGCGTTTTTTGTCGGTTTTTTCTTCTCAAATAAACTATCATTATCAACAAACGCCGGAATCGCCGGCTCGATTCTTTCATTATTAAGTACAGCATTAAGTTTTATTTTTGTCAGAATTTTTTATTACAAAGCTTTTTCAAAACTCGGAATAATCGACGAGTTAAAAGATAAATTTTGGTTGTTTTTGACCTCTCAATTATCAATAAGCGGATTGGTAGCTTATTCGTTCAGCAAGTTGTTTGATAAATTCTTTTGGGCAGAAAGAATAAACCTTCCCGTAACTCTTACCGAAGTCTTAAGTGGCTTTATTTCATCAGCAAGCACAGTTTTAAGTGCCGTGCTCGCAATAATAATTACGATTAGTTTGCTATATCTGTTCTATAGCTTTGTTAACAAAACGGCAACGGTTAATGTCTCTAAATACCGCATTTCATATATTTGTGTTATATGCTTTACTGTCGCTGTACTGATATTGACATCTCTTTTAGGAAACCACACAAGGCTGTTAACAATAATAATGCTTATATTGGAAGCATTGATGACAGTATTACTCATATATCTTATGAATAACAGCGAAAAGTTCAACAGCAAAACGCTTACTGTGATTGTACCCATTGTTTTCTTTGCAATTAACTGTGTTTACGGTGCGGTATATCCTCTAACCGCTTTACCTGCATAATAACCCAAACAAAAACGGCACGGAGAAATCCGTGCCGTTATCATTTGTATATCTTATTTGCCTAAAATGTGTCGCGCTACGTAAACTCCGCTTGCCGATGCGTGAGAGAGCGAATGCGTTACGCCCGAGCCGTCGCCGATTACGTAAAGTCCCTTATGCTTGGTCTGTAAATCGCTGTCGATTTCGACCTCCATATTATAGAACTTGACCTCGACGCCGTAGAGCAGCGTATCGTCGTTCGCCGTGCCGGGCGCTATCTTATCGAGCGCATAAATCATCTCGATAATGCCGTCGAGTATTCTCTTGGGAATAACGAGGCTCAGATCGCCGGGCGTTGCCGCAAGCGTGGGAACGACGTAGCTCTCGGCAATTCTCTGCTCGTTTGAGCGTCTGCCGCGCGTAAGGTCGCCGAAGCGCTGAACTATAACTCCGCCGCCGAGCATATTCGAAAGTCTCGCTATGCTCTCGCCGTAGCCGTTGGAATCCTTGAAGGGCTCGGAAAAATGCTTTGAAACGAGCAGGGCGAAATTCGTATTGTTCGTGTGCATTTTCGGGTCCTCGTAGCTGTGGCCGTTTACGGTGACGATACCGTTTGTGTTCTCGTTTACGACCGCGCCGTGCGGATTCATACAGAACGTACGGACAAGGTCCTCAAACTGCTTGGTGCGGTAAACAATCTTGCTTTCATACAATTCGTCTGTAAGGTGCGAGAAAACCTCGGCGGGAAGCTCGACGCGTACGCCGATGTCAACGCGGTTGGACATAGTGGGTATATCCAGCTCACCGCAGACCTTCTCCATCCACTTCGAACCGCTTCGTCCGACGGAGATAATGCACTTTTCGCAGGTGTATGCTTCGTCCCCTGCCTCAACCTCAAAGCCGCCGTCGATTTTTCTGACGGAGGTTATTTCGGTGCGGAAGCGGAATTCAACCTTATCCTTCAACTCATTATAGATATTTTCAAGCACGACGTAGTTTATGTCCGTGCCGAGATGTCTTACCTGAGCGTCGAGAAGGTGAAGGTCGTTTTCAAAGCACTTTTTCTTGATAGCCGTGTTTGCGGTCGAGTAAAGCTTGGTCCCCTCGCCTCCGTATTTAAGGTTAATCGAGTCGACGTATTTCATAAGGTCGATTGCCTCGGTCTTGCCGATGTGCTCGTAAAGCGTGCCGCCGAACTGATTGGTGATATTGTACTTACCGTCCGAGAACGCGCCCGCGCCGCCGAAACCGCTCATAATAGCGCAGGTCGGGCACTTGATGCAGGACTTTACCTTCTTGCCGTCGATGGGACACTTTCTCTTATCGAGCGAGTTACCCTTTTCAAAAACCGCGATTTTAAGATTCTTATTGCCGTTGACAAGCTCATAAGCCGAGAATATACCGCCGGGGCCTGCGCCGATAATAATCACGTCGTAATTCATAACATACCTCTTAACACAAAAAAATAGCTGCCCGTAATAAGCAGCTCTGAATTCTTATTACAATCTATTGTAGCACAGGTTTGTCTGTTTTTCAATAGGGAAAATAATTAAAAGAGACAAGACTAAACGCCTTATCTCTTTTAATGGTGGAGACGGACGGGATCGAACCGTTGACCTTCTGACTGCCAGTCAGACGCTCTCCCAGCTGAGCTACGCCCCCGTGCAGATAAGATATTACCATAAAACATTTCGTTTTTCAAGTATTATTTTCAATTTGTTAATTTGACAACAACTATACTATTTGATAAAATTTATAGGATAGTGAAACATTTCAGAAGAAGGTGGGCTTATGAAGATAATCGACATTTCACGCGATCTGCTGACGGCGCCCGTTTACGAGGGCGATCCCGTACCCGAGCACGAGTGGATTAAAACCATCGGCGACGACAGCCAGTACTCGCTGAGCGCAATATGCGCGTGTCTGCACAACGGCACTCACATTGACGCTCCGTCGCATTTTCTTATTGACGGCGAAAGCATTGAAGAGTACAACCTCGAAAAGTTCATAGGTCCCTGCAAGGTACTTGAGGTCTCCGAGGGTATAATTACCGGCCAGACGGTTGAGGATTATTTCCCGCGCGACTGTAAGCGCGTGCTTATCAAATCTCACGGCAGAGCCTTCATTCACGAAACAGCCGCCGAGGTTATGGCGCTGTACGGCTATGATCTTATCGGTACGGACTCGACGACGGTTGAGATGCCCGGCTCGGACGGCGCGGCGCACCGCGCCCTGCTTCGTTCAAATATTGCCGTGCTTGAAGGGCTCAACCTCGACGAAACGGCAAAGGGAGACTATTTCCTAATCGCGCCACCTGTCAGGATTGACGGCGCGGAGGCATCGTTCACGCGCGCTCTGCTCGTGGCAGACTATATTTTCTGGAGTAATGCGGTAAAATGAAAAAAGTTATAATAATCGGCGCGGGCCCCGCAGGACTTACGGCGGGTTACGAATTGCTGAAAAAATCAACTGAATACGAAGTAACGGTTTTTGAAGCGAGTGACTGTATAGGCGGTATCTCAAAAACGGTGAACTATAACGGCAACCGTATGGATATGGGCGGTCATCGCTTTTTCTCAAAGGTTCCCGAGGTTAACGAGTGGTGGGAAAAGATGATGCCGACTCAGGGCGCGCTGCCCTTTGACGACAGACTGCTCGGCAGAACCTCCGCAACCGCAGAGGGCGGTCCCGACCCCGAAGCGGACGACAGAGTAATGCTAAGGAGAAACAGACTGTCGCGGATTTTCTTTAACAGAAAGTTCTTTGACTACCCTGTTTCTCTTAAGCTTGATACCGTAAAGAATATGGGCCTTGGCACAACGATAGTTGTCGGGTTCAGTTATCTTAAAAGCGTATTCTTCAAACGTGAGGAAAAGTCGCTTGAGGATTTCTATATCAACCGCTTCGGAAAGAAGCTTTATTCGATGTTTTTCGAGAACTATACCGAGAACCTGTGGGGCAGGCATCCGAGTGAGATTTCGCCCGAATGGGGTGCTCAGCGCGTAAAAGGGCTATCAATAACAGCCGTGCTCAAGGACATTCTCTCGAAGGCGTTAGGCAGGAAGAACAGAACCGTTGAAACCTCGCTTATCGAGGAATTCTCGTACCCGAAGCTCGGTCCCGGTCAGCTCTGGGAGCTGACGGCTGACGAAATCGAAAAGCTGGGCGGCAGAATTGTAAAGAATGCTCCGGTTAAGCGTATTATCCGCAACGGTGAAAACAGCGTCACCGCAGTTGAGTTCGTTAAGGACGGCAAAAAGCATTACGAGAAGTGCGACGTACTTATTTCTTCGATGCCGTTGAAGGACCTGATTGCGGGAATGGATGGCGTGCCCGAAAGCATAAGAGAAATTGCAGCAGGTCTCCCCTACCGCGACTATATGACCGTCGGCGTACTCGTCCCGAAGCTGAAGCTTAAAAACGAAACTAGAATTAAAACCATCGGAAACATCGTGCCCGACAACTGGGTTTATGTTCACGACAGAAGCGTAAAAATGGGACGCTTCCAGATTTATAACAACTGGTCTCCGTATATGGTAAAGGATATCAAAAGCAGCGTGTGGCTCGGGCTCGAGTATTTCTGTAACGAGGGAGACTCAATGTGGAATATGAGCGACGCCGAATTCACCGCATTCGCTGTCGGCGAGATGGTTAAAACAGGTCTTATTGACAGCGCCGACGAGGTTATTGACACACACGTCGAGCGCGTTAAGAAGGCGTACCCCGCATATTTTGACACCTACGCACGAATTGACGAGCTTAAGGACTGGCTTGACACAATTCCTAACCTTTACTGCGTCGGCAGAAACGGGCAGCACCGCTACAACAACATGGACCACAGTATGTGCACCTCGTTCGAAGCGGTTAAGAACATTACACAGGGCAAGACGGATAAGACGAATATCTGGAATGTTAACACCGAAAAGGAATATCACGAGGAAAAGAGCTGATAAAATGGCTGACAAGGTTTCGCAGTGCGAGAGCTGCGCGTATTACTACTATGACGACGAATACGACTGCTACTGCTGCGAGGTGAATCTCGACGAGGACGAGATGGCGAGATTCCTGAGCTATCAGGACTACGAATGTCCCTACTACAACCCATACGATGAATACAAAATAGTTCAGAAGCAAAACTGAAGGAGAGATAAATATGGAAACCTATATGGAGCATGTTCACGAAATTATCAACGGCCAGACCACGTTCGGCGCTTTACTGTTTTATATCATCTCGGTAATCGCGCTCTGGAAGGTATTTAACAAGGCGGGCGAAAGCGGAATCTGGGCTTTTATCCCGATTGTCAACCTTTACAAAATGTGCAAAATCGCCGACGGCAACGGCTGGAAGTTCCTGCTGTTCATAATCCCGATTGTCAACGTCGTTTATGCATTTCTGCTCAATATCAGAATGGCAAAAGCCTTCGGCAAGAGCGCACTGTTCGGAATCGGACTGGTATTTCTGAATATCATTTTCACCTATATCCTCGGTTTCGGCTCGGCAAAATATATCGGGCCGAGAGGACGGCAAAGATAATAAAAAGTTCCCGATAAGCTGAACGCTTATCGGGAATTATTGTTTTATTCTGATTACGCCTTGCCTGCGCAGCCGAGAACGGTTTCAATCTTGTGTGAAACAACCTCTTCGATTGCGTTTCTCGCGGGAGTGAGATACTTTCTCGGGTCAAAGTCGCCGGGATTCTCTGCAAAGTGCTTTCTGATAGCCGCGGTCATGGCGATACGGATATCGGAGTCAACGTTAATCTTGCAGACTGCCATTGACGAAGCCTTGCGAAGCATTTCCTCGGGGATACCGATTGCGTCGGGCATCTGTCCGCCGTACTGGTTGATCATCTTGATATGCTCCTGATTAACAGAGCTTGCGCCGTGAAGAACTATCGGGAAGCCGGGAAGCTTCTTCTCAACCTCTTCGAGAATGTCGAAGCGAAGCTGCGGCTTCTGGCCGGGCTTGAACTTGTATGCGCCGTGGCTGGTGCCGATTGCGATAGCGAGCGAGTCAACGCCCGTTCTCGTAACGAAATCAAATACCTGCTCGGGCTTTGTATAGCTCTCGTTACCGGCTTCTACAACTACGTCGTCCTCAACGCCGGCAAGTGTGCCGAGCTCGCCCTCAACAACTACGCCGTGAGCGTGAGCGTACTCAACTACCATCTTGGTCAGTGCAACGTTCTCCTCATAGGGAAGCGATGAGCCGTCGATCATAACTGATGTGAAGCCGCCGTCGATGCAGGCCTTGCATGTCTCGAAATCGGGGCCGTGGTCGAGATGGAGGGCAATCGGAAGTCCCGTCTCCTCAGCGGCAGCCTTGACCATAGCGAGAAGATAGCCGTGAGCGGCGTACTTTCTCGCGCCCGAGGATACCTGAAGAATAACGGGTGCGTCGAGCTTCTTGGCAGCTCTGGTGATGCCCTGAATAATCTCCATATTGTTTACGTTGAACGCGCCTATAGCATAGCCGCCCTCATACGCTTTTTTGAACATTTCGGTTGTTGTTACCAATGGCATAATTAACACTCCTTGAGTTTTTTCATTATTTATACAACGCTGACATTATACACAAAATATAGTGTAATGTCAAATGATAAATACAAAATTAAGAATTAATCAGCGCTTCAAGCTCAGTTCTTATCACAGGTGTCCACCAATCCCTGTAGCCGAGCCTTGTCGGATGAATGGAATCGTTCATATATAATGCCCTCTGTTCCCCGCTCACAGAATTAAGCTGCCCGTTATTCCACAGGTCAATGACATCTATATCCCACTTTTCGGCTATTTCACCAAGGAGCTCAACCATTTCACCGTAAGCTTCGCTGTCATACCGTGTTCCCGTATAAAACGCAACGGGACAGTTCCACGTTTCCTTTGCGTATGCGATAATATATTCGATCGCGCCGGCTACGGTGTGAGTGTCGAAGGTGTCGACATCAAAGCCGTCTGCAATCCTGCCGAGCGGTTTTTCCTGCGTCGCGTCATTGGTAGAAAGCTGGCAGACGAATGCGTCCGCCTTAATGCTCCTGTCGAGCGTTTTCATTCTCGAAATATAACTGTCCGGTTTGTCGTCAACGAGCGTCGTGCCGTTTTTCGCTTCCTTGACGGCAATAAGTCCGTCCTGAGCGACGAGATAGTCAACAAAGGACTCGCCCTTTGAAGCAAAGCCGTAAGTCACGGAGCTGCCGAGGAAAATTACGGTTCTGCCGCCGAGAGCGCTGTCAACCGCTTCACTGTTTTTCACGCTGTATTGTGAAGAATTGCCCTTATTGAAATATCCGAACATCTTTCCCGCATAACCTCCCGCGCAGATAATACAAATGACGAGCAGAACGGTAATTACCGCAATAACACGTTTTTTCATAGATTAGACCTTTTCCCATCCGTTAAACTTATATGCTGAAATTATAATACTGTCACGGGTGTTAGTCAATCGGTTAAAAAATACATAACTATTTTTATCAAAAAGATATTGACATCGCAATTTTTGTTTGATATAATATCTCTCGCCGTTAAAAAACGACACGCGGAAGTGGCGGAATCGGCAGACGCGCACGTTTGAGGGGCGTGTGGTAATCCCGTACGGGTTCAAGTCCCGTCTTCCGCACCAAAAACAGGATTGAACATTTCGTTCAATCCTGTTTTTTTAATTCTATCTGGTGGTCTGCAGTCGCATAAACTGTGGCAGTATCGCACCGCCTAAGCCATAAAGTTTAACGGCGTGTCATACAGAGCAATCCAGTGCTTTCTATTTTCATCCCAAACCGCAGACGAGTTGCAACGGAGGATTGTCTCATTTTTTCCTAAACCCATCTTTCGATTTGGAAAGTGAACCGTCCATGTATTTTTTTCCAAACTTTGCAAAGCATTCATAGGCATCAGTTAAAGTTGATATAAAGGATCGGGTTTCGGCATCTTTAATATCCAGGTATGTTGCCTGACCTTTATAGTCGGAAACAAACCAATAGCGAGAGAATAACTCACCAAAATCTTCTACATAACGAGCAATACCTTTTAATTTTGACATTGTATCTGCAAGATGTATTCCGTGAGGATCAACTATCGCTGGCATTACTGAATCTCCAACCTTTTCAAAGAAAATAAAGTCAGGATGCAAAACTTTTCTGTCATCGCCTAAACGGTAAGGAATACGTAAGGATTGCCCTGTTGTTTTTCCAACGGGATTTCTATACCAACATATGATTTCTGGTCGTTTTAATTCATGCATAACAACAGCATCTTCAGAATCATAAAAACTAAACCACGCCATGTGCGTTTTCGGATCGTTTACTACATGCTTGGGATACTTTTTGCCACCGGAATCCTGAGTGTCAGCAACTGGCTTATCAAGGAATACCGTATGCGGGATACCATGTTTGCTCATACCGGAGGAGAATTGATTTCGCACGCTGGTGGGATACTTTGCAATCACCGGATCATACTCTTCTGTCAGTTTTTCCAGCTTGGTTCTGGCGCTTTGCTTCACAGCCTCAACAATTTCCGGAACGGCGGCTGCTGCAGCAATCTCCACATTAATATCGAGCGGTTCCATACCAAGCAAGATCTGCTGACGGAAAAATGCATTCGTTACACTTGGGGAAAGAGTAACATCGCCGCGTCTGCGCGCATTGGCAATAGCATAGGAATCCGCATCGTCTTCATAGACCTTCGTTTTTGCAGAAGCCGCGTCCAAGTATTTCAGCTCGACTTGCGTTGATTTTGCATGGAGAACCGTGTTCCGAGCAGCTTCAAATTTGTCATTGAATGTGACTATGCTTTCATTCAATGCCCGGAGCATGGCATCAATGGCTTTTTCAAGTTCGCCGGGAGCATCCGGTTCCGTTTCTGCAGTCGGTATATGCGGCGCTGCAGGAGCAACAGCCGGTATGCCTGCGACGGGGGCTTTTGCTTCTGTGGCTTCACTGCCTGTTTTTGATGATGAGTCATCTCCAGCCATTTCAGGAACAATTGGAGTTCCTGCGGTTTCAGCATTGCCCTGCGTGTTTCCGGATTCTTCTTCGGTTTCTTGCGGAATAGACTCTGCGCCGATATCATTTTCCTCAAGCATACCTGCATATGAAATGACACCATCGATGTAATTCGATGTGGCGTGTGCTCTTTCACGCGAAGCAATGCCCGTGAATACATCGTCAATTCCAAAGGTGGAGTCCCATTCGACATTGACTGGCTTTGTCACGATCTCGCGTCCGGATTCTCTGGAAACGCCGCTGTAGTCATCGTTGCCTTCTTCGGTCAGATATTTCACGACTTTTTCCAACGTAGCGGGATCAAAGTATGGCAAGAAGCAACTAACCGAGTTGAGGAGCTCAATATTCACGCTTTCTGCAAGCGGAGTACGTACCATACGGCCAATAAGCTGTGCAATGTAAGTATCATCCTGATGCGGGCGCATAGAGAAGATGACCTCTGCACGCGGGCAGTCCCAACCGGTGCTGATAGCTTCCTTGGCGAAAAGAATCCGAATATCGCTCTTTCGCTGCACATCCTGCGGCTCAACACACGGCACCTCATATGGAGCAAGGTGCATATCGCCTTCGCCGCTGATAACATGTGCAAAAGCAGTAGAACGGTCCAAAGATGGGATTTTTTCGTAGATCTCAGAGCAGATTTGCCGAATCTTATCCTGCGAAATCTTATTTGACACCTGAACGACCATCAGCGGCCGTACCATTGGAGCATCGTTCTGTTCGCAATACATCTGCCACAGTTTCGTAGATTGTACGAGCGTTTTACATGCATCAGTCAGATAGATGTTATAAACGGCAGCACCCTCGGTAGGCGCTTGCAAAACGATCTTATCTTTCAACAGACCACTGGCCTGAACATCTGCAGGGCTGACTTTTACCACGGGATAAGGAATGCGCTCAGAACGGCCTTCCATGGCAGCGGTAAAGCGTTTCGGCGTTGCAGAAATTCCAACTACAACAGGAATTGGACTCTTTCCATCATCCCCGTCGATGATTCTGCTTGTGATGGTTTCACTAGCAATATCCTTCTTATCTGCACTTCCCAATCCCTTATGCGCTTCATCATAGAGCATATAGAGATGGACAGAACTATCGTTGATTGTGCGACGCAGCAATTGCCAGAACGTAGGTGTTTCCCCGCCTTTTGTAAGCAGTCCGGCGCTGGACAGCTTTTGACGGTTTAGAAAGTAGATATGTCCCGGCTCCAGTTCATCATGATCGCCGGTAAAAGTATTTTCAATTGTTTCGATCAGCGTCGGATCCAAATCCGTGGCTTCACGGAATTTATATATGGTCTGCTCGTTCAAAGACGGACTATCAGAAACCCAAAGCACAGTTGCAAATGGATCGCGTTCAATGCCCCATTCTGGATTTCCGTTGAAAATCGCTTCCACAGCAGCAGCTACCATTATGGTCTTTCCGGAGCCGGTAGGCGATGCCAAGCAACACGACGCAGGATCACCATCGCGGTAATATGCATCACGTGCTTTTAACATCCTGTCAAGCAAGGCTTTTGTTGCTGTTACCTGAAAATCTTTCAATTCAAATTTCATGTGTCTTTCTCCTTATCCTATGGCGTTGATTTCAAAGGAACGAAGATAGCTTTCATACAATTGCATCACTCTGCATCCTGGCAATTCTGCACACAAGCTTCGATAACGCTCTGCTGCATCTGTTACGATAAACACGGTTTTTATCTCTTGGTTTTTCAAAACAACATTAACAAAAGACATTTTGTAGCGAGGATCAAACAGCACAGCATATGTTTCGCCTATCACATATCCATTCTGGCGCTGTAGGATTTTACCTTTGCATCCACCACAAAGCCACAATATTGGAGCGATGTAATCAAATGCTAAATCCGCACTAACTACGGAAGGTTCCAAATACTCAAGGTCAAAGAACACTGCGTTTTCTTGGAAGCCATCTTCCATAGGAATTTTTGTCGTTGTTTTCTTTTTATAAGTCGCCCCAAAACGTTCAATAATCTTTGCTTTTACATTTTTAAACGATTTGGCATCATCTGTTATAATCAAGTATCGATGTATATTTTCATACTCTTCTAATGCATCTAACCATTCGTCCACGGAATTCGCATCCCAAAGGATAGTCACATCTTCATTTGAAATAGCATAAGTATCATCTTCTTCTATTGTTGATTTGGAAATCGAGTTTTTTGACAGTGTATATATAATATCTTTTTTGGCCGAAAAATTATACGAAATGAAATCTTTAAGATACGAGATCCTTGTTATTGTTCGTTTTTTATTTGTTTCTTCGGTCAAGTCTGTGATGTAGTTACCTTTAAGCGGATTCCCTTTAATGTCATGTCCTTCAATTGAACAGACTGTTCGTGGCCATGCAACATATCGAGCAATACCTCGATTTTGCCACTCTTCATTTCTAGGGCGCAATCCTTTTGCTGTCATGCTTTTTTCTT
>JAEEGI010009590.1_pt1 | contig 21177 bp, 12 predicted proteins | sample 8958751 | NCBI WGS metagenome assembly JAEEGI01 (sample SAMN16246545, study PRJNA631951) | gut metagenome | biome: gut microbiome; feature: rumen; material: KS-attached | host: Bos | place: Iran: Karaj | collected 2018-10 | reverse complement strand
GACGCCGAAACGTGCCGTGCGGGCGAACGCCTTGTCTTTGAGACCTCGTACAATGTGGCCGGAGACCAGCCAGAGAGGCGCTGCCGCAACGGCGGCAAAGAGGAAGCAGGGGAGGAAAACCAGTGCCAGGAGGACTTTGCCCAGGACACGGAGCGCCAGATGCTTCCGACCGAAAGACCAGGACGAGAGTCTGGCTTCTTTGCGCTTGTACTCAAAGCCGGCAGCCTCGGAAACCAGCACGTCGTCCGCGGCCATCGCCGCATCCTGTCCCGCCATCTTGGTGAGGGTCCAACGGCCCTCATAGCTCTCGTCATCCGGCAGATAGGTGATCAGACCCGCGATCCGCTCCTTCAGGATGCCCAGAAGTCCGCGGTGGATCTCAGCCTCTCCGGCATCCGGATGCGCCGCGACATATTCCGTCACATTGATGGGCTTTCCATACCGGATTTTGAGCGAGGTCTGCAGACGGTAGTAGTCTTCGTATTCGAGTCCCATCGGGACGATATAGACCGGTTTGGAGCCGCCGAATCGCTCGTTGGCGAGCAGGGCGGTGCGGGTGATGCCTTTCTTGAGGGGCAGCAGGGAATGCATGGGCCGGTGTGTGCCTTCGGCGAACATGGCGTAGCGCATGCCGTGGCCCAGGCATTCGACGACTTCATCCATCGTCTCGCGGTTGTGCAACACTTCCTGGAGACCGTCCCGCACACGGGGAATGGGCAGGATACGCAGGAAACGCAGGAACTTGTTCAGGATGGGTTTGCGGAAAACGTCCGCCCGCGCACCGAAAAGCGTTGCGTCCTTCCTGTCTTGCAGGACGACAAGTGCGTCCATCAGCGTATTGCAGTGGTTGGGGGCCATGATGACCGCCCCGTCGGTCGGGACGTTCTCCCATCCCTCGGAATCTATCTTGCTGAACAGGCTGCGGACCGTAGCGTCGCACCAGCTTTTCAGCGCGAAATATCGCCAATCCTTTTCGTAAGTCTTTTTCATCTTATCCGGTAATGCGCTTTTCGTGAAGGTTGAAGATCGTGGACACCGTCAGGCCTGAAATGATGTGCCAGATACCCCACCAGGCCGTGATCACGAGCATGCCGCCGTGGGGCGGGAAATTGGTAAAGAGGGAAGTCCCCAGCAGCAGGACAAGTCCCAAACCGGAGTTCTGGATACCGGTCTCGATGGTCAGGGTCCTGCGGTCGCGGAAAGGGACCTTGAAGATGGATCCGACACCGAAACCGATGGCAAGGGCCAGCAGGTTGTGGATGAGCACCACGACGAAGATGTATTTGATGCACTTCAGGAAAGCGTCGATGTTGCCGGCGAAGGACAGGATGACCATCGCGATGAAGAATAGGATGGATACCCACTGGAAAGGTTTCTTCAGCTTTTCAGCGACCTTCGGCAGGAAACGCGAAGTCAGGATGCCCAGGGTGAGCGGGATGCCCAGCAGGATGAAGATGGTCTTGAAGACATCCCACAGGGGGATGACCAGCGTCGGGACCTCGCCCGCGACTTTCGCGGTATGGAGATAAAGATTGCCCCAGATATAAAAGTTGGCCGGGGTCATCAGGATGGCCAGCGCCGTACTGATGGCGGTCAGGGATACCGATAACTCGATATTCGCCTTGGAGAGGGAAGACATGAAGTTGGAGATGTTGCCTCCCGGGCAGGAGGCTACCAGGATCATGCCGAGTCCCATCATGGGAGAGATCCAGTTGCCAATCAGGCAGGCCAGGCAGAAGGTGAGGGCCGGCAGCAGGATAAGCTGGCAGCACATTCCCAGGATGACGGATTTGGGTTTCTTGAAGACTTCGATGAAGATGCCGGGCTTGATGCCGAGGGCAACGCCGAACATCACAAAGGCAAGCACGATGTTGATCGTGTTCATTCCGCCCGCATTCAGGGTTACATCGATCTGGTCGATATGGGCGGCAATTTCAGGACTCATAGCTTACAGTATTATCGTCTGTAGTTAATTCCGCGCAAGATAACACTTTTCCCTTGATTTCCCAACACAGACGCTATTCCGACTCCAGGACAAGGCCGTCGAAGGCGGGGTGGACATGGGGTGGAAGCATGGCTGCGAAATCCTTGTGGCAGGGCAGCAGATGGGAGATGTGCGTGATATATGACTCTTTCGCACCGATGCGCTCAAACAGGTCCAGCGCTTCCTTCAGGGAGAAATGCGAAAAGTGCGGGGCGATCTTGACACAGTTGAGCGTCACGGCGTCCAACCCCCGGAGTTTGTCGAATTCCGACTCCTCGATCTGGTTCATGTCGGTCAGGTAAGCGATGCGGCCGAAACGGAATCCCAGCACGGAAAGCATTTTCGTCTTGTGATGCCAGCCTTGGATCGGGATGACTTCTACGGGCGGCAGGGTCTCGGCGCCGGATGGGGCTTCATAATGGTAACCGAATCCCGACTCCCAGACAAGGGTACGCTCGGCTGCGTTGGAGTGGACGAAGAATGGTTCGCTTCCGATGCGGTGGACGTTCCATTCCGGGGCGCCCGGATATTTCTTTTCCGCGAAAGCGTAACTATACTCGCGGCGCAGGGAGTTCTCGACGTATTCCTGGCAGTAAATGTTGACGGGCTTGGCTTCCAGCAGGTTGAAGGACCGGACGTCATCGAGTCCTCCGGTGTGGTCTTTGTGGTTGTGGGTCAGCAGGATGGCATCCAAGTGCCGGACGCCCTGGCGCAGCATCTGGCTGCGAAAATCCGGGCCGCAGTCCACCAGGATCGTCAGTCCGCCGTATTCCACCAGGGCCGAAGAGCGCAGACGCTTGTCATGCGGATCGGCGCTGCGGCAGACGGGGCAGTCGCAGCCGATCATCGGCACGCCCTGTGAAGTTCCAGTCCCTAAAAAGGTCAGTTTGGTTTTTTCCATATGCGGAGGCAAAAATAATAATTATTATTGTATCTTTGTTTTCTGTCCAACGACTGTCACCTTCAGATATGAACAGATTTCTCCTGCCGCTTCTCCTGTTGACTTTCGTGCTGCCGCTTGGCGCGCAGCCGGCGCGGGAGGAGATTGCTGCGGATCCGGCCAGAGCGGCCGGCTTGCATTATGCGTACCCTGGCCCCCAGTCGGTCCAGACGCCTGCCCCCAAAGGATTCAAACCTTTTTACATCAGCCATTTCGGCCGCCATGGTTCTCGCTGGCACTGCGATGCCCAGGATTATGAGATGCCTCTCTCAGTATTGGAGGATGCCCATGCGGCTTCTGCCCTGACCCCCGTCGGGGAAGATGTTTTGCGCAAGGCCCGTGCGATGGCCCGGGACGGAGCCGGCCGGGTCGGCGAACTCACCCGTCTGGGTACGCGTCAGCATCAGGGTATTGCGGACCGCATGGTCCGGTCTTTCCCGGAGGTTTTTGAAGGCCAGGCAAAGATAACGGCCAATTCAACGACTTCTCACCGGGTGATGATGAGCATGTTCTATTTTTGCAATGAACTGAAGAAATATAATCCCCGCCTCGAGATCGACCTGAACAGCAGCCGGCGCGACGCCTCTTTCGTGTCCAACCGCGTCAAGGCTTCCGGTCCCGCGCCCTACGATGTCAAAATCGAGAAAGAGAAACTGAAAAGGAAGCTCATGCAGCCGGAGCGGTTGACGGGCGTGCTCTTCTCGGACCCGGATTATGTGCGGGAAAAAGTGGATGCGCAGAAATTCATGTGGGACCTGTATTACCTGGCGGAGATGGCCCAGAACAACGAACTGGATTCGCTTTCCTTCTTGGATGTGTTCACGGCGGATGAGTTGTATGAGTGCTGGCGTGTGGACAATTACGATATGTATCTTTATGCCGCGGATCCCCGTGCCCAGGATGTCGTCGTGCCTTCCTGTAAGCCCATGATCGCCCATATCCTGGATCACGCACAGGCTGTCATCGACGAAGGGGGCCACGGTGCCACGCTTCGGTTCTCGCATGATTCCTACCTGGTCCCGATGGCCATCACTCTCCGGCTCGACGGTTGCACCGGCACGACGGAGGACCCGGAGCGTTGCGACGAAGCCTTCGTCGATTATAAGATCTCCCCGATGTGCGGGAATATCCAACTTGTTTTCTTCCGCAACCGTAAGGGAGAAGTCCTGGTCAAGTTCATGCTGAATGAGAATGAACTGGGCATTCCGCTGGAGACCGACCGCTGGCCTTATTACAGGTGGGAAGAAGTACGTGACTATTATAAATCCCTTTATCAACTTTAGCGTCCCATGAAAAAGATTCTGCTCAGCGTCCTGTGCGCACTTGTTTTCTTGAATCTCGGGGCGCAGACACCTTGGGAAGAAATCCGTGCCGACAGCACCCGCGCCGCCGGCCTTCTGATGCCCTATCCCGGGCCCCAGAAGGCGCAGACCAAGGCACCCCGAGGATACAAGCCCTTTTATATCAGTCATTTCGGACGCCATGGCTCCCGCTGGCATACGAGTGCCAAGACTTACAACTATCCCTTTGAGGTCCTGTCGGCCGCCGATTCGGCGGACGTGCTGACCCCTTACGGAAAGGATGTCCTGCGGCGGGTGACGATCCTTTGGGAGGACGGCAGGGACCGCGCCGGCGAGCTGACGCAGAAGGGCTTCCGCCAGCATAAGGAAATCGCCCGGAGGATGTACACGAGCTTCCGCCGTGTCTTCCGCGGCCGCAAGCACATCAACGCCAACGCCACCCAGTCTCCGCGCGTGATGCTCAGCATGGAGTCTTTCTGCCAGGAGTTGCTTTCGCTCAATCCCAGGCTGGACATCAGTCTGGACGCCAGCGCCCGGGACCGCGCCTTCCTGGCGTATGAGACTCCCGAAGCCCGCATTTATGCTGACGAAGGACCCTGGCGGGAGGATTGGAACCGCCTGCGCGATTCCCTCGTCTGTCCGGATCGGCTGATGAGCGTACTCTTTGCCGACTCCGCTTATGTGCAGGATTGCGTGGATACGCCCGAACTGACTCGCGTCCTTTACCAGCTTGCTTCGATCGCCATGGATTCGGATACGGACGTGAGGCTGAACGACCTTTTCACCACGACCGAGTGGTACGATCTCTGGCAGCCCCACAACTATAGTTATTATATGTCCAAGGGACCCAATCCCGCCGCCGGGGAAAAGGTTCTTGAGCGCTCTTCCGTCCAGACTCTGCAGCATATCATCGCCAAGGCGGACGAGGCCATAGCGACGGGGGACTGTGCCGCCGACCTTCGTTTTTCACACGATTCGCATCTGGTCCCGCTCAGTACCACGCTCCAGTTGGACGGTTGCCGCGCCAAAGTGACGGATCCCGGCCAGATAGCCGCCTCGTGGGCTAATTACCGTATCTCTCCGATGGGCGGCAACATCCAGCTGATCTTTTATCGCAACCGGAAAGGGAACGTGCTGGTCAAGTTCCTGCTCAATGAAAACGAGGTCGGAATCCCGTCGAAGACGGACCTTTATCCGTATTATCGTTGGGAAGACGTAAAGGATTATTACAAAGAATATTATAATCTATAGATATGGATAGAAGACAATTTGTCAAAGACAGTTTCGTGCTGGTCGCCGGGACGGCAGTCCTGTCCTCCCTGCCAGCCGGCGCTGAAAACCTGAGCGCCTCCTCGGCCGCCGGACTGGCGGCCAAGCTGACCGGCCCCGATGCCCTGTACAAGCAGTTCCAAGACCCTGACAACCGCTATCGCCCCTTCGTACGCTGGTGGTGGAACGGGGATAAGGTTGAGGCCGAAGAGCTCGTTCGCGAACTGCATCTGCTGAAGGATGCAGGCATCGGCGGAGTCGAGATCAATCCCATCTCCTTCCCTGGTAAAGAGGAGATCGCGATGGGGAAGAAGTCGCTGACCTGGCTCAGCGACGAATGGATCCAGATGCTCCAGGTCGTTTTTGACGAGGCCAAGAAGATCGGGATGACCTGTGACCTGATCGTCGGATCGGGCTGGCCTTTCGGCGCTGAAACCCTGCCGAGGGACGAGCGCGCCAGCGTGATGCTGACATATGCCGCCCCGGTGGAGCCCGGCCTGTTTGAGATGTCCAAATTCAACTTGTACAAGCTGGTGGATCCGGGCGTCTCGGTGGTCAATCCCCGCCGGACCTGCGAATTGATTTCATTCAAGCTGGCGCCGGACCCGATCGACGACCTGAGTCAGGTCGAAGACCTTACGGACAAGTTCGTGGACGACGTGATCACCCTCGATGTCCCTGAGGGAAAGCATGTCATCTACGCCCTTATCCGTTTCGATTCCTTCGCCTGCGTCATCAACGGCGCTCCCGGCGCTGCCGGCTCGATCCTGAACCATATGGATGCCAAGGCGGTGCGCAAATACCTGGACCATATGGCTGATACGATCGAGGCCAAGACCGGTCCGCTGAGCGGTCATCTCCGGGCTTTCTTTGTGGACAGCATGGAGCTGGAAGGAAACAACTGGACCGGCGATTTCGCTGAAGAATTCAAGAAACGCCGCGGCTATGATGTGCTTCCCTGGCTCCCCTTCACGATGTTCGAGGTCGGGCGTCTGGGTGACGTCAAGAATTTCGAATACGGCGCCAAGAAAGGCCCTAAGTTCCAGGAGCAGGTGGACCGCGTCCGTTTCGACTTTGAGCTGACCAAGGCCGAGCTCCTGCATGAGCGCTACACCGCCACGTTCCTTGCCTGGTGCAAGAAGAAAGGCGTCGGTTCCAGGGCACAGGCATACGGACGCGGTTTCTTCCCGCTGGAGTCTTCGCTGGGCTACGATTATCCGGAAGGGGAGTCCTGGACCACCAACTGGCTGCGGCACCGCATCGGCGAGGAAATGGGCGATGAAGACTACCGTCGCGGCCGCGGATATACGATGATCAACAAATACGTCTCTTCCGCCGCGCACCTGGCCGGCAAACGCATCGTCAGCGCCGAGGAGATGACCAATACCTACAAGGTTTTCTCCACCTCGCTGGAGTTTTTGAAGGTGGGCTCCGACATGAGCGCCATCTCGGGCACGACCCACAGTGTCTGGCACGGCTTCAACTATTCGCCCGCCGACGCGCCCTTCCCGGGCTGGGTCCAGTATGGCTCTTATTATAATGAAAAGAATACCTGGTGGCCGTATTTCAAGCTGCTGAATGATTATCGCGCACGCTTGGCCAGCCAGTTGCAGAATGCCGATATGGTCACGGACATCGCCCTGCTGCCGGCCAACTACGACATGTGGACGACAATGGGCGTGCAGACGGATCCTTTCCCGGTCAAGCTCAACGTGCCGTACACCTCGCTGATCTGGGAAGCCATCCATAAGACCGGAGGCGGCGCAGATTATGTGACGGAAACCATCCTGCGGGACGCCACGGTCAAGAAAGGCAAGCTTTGCTACGGCCCGAAGGAATACGGCACCCTTTTCCTCGTCGAGGTATCCGGTACTTTCCCGGAGACGCTCGCCAAGCTGGAGCAATTCGTCTCTACGGGCGGCCGCGTCTTCTGCATCGGCAAGTACCCCGACCGTTCCCTGGGTCTCAAGGATTACGAGGCGCGGGACGCCGGGATCAAGGCCGCCGTCGAGCGCCTGAAGGCCCACAAGAATTTCATCCTGCTCGAGAAACCCGAGGACGGCCGCTACCTGGAGTGGTATCAGGATGTGATGGAAAAGTACGCTCTGCCGCACGCCATCACGATCACCAATCCGGACCGTTTCCTTCTTCAGAACCATTATGTGACCGATGACAAGTCGGATCTCTTCCTCTTTGTCAATGCACACCTTTCGGAATCCCGCGAGACGGATATCGTATTTCCTGCGTCAGTGACACGCGGGAAAAATTGCTGGGCGTATGATGCCGCGACCGGCCGCCGCTATAAGATGAAACTGGACGGCGGACGCCTGCATTTCAGTTTCGGTCCGGCTGAGACCTACCTCTTTGAGTTCAATCGCCAGCGCTTAGGCGACGAATGGAGCCCGCTCCCCGAAAAGGGCACAGGTACCCGTGAATTGGAAGGCTGGAAACTGACTTTGCACCAGCCTCAGGAGAATTGGACCAAAGAGGCGGAAATGCCTGTCCTGCAAGACCTCAAGGATACGCCCGAATGGAAGAATTTCATGGGAGACGTGACTTACCGGACTACGGTGAAGTTGTTTGGCGCGCACAAGCCTAAATACATCAATCTCGGCAAGGTCGCCGACATCTGTGAACTGACCGTAAACGGTAAACCCTGTGGCGTGCGCTGGTTCGGACGCCGCATCTACGACATTTCCTCCCTGCTCGTCGATGGTGAGAATACGATCGAGGTGAAAGTCACCACTCTGATGAGCAATTATCTGCAGACCATGCCGGACAATGCTGTCGCCCAGCGTTTCGTCCTGCGTCGCAATACCCCGCTCCTGCCGGCGGGACTGATCGGACCTGTAAAACTGTATCGATAAATGAAAAAGACCCTTATCCTAGCTCTCACGCTGTCCGTGCTCGCGGTCGGAAGCCTCTCGGCCAAAGACTATCCTGTCGCGGACTTCGGCGCCAGACCCGATGGCGTCACGCTTAACTCGGCCAGTATCCAGGCCGCTATTGATTTCGCCAGCGCCAACGGCGGCGGACGCGTGGTCTTCACGCCCGGCAACTGGGTGACCGGCACCATCTATGTCAAGGACAATGTCACCTTGCATCTGGAGCGGGGCGCTACCCTGCTCGGATCGACCAACCCCTGGGACTATGTCAAGGACCCGTATGTCGGCTGGACCAGCATGATCTTCTCCATCAAGCAGAAGAACGTGGGTATCACCGGCGGCGGTACCATCGACGGCCGGGGCTTCACGACGGCTAACCACATGGTCGAGTACATCCACCGCGGCCTCTTCGAGGATCCGCTCAAGCTGGACCGTCCCAATGAGACCAACCGGCCGGAGAATATCTATTTCCGTGAATGTGACGGCGTCACCATCCAGGATGTCTTCCTCAAGGACCCCGGCAGCTGGAACCAGACCTACGACCAGTGCCACAACGTCCTGGTCGAGCGTATCACCGTGGACAGCAAGTCCTACTGGAACAATGACGGCATCGACATCGTGGACTGCGAGGATGTCGTGATCCGCGATTGCTATATTGATGCCGCGGATGACGTGTTCTGTTTCAAGTCCCATTCTGCCCGGCATCAGTGCAAGAATGTCCTTCTGGAAAATTGCGTGGGCCGTTCGAGCGCCAACGGTGTCAAGTTCGGCACTGTGTCCAAGGGCGGGTTTAAGGATTTCACCATCCGCAATATCACGATCTTTGACACTTACCGTTCGGCCGTCACCTTTGCGGCCGTGGACGGCGCTGAGATCGAGAACATCACCGTGGACGGGTTGCGCAGCATCCACACGGGCAACGTGATCTTCCTGCGCATCGGCGAGCGTTGGAATAAGATTACCTCCGGCGGCCTCAGCGACAAGGACCGCCAGACCGTGGTCCGCAAGGAACCCTATATGCGCAACATCACGATCAAAAACGTCTATGCCGAGGTCCCGCTGGACAAGCCGGATGCCGGTTACAACTACGAAGGCCCGATCGAGGATCTGCCGCGCAACATTTCCCCTTGCATCATCGCCGGCATCCCCGGTTACAAGATCGAAAACGTGGTGATGGAGAACATCGAAATCGTCTATCCGGGCGGCGGCAATCCCCGTTATGCCTACCGTGGCACGACTCCCGAGGACCTGGACGGCATCGATGAGATGATTTCCTGGTATCCGGAATTCTCCCAGTGGAAGGAGTTGCCCGCATGGGGCTTCTACCTGCGCCACGCGACCGGTATCACGCTCCGCAATTTCACTTTCCATGCGCAGAAACCGGATTACCGGCCTGCCGTCGTCTGCGACGATGTGGATGGCTTGAAACTGGAAGGTGTCGTCTATGACGAACCCGCTTCTTCCAGTAAGGCGCAGGTCGTCCTATACAAGTCATCTTATGCCGAATAATAAAGAAACCCAGAGACCATGAAGAAATATCTGCTTTCCATCCTACTCGCTTTTACGACACTGCTATGCTTTGCCCAGACGGAGCAGAAGGCGACTGTCTGGGGCGTAAAGAGCGACGGAGTCACGGACAACACCGGCTCCATCCAGCGTGCCATCGACTATATCAGCGCCCATGGCGGCGGGACCCTGTATTTCTATGTGGGCCGCTATCTGACCGGCGCCATAGAACTCAAGAGCAATGTTACGATCCACCTGGCGGAAGCTGCCGTCCTGGTGGGCTCGACCAATATCTATGATTACAAGGGCGCGCCTGCCTTGATTTGGGCTGACGGCGCGGAAAATGTCACCGTGACCGGCAAGGGCGTGATCGAGGCCCGGGGCGTTGCCCTGAAAGCCAGCCTCGAAGCACAGCAGGCCAAGGGTTACCTGCCGGCCGATACGCCGCTCCCCACCGTGTACTCCTTCAAGAATTGCTCGAATGCCGTAATGGGCAGCGAGATCAAGAAGTTGTCCGACACGGCCCGTTCCACCCGTTATAATTGATTGCGCGCCATGAGAAAGATATTGATTTCCCTTTTCTGCCTGACCGTCGCCCTTGCCGCGTCGGCCAAGGACTATAATGCGTCCATGTTCGGCATCAAGTCCAACGGGACGACGCTCAACACTACCTCCATCCAGAAAGCGATCGACTTTATCAGTGAGGAAGGCGGCGGCAAACTGATCTTCAAGGTCGGCCGCTATCTGACGGGTACGATCGAACTGAAAAGCAATGTGACGATCGAGCTGGGAGAGGGTGCCGTGCTTGTGGGCTCCACCAATCCCTATGATTATTACAAGAAGGGCGACGCATTCGGCCTGGTCATTTCCAATGAGGCTGAAAATATCGCCATCACCGGCTTGGGCGTCATCGACGGTCAGGGCCGGGAACTGGCTAACAATTTCCTGGGCCAGATCGCGGTCGGAGTGATCAAGGACCTTTTCACCTTGGGCCGCCCGCACGACCGTCCGCACCTGTTGTACCTCTGTAAGAGCAAGAATGTCACGCTCCAGGGCATCAACCTGCGCAATTCCTCTTGCTGGACCTGCACCACGGACCGGATCGAGAATCTGTTGATCGATGGCGTGACTCTGGACAGCCGCGCGTTCTGGAACAATGACGGTTTCGACATCGTGGACTGCACGCATGCGGTGATCCAGAATTGTTTCGTCAATGCGACCGACGACGGCATCTGCCTGAAATCCCATCACAAGGATGTCTGCAACGACGATGTCATCGTGCGGCACAATACGATCACTTCGAGCGCCAGCGGCATCAAATTCGGTACTTTCGGTGTCGGAGGTTTCCGCAATATCCAGATTTTGGACAATGTCGTCTATGACACCTTCCGTTCTGCGATCACCATCCAGAGCGTGGATGGCGGTTTTGCCGAGAATATCCTGGTGGACGGCCTGAAATCCTACAATACGGCCAACGCCATTTACCTGAATGTGGGTCAGCGCCGGGGTGACAAACCCAGCCGGATGGAGAATATTACCATCCGCAATCTCTATGCGGAGATTCCGGTCGAAAAGCCGGACTATGGCGTGGATTACGAGGGACCGACCCTCGAAGACCAGCCGCGCAACGTCCTGCCTTGCGGTATCGTAGGTCTGGAGGGACAGCCGATCAAGAATGTGAAGATCGAGAACGTGGAGATTCATTTCCCGGGCGGAGGTGATCCTCTGTTCGCCAAGGTGGGGACTTATGAACTGGAGAAGGTTCCTGAGATGCCGAAGTCATATCCGGAGTTCTCCCAGTTCAAGGAGTTGCCCGCCTGGGGCTTCTATATCCGCCATGCGGAAGGAGTTCATTTCCAAAATGTGACACTGACGGCGGCTGAGAAGGATTATCGGCCTGCTATCGTGCTGGACGACGTCCATGTCGCATCGTTTACGAACGTGAAGACGAGTGCCCCGAAACAGAAGGTGTCTATCTTCAAGGCGAAGAACTGTTCAGATATCAAGAAATAGCCTTTTCTTATGAGAAGAGTCGTCTCCCTTTTGTCGGCCCTGGGAATCCTGGCGGCCTGCCATCCTGCTTTGAAACTGCAGGAGTATGTATCAAGCACGATGGAATCACCTTGGCAAGTCGGGGCTCCGATGCCGGCAACCGGTGACAGCGCACGCTGCATCGAGATCCGGCCGGACAGCGTCGGACAGACAATCCGTGGCTTCGGTGTCTCCTTCAGCGAATTGAGCGCCCATTCCCTGGGGCAGTTGAGCGAGGCGGACCGTGCGGCCGTGCTGGACGAATTGTTCATCCCCGGACAGGGAGCCAACCTGATCTTCAACCGCACGCCGGTCGGGGCGAACGATTTCAGCCTGGACTGGTATTCCTATGACGAGGTGGACCGGGATTTCGGGATGGAGCAGTTCTCCGTCGCGCATGACGAGCAGTGGCTGATCCCGTTGATCCGGGAAGCCCTGCGCCGCAATCCGGAGATGACCGTATGGGCCAGTCCCTGGTGCCCGCCGAGCTGGATGAAGTACAATCACCACTACGCGATGCGTCCCGACAAGGTCAACGATCTGCCGGAGTCCGGACGGGGTTACGAAGGCCGGGATATGTTCATCCAGGAGGAAGAGTACTTGGAGGCGTATGCCTTGTATTTTGAGAAGTATATCCAGGCTTATCGGGAGCACGGGATCGAGATCGCGATGGTGATGCCGCAGAACGAGCCCAATTCAGACCAGAATTTCCCGAGCTGCTGCTGGACTTCCGCCGGCCTGGCACGCTTCATTTCGCATCTGGGCCCGCGGATGGAAAATCAGGGCGTTGATGTGTGGTTTGGTACGTGCGAACGGCCCAAGGTGGCCCTGATCGACTCGGTACTCACGGATCCCATAGCCGGGAAATACATCAAGGGAGTAGGTTTCCAGTGGGCGGGCCGTTCCGCGCTTCCGGTCGTACGGGAGAAGTATCCTGAGATGGGACTGATGATGACCGAGCAGGAGTGCGGCAACGGCCGTAACGACTGGAGCGGCGTCAGTCACGCCTGGGGTTTGATGAAGCATTATCTCTCCAATGGGGTATGTGCCTATGATTATTGGAATATGTCATTGCTGGAGAACGGATTGAGCCGTTGGGGCTGGCGTCAGAATTCCCTGGTGACAGTGGATCCGGAGCAGCATACTTTCCGCTTCACGATTGAGTTTTACCTGCTCAAGCACGTCAGCCATTATGTACAGCCGGGCGCGCAGTTGCTGCGGCTTCCTGCCGAGGCGGATGCCCTGGCATTCCGTAATCCTGACGGGCAGGTCGTGCTGGTCGCGGCCAATCCGGAGAAACAGCCTCGCGACCTTCTCGTGAAGTCGGGCAGGAAGGCTTGTTCGCTTTCCCTGCCACCCTGTTCCTTCAATACGCTGGTATTCTGATTATGAGAAAGGTATTCCCGATCGCTTGCCTTTTGGGCTTGCTGGCTGTGCCCGTCTTCGGGCAACGCCCTGTGTATCAAGACGAAAACGCCCCTTTGGAGCAGCGGGTCGAGGACTTGCTTCAACGCATGACGGTCGATGAAAAGATCGATCTGCTCCGGGCTACCTCTCCGGCCAACGAGCGGCTGGGTTTTCCGAAGTATTACCATGGCAATGAGGCCCTTCACGGCGTCGTCCGTCCCGGACGTTTCACCGTCTTCCCTCAGGCTGTCGGTCTGGCTGCGACTTGGGATACGGATTTGATCCTGAAGGTCTCTACGGCCATTTCCGATGAGTCCCGGGCCCGCTGGAACGAGTTGGGCAGGGGTGCGCTCCAGACCAATCTGTATAGTGATCTGCTGACTTTCTGGTCTCCGACGGTCAACATGGCGCGTGATCCGCGCTGGGGAAGGACGCCCGAGACTTACGGCGAGGACCCCTTCCTGTCCGGAGAGATTGGGACGGCCTTCGTCCGGGGCCTGCAGGGGGACGATCCGAAATACCTGAAGGCGGTCTCGACACCCAAGCATTTCGCGGCGAACAATGAGGAGCACAACCGTTTCGAATGCAACGTCCATATTTCGGAGAAGCAATTACGCGAATACTATCTGCCGGCTTTTGAAGCCTGTATCCGGCGCGGAAAAGCCGCCTCCATCATGTCGGCCTACACTGCCATCAATGACATTCCCAGTACAGCCAATCCCTGGCTGCTGACCAAGGTCTTGCGTGAGGATTGGGGTTTTGACGGATATGTAGTCTCGGACTGCGGTGGCCCCGGTTTCCTCATCAGCGGTCATCATTATGTGAAACTCCCTGCGATGGCAGCCGCCCTCTCTCTTCAGGCAGGCCTGGACCTCGAATGCGGTGATGATATCTTCATTGAACCGCTGCGTGAGGCGTTCGCCAAGTGTCTGGTTTCCGAGGCTGATATCGACCGTGCGGCGCGCCATGTACTGACGGCACGGATGCGGCTGGGTTTTTTCGATCCGCCCGGTGCATGTCCCTACGACACGATCCCTCCGTCGGTGATCGGCTCAGAGGCACACCGTGCCCTGGCATTGCAGACAGCCCGCGAGGCGGTCGTCCTGCTCAAGAATGACCGCAAGATGCTGCCGCTTAGGAAAGGCAAGGTCCGTTCGCTTGCCGTGGTCGGAATCAATGCCGGAACCTGTGAACTCGGGGACTACAGCGGAGTTCCCGCTTCCGCGCCGGTTTCCATCCTGGAAGGGATACGGACCCTGGCGGGGAAAGATATCCGGGTTGAATACGCCCCGTGGAAGTCGGCCGTGGACGGGATGGAGGTGATTGCACCCGAGTTTTTCCCCGAGGGTCTGAAAGCTGAGTATTATCAAGGCATTGGATTGGCCGGAGAACCGGCGGTGCGGATAGATCCCTGGATCAATTACGAGCCTTCCAATCAGGCGCCGGATCCGTTCCTGCCGGATTCTCCCCAAAGCGTGCGTTGGACCGGTAAGCTCCGGCCGCCCGTCACCGGTGAATATGTGCTCAACCTTATTTCGGATGAAGGCGCCCGGTTGAAACTGGACGGTCGCCTGTTGTTTGATGACTGGCGGAGCCACGCCGTGCGTTCCGATACCGTCTCTGTATGGATGGAGGCGGGGCGTGATTATGCCGTGGAAGTGGAGTATTATGACAACCGGGATTATTCGCTCGCCCGCTTGTGCTGGCGCATGCCTGCCATGGGGAAGCAGGACCGGATGGCATTGTATGGAAAGGCAGGTGAACTGGCTCGCAGGTGCGATGCCGTGGTGGCTGTGATGGGCATCAACAAAAGCATCGAGCGGGAGGGGAAAGACCGTGATGCGATCACTCTCCCAGCAGACCAGCAGGAGTTCCTGCAGGAGTTGTACCGGATTAATCCGAATGTGGTGCTGGTTCTGGTCGCAGGAAGTCCGCTTTCCATCCTTTGGGAGGATAAGAATCTTCCGGCCATCGTGAATGCCTGGTATCCCGGCGAGCAGGGTGGAACGGCGGTCGCCGAGGTGTTGTTCGGCCGTTGCAATCCGGCCGGACGTCTTCCGCTGACCTGGTACAATTCATTGGAGGATTTGCCGCCGTTTGATGACTACGACATCACGAAACGGACCTACAAGTATTTTGACGGGGATGTCCTGTATCCCTTCGGTTATGGTTTGAGTTATACCCAGTTCCGGTACTCGGATTTGCAGGTCGAGGATAGGGGAGAGACCGTCGAGGTGTCGTTCACGTTGAAGAATGTCGGCCGGATGGACGGTGACGAGGTTGCGCAGGTCTATGTGCAGTTGCCTGAATATGAGGGTATTGCGCCTCTGAAGGAGCTCCGCGGTTTCCGCCGGGTGCATCTGCGTCATGGCGAAAGCCGCCGGGTGACCGTTCCGCTTCGCCGGGAGGATTTGCGCTATTGGAGCGAGTCGCGGAAGGCGTTCGTCATCCCCGAGGGGCTTCCGACCGTAATGGTCGGCGCCTCTTCCTCCGACATCCGCTTGCAACGCTAGACGTCAGATAAGCCGGTGCCTGTGCCATTCAGGGAGCATTCCCCCGAAGGGGTTAAACTCTCTGCTCCCTGAATGGCACAGGCACCGGCTATTAGTAGGCTCAGCAGGAGGCGGCGATGGAAAGAGAGGCGAAGTCGCCGATCTGTTCGCCTAGCTCAGCGGGCTTGACCTGGCACACTGCCGCAGCCGCCGGCAAGGCTTCGCGGTCGATCACAGCCTGCATGAACGGGCGGATCAACTGTTCGGCCCGCACAAAGATGCTGCCGATGGCGATCACTTCCGGGTTGAGGATATCGATCAGCACCGACAGTGCGCGACCCAGGTATTCGGCAGAAGTCTGATAGACCTTTATGGCCAGCGGATCGCCCGCTGCAGCTGCTTCAGCGACGGTTTTTGCCGTGATGCCGGCAAGGTCCCCGTCCGGGCACCAGGCTACCTTGCGGCCCATCATCAACTGCTCCTTGACGGCAGACTGCGCCAGCTGGGCTATGCCGCCGCCGCTGGCAAATCCCTCGAAGGAACCGGCCTTGCCATAGCCGACGGGGCCGAAATCACTGAGCCGGATGTGGCCGACCTCACCGCCGTTGTCGTTCGTGCCGGCGTAGAGTTTCCCATCCAGTACCAGTCCGGCGCCCATACCCGTTCCGAAAGTGAGGAAAACCATATTGCGGGTACCGCGGCCGGCGCCGTATTTCCATTCCGCGAGGGCGCAGGCGTTGGCGTCGTTCTGCAGGGCAGCGCGGATACCGGTTGCGTCTTCCACTAGCTTAACGATGGGGATGTTGTCCCAGCCGGGGAGGTTGGGAGGGGATTGTACGACCCCTGTCTTGCTGTCCAGGGGGCCTCCGCAGGAGATGCCCACGGCGCGGGTGTTGGCTGCGTCCAGGCCGTGCCGGTCAGCCATGGCCTTCGCTTCCGAGATGATGTGGGCGACGGTTTCGTCGACGTTCGTCGTCTCAAACCTTACCTTGTCGGCGATTTCCAACTGTCCGTCGGTATCCACGCCATAGATGACGGCGCATTTCGTGCCGCCGATATCAATGCCTAACAGATTGGTTTCCATTATTGTACGCTTAAATCGTAAATGCCAGTCTTTTCCATCCATCTCCGGTAATCGGAAGCACGGAAAGGTACGACGCCATAGAGATAATGGTTCTTGAATTCTTGCTTCCCGACCTTGTATTCAATGAGATAGACCCCCTGGGCGCCGGATTTCTCCGGGATGCCGGTGATAACGGTCCTGCCATTTTTCGCCACCTCGAAGTTCCCTTTGTATACGGTCTTTCCGCTTTCCACATCCTTGACACGGACGCTTCCCTCGACCGGCTCCGCCGTATCGTTGACTGCGATCAGGGGATGCGCACCCTCTTTTGCGTCCATCATCAGCACGCAGACGTTCCGCTGGACGTTACGGATGAAGTAGTAGGCCAGTTTCTTGTTGAAGTAATAGTCCACGACGGCGTCTGAAATATCCGGCCATCCATCCTTGATGTTCCACCAGATGATGCCGGTCTTGGGAGCGAATTTCTGGCCGCGCCAGAACTCCACGAAGTACTTCATCGCCTCAGCCTGAACGACCTGGGACCCGAAGATGAATTCCTCCAGGTCAGAGGGACACTCGCCGAAAAGCAGGCGCTGCTGGTTGATCATCAGGTTGTTGCGGTCGTAGGTCTTGCCCAGTTCCGGGAAGCGGCGCACGCTCTTTGTGAGCCACTCCTCGTTCCAGTTTTTATCGGGATCCATGGCGTTGAGGACAGGACCGCGCTCCATGGCGAACGACGAACCGTCCTTGACGGATGCCCCTGGAACGGCAGGCGCCGGAGCCTCTTTTGCGGCCTTGGCTTGCAACTGTTTCGCGCTCAGCCAGGGGTAGACGCAGTCCGGGCTCATCATTTGTCGCAGGCTAGAGATATCCGGAGCGCCGTGGTAGCCGATTTCGCTGACGAAAACGCAGCCGGCTTCGGTGTAGAAGGGGGTTTTGTAGTAGCCCCGAGGGCCCCAGAGGTGGTTCTCCGGCAGGTGTTCGTAATCGATGAATCCCCGCTTCCAGACTTCCTCCGTGTAGTAGGGGGAACTGGGTATGAAAGGCCGCGAGGGGTCGAATTCCCAAAGGACCTGGGCGATGACGTTGCGGCTGACGTTGTCCCGGTTGGGATCGGGATCGAAGCAGGCGATGGCACGGCGCAGGGAATAGTCGATCTCATTGTTGCCGGACCAGAGGGCGATGGACGGATGGCGCCGGAGCTTCAGCACGACGGCCTTGGTCTCGTCCCAGATCCGTTGTCCGAACTGTGCGTCCTGGGGATAAGCGTTACAGGCGAAAGTGAAGTCTTGCCAGACCATGATGCCGTAGCGGTCACACAACTCGTAAAAACGGTGGTCTTCGTAGACGTTTCCGCCCCAGCAACGGATCATGTTGCAGTTGATATCGGCGCAAAGGGCGACGGTTTCGTCCACCCATTGCGGGTCTCGGCTGTGGAGGGCATCCAGCGGCACCCAGTTGGTGCCATGGATGAAGATCGGCTCCCCGTTGACGATAAAGCAGAAGCGCCCCGGTGCGTCTGGAAGATTGATTTCATTGAAATCCAGCTGTACCTTGCGGATGCCGATCTGCTGCTCATCCACGGCAAGGACGGTCCCGTCGTCGGCGATCAGTTCGCATTTCGCATCATAAAGTGCGGGCTCTCCGTAGCCGCGGGGCCACCAGAAGTCCACGTCGCTGAGATAGATCTTCTGCCGCAGCGCGTGATAGACACAGGGCTGGGCGCCTTTATAGACGACCTTCCCGCCGCGGCTGAGCGTCCATACGGCGCTGGTGTGGTCGAAACGCTCCACGGGCATCTCGAACTGCGTGTCGGCGAAGATCTCGGCGGTGCCTTTCTCCACATCCACGTTGGCCGTCATCCAATAGACGTCCCGGAAATGGACGGGCTCGACCGTGCATAGCGAGACGCTCCTCCAGAGGCCGGCGCTCACTACGCGCGGCAGGATGTCCCAGCCGAAGGTGTGCGGCGCCTTGCGGATGTTGACGCTTTCCGGCGAAGCGGAATGGCCGAAACTGATGGCTCCGAAAAAGGGTTTGCGCCCGTACAGGACGGAGGACTGGATGATGACCTCCAGGCGGTTGTCGCCCGCGCGGAGCAGGTCCGTGACGTCATAGACATGCTCGATCATCATGTTTTCGGCGCGTCCGATCCAAGTCCCGTTGAGCCAGAGGTCGGCGATCGTGTCGATGCCGTCGAAGCGCAGGTGGTAACGCTTCCCGCTCTCGACGGCCGGAGCGATGAAACTGCGTGAATAGCACCACTGGAAGTCCTCCCACCGGCGCGTGAGGTAGTTGTTGAGCCCGATGCGCGGATCTTCTTCCAGTCCGGCGGCACACAGGTCGCTGTCCACGTTGCCGGGGACGGTGGCGCGGATGCTGCGGGCGTCGGCGGGGATGGCGTCCGGCGCCGTGACGGGTTCTTCACCCTGCTTCCAGAAGCGCAGGGTCCAGTCGCTGCCGTCGAGGCTGAGGACGGCGGCGGCTGCCTCGGGGGTCTTGATCTCCCGGGTGCAGGAGTGCTGTGCCCGGCCCGTAGCGGCGCCGGAAAGCAGCAGCGCCAGGGCGGCTGCCGTCGAGAGGAGTCTGGTATGCATACAGGTCAATAAATAACTTCTTCTTGCAATGCCTCCACGGGGATCACACGGGGTTTGCCTGCCGCTGCGGGAGCGGTGAACTGCTGGGAAACAACGGCCAGGGACGGGTCCGGAAGACCGGTCTTGCCGAAGACGCCGGCCGGGACGATACCGGTCTCCTTACCGAGGCTGACTTCGACTTGAAGGGGCTGGTCCACCGCCTTCCCGTCGATGTTGAAGTGCAGGAGCCCGTCCTTTCCGAAACGCCACGCACTCAGCTCTTTACCATCTGCCTTTACGGTCAGCGGCTGGCGGGTCAGTGCCAGTTCGAACCGGTAATTGCGGGCCCCGGGCATGCCTTCGTAGGTGCCCTCCACGGGATGGACGGTCAGCAGGACGCGGTCTCCGTCCACTTCGCACTCCATCCGTGTGGAAGCCACGGCGCCCTTTTCGTAGCCGTAGCTGTCCCCGTCGTCCTCATAGAGCGTATAGGAAGACTTCCCTGCCGGGAAAGCACGCAGGACCAGCGTTTCGAAGGGGGCCGTGCCGATGTGCTGCACCTTGGGCTGGCAGGGGAGGATGGCTCCGTCCCGGATGTACAGCAGGCCGGCGCGGTTGGCCGGGCAGCTGCGGGTGACGGTCTCGCCCCGGCTCTCGATCCGCTCACCCGTCCAGGCGTCGATCCAGGTACCGGCAGGCAGGTAGATCTCGTTGGAGAAAATGCCCACGCACAGGTTGTCACCGAACATATACTGGTAGCACATGTCGTCCACGTTGCGGTCATCCGGGAACATCAGGGGCATCGAGCGCACGATGGGCAATCCCTTCAAGGCGCCTTCCAGGGCTGCGGAATAGATGTACGGCATCAGGTTGTAGCGCAGCTGGACGTAGTCGCGGTAGATGTTCTGCTCCGGCTCGTCGTAGTAGAAGGGCTGCATCATGGAGAACCAGCTGTTGATCTGGACCCAGGGCAGGAAGAGTCCGAAATGGAGGCCCTGCATCTCGAGCTCCGCAGGGACGCTCATCACGTCGCAGGAGAGGTTCATGTAGGCGCTGTTGCCCAGGTTGAGCTGGTCGAAGAGCGCCGTCTTGCCGCCGCCGTTGTCGCCGCTGGTGGAGGCGCCCCAGTGCTGCGTACCGGCCCAACCGGCGGTGTAGTGATACCAGATGCGTTTGCCGACGTGTCCCCGGGACATGAGGTTCATCTGCTTCTGGAGCAGGACCTGGTTGAGGTTGTGCATCTCCCGGTCCGTGCGCCCGTTGTAATACTTGGCATCCGGATGCTCGTCGATCGTACGGGCCGGATCCATCTTGAAGCCCTCCACACCGTAGTCCAGGAAGGTTTTGAGATGGTCCATCCAGTGCTCCTGGCCCGACTGGGGCTTGCCGTTGCGGGCGGCGATCTCATCCTCTTCGGTGATGCTCAGGTCGTATTCCTCGCAGAGCCAGAGGCCCAGGTGGAAGCCCATGTTGCGCAGTTTTCCCACGAAGAGGCGGTTGTACAGTTTCTTGGGGTATTTGTCCTGGAGCCAGTAGGGCTCCGGGGAAAACTTCTCGAAATTCCACTTTTTCTCGGTGGAGAAGTCGTAGCGCTTTTCCATCCACTGCGGCTCCAGCCAGAAGACGTCGCAGGGCACGCGTGTCTGCCGGAAATTCACGGCGTCGCGCAAAATGTCCCACTGATCCTCACGCATGTTGGGACCGAAACACAGGCCGTAGGCCC
>JAEEGI010009586.1_pt1 | contig 21185 bp, 21 predicted proteins | sample 8958751 | NCBI WGS metagenome assembly JAEEGI01 (sample SAMN16246545, study PRJNA631951) | gut metagenome | biome: gut microbiome; feature: rumen; material: KS-attached | host: Bos | place: Iran: Karaj | collected 2018-10 | reverse complement strand
AGCGTGCGGGCCTCGGCGCCCTACCTGCAGCCGGCAGAACTGACATTCCCCTTAAAATAACGTTAAGACTATGACACTCAAAGAGTTTCTATCCACCAACGACCGCTTCGCTGCCAACAGCGGCTGCGTACTCGAAGAAATCGGCGACGGCTATGCCCGCGCCACCCTGCAGGTAACTGCAGAACACCTCAATGCCGGCGGCGTCTGTCAGGGCGGCGTCTACTTCACGCTGGCCGACATCGCCATTGCGGCGGTGATGAATTCGCACGGCCAGCTGACCTTCGGCGTTGAGAACAACATCGTCTATGTGAAAAGCGTCAAGGCAGGCGACCGTCTGACAGCCGAGGCCCGCGAAGTGGTCAACCACCATAAGCTGCCCTATGTCGACGTGCGCATCACCAATGGCGCGGGCGAGCTGTGCTGCATTGTGACGGGCATTGGCTACCGGAAACAGGCTCCGATTCAGGTGGACAAGCCCGTGTAAACGCACACAATGTTAAAATTGGAATTTTTTCACTAAAAAACTTGGAAGTTAGCATATAAAGTGCTATTTTTGCCCCCGATAAGACTATTTATCTGCAGTTGCAGACCACCTTATCGAATATAGTTAGTGGATGGCAGCGTCCTGCGCCATCCACATTTTTGTTGCTCCTCAGCCAGCATGCCGGCAGTGGGAACCGCCGCCTCGTGATGATGAGGTGGCGACTGATGCGCACGAGGCGGCGCGCCGGAGAAAACTACAAACTACATTTTTGGTTTTTCAAGTCAGAAGGACAGAAGAGTCGCAGAAAAAAGGGCGGAAAAATTTGGCCGTTCGGCAGGAATGTCGTATCTTTGCAGGCGGATAGAGTGTCACAACCAAAACAACCACTTTTATGAGCACTCAGACGATGAATCAGCGAATAGCCGACTACTTCAAGACCCAGCCCGTCGTGAAGGCATGGCTTTTCGGCTCCTATTCGCGCAACGAGCAAAGGCGGTGGAGCGATGTTGATATCCTCGTGCAATACGATCGCAGCCGTCCCATCGGCCTACTGAAAATCGCTGGCATGAAAGTGGAGCTTGAAGACCTGCTGGACTGTGAAGTCGACCTCGTGGAGGAGGGCACGCTTCGTCCATGGGCTGTGGAAAGCGTAAACCGCGACAAAAAACTGATTTATGAGAGAGCATAGCAGAGACCGCGGGCGTCTGGAGGACATCCTTAAGTATGCTCAAAATGTGGAGCAGATTATCAGCGGCGTCACCTATGAGCAGTTCGTGGCCGACATTCGCATCTACTACTCCGTGATGAAGAATATCGAGGTCATCGGTGAGGCTGCCAATATGCTGACGCGCCATTTCCGCGAGGAGTATGGCGGACTGCCTTGGCGGCTCATCGTCAGTATGCGCAATGTGCTTGTTCACGGCTATGCTCAGGTTTCCGACGCCGACCTTTGGCAGACGGCCACCAGCGACATCCGGCCCCTCCTTGAGCAGGTTCAGCGTTATCTCGACGACATCGACTGGGAACTGTGGGCGCAAGGCGAAGACCCTTACACAGAGATTGACAATGCTGCCTACAAACAGGCCATTGAATCTGCACGACGGATGAAAACCAAGGGCTACGCCGTCGAGGACATTGTCGAGATTACTGGCCTCACCGCCGAAGAAATCAAGGTACTGTGATATCTACTATTTAAACCGAAGGGGACAGTTACTGCTTGATTCCTCAAAATCAGAAATCTGGCACGAAAGAACGCGGAGGAACACGGTTATGAGATTCCGTGTGGCTCCGCGTTTTTCCGTGCCTAAGTAAAGTGTGAATCTTTCCCTTGTTCAGGCCCCCTCTGGTGTCTACACGAACTTCGAGAGGTCGTCCTCGGCAATGAACTTCAGGCCGCCCCTGATGATGGTGTCGCGGGCCTGCTCGGCATTGTCGGTTCGGAAGATGAGAATACCCTTGCCACCGAGGAGGAAGGAGTACATGTAGGTGATGCTGATGCCGGCCTTCGAGAAGGTCTCGACGGCATCGGCGGCACGGCCCGGCTCGTTGTCGAGCTCGAGTGCGAAGACGTCGCTCTGGGCAACGGCCACGCCAGCCTTCTTCAGCTCGTCGAAGGCACGCTTAGGCTCGCTGCAGATGAGGCGGTAGATGCCATACTCTGCCGTGTCGGCAATGGTGGAAGCGATAATCTGGATGCCAGACTGCTTCAGGACCTCGAGCACCTTGATGAGCGTGCCCGAACGGTTCTCGATGAAGATAGATAACTGATTGATGGTCATAGTTCTTTTTCCTTTCTTTCGTTATTTCGATGTTTCGAAGTTTCGATGTTTCGTATTATTGGTAGACTTTGCGCTTGTCGACGACGCGGACGGCCTTGCCTTCGCTGACGGGCAGCGTGCCCTTCGAGACGAGGCGGATTCTCGGCTTCAGCAGGATTTCGTCGCCTATCTGGTGGCGCAGCTCTCCGGCGAGAGCCTGCAGCTTGGCGTAGTCGTCGGTACCTTCGTTGACCTCCACCTCGACGGTCATCTGGTCGTTGTTGTCCTCGGTGGTCAGCGTGATGAGGTAGTTGGTGCCCACTTCGGGGAACTTCATGAGAATCTTCTCAATCTGGATGGGGAAGATGTTGACGCCGCGCAGCACAATCATGTCGTCGGAGCGGCCACGCATGCGGTCGATACGGACGTGGTTGCGGCCGCAGGGGCACGAACGGCCCAGGACGCGCGTCAGGTCGCGCGTGCGGTAGCGCAGCAGCGGCATGGCCTCGCGCTGCAGCGTGGTGAGCACCAGTTCGCCAATCTCGCCGTCGGGCACGGGCTCCAGGGTGTCGGGGTCGACGATTTCGACGATGTAGTAGTCTTCCCAGAAGTGCAGGCCGTTCTGCTCGGGGCACTCGAAGCCTACGCCGGGGCCGCACATCTCTGACATGCCGAACGAGTTGTAGGCCTTGACGCCCATCATCTCCTCGATGCGCTTGCGCTGCTCGTCGGAGTGGGGCTCGGCACCGATGGCCAGCACCTTCAGCTTGGTGTCGCGGCGTGGGTCGACGCCCTCCTGCTGCATCACCTCATAGAGACGGGTGACGTAGCTGGGAATGGCGTGCAGGGCCGTCGTGCCGAAGTCCTTGATGAACTTGATCTGGCGCAGCGAGTTACCGGCAGCGGCGGGCACGGTGAGCATGCCCAGGCGCTCGGCGCCGTACTGGAAGCCCAGTCCGCCGGTGAACATGCCGTAGCCTGAGGAGTTCTGGAACACGTCGTCGGGGCGCAGTCCCACCATCCAGAGGTTGCGGGCCACCTGGTTGGCCCACTCGTCGAGGTCCTTCTGTGTATGCAGGATGACGGTGGGATTGCCCGTTGTTCCCGACGAAGAGTGCAGGCGCACGCAGTCGCGCAGGGGCACGCAGGCCATACCGAAGGGGTAGGTCTCGCGCAGGTCGCCCTTGGTCGTGAAGGGCAGCTTGCGCACGTCGGCCAGCGTCTGGATGTCGTCGGCGGTGATGCCAGCCTCCTTGAATTTCTTCTGATAGAACTCGTTAGTCAGACAGTGGCGCACGGTCTCCTTGAGGCGCTCCAGCTGGAAGGCCTCAATCTCCTCGCGCGTCATGGTCTCGCGTTCAGGGTTGAAATAGGGTGAATTGTTCATAGTTTGATATTACAGTTTACGTTTATCTATCACGTGGGCGCTCTTGCCTTGTGAGCGCTCGATGGTGTTGGGAGCCTTCAGCTGCACCTTGGCCGAGATGCTGAGCACGCTCTTGAGCTTCTGGGCCAGCTTCTTCTCGAGGGCGTCGACGGCGGCAGGCGTGTCGAACGTGCCGGTGAAGTACTCCTGACGGATTTCCACCTGAACCTGCAGCGTGTCGAGGTTGTTGACGCGGTCGACGATGAGCATGTAGCGCGGTGCGAACTCCGGCATGCTGAGCACGACGCTCTCCACCTGCGACGGGAATACGTTGATACCGCGGATGATGAGCATATCGTCCGAGCGGCCCTCGATGCGGCCCATGCGGACGTTGGTGCGGCCGCAGTCGCACGTGCCGGGCAGCAGCGAGCAGAGGTCGCGGGTGCGGTAGCGGATGACGGGCATGCCCTCCTTGGTCAGCGTGGTGAACACCAGCTCGCCGGTCTGTCCGGCGGGCAGCGGCTCTAAGGTGGTGGGGTTGATGATTTCGGGGTAGAAGTGGTCCTCGTTGATGTGGGAGCCGTGCTGCATCTGGCACTCGTAGCTGACGCTGGGGCCCATCACCTCGGAGAGTCCGTAGATGTTGTAGCCCTTCAGCCCGAGGCGTGCTTCAATCTCCTCGCGCATCTTCTCCGTCCAGGGCTCGGCGCCGAAGGCACCCACGCGCAGCTTGATCTGCTCCTTGGTGATGCCCATCTTCTCCATCGTCTCGGCCAGGTAGAGGGCGTAGCTCGGTGTGCAGGCAATGCCCGTGATGCCGAGGTCGCGGATAAGCTTCAGGTGCTTCTCGGTGTTACCCGTTCCGGCGGGAATGACCGAGGCTCCCATGTGCTCCACGCCGTAGTGGGCGCCCAGACCGCCGGTGAAGAGTCCGTAGCCGTAGGCCACCGAGAATATGTCGTTGCGGGTGACGCCGTAGGCCGTCAGGCAGCGGGCCATGCACTCGCTCCAGACGCCGATGTCCTTGCGGGTGTAGCCCACGATGGTGGGGTTGCCCGTGGTGCCGCTGGAGGCGTGTACGCGGATAATCTCGCTCTGCGGAGCTGCCTGCAGTCCGAAGGGGTAGTTGTCGCGCAGGTCCTTCTTCGTGGTGAAGGGCAGCTTCTTGATATCCTCGATGGTCTGGATGTCATCAGGGCGGATGTCGAGCTCTTGCAGTTTGTTACGATAAAAGGGAACATTGTGGTAGACGTAAGCTACGATTTTGTGCAAGCGTTTGCCTTGGAGCGCGCTCATTTCGTCGCGGCTCATGCACTCTTTGTTTGGATTCCAAATCATTTTTCTGTTTGTTGTTGTTGTCGGTTTTTTTTGCTTTAAATTGTTTCCCTTGCGTGCAAAAGTACTACTTTTATTTCTTTCTGCCAAATAAACAGGCGGAAAAATGCTCTGACGCCTGCAAAAATGCTAATGCCGGCCCAGCGGGGACATTGGGCGCGAAGTGGTGATGACTGTTTGCTGCACGGCGTTCTGCATCTTGCAGCTGAGGGTGGCGGTGCCCGGCTCGCACGTGCTTTTCAGCAGCACTTGGGCCAGACCGTTGAAGGTGCGGACGCGGAAGGTGCGCGACTGCCGGCCGGCGGGCTGCTCCTGCGACTGCCAGGCGGGGTCGCCGTTGCCGACGCCAAGAATGCGCACGGGGCCGTCGACGGTCAGTTCAACGTCCTCGCACGCCGTGGGGACGAAGCGGTTGCGGCGGTCGCGCAGCTCGATGCGGCAGACGCTGACGTCGCTGTTGTCGGCCAGCAGCGTGGTGCGGTCGGCGGTGACAACGAGCCGCTCGGCCTTTCCGGCGGTCTCTATGCGCTCGGTGGCAATGCGCCGGCCCTTGGCGTCGAAGCCTCGCGCCTCGATGCGTCCCGGCTGATAGACAACCTGCCAGCTGAGGTGGCCGTTGCGGGGCATCGTCTTGCGTCCGGCACTCCTGCCGTTGACCAGCAGCTCCACCTCGGCGCAGTTGGAGTATGCCCAGACGTCGATGGTCTCGCCCTCATGGCCTTCCAGGTTCCAGTGGGGCAGCAGGTGGAGCACGGGTTCGTCGGTCCACCAGGCTTTCAGGTAGTAGGCCTCGTCCTTGGGGAAGCCGCAGTAGTCGAGCAGTCCGAACTCCGAGCCTGTGGCGGGGAAACTCAGCGGGTTGGGCTCGCCTCGGTAGTCGAAGCCGGTCCAGTAGAACAGACCTCCCAGCCAGGGGCGTTCGTCGTAGAACTTCCAGCCGCGCTCAATGCAGTTGAGCATGCTGTCACGTCCCTCAGGACTGCGGTTGATGGCGGCCATGTGTCCCTGCTCGCGGCGGTCGAAGTAGACGCCGCGCGTGCCGCAGCCGCTGGTCTCCTCGGTGCCGAGGGCTATGCGCCTGGGGTAGTTGGCGCGGTGCTCATCGACGGGATTCTGCATGATGTAGTTATAGCCCGCTACGTCCATCGGCTCCAGGATAGCAGGCCCTGAACTGCTGGCGGCACAGGCCAGCCGTGTGGGGTCTAAGCGGTGGCAGAACTCGCGCATGGCGGCACCGATGCGCCGGCCGTAGTCGTTCCACTCGATGCCCCACTCCTCGTTGCCGATGCTCCAGAGAATGATGCTCGGGTGGTTGCGGTCGCGGCGTATCATCTTGGCCAGTTGTTGGCGCTGGTAGTCGTTGACACCCGTCAGGCGGTTCTCCTCGATGACGAGGATGCCCAGCCGGTCGCAGGCATCGATGGTCTCAGGCGTCATCGGGTTGTGGCTGGCGCGGTAGGCGTTGCAGCCGAAGGCTTTCAGCTGGCGCAGGCGCCACTCCTGCAGGGCGTCGGGCAGTGCCGTTCCCACGCCGGCATGGTCCTGGTGCATGTTGACGCCTTTCAGCTTCACGTGTTCGCCGTTGAGCAGGAAGCCCCGGTCGGGGTCGAAGGCGACGTGCCTGAAGCCTGTCGGCGTCTCGTAGGTGTCGATTGTCTGTCCGTTTGCGTCTATGATTTCCGTACGTACCTTATATAAATACGGGTCGTCCAGTCGCCAGAGCCGTGGTCTGGTCACTTCCATCGAGGCCGTGGTCGTCTGCTCGTCTTTGCCCGCAATCGGTCGTGCCTGCAGGCTGCCGGTTCTGCCAACCGGGTTGCCGTCGGCGTCGGTCAGCGTGTGGCGCAGCTGGTAGGTGCCGGCCTGCGAGGCATCGTTGGCAACGGTTGTCTCGATGGTGAGCAGGGCCTTGTCGAAGGGTGCCTTCATGTCGGCGTGAACAAATGTGCCGAACGTCTTGACGTGGATGGGTGCCGTGCGGTTAAGCCACACGTGCCGGTAGATACCCGCACCCTCGTAGAACCAGCCCTCCTCGAGAGTGGCGTCAACACGTACGCACACCAGGTTGGAGTCGCCGGGTGTCAGGTATTCGGTGATGTCGTAGGTTTGGGGCACGTAGCCGCTTTCCTCGCGGCCCAGGTAGAAGCCGTTCACCCAGACGCGGGCGTCGCGGAAAATACCGTCGAACTGCAGTTCGAAGTGCTGGCTGAGGTCGGCCTTGTCGACGGCGAAGTACTTGCGGTACCAGCCCACGCTGGTCTCCGGGTAGCGCCAGCCCACGGTCTTGTAGCCGTGGCTGTGGCTGGCCTTGGCGGCAAAGGGTAGCTTCGTCACCCAGTCGTGGGGTAGGGTGACGGTCTGCCAGTCCTTGGCCTGGAACTTCGGCGAGTAGGGGCCGGCATTGTGGATGGAGTTGGCCTTGGTGAGATAGTTGAAGTACTCCGTGCCGCAGCCGAAGTCCTTCTGCGGGTCGGCGGCGTGTCCGAAGGCAAATTGCCAGTCGTCGTCCATAGCCAGGTGCTGGCGCTGTTGTCCCGACGCCAGGGTGCTCGCGGCAAGCAGTAGTGATAGTAGCAGTTTTCTTGTCTTAGTCATGATGTAGAATGGGTTTAATAACCTTGGTTTTGTCTTTAGGCACTGCAAAGATACAACTTTTTTATGCCTCATGCCAAATTTGTGGAGGAAAAAGGTGAACAATTAAGAGTTTTTTCGTACCTTTGCACAAATAAAAAACAAAAAACGTCAACAATCAAACTTCAAGGCCTATGACAATCATTGGAATCGCCGGAGGAACCGGCTCGGGAAAGACCACCGTCGTGAAGCGTATCTCAAAGGCACTGCCGCCCCACTGCGCTGCCGTCATCCCTCTTGACTCTTACTATAACGACACCACGGGCATGACCCCCGAGGAGCGCAAGGCCATCAACTTCGACCACCCCGACGCCTTCGACTGGAAACTGCTCACCGAGCACATCAAGATGCTCAAGAACGGCGAGGCCGTGGAGCAGCCCACCTATTCTTATATTGAGAGCAACCGCCAGAAGGAAACGGTACACGTAGAGCCGAAGCCGGTCATCATCATCGAGGGAATCATGGCATTGCACTATAAGAAGCTGCGCGACATGATGGACTTGAAGATTTTTGTCGATACCGACGACGACGTGCGCCTCATCCGCAACATACGCCGCGACGTGGTGGAGCGTGGGCGAACGGTCGACATGGTGCTCGACCGCTATGAGAAGGTGCTCAAGCCCATGCACGAACAGTTTATCGAGCCAACCAAGAAGTTTGCCGACCTCATTATCCCCTGGGGGGGCGACAACCGCACGGGCATACATATCCTGAAGACCTACATTCAGGGCATTGTGACGGGAGTCTGAAGAACAAAGAAAGCTTATTGCTCGTCCTTCACTTCCTCGAACGAGTCAAGTTGCTGCGGCTGCTCCTGCGACTGCAGCCATTGCTTCTTGTCGCGGTAGAACTTCAGGGCATTGATCAGTTCGACGACGCCGTAGACCAGCGTGCACCAGCCCAGGACGAGCATGGCCGTCTCTAACGGAGCCAAGGGCTTTACCAGCACGTAGACGCCGGTAAGGAGGATAAGTGTCGGCATAACCCAGAACCACAGGCTGACACGGCCATAGCGGCGGGCGCCGATGAGGTTCATGTACTGGTTGATGGCACCCAGGATGAGGATGGCACCGATGATGTACATCAGGGCCGAGACAAAGGCCGTCGGCGAAAGGGCCAGGATGAGACCCAGGATGGCGCTGCCGATGCCCACGATGGGGAACGTCGGCTGTTCACCGGCCACAAGGTTACCCTCGGCGTCGTAGATTTTGTACTCGCTGACATTGCGCTTCGACCAGAAGTAGGTGACGCACGAGATAAGTCCTGACACGAGGAAGAGCACGCCGATGGCTACGGTGATTCCCTTCACGGTGTTATCAGGAAACTTGATGAGCAGCACGCCGATGACGATGGCGCACAGGGCACGAAAGACCGAACTTTGTAATATTTTCATAATACTGTCAGTGGAGCTGGAGGCAGCCTAACTACATTCGGTAATTTCGTGTAATTCCGTGTAAAGTCAAAACCACCGCTCCTTCTTTTTGGCAAATTTACTTCAAATTTGGCATACTTTTGTCAAATCCGTTTATTTTTTAAGTTTTGTTAGCATTTGCATAACAAAAATGAACCCTTTAACTTTGCAGATGTTCTTGGGGACGCTTGTCATTTTGAGATGAAAAAGCCGTATGGTTCTATTCCCACTCATTGACATCTGATAATCTCGTATAGTGTCTAAATAGCAGTTTCTCAGGAATGCGATCTACGGGACATTTTGGAACAACAAATGCAATCGTTCTAAATAGCATGAGCCCCTTGGGGACGCTGTTTGGGGACGCAATAAAGCTGTTTGGGGACGGGGACGCAAATTCTATGGAAAGATTATTGGGGACGCAAAATGCAGATTAACATCCTTAAACTACGATGGATATTTCTGAACCCTGCCATCTTAACCTATTTTCAGTGAAAATGCGGTCATAAACCGTTCAAAACGCCAAAATTGTCAAGAATGTGGATTGCAAGAGGGTTGACTGGAGTTTGTGTAAAACAAGAGTCCCCACAAACTATTATAAAAGAATAGATGAGCAGTCGAAATCTACTGGGGACGCAAATCTGGGGACGGGGACGCTACCTGGGGACGGGGACGCATAATATACATTATTATAATAATAACAATTTAAAATTCAAGCAAAGATGAGTAATCAAGTAGATGTAAAATTCAGATTGAAGCAAAGGAAGGCAAAAGGTTTACAATCCGGGAACCTGACTACAGAGAATGTACTCATAACCATGAGAGTAACATATCTCTCTATGCGCCTTGAGTTTTCAACGGGGTATCATATTGATGCCCTTCGCTGGGATCAGCAATCCGAGCGAGCTATTGGTCCTAATCGTAACGGTCAGTCTGCCGACGAGATTAACGGCGGCATTATGAGACTAGCTAGGAATGTAAGGGACGCAGCTAAGATGTTTGAGGAGATGGAAAAAGTTCCAAGCCAGGAAGAATTCAGGGAGACTTTTGAGAAGATCAGAGGTGAAGAACAGCAGCACATATCCATAAGTAAGCAGGATAAAGATGCCGTAAAAACGTCTTTTGAGAATCCGGACAAGAAGAAGTCAAAACAGGACAACATCAATTCAAAACTAAAATTTAACAATAATTATGACACCAAGCCAAAGGACGAAATTAACAAATCTTTGGGGTTCTTTGAAGTGTTCCATGAATTCGAAAGATGCAACAGTCGCTTGCATGACTGGACGGAGTCAACCTTCAAGAAATATCACACACTACGGAACAACCTGACTGAGATGCGGGACTACAAAAGAAAGGCTGGACTGAAGTTCTTTGATTTCACATTTGAGTACTTCGATGAATATGGCCTGCAGGATTTCATCGATTTCCTGAGGAACAACAAGAACTACATGAATTCAAGTGTAACCAAGAACCTCTCGCTGATTAAGGTTGTCATCAGATGGGCATACAGGAGAGGATTCCATAACAACAACAAGTTTGAGACATTCAAGCCCAAGATGAAGACAACCCAAAAGAAGGTCATTTTTCTCACAAAGGCAGAACTGGATAAGATTGAGAATGCTGACTTACCTGAAACTAAGTTGTATCTCTATCGTGTCCGTGATGTCTTCCTGTTCCAATGCTATTCTGGTCTGCGCTATTCGGATGTTGCCAATCTTAAGCGTTGTGATGTACACGATGACTTCTTCGAAATCACAACTGTCAAGACATGTGATAGTTTGAGAATCGAGTTAAACAAGCACACCAAAGCGATTCTTGACAAATACAAGATGTTCGATTTCCCCAAAGGGAAAGCGCTTCCCGTCATAAGTAATCAGAGGATGAACGAATATGTTCATGAGTTATGCGAAGAAGCGAAGATCGATGAACCTGTCAGACAGACCTACTATAAGGGAAATGAGCGTATCGATATCGTGCTTCCAAAACACAAGCTTGTCGGCACCCATACTGGCAGAAGAACGTTTATCTGTAATGCATTGGGAATGGGTATCCCACCACAAGTAGTGATGAAATGGACTGGCCACAGTGGATATAAGGCAATGAGTCCCTATATTGATGTAGCAGATGAAATGAAAGCAGAACAGATGAAGAAATTCAATGGTTTCCTGTAAAATCAAAATAGAAGGCCAATGAGCCTTCTATTTTGTTTTCTGTGGAAGTGGAGAGAATCGAACTCTCGTCCGCACAAGGAAACCATACGCTTTCTACATGCTTATTCTGGACTTCATTTTCGTGATGCAACAAGACCCAGACCACCAATCGCACCCTTATCCTCTAAAACTTCATCCCATCATCGAGGCCTGATAAGACTATTCCCGATTTAACCTGCGCCGCTTAACCTTTGGATTCGGAACTACATCCTCGGAGCGACGTCTCGTTCTGTCACCTTGTGACGGAATTGAGCCTCAATCTACTGTACTTCGATTAGGCAGCGAGAGCATACTCATTGTTGCCAATTAATTTTTCGACCGACTTGATTATGGAGAACACAGTCTTCACTCCGCATGCTTACGTACCATCTCGACTTGCCGTCAAATCCAGTCACCCCCAGAATATAAATGTTGTAATCGGGTGCAAAATTACAAAAAAGTCAGCAAAAAACAAACATTTTTAAGGAGAAAACAGCAATAACGTCATATGTTTTTCCATTTATATTTGATTAGTTTCCTTAAATAAAACAACAATCTTCCAATAAAGCCTAAAAGGAGAGTCGTTATAAAGAAAATCCTTACTTCTTGAATATTCTGAGATTCCAAGTTTTCTGTATAGAAAATAAAATCCTCATTAGTTAATCGATCTCTTTTGTATGTTATTTGAGTTGGCCCAACAGAAGAGGGTTCACCGGATAAAAAAGTGAAAGCTACAATTTGGGAATAATTAATTGTATATTCACTATCCTGGGGTTCTTTATTTGATCTTTTTATTCTATAACAAGTATTTGAAATATCGTGTAGATCTAAAATTGTACCAGAATCTTGTATTGAGGTTTTTTCTTCAATATTGATTATTGGCATCGTATTAATCTTGTACAAAATAAACGTAAATAAGAAAATTCCAACCAAATATAAGATCGAGCATCTTTTCATCCAAGTAGGATTGTTACTTAAAAGTCTTTTGTCTGTTTCTTTTCTACTTATCAATAATACGACTTTTATTATTTGATTTCCTAACAACGTTAGAAAGAAGATGATTAATTCTGTTAGGAAAAACAATCTTGTAGTTTGGATATTTTCTGCCAATATTTGTCTTGTATAAAAGCTAATGTCTTTCTCTTTGGGTAATACAGATATGTCATGAGTCCCCGCATCAGCAAATTCAACGTTTGATACAGGAGAGAAATCAATATTTTCTAGAGTGTGATTAAAAACGACTATGGGGCCAAATTTATGTATGTCTTTTATATGGTATTGATATTTTGTTTTAGTAATATCATACATTTTGAGATATATGTCTTTTCCATATGGATCATAGATATCAATGTTTATCACTGTATCTGTTTTATAGTCAATTGTCTGATCTACTATGGGTATAGAACTTTGTTTCTGAAGGATGATAACAAAAACAAATAAAAGTGCCAAAATCGAAACTATTCTGGCAATTCTTACATTTCGTATTTGAAAATATCTACCTTTCATCTCGTTTTATTTTTTTTAAATACACGTAGGAATTTATTCATATACATAAATAGAATCGAAACTAGATATGCTAATACAGTAGAAGCAAAAAATATTCTTATCCATTGCAATTTCTCCGTTCCTACTCTTTGAGCGAAAAAGGAGAATTTATTATATCGTGCATTGTTATATATACCTTCTGCGCTATAAGCTTTATTATCATCTTTTGACATTCTAAATAGTCGATATGTTCCATGATTATTACTATGTGTACTTTTGATATCATGTAGTTTTATATAATTACTTCCTTTTTCGTATTTAATTCCAGATTCTTCTGATAAAGAGAGCGGATAAAATTTCACGATATCATTAAAATAAAGATTGACATTAACTGAATCTATTGCCTCAGATAGAATGATATAGTTATATTGCGCTTTTGTTATATCGAATTGAGATGTTAAAAGATTCCATAAATTTTGAATTTTTGAAACTGATTTATCAGGGATATATATATTAACTGTATTTAAGGATTTGTCTGTGAACAAATAATAGGAGTCTAATAACATACTATCTATTTTATAGTCGAATAATTTCTCATCAATTCGTTCATTTTTCTCCATTTTTGAACAAGATTGATGTAACGTCTGAATCGCAGTTTCCAATTGCCAAGTGGAATTGTTAACATAATCCTTTTTCCTAACCAACACAGAATGGCCCTCTTTTTGGTTTAATTTAATAGCATCAGGTTTGATCTTTATGCCTGTTGTATCTGACAAATAATGTAATATTACAAATACATTATTAACTTCACTGATATAGTCGTTCTTTAAGACTTTATTTTTTAGAGATAAATTTGTTCGATAATCAAAATAATCAAAAAAAGAATCCGAACAAGTGTCATAAAAAGGTAACACTATATTCTTCGCTTTGTTCCTATTATATATTTCAAATTCATATTTATCTCCTTTGATGGGAACAATAATAGAATCAAGCTGATTGACACATGGAAGATTATCTGCTAATAGTTGGACATTGGCAACAGTAAAATGTGAGGAAGAATTATCCTTTGACATTGGATGATACAAATAAATCAGATGTCTATATAAAGGGACACTATTCCATCTATATAAAACGTTGCAACATTTCAGAATTGCATAAACAATAAAAGAAATTATAGCAACATATTTGATACTATGATATACTTTCTTATTCATGGGATCTGTTTCTTATTAATTTGAGAGCTTTCGAATACCACGTTAAAAGATAATCAACTGATAGTTTTAACCAGCAAGCAAGGAGAAACGCCAACAATGTAGAGAGAAACAACACCCTCAAATCTTGTGCATTCTGTGATTCTAAAAAACGAACATGAAATTGATTTGTAAATATGGTTTCCGTTTTTTGATCTCCTGCAAATTTCATAATCACCCGATCGCGTTCTACTGAAGGATTACCACCACCACTAAATGATGAAAACTCTACATTCTCGCTAAAAATGATTTTTATCTCTGTAGAGTCAATTCCTACCGTTCGATAATAAACTAAATATCTTGCTTTGGAAATATCGTGATTACGAGTTAACAGAGCCTTTAGTTTTTCCCAATTTGACAGCTCTCTTGTCTGATCTAAGATATACCTTTCATCAATTGGTTCGTCATCGACATCATTCAATTTGACAATTGCCAAAGTTTGAATACTCCTAAAAAAAGGACAATATTTAATATGGTCTTTCAAGTTTAAAAAAAATGGCAAATCCATTATTGACGCTTCATTGAAGAGTTGCCAAGAATAATATGGATGAATATTACCCCATTTGTCCCTATGTATAGTTTTCGTCTTTTCGTTGTAGAGTTTATATTTTAGTATATCATCTACATCACTGCAAAACATATGAACATAGGAGGCGACATTCATTTTACTACTAATTGTATCTTGATCTTTTCCGAAAAGATTCCAGTTCGTATATGCATTTACTTTATCAATAGTCGGATAAGCAGGGATAGATGTTTTTTCATTTTTGGTTTTATTATCATAAATCACTGCAAACCTATCTTTATATTGATAAGGATTTCCATTTCTTTTTTGAAGTGTTAAGGCATCATTAATCAGTAATCTAATGTCTGTTTTTACAAAATGCATGTTTGTTGTATCAGTTGAAAAAGGATGTTCAACAGCAAACACATGTGTATATGTGGGAACGGTTGTCCAATTTATCAAACATATTGTACAGAATATAGACCCAGCTAATGATAGAAACCAATATACAGGTTTCCTTTTTATTCTACCTAAATTCTTTAGAACAAAGCTAGTAACAATTTTAAAAGAACCCGATGGAAGAAATGAAGGCATATATTATTCTATTTTGTTAATTATTTGTTGAGCCACATCTTAATACTTGGTATAACTATACCTTTCTCTTAATTCGGCTTTTTCTTCTTTCAAATTATCGAAATAACCTTTCTAGCTTGGGCGTAAATTAATAAGCCAGCGTCATAATATACTTAAAAGAAATGGGCTTCTAGTCATAGTGCACCCTTAACTTACATTTTTCACAATTCGTCGCCATAATCTATAAACTTTTATAATTCTCGGTACAAATTTAGTAATAATTTCGCTATTTTGATTATATTTGCAAATTGATTTAATAGAATTTAGCGTATGTCGCCCAGAGGTCTTGGATATTTAGAAAAAGAAGGTATTATACAAAACATTGATGTGTTGGATAATAGCAAGATCAGGATAGTTGTAAAAGCCTCCATGGAAGGCTATGGTTTTTCCAATGACCATGCGATGCTAAACATCGAAGATGAAGATTATATATCTTTATCAAGGTATCATAGCATTATCTCAACATTCCATGATCTTTCAGAGCATATAGGCGAAGAAATAGCAGAAGATAATAAAGAATTATTATATGATACAACTATTATCTTTTCAAGATATGCAAGAGACATTTTTTCTTCATTACAGGTTGTGGCAAAAGATCATGGATCATCTTGGATTCCATACTCTAGAACTATTTATAGTCCAAAACACCGAGCCGATTTTGATTGGATTTATATTAGTTCCTTGGAATTAGATGATAGCGAAGAAAAGATCAATGATATGCTGAATAAGGTATTAAATTATGTAGAAGCTAATGTCGGAAGTAAATATGGAATAGGGAATTATCGGAGCAAAGCTATGGAATATACTCGCCTAACCAAACAAGAAGACGAAGCAATAATCCGTGCCACTGAGATAAACAAGCGTGGTTTTTGGAAGATTCATTCACCTCGAAAACTATGCTACCACAACAGAAGAAATAATTATGAAACAGAATACGCTTTTGACTATAATTATGAAATAATAGCAGACGGAGCATTAAGTGATTTCAACAAAATCCAACATTTTTATCTTCCACGATCAGTAAAACATATCGGTTGCGGTTCATTTGCCAGATGTACAGACTTAATAGAAATAAACCTTCCAGATGGTCTTATTGATATTGGATGGCGATGTTTTGCTGGCTGTTCTTCACTTCAAACGGTCATAATACCCAACACGGTTAAAGAAATTGAATCTCTTGCATTTGCATATTGTAGTTCCCTTCATACTATTGTTATGCCAGATGGACTAGAATATATTGGAAGAAATGTTTTTGAAGGTTGTCCTACTGAGTTGAGAATAATAATCAACAAGGAATATGAACAACCATTAATGACTGTTTTACACGAATATAAAAACAAAATTGAAGTAGTTGATGATTTTGTTATTATTATGAAACGATCTTGGGTTAGATAAATCGGACTATAGTTAAAACAAGGCTCAAATATGCCTTGCATATTCAAGCCTTATGATGTAAGGGGATGTCCCAATTTTAGTAGACCATTTCTGGCGCCAATTACACCCTCATTCTTACGAAATGAAGCATCCCCTCGTATTAATTCTGCTGCAAAATTACGCAATATTTGTTAGAGAAATACTATTTCTTGTTGAAAATCATTGTAATTTATGTTAAAATCCTTGTTTCTTCACGAAATAGTTGTATATTTGCAACGTGTTTTTCATAGTATTAGATTTAAGGTTAATAGGGTCGCAGCGGCGACCCATTTTTTTGCTCTATAGTAATTCGAGATTGAATTTTAGAGGATAAAAGCAACTAACGACTATCTTATAATCTTTGCTTTATGCAGATTATCAAAGTCACTCCAGAAATCAGATTCTTCTGATTCACTGACCCCATTGGTGGATAGTTCATGAAGGATAGCATCTAATAGTTGTACTTTCGATATGTTTAAACCGGGTTCAACATCGATAGAATAAGATAGAATATCTCCCAACGAACCGAGATGGGCATTAGTTACGGCAATATTCCCATCAATCAACTTAATCTGAATATATCTGTTTGAACCATATTCAGGTTTCGTCTCACGGAGCTTCTGAAATAGCAAAGAATCGCTGTATTGCTCAGAATCTACAGATAGAATGAGTTCACGTAAAGTCATGGCTCCAGATAATTTACTTTCTTTCCTATTTTCTCAGCATAGGTAATCTCACGTCTGGTACTTTCACCAATATAACCATCTACATTGATAACGAAAATCTCATCAGCCAGATCAATCTTGCGAAGATGCATATCATCAAGCATCTCTTTCGTGCCAGGCTTCCAAACCTCATCATCACCTGAATGACCGAACAACCCTACGCTTATTACTATGCAGCCTTCAAGCGTCAGCCGTTTCTGGGTTTCTAAAAACTGCTCTTTGAAGCGGGTGCTTCCGCAGAGCGTAACTATCTTGTAATCCTTAATCATTTGTTTATGTAGTGATTGGCAGTATTTTTATTCATCATCTTCATCATCAGAAGCGTTTGAAACGAACTGAGCATTATGTTCCTCAACCATTCTTATGAACACTTCCTGAGACTCTGGATCTGGACAGCGTCGTTTACAGATGTCCTTGATTGTTTTCTTATTGACTGGGCGTTTGACGATTTTGTACCATGAAAGGAACTCTGTGATGTCCTCCTCTCGCGTGAAGTCATAAGAGTTCTGGAATCTTGTGTTATGAGTCTTCAACTGGTTCATCAGCTTCTTGGCCAGTTTCCTGCTCATGCTCTCAGCCTGAAGCTTTTCCTGTTTGGAATTACCCTGCAGAACCTTGAAATTAGTCTGAGCAGTAGTCAGTTCACCCTTCAGTTTCTTGATGACACTCTCCTCCTTCCTAAAAATTTCATCAGTGTGACGGACGTGAACATAGCAGTTGTATGAGTGGGCTGTCTCTTGGAACCATGCCAATACTCTTTCATCAGTAATAAGTGTTTCCACCGCTTCCTTCAGCGACTTGGTGACCGGTTCCCTGCGCATGGCCAGTTCCCACAACAACCTGTGAACATCCTCATAAATACTTATCTTATCAAAGCCCAGTTCTGCCAGTTTCTCCTTCGCATCTTTGACAGATTCCGGGTCAATGTCCTTTTCAACAGGTCTGGTGTCAAGAAATGGAGCCAACTGTGCATCAGTATATGGCGGGAAGGTGCATTTTATCCAAACCTCTTTCCGTTCAATCCAGGAATAAATAGAATCAATATATTTCTCGGCCTTGGGATTCCCTTCACAATAGACCTTCACATAAGCATCTTCCAATTCAAAAAGTGCCTCATGGAAGATAACGCTAAGCATGTCTGCATCAACATGTTTGTTAATTATACGGACGTTTGGCTTATTGGCCTCTCTGTATGGGAACTTGATGCCAGCTGTTGCCAATTGCCTTTTCACAAAATCCTTGGCCACGATATTAACCTCCTCGCCTTGCTGGTTGATGTTGACGATTATAGCCCTTTTGCCATAAGCCCTCAGAAGGTCAACAAGATACATGATGGCATGCTCCAGCCTTTCAGATGCTGCTATGTTATTTGTTTGATTCATTTTCTATAATTGTTATATTTGTAATCATCCTGAGAATGATCTTTTTCCCGTCAGTCATCATCATTGTCTGCTCATACTCATCGATTCGTTTGATGTTACCTGTGTAAGACTGATACGAGCCACCTTCCTTATGTTCGTCAGGCACAAAATACTCTATTGTTACATGTGGCTGTTCAGAGAGCTTGGATAATATCAGTTCCATCTTACGATTCAACTCGTCATTACCAGATTCTCCCAAGTCTATCCAGTCATCCGTCACACGGTTTGATTCCTGAATGGCAGCATCATAGCCTGTCAATGCGGCAAAAGGCGCAAACTGAGCTGCACGGTTCCACATCGACATCCTCGGATGATGCTTTGGCTCGTAATGTGGCAGATTGATAATATCGTCGTAATCGTTGGTCATGCCAGGTATCTGTCGGATGTCATCACCCCATCGAATTCGAGTAACAATATTTTCTTCATGGCCTCCATTTTTTACCTCTCAAAAATATGCGTGTTATGCCTGTTTTTATATTTTCATCGGTAGAACAGAAATAATATTCCTCTACAACGTTCAAGATTTTTTCTATATCCTGCTTAGACATTTCGCTTTTATAAAAATTTATGTAACCGTCTTCGAACCTGTGTTCATCATAGGATGAAGCATCTTCCTTAAAATACAAGTATTTTTTAAAATCAGGGAAACCTGCGGTTACAAGTGCCCTGCATAATGCGCGATTGGACTCGCAAAACTTCTTGCGATGCCACATGCGAAGAACCCATTTTCTTGTCCCAGTCACTGCTGACACAATCAAAAGAATAACAACGGCGGAAAGTAAATCCATATCTGCTTTAAAAATAAACTGACTATTCTGAATTCCGTGTACAAATATACACATTTTTCTCCAATATTCACTTCAAAACTCCATTTTTCCAACAATAATTAATAATGTAGAGCAAATAATCCGCTATTAAGGCCTGAAATTCCAAATATATTATTATCTTTGCACCAGAATTGCATCAAGAGTGGCGATTTAGCCCACCAACCGGCCTAAGCAGAATCGTTGGCAGCGGTGGTAAAACGATGCGAGTGAGAAAGTTTAATTCACTAAAGATTAACGATTATGGAAATCAAGAAGATTGAGAACTGTGACTATGTGATGTTCCCGCGTCTGCAGGAGCAAGGTGTTGAATTTCAACATGTGGAACGCGAGGCCTTCCGTGCCGAGCTGTGTCATGTCGAGGGACATGGTGACTATTGGCTCCTCCATCAGCAGGCCAAGCCCCACGTGACGGTACACATCCAGCAGGCCAGGGACGAAGCCCATTTCGACAGCATCCTCAGCTGGTTCATCGGCCAGCAGGAACTGCACGAGTTCGTCCGTGGCGACCTGACTTTCATCAGTGCCTTTGCGGGAGTCAACAGGGATGAGCTGCCTTTCCGCTATCCCGACAACATCAAGTGTATCGTTTACGCCCTGAGCGACTCAGCCCGATGGTGGCATGAGTACGGAATGGAGGTAATGGAATCCGACAAAATCTGAAGTTATGATTTGTTATGATTCGGGGTATGAATCGAGGTACGAATTGGTACGAATTGGTATGATTCCGTATTATGAGGTGTTAGGATGAAGTTATCCTCATGTTACATGGTACAAAAAGGTCCAAAATGGTGCAAAAAGTTTCAAAAACTTACAAAAACTTTCAATAAGTGTGGTGCTGATGTGGTGCATTTGTGGTAAACTGAAAACGCTGAAGCCCGAAAAACGGGTGGTGCTGATGGTGAAATTGTGGTGGTGCTGTGGTGCGCTGGTGGTGGAATCACGAATTAGGATGAAGTTAGGACGTATTAGGATGGAATTAGGCTGATGATACAAGCGAAAAACTCTTGCGGAGGATTGTTACCCTCCGCAAGAGCGCAAAACAGTGAAGCATTCAGGCCTCACAATTTCCCCTGCTCCCTATAGGAATAATATGAACAATCCCCTATCACAACATGGTCGGCAAAATGTATTCTCATCAGGTCGCAAGCGCGCTTGATCGATCTTGTGAGCTCATCATCTACCCTACTCGGGCAAATGTTCCCACTTGGATGATTATGGCAGAAAACGATGATGGTAGCATTGTTCAAAACGGCCTCTTTCATAATGATACGGATGTCAACAGAAGTTTCAGTAATACCACCCTGGCTGATGCGTACAGACTTTATCAGCTTATAGTTCTGATTGAGAAGAATCACATGGCCTTCCTCTACCTGCAAGTCCTGCATCTTAGGATTCATGTAGTTATAGATGGCCGTTGCGGTGCTGAGGTCTGGAGCCATAGAAGCCAAAGCCAACTGCCTGCGCTTACCCAGTTCGATGGCTGCAAGAATCTTGCAAGCGGTATAAGTCCCCACGCCCTCGATGTCCTTGATGTCACGGAAATCGGCCTTGGCCAGTTTGCTCAGACTATGATCAAAACGGCTCATAATCTGCTGCCCAATCTCCACTGCGTTGTGCTGCGGAGTGCCGCTTCCCACGAGGATGGCCAGCAGTTCAGAATCCGACAAAGCAGCGGTTCCGAGGTTCTGAAGTTTGTTACTTGGGCGGTCTTCCGATGCCCACTGTCTAACACTAAGTTTAACTGTTGTTGCGT
>JAEEGI010009584.1_pt1 | contig 21190 bp, 18 predicted proteins | sample 8958751 | NCBI WGS metagenome assembly JAEEGI01 (sample SAMN16246545, study PRJNA631951) | gut metagenome | biome: gut microbiome; feature: rumen; material: KS-attached | host: Bos | place: Iran: Karaj | collected 2018-10 | reverse complement strand
GACAACCTGGTCCACACCTTCGATCTTTTCAGTTCACACTATCCACAGGCGATCAGGTTCGACGGGGAGCATCACCTGAACGATTCCGCAATCCTGCACGCCGTCCTTCCGGTTCTCAGATGGATTGACGACATGAAGGAAGGCAGGTCAAGACCGGTGGTGTTCATATCCCTCGACGACACCCTCATCAACCATACAAGCGGAATGGGCAAGGCCGTGGCTGAACTGTCCTGGAATTACGATGTCCAGATAGTGACCGGCGTGCCGTACAATGAGCCCGGGCGCTTCCAGGAAACGGCTGGATGGTGCGAGGACAACCTCGGTGTCCCGGTCTGGAACAGGCTTACCTCCTGTAACCACAAAGACCTCCTGCTAGGAGACTACCTGATAGACGCCCACCCTGAAGCGAACGGAGGTGAAGGCTTTATGGGCACCCTTATCCACTTCGGCACCGACACCTTCCGGACCTGGGAAGACGTCCTCGGATATTTCGGCAGACTGGCAGGACAATAAATACTTGGATATGATATGAAACGACGGGAATTTCTGAATACTGCAGGGGTAGCGGCGGCCGGTGCCGGACTGATATTAGGGACCGGAGGGCTGCTATCCGGCTGCACCGGGAAGGTCAGCACCGGTAAAGGCCACGGCGGAAAGATGAAGCTGAGCTTCGAGCCATACACCCTGCAGCTGCGCCACACCTTCACCGTGGCATCGTATTCCAGGACAACCACGCCGGACGTGCAAGTCCGGATCGAATACGACGGACTGACAGGCTACGGGGAAGCTTCTATGCCGCCGTATCTCGGCCAGAGCGTCGAGAGCGTGACGACCTTCCTGAAGAAAGTCAACCTCGAGCAGTTCAGCGACCCGTTCCGGATCGATGATATCCTGGAATATGTGGACGGCCTCAGTGAGGGAGACTCCGCAGCGAAGGCAGCGGTGGACATCGCCCTCCACGACCTGGTAGGAAAGATGATTGGCCAGCCTTGGTATCGGATATGGGGCCTCAGCCCGGAGAAAGCGCCAGACACCACATTCACCATCGGGATCGACACTCCGGAAGTGGTACGGGAGAAGACCAGGGAGTGCGCGGACAAGTTCAACATCCTGAAAGTCAAGGTCGGACTGGACAACGACAAGGAAATGATCGAGACTATCCGGGAGATAACGGACCTCCCTATCGCAGTAGATGCCAACCAGGGCTGGAAGGACAAGGAGAAGGCCCTGGATATGATCTTCTGGCTCAAGGAACACGGAATCGTGATGGTCGAGCAACCTATGCCCAAGGAGATGCTGGACGCGAATGCCTGGCTGACAGAACGCAGCCCGCTTCCGGTATTCGCCGACGAAGCCATCCAGAGGCTGAAGGATATCCCTTCCATCAAGGGCGCCTACCACGGCATCAACATCAAGCTGATGAAATGCACCGGTATGCGCGAAGCCTGGAAGATGGCCAACTACGCCCACGCCGAAGGGATGAGGGTTATGCTGGGATGTATGACCGAGACGTCCTGCGCAGTGTCCGCCGCTGCACAGCTGTCCCCGGTGGCTGATTTCGCCGACCTTGACGGCAACCTGCTCATCAGCAACGACCTTTTCGAAGGAATGGTCGTAAAAGACGGAAAGATCACCCTCCCGGACCGTCCGGGAATAGGATTGAAAAAGCTATAGGATATGGCAAAGATGAAAAGGAGCGAGATTATCCTCTGGATAATGGTCGCAGTCGCGCTTGCCGCGAACATTTGGCTTCCAAAGCACCTCAGGCCCAGGTATTCCTGGGAAAGGGATCTCAGCCAAAGGTATGCTGTCGACTTCGACAAGACTGCCGCAGATGTCAAGGACTATATCAGCAGGTACATCCCTGATGTCACCGATGAGCAGATACAGGCCTGGACGGAGTCCGGAAAACTGGAGTCGAAGGAGATCGGTCGCAGGACGATGTATTTCCGGAATGCAGGGCCCAATCTGTTCCGTATAGTCCCGGAGCTGAAGACCTTGAAAGATTCCATCGAAGGCAAAGGTGATGGCCTGGACGGCCATCGGGCCATAGATGCCAAGGTCATCCCGCTGATCCGTGAAGACGTACTCTCCGGCAAAGGATCCATTGCCCTTCCGAAGAGGATGAGGGTGCGGTTCAGCGTTACTGTCCCGGTGAATACGGTCAAGGCCGGAAGCACCCTTCGCTGCTGGCTGCCATATCCCCGGCAGGACGTAGCCCGGCAGACTGACATCAAGTTCATCGAGGCCGGAATAGACAGCACCGCCCTTCCTGAGGACAAAATCATATTCTCAGACCCTTCCTGCGCTCATTCCAGCCTATATATGGAGACCAAGGCCAACCGCTATCACGACATTACCTTCTATGAGGTATTCGAATATACCTCGTCGGGCGAATGGCATCCGATAGATTCCGAGGCAGTGAAGTCATATAACAAGGAAAATCCTGAATACCAGGAATATACCTCAGAGCGCGAGCAACACGTCATATTCACCGACCACATCAAGGCCCTGGCAGACTCCCTCTCGGAAGGAATCGAGAATCCTTTCCTTCAGGCCAAGGCGTTCTACACCTGGATCGACGCCAACATCCCTTGGGCCTCGGCCAGGGAATATTCCACCATAGAGAACATCCCCGAATACGTGCTTTCCGTCAGGCACGGCGACTGCGGACAGAAGACCCTTCTGTTGATGACCATGTGCCGTTACAAGGGAATACCGGCCAGATGGCAGAGCGGACTTATGATGCACCCTGGGGACAAGAACCTCCACGACTGGTGCGAGCTGTATTTCGAAGGCTACGGTTGGGTGCCGGTAGACCAGAGTTTCGGCATCACCACGTACGGAGGCTATTACTACCTCGGTGGAATCGACCCGTACCGCTTGGTCGTGAACAACGATTTCGGAAGGACTTTCTCCCCTGAAAAGAAATACCCTCGCAGCGACACGGTCGATTTCCAGAGGGGCGAAGTCGAATGGGACGGAGGCAACCTGTACTACAACCAGTGGAGTTACCGCTTCGAGGTGGAGTATCTGTCTCCCAGCCTGCCTAAGTAGGTAAGTATGTCTATTTCGGTTCCCTTGTAGGGCAGTAACATTGTCATGCTGAACGAAGTGAAGCGGGATTCATCATAGGTGGGCTGAGACAAGAAATAGATAATAGATTATGGAAACCTTTTCCTTCTTTATGATTTTGTTTGCAATCGTGTGGGTGTTAATATGCACAATCTATTTCCCCACAGAACGCAGGACTGAAAGTACTGTTAGTAAGGTTGTTACAGTCATAGCATACGTGATTGCCGGCGTCTTTCTCTGCACTTTTGTCATTCGAGCAGTGTTACAGCATTCCATGTATAAGAATGCTGTAATTACTGAGGCCACACTCATCCAAAAGGATGTAGAAGTCGGGAGAACGAGTACCTATTTTATCTACGAATACTTTGTTGATACCGTTCGTTATAAAGGGAATGATTATGGCCGCCGCGTTGCATCTGATTTACAGATTGGTGATACTTTCTATATCTTTTATGACTCGACTCGACCATGGATGTCAACTTATCTCGAGAAAAATGAAAGATTACTGATAGATCCTTCATGGGCCAACAGACAATTCGTCCTAAAAAGAAAAAAGACAATGCTTTGGTGGAAGGATTAACGATAGTTTGTATTAAACAATAGTCTAAAAGAGGTCAATCCGGTTGGGTTGACCTCTTTTACGATGTCTTGAGAATCTTTGACCTCCGACGTTCAAAGACACGTCTGTTTTTCTGTCCAACAAGGAGAGTGCCCCTTATTTGGTCTCTTAGTCTTCTTTTCTCCTTGGCATAGGATGCTATCCGACGGCCGGCAAGGCTTGCTTTTCCCCTACAATATCCGTAACTTGCCGTGTGGAGTGACCGCTGCGGCAAGAGCCGGCGGAGGCGACTGCGATAGCCGTCAGGGGGCCGAAGGTTGTTGGCAACCCATTTTTCAGGACGATACATTCACAGACTGGTACGGAAATATCTCATAATTAGATATTTACCACATCAGATGGTGGCAAAATCGGCACCATCTGATCAATCATCTAATTAACAATCAACACTTTCCATACCAGCCCCGAGATGGCTGAAACCGTCTCTGGCGGACGGATAGTGCACAACAATAAAGTTTGGACCTTGATTGGAGAAACGGTACATGTCGTTTTATTTAATGATTATTTACCATATCCAAAAATTATTAATAAATTTATAGCCGAAACACGAAAATCATAACCAAAATGAAACAAATCATAGAGTGTGTGCCCAATTTCAGCGAAGGGCGTGACAGGGTTGTCATAGACAAGATAGTAAAGGCAATTGCAGATGCAAGGGTGACAGTTGATGGGAAGGAAGAACGGGTCAAGGTCCTTGACGTGGATCCGGGAGAAGCCACCAACAGGACGGTGGTTACCTTTGTCGGAAGCCCTGAGGCGGTGCTCGAGGCAGCTTACCAGGGCGTGAAATGCTCTATGGAAGTGATTGATATGCGCAAGCATCACGGAGCCCACCCCCGTTCCGGAGCCTGCGACGTGCTTCCGCTGGTCCCGGTAGCCGGAATCTCCCTTGAAGAGTGCGCCGAACTTGCAAGAGGTCTTGCAAAACGCATTTATGACAGCCTGGGCATCCCTTGCTACTGTTATGAAGCGGCAGCGTTCAAGCCTGAAAGGAAGAACCTCGCCGTCTGCAGGGCCGGGGAATATGAAGCCCTGCCGGAGAAGATTGCGGACCTTGCCCGCAGGCCGGACTTCGGACCGGACGAGTACAACGAGACCGTCGCCAGGTGCGGAGCCATCAACGTGGGAGCCAGGAACTTCCTCGTGGCGGTCAACTACAACCTCAACACCACATCCACCCGCAGGGCTATGGCCGTGGCCTTCGACGTACGCGAGAAAGGCCGCAAGAAGCGCGAAGGTGGTTCCTTGACAGGTAAGGTCCTCAAGGACGAGAACGGCAAGGATATCTGGGAGAAAGGCACCCTTAAGGGCTGCAAGGCCATCGGATGGTATATTGACGAATATGGCATCGCCCAGGTGTCGATGAATATCACCGACATCGAAGCCACCCCTCTGCATGTCGCCTTCGATGAGGTGACCAGGGCAGCGGCTGCAAGGGGACTCCGCGTGACCGGAGCCGAAATCGTCGGACTGGTCCCAAAGAAGGTCCTCATCGATGCAGGCAAGTATTACCTTGAAAAACAACAGAGGTCCCTCGGCATCACCGACGAGGAGATAATGAAGATAGCCGTCAAGTCTATGAGCCTGGACGACCTCAAGCCGTTCGATCCGCACGAGAAGGTGATCGAATACCTTATGGAAGACCCCGAGGAGAAGGCTGCCCGCGAACGTCTGGTGCGGATGACGGTGAAAGGCTTCGCCGAAGAGACGGCATCCGAGTCCCCTGCCCCGGGCGGAGGATCGGTAGCAGCGAACATGGGCGCCCTGGGAGCTGCCCTGTCAACGATGGTCGCCAACCTCTCCAGCCACAAGCGCGGCTGGGACGACCGCTGGAAAGAATTCTCCGACTGGGCCGAGAAAGGCCAGGCCGTGATGTCCGAACTCATATCCCTGATTGATGAGGACACTGCCGCATTCGACAGGATTATGGCCGCATTCTCGCTCCCGAAGGGCACCGATGAGGAAAAGGCAGCCAGGGATCAGGCCATCGAAGACGCCACCCTCTATGCGTCCCAGGTCCCTCTCCGCACGATGAAAGCGTCATTCAAGGTGTTCGAAGTCGCCCGGGCAATGGCAGCAGATGGTAATCCTAATTCCGTCTCCGATGCCGGTGTGGGAGCCCTCGCAGCCCGCAGCGCGGTCCTCGGTGCGCAGCTGAACGTGAAGATCAACGCAGTGGGACTGAAGGACAAGGAAAAGGCCGCTTCACTGATCGCCGAAGCAGACGAAATCGCAGCGAAGGCTGTCGCCGAAGAAAAGGAAATACTCGATATCGTTAATTCCAAGATCAATGGATAAGTTTCAGCAAGAGATACTTGCGGGCATCCCGCAGGACAGGCTTCCGGATCCAAAGCCATACGATACTACAATCAACCACGCTCCTAAGAGAAAGGACATCCTGACCAAAGAGCAGAAGGCTCTGGCATTGAAGAATGCCCTCCGGTATTTCCCGGAGAAATTCCACGCCGTTCTTGCTCCGGAATTCGCCAGGGAACTCAGGGACTTTGGCAGGATCTATATGTACAGGTTCCGCCCTTCCTATGAAATGTATGCCCGTCCGATCGACGAATATCCTTGCAAGAGCCGCCAGGCCGCAGCGATCATGGCTATGATCCAGAACAACCTGGATCCGAGAGTCGCCCAGCATCCTCACGAGCTGATAGTTTATGGCGGCAACGGTGCGTGCTTCCAGAACTGGGCACAGTACAGGCTGGCGATGCAGTACCTCGCCACTATGACCGACGAACAGACCCTGGCTATGTATTCGGGTCTGCCGATGGGGCTTTTCCCAAGCCACAAGGACGCCCCGAGGGTGGTTGTGACCAACGGGATGGTCATCCCGAACTATTCCAGCCAGGACGACTGGGAGAGGTTCAATGCGATGGGAGTATCCCAGTACGGCCAGATGACAGCGGGTTCTTATATGTACATCGGGCCTCAGGGTATCGTACACGGCACCACCATCACGGTGATGAACGCTGCACGGAAACAGCTCAGGAAGAAGAACTTGCCTGGTACGAGAGAGAATATGAAGGGGATGCTCTTCGTAACTGCGGGACTTGGCGGAATGTCAGGCGCCCAGCCAAAGGCCGGCGACATAGCAGGCGTGGTAAGCGTAGTTGCAGAAATCAATCCGTTGGCCGCACGCAAGCGCTACGACCAGGGATGGGTGGATGAGCTCCACGACAGCCTCGACGAGCTGATACCTCGTATCCGCAAGGCGGTCGAAGGCAAGGAAATCGTCTCCATGGCATATGTAGGCAACATAGTCGACCTTTGGGAAAGGCTGGCCGACGAAGGTATCCACGTCGATCTGGGTTCGGACCAGACTTCCTTGCACAATCCTTGGGCAGGAGGATACTATCCTGTCGGCTTGACATTGGAAGAATCCAAGGTGATGATGGCCGAGGAACCGGAAAGGTTCAAGGACGCTGTCCGTGCATCGCTCCGTAGGCACGTGGCTGCCATCAACAGGCTGGCCGCTGATGGAATGTATTTCTTCGACTATGGGAACGCCTTCCTGCTGGAGTCTTCCCGCGCAGGAGCCGACATCCTGAAACCGGACGGTTCGTTCAGATATCCATCTTACGTCCAGGACATTATGGGTCCTCTTTACTTCGACTACGGTTTCGGGCCTTTCCGATGGGTATGTATGAGCGAGAAGCCTGAAGACCTTGCGAAATCGGACGAACTGGCAGTCAAGGTCCTCACTGAAGAGGCCGCCGAAGCTCCGGAAGAGATCCGAGGTCAGATGCAGGACAATATCCACTGGATAGAGGAAGCCGGAAGGAACAACCTCGTCGTGGGTTCGCAAGCCAGGATCCTGTATGCCGACTGCGAAGGCAGGACTAAGATAGCCCTGGCATTCAACGAGGCCATAAGGAAGGGTGAGATCACGGCTCCTATCGTACTCGGACGAGACCATCACGACGTGTCCGGAACCGATTCTCCGTTCCGCGAGACATCGAACATCTACGACGGTTCCCAGTTCACTGCCGACATGGCCATCCAGAACGTGATTGGAGACGGTTTCCGGGGCGCTACCTGGGTCTCGATCCACAACGGAGGCGGAGTCGGCTGGGGTGAAGTCATAAACGGTGGCTTCGGAATGGTCATTGACGGATCCGAAGATTCCGACCGCCATATCCGCCAGATGCTGTTCTGGGATGTCAACAACGGAATAGCCCGACGCAGCTGGGCCCGCAATGAAGGTGCCGGGAATGCGATACGCAGGGAGATGGAGCGTACACCGGGGCTGAAGGTGACCTTGCCTAACCTCGCAGATGACACATTGGTAAACAAAGCAATCGAAGAATTATGACACATATCATATCCAAAGCCCACCTGAGCCTTTCCCGGCTCAAGGAAATCCTTGATAAAAAAGAGAAACTCCAGCTTGGAGAAGAGGCTGTGGCAGCCATAGAGAAATGCCGCAGGTACCTGGACAGCAAGATGGAAGACTTGGAGAAACCGGTTTACGGTGTAACCACCGGATTCGGTTCCCTGTGCAACGTAACCATCCCTGCCGATCAGCTTTCCCAGCTGCAGTACAACCTGGTAGTCAGCCACGCCTGCGGAGCGGGCGAGACCGTACGCCCCGAGATCGTACGCCTCATGCTGCTGCTCAAGGCCCAATCCTTGTCTTACGGCCACTCCGGCGCGCAGCTGATAACCGTCCAGAGGCTCCTGGATATGTTCAACAACGACATATTACCGGTAGTTTACCAGCAGGGATCCCTCGGCGCTTCCGGTGACCTGGCTCCCCTTGCCCACCTCAGCCTCCCTCTGATAGGACTTGGAGAAGTGCTGTACAAAGGCCGCATCGTGCCTAGCAAGGAAGTCTGGGATGAAATGGGATGGGAACCTATCACCCTGCAGTCAAAAGAAGGCCTCGCATTGCTGAACGGCACCCAGTTCATGAGCGCTCACGCCATCTGGTCCCTCATCCAGTGCCACAGGCTCTCCGAATGGGCCGACAAGATCGGAGCAATGTCCCTCGAAGCATACGACGGAAGGATTGAACCGTTCCTGCCTCTCACCCATCAGCTAAGGCCGCATAAAGGCCAGATCGACACGGCCGCCAGGTTCATTGATATCCTTGAAGGAAGCGAACTTATAAACGGATACAAGGAGCACGTCCAAGATCCGTATTCATTCCGCTGCATCCCACAGGTGCACGGTGCGGTGAAGGACAGCATCCGCTATGTCGAATCCGTCATAGAGAACGAAATCAATTCCGCCACCGACAATCCGAACGTATTCCCGGATGAGGATATGATCATCTCCGCCGGCAACTTCCACGGAGAGCCTATCGCCATTCCTATGGATGCGCTGGCCATAGCAATGTCCGAACTTGCGAATATCTCCGAAAGGAGGATATTCAGGCTGATTTCCGGACAGAGGGGCCTGCCGAAGTTCCTTGTTGCCAACCCGGGCCTCAACAGCGGTTTCATGATTCCGCAGTACACCGCAGCTTCCATCGTCAGCCAGAACAAGGGCTTGTGCTGGCCTGCATCAGTGGATTCCATCCCGTCATCACAGGGCCAGGAGGACCATGTCAGCATGGGTTCCAACGCCGCCACCAAACTCGTGAGGGTCATTGACAACTGCGAGGAAGTACTTGCCATCGAGCTCCTTAACGCAGCCCAGGCTCTCGAGTTCCGCCACCAGATCTCCGGTGCCAAGTCTTCCGACAAGATCGAAGGAATATTCAATGAATACCGCAAGGTCGTGCCTTTCATCAGTGACGACCAGTACATGCATCCGCTCATAGTCAAATCCATCGAGTTCATAAGATGAACATAATCACCAACATCGGCGAGCTTTGCGGCATAGTGCCAAAGGGAGTCCTGCGCAAGCAGGGCACGGAAATGGACGAGCTGGTCACCTTGAAAGACGCGTTCCTGACGGTCCGGGATGGCCGGATAGCCGGTTTCGGGTCGATGAAGGACTGCCCCGTTCCGGGAATGGACGACGAAGTTACCGATGCACGCGGGGGGATGGTCATGCCGGCATTCTGCGACTCCCATACCCATATCTGCTACGCCGGAACACGGGAGCGGGAATTCATCGACAAGATCCACGGATTGAGCTATGAGGAGATCGCCGCTCGCGGTGGTGGAATCCTGAATTCAGCCGACCTCCTTCACTCCACCGGCGAAGACGAGCTCTTCCGCCAGACGATGGCCAGGGTCGATGAGATGATAGCCAAAGGCACGGGAGCCATCGAAATCAAGAGCGGATACGGACTGACGGTCGAAGACGAGCTGAAGATGCTCCGCGTGATACGCCGCATAAAGGAAGAATCCCCTGCAACCATCAAAGCCACGTTCCTGGGCGCCCACGCCGTCGGGAGGGCATATTCCGGAAGGCAGGAGGAATATGTGGACCTTGTCTGCAAGGAAATGGTTCCTGCCGTTGGCGAAGGAAAGCTTGCGGATTTCATCGATGTCTTCTGCGACGAGGGATTCTTCACCCCGGCACAGACCGAAAGGATAATCCTCGCAGGTCAGGAATATGGACTCAGGGCGAAGATCCACGCCAACGAACTGGCCGTCTCCGGAGGCGTGCAGGTCGCAGCGGCCCACGGGTCCCTGTCCGCAGACCATCTGGAACGGACGACTCCGGCTGAGATCGAAGCGCTCCGGGGAACTGTCACTATGCCTACGATGCTCCCGGGATCATCCTTCTTCCTCGGCCTACCGTACGGACGCGCGAAGGATTTCATCGATGCCGGACTGGGCGTCGCCCTCGCCTCGGACTACAATCCTGGCTCTTCCCCTTCCGGGGATATGCGCTTCGTCATGGCGATGGGGTGCATCAAGATGAGGCTGACTCCGGAGCGGGCGTTCAATGCATGTACCCTGAATTCAGCCTATGCCATGGGTGTCTCCGACATCCTCGGATCCATCACGGAAGGAAAGAAAGCGAACCTGATAATCACGGATCCGCTTCCTTCACTGGCTTATATTCCTTATTGCTACCAGACACCTTTCATCCGGAAGGTGCTGCTATCTGAATGACATCCTGGCTCCTAAAGTCATCATGAAATCCAGAGGCCGGTCCTTGTAAATGGTCCGGACAGGTGATCCGTCGTCGAAATGGTAGCTGAGCCCTGGCTCGGCATATATTCCCAGACTGCGGCCCAGGTTGATCTGGGCGCCGGCAGCCGCATTGAGCGACCACAGCAGAGGCTTGATCTCGCCCGATACGCATTTTTCGGCCATTCCTCCTCCGGAAAGGTACAGCCTGCACCAATCATTGCCATACAGGCCGGCTGTCAGGTTAACCGGGATACCTAAATACTTAAGAGTCTGTATATTACGGTTTACCGTAGATCCCGAGGTGGTGGTGACGGTGCTGCGGAGCAAGGTATATGAAGCCCCGGTCTCCACTCCGAATATGCCTCCCAAAGGCATGTGGAAGGTCAGGGACATCCTGACCGGACGGTGATGCCTGGTGTCGGTTTCAACTGAAGATGCCGAGATGAGAGGGTCCATCGGAGCGAAAGCCCTTGTCGGCTCGTCCGAATATCCGGAACTCCTGGTGTCACCTGAACCATAGTAGAACATCGCCGGATCGTAATTGCTGACATCCTGGCTCTGGGTGGCGGCTCCGGCAAGGGATGCTTTCATGGAAATCCTGGACAGGAAACCCGTATCACCGTCATCGGTGGCGGACATGTATCCCGACCAATCTTCGCCGTCGTGGTTGGTAGCCACCCGCCGGTCTTGCTCCTGTTCCACCGGCACCGTCGGCTCTGCTTCCACGACCATTTCAGACTCGGGTTCCAAAACCACATCAGGCTCAGCTTCCGCGGCCATTTCCGGTTCCGGTTCAAGGCTGGCCTGGTTCTCAGGCACTGACTTCACAGGCACAGGCATAGACCTGACCCTTCCAGGGGCGGCAGGCACAACCGGCCTGACATCGGCATCCGCCAGCAAACTGGCAAGTTCCTCGGAAGAAGCCGGATCGTCCCCAGGATTTACTGAAGAAGATGGCGTTATGTCCGTCTGGGCGACGATCCGGTCCTCCTTAGGATCATTCGACAAAGTATTCGTGACTATCAGCACGGCTGCCACGGCTGCTGCCGCAGCAGAAAGCCACATCCAAGGCACGAATGCGGCCTTGCGTGGTTTCTCTTTCGGAAAGACGGAAGCCTCGATGTCGCTCCACAGCCCCTCCGGGGCGGATTCCTCGTAGGAATCCAACCTGTCCTTGATGCTGTTCAACAAATCGTCTTTCATCTCTTTTCCGTCTTTTTCTTGTAATCGTTTATCCTCTTCGCCAGGAGGTTCCTGGCCCTGTGCAGCTGTGAAGCTGACGTGCTTTCAGTTATTCCCAACAACTCCGAAATCTCCTTGTGGCTCTTCTCCTCGAAAGCATATAGGTTAAGAACCGTCCTGTAGCCTTCAGGCAATTCCTGGATCATTTCCTGGATCACCCTGGCAGGGATATCCCCGACATCAGGCTCTTCTTCATTTTCCAGGTCCGGCAGGTCCCACTTGTATTCCAACGTGTTCCGGGACTTCCGTTTCCTAATCTTCTTAAGTGCCTCGTTGACCGAGATCTGCCTCATCCAAGCCTTCAGCGAGCCCTCTCCGCGGTACGTGAACTTGTCCAGCGAACTGAATATATTCACAAAACTGTCCTGCAGGACATCGCGCAGTTCACCCTTGTCAGGCAAGTATCTGGAACAGGTTGCGGTCAGGTAATTGGCGTAGCAGTCATAGATCTGCTTCATCGCTGACCTGTCTCCATTCCGGGCGCGCTCGACAATCTTCTTCTCGATATCTTCAGCCAACACTCCCATGCGAAACGGAGCCCTACAGTTTCGTAATCCTGTGAGGCTTGCACTTGAATTTCAGTGTCTTAGCTCCGTCGTTCGAATTCCAGTGGAGAGTCAGTGAAACCACCTCCCCTTCTTCGCAAGGGATGAACCCGGTGATATCGAACGCAACCAAGTCGTCCTTCCACGAAGTTCCCGAGTCATTCTTCCTGTCAAGCCACAGATACAGGTCGTAAGGCTTGTCCGGATGTATGCCCAGGTTGAGCTCGTGCTTCACCAAGTCGTCTCCGCACTGGTATGCGTAGTGGACATTCATGTAACCATCTTCGCATACATTCATCCAATCGTCTATGAGTTCGATTGGTTGGTCTCCGAGGATTTCGTCTTGATTGCGGAACATCAGGGAGACTGCCTTCTTTGTCCATATTGAATCTATATAATTGACTTTCACCTCCTTGGTGAACAAGTCGCTCTCCTGGGACAACTCGGTGTAGTCCAACAGCGCTCGAACTTCTTTCCCGAAAACGTTGCTCCAGGAAACGGGATGAAGGGTGGTTTTCTCGTCAAGCTGGAAGTACACCGTACCTGACTCCAGGGTCTTGACCGTCACCATTCCGTTTACATTGACGACAACGCGCCGGTTAGTATCTTCGAAGTCTTCCGAGTAGGTCATACAGGAAACCGGCAGGAACAGAGCCGCAAACAGCAAGCCCCAGCCGATTCTCCACAATTTAAATCTTTTCATCTTCCTTCAGTTTCATTATACTAAATCCCGGCTCCGGGATTCCTTGCACTAAAATGCAAAAAAAATGATATATTGCAAAAAAACGACAATGGACGAGAGGAAACCGGCCGGTGTATTGGACATATCACTCCTGGACAGGTTCCCGGCGACGATGAAACTGGGAGACTCCTTGTACCTCAACGAGAACCTTGACGAAAAGGATCCCGAGACCCTACGTTCATTCATCGCCTCCCTCCCGTCCCTGCCTGCCAAGCTTCGTTTCTCATGCACCATCCTGTGCACCGGCGGCAGCGCCAAGCTCAGTGTCTCCAAGCACAAGTTCATAGTAAGGAAGAACGATGTACTCCTCGTGAGCGGTGGAGCCATACTCCATAACATCACCCTCGGAGAAGACTTCAAGGCCATCGCGTTATCTATCCCTTCGGACAGTTCCTTCGCTATCGGCAACCATATCAGCACCAAACTCCTGAGAGGCTACATGGCCAATCCCCAGCTGCTTTCGTTCGAGGAAGACGAGGCGGAAGTCCTCCAGAAACTGCTCCTGTTCATCCGCCACACCATCCTCTCGCCGAAGAATACCTTCAAGGAAGATGCTGTCGAAGGAATATTGCTCACCATGGGAAGCATCCTATCTTCCAAACTAGCCAAAGACAAGGGAGACATGGAAGAAATCGAGGCGCGCAAGACAAACATCCTGATGCGCAGGTTCCTCAACGAAGTCAGCCTGCACTACATGGAAGAACGGAGGATAGGCTGGTATGCCGACAGGCTCTGCGTCTCACCGAAATATTTCGCCCAGGTCATCTACAAGGAATCCGGGAAATATGCCAAGGACTGGATAAGGGACTATGTGATCAGAGCAGCCAAGAAAATGCTGAAGAGCGGCAACTACACCGTACAGGAGGTGAGTGACGCTCTTCATTTCGCGAACCAGTCCTTCTTCGGGACCTATTTCAAGAAAGCAGTCGGGCTTTCACCGAAGGATTTCATCAGGACTTATTCTTCAGGAGATCACGGATTTCCTCAAGGAGAACCACATCATCCGGCTTAGGTGCAGGAGCTGCAGGAGCTTCTTCCTGCTTCTTGTGCATCTTGTTGATACCTTTGATAACCAAGAAGATACACAGCGCGATAATCAGGAAGTTCACAATCTCGTTGATGAACGTTCCGTAGTTGATCGTGACGGCAGGCTTGACTATTTCCTCGCCTTCCATGACAGCCTTGCAGAGAGTAACCTTGAGGTTCGCGAAATCGAATCCTCCGATGAGGGCACCGATACAAGGCATCAATAAGTCGTTGACAAGGGATGTGACGATCTTCCCGAAGGCTCCGCCGATGACGATACCGACAGCCATGTCGATCACATTGCCCTTCATTGCGAATTCCTTGAATTCGTTCCAGAATTTACACTTCTTTGCCATATTCTTTGGTATTTAAATGGTTTCTGAGGAATTCCCCGGCCTGGGCAAGCGTTTCCGGCTTCCCGGCATCGATCAGGGTGAGGTGTGGAGGCACCACACCGTACACAGGATACCTGGCGCACTCCTTGAGGTAGAAGTCCACGATAGGGAACCTTCCTTCCCAGCCATCCTCGTCGAAGACACTGAATATCCTGTCGGATATGTAGTGGATGCCCGCGAAGGCATATTTCCGGCACTTGTCCGGATCCTGGCCCGGATACGGGCTCCTCACTTCCCCTGTGGCGGTGTCAGTCCATCCTACGAGCCTCATGTCATCATCGAAAAGGAAATACCGCCTTGTCTTCCGCTCGCTCACCACAAGGCTTGCAAGGGCCTCGGGACGGGTCCGGGAGATGAACCAGCCGATGTCCAGGTCCGAGATTATGTCCACGTTATGGACCAGGAAAGGGCCGCCTTCCAGCAGCTTGCGGGCATGCAGGATGCCTCCTCCGGTGTCCAGCAGGAAATCCCTCTCGTCCGAGAACCGGACATCTACCCCGAAACTGTCCTGCTCCTTCACGTATCCTATCACGGAATCAGGGAAATGATGGACGTTGATAACTATCCGGTCTATCCCGGCAGCCTTGAGCTTGGAAACCACATGGTACAGCAAAGGCTTCCCGTCCACGGGGACGAGAGCCTTCGGAATGGTGTCGGTAACAGGCCTGAGCCTGGTGCCAAGCCCCGCCGCAAAGACCAGCGCTTCCATCTACAATATCTTTTCTATGTCAAGCTCCCGGTGCAGGACCGTGATCTTGATGTCAAACTTCTCAGCCAGATGGCGTGCCAGATGCTCGGCGCAATAGACCGAACGATGCTGGCCTCCGGTGCACCCGAAACAAACCTGGAGGTGGGTGAACTTCCTCTCAATGAATACCTTGACGTGGTTATCCACCATCGAATACACGCTATCAAGGAACTTGACGACACCACCGTCGTCCTCCAGGAACTTGATCACCTCATCATCCATGCCGGTGAACTGCCTGTAGTGCTCGAACTTGCCCGGATTGTTGATCGCACGGCAGTCGAAGACATAGCCTCCGCCGTTGCCCGAAGTATCCACCGGGATACCCTTCTTGTAAGCGAAGCTGTATATCGAAACCTCCAGCCTCTTGTCCTCGGCGATGCTGTTGAAGCGAGGCAATGTCGCAAGGTTGGTGAGCACTTGATTCAGGTAAGGATAGTCCGAAAAAGGCTTCTGAAGCAGCCTCCTGAGGTTCGCGAGGGCATACGGGACGCTTGCGAGGAAATGAGGCTTCTTCTCGAAATATCCCCTGAAACCGTACGCTCCGAGCACCTGGAGAGTGCGGAACAGCACGAACAAGCGCAGCCTCTCGTAAAAATGAGATTCATCGACCTCGGTATAACCCTTCAATGCGGAAATATATGCCTGGATCATCTCCTTGCGCAACTTTTCCGGGTAATGGGCCCGTGCCTGCCAGGCGAAGGAAGCCACATCGTAGTAGATCGGCCCCCGGCGTCCGCCCTGGAAGTCGATGAAATACGGCTCGCCGTCCTTGATCATCACGTTCCTGGCCTGGAAATCCCTGTACATGAAGGTGTCGCCCATATCCTGCATCAAGTCGTCCTTCAGCTTTTCGAAATCCTCCTGGAGGGTCACTTCGTTGAACTCCAGGCCGGTAGCCTTCAGGAAACAATACTTGAAATAGTTCAGGTCGAAGAGGATCATCCTCTCGTTGAAGTCAGCCTCAGGATAGCAGACAGACCAGTCCACTCCCCTCGCCCCTTTGAACTGGAGCTTCGGAAGCATTTCCATCGTATGACAGAGAAGAGTCCGCTCATACGAACTGTACTCTCCGCTCTCGCGGCCCTGGGAAACCAGTGAATACAACGTCGCGTCGCCGAGGTCCTCCTGGATGTAACGCATCCTGTCCTCGCTCACTGCCAGGACTTTCGGCACATTGATGCCGTTCTTGAGGAAATGGCCGCTCAGGCTGATGAAAGCGTTGTTTTCGTCCTTGTTCAAGCCTATTACACCAACAAGGGAGATATTCCCGCCCCTGAGGCGGAAATATCTCCTGTTGCTGCCCGAAGAGTTCAACTCTTCGCTATCGGTAACTGTCTGTCCTGTGTAACTCTCGAATAACTTCTTAAGTTCGTCCATCAAAGATTAACGGTTAGTAAAGATTGTATTTCCTGGCCATGTCGCCATACATCTGTCCGAGGACCTCGAGGTAAGGTTTCCCGCCTACGAGAGTGGTACGGTAAACCGTATCGTCCACCTTGTAGAACTCCATCCCGTCGAGGGTGATGATGTCGTAGTCGTCAGGCAGTTCTTCCACCAGGGCTCCGGATGGAGGTACGATCACCTCGTACTGTCCGTTGGAGTTGACGATGTAGAAGACTCCGTCCTGATAGTAATATGGCTGGTTGGCATAAGCGTAGCTCTGCGCAAGTCCAAGCCTGTTGGCGAGGGTGTAGGCATCGTTCGCACGAGTTGTGTTGAGGGCAAGGGCACTGTTCTGAGCCGCTATCGTGGCGTTGTTCTGTGCGATTATCCTGTTCTGCTCGTCGATGATCCTGTTGTTGGCATCGATTGCCCTGTACATCCTGTAGGTATTGTTATAGTAGGCGAAACGGACGGTGGTGAATACCAGGTCGGTGATTGCCGCCTCGATGCAGATTCCATACGGAGGTCTGCAGATTACCCACCAGTCATTGTAAGGCCTGTAATAGATACCGTTGTAGAAGCAGTAGTCGATTCCCCAGTAGTGCAGCCTCCTGTAGTGAGGCGGGAGATAATTGACCCTGTAGCCGTAGAAGTGAGGTTCGAAGCCCCAGAAGTGGCAAGGACGGTCATAAGCCAGGAAATCGCGCTCCCTCGGCGGGATCCTGTGGACGTTCCTGTCCTCTCCGATCCTCATGAAGTCGTTGCGAGTCTCCCTGTTCACATCCGCTCCGCTCCTGCTGCGGCTCATGTTGCTATCGTAAGAGGTAAGTCCGTTCTTAGTGGCGTTCCCAACCCTCTGGTTCTGCTCGCGGACGCTGCCGCTGTTGGAACTGCGGGAAGCGGAACTCCTGGAAGAATTGCCGATAGGCCTTGCGACCCTCTCTCCGGAAGTCCTGGACTGGGTAGCCGAGCTTCTGCTCTGGGTAGCCGAACTCCTGCTCTGGGTAGCTGAGCTCCTGCTCTGGGTAGCTGAGCTTCTCGAAGAGGAGGCGCTGCTCCTGGACTGGCTCGCAGTGCTCTGGGTTGCAGAGCTCCTAGAAGAGGAGGCGCTGCTCCTGGACTGGGTTGCAGAGCTTCTGCTCTGGCTTGCCGAACTCTGGCTTGCGGAGCTTCTCGACTGGCTTGCAGTGCTTCTCGACTGGGTTGCGGAACTCCTGCTCTGGGTCGAAGAGCTGCTCCTGGACTGGGTGGCAGAGCTCCTTGAAGAAGAAGCGCTGCTCCTGTTATTGTTCTGAGGAGAGCTGTATGACGGAGAAGAAGACCTCACCGCAGAAGAACTCCTGGTAGAAGCGGATGAGCTTCTGGAAGCTGAAGCAGAAGAGCCTCTTGAAGATGAAGATGAGCTATAGGAAGGTGAGGAAGACCTCGTCGAACCGGAACTCCTGGAAGAGCTCCTGCTCTGGGAATAGATATCTGCCGGGAAAGCCAGCAGTGCAAGTGCTACTATCGAAGCAGTTGCGATTTTGAAAATGTTTTTCATATCTCTAGCGTTTTAGTTATTATTGATATAAGCGGTACTTTTGAGAGAGTGCCCTGAATCCTTCGGCATCCTTGGACCAGTAATCAATGATGTCGGAGACTTTCAACCGCCTCTCGAAATTCGTCCTTACATAATCCGTACCACAAACTTTATCAAACATACTATTACGCGTAGAGGACATCCTGAACGGGTTTTTCCCGGGATATAATTCGCTCACGGCCTGCATCACATAGAACTGCGTGAGGGTGAGGGTTGCAGCGGAATAATCAGTGTAATGATACTGCACCCCATGCACCAGTTTGTCCTTGTCTGCCCCGAACAGCGGCTTGTAATGGATGGTCCTGAATACGGTGCCCGGTATTCCGTAACTGTCAAGGCGCTCCTTGAGCTTGTCTGCATCGATCCATTCGGCGGCGAACACACAAAACGGAAGAGTGTAGCCCACCCCGATATTCAGGTAGTTCTGGAATTCCCCGGCAATCCCGGCGGAAGGATAGCCTATCGCGGACTGAGGGAAAGGAATATTCGGTGACGGGAGGACCCAAGGGAGGCCGGTATCTTCATAGAGCATATCCCTGCGCCAGCCGTCCATAGGGACCACGGTCAGCTTGCATTTGAGAGGAGCCAGGTTGCCGTTCTCGCCCCGATTGAGGCCTTCCTCGTTCAGGAGGGTCGCCAGTTCGCCCACGGTAAGGCCATAGATGTAAGGGATCTTGAACTCGCTGACGAAGGAATGGAAGCCTGGCTCGACCAGGCAGCCTTCCACCTTCTCGCCTCCCAGGGGGTTCGGACGGTCCAGGACCATCACCTCTATCCCCTGCTCGGCGCAGGCTCGCATCATCAGGCCGAGGGTGCTGATGAAAGTATATGAGCGGCAACCCACATCCTGGATGTCATATACCACTACATCCAGCCCCTTGAGCATCTGAGGAGTCGGTTTCCTGTGCGCACCATAGACTGAATACACCGGACATCCGGTCACCGGATCGGTTGCGTCCGACACCGTGCCTCCGGCATAGACGTCGCCCCTGACTCCGTGTTCCGGAGCGAAAAGCGCCTTCAGGTTCACCTCGGGAGCCTCCGCGAGGATGTCCACAGTGGACTTGAGGTTGCGGTCCACTCCGCTCGGATTGGTAAGCAGGCCTACGTTCCTGCCGATGAGTCCTTCGAAGCCCCGTTCGACGAGGACTTCGATCCCGGGACGTACCGGCACCGGTCCAGGGCACTCTTCCGCCTTGGTCTGAGGCGGAGCTGAAGGCTGTCCGCAAGCTATCAGGAACACCTGCAGGGCGGCCGATATCAACAATGTCCTTTTCATCATTCTATTCAGTTACTATTTTCCGCCTGGCAATCTCGGCGGCGAGGAAAGTCCCGACGCAGCTTACCATCACCAGCGTGAAGAATCCTACATATCCCAGCCACTGTTGCAGATATCCTGCCACCAGGGCCGGCAGTTTCATAGACAACCACATGAAGGCCGTGCAGATCGCATAATGGGAAGTCTTGAGAGGGCCGTCCACGAACTGCATCATGAACAAGGTGTATGCAGTGAAGCCGAAACCGTAGCCGAACTGGTCCAGGACGATAAGCGAACCGATGGACCAGACGCTCTCGGGACGGAATATGGCCATCAGAAGATAGACGGCGCATGGAAGAGCCAGGGAAAGGGCCATCGGCCACATGGCACGCCGCAGGCCGACCTTGGAGGCATAGATGCCGCCCAGGATGCCGCCCAGCAGGAGGGCTACCACTCCGAAAGTGCCGTACACAAGTCCGTACATCTGGGTACCCGCAGCCAGTCCGCCGACATCGGCTCCGTCCTTGAAGAAAGGATACAGCAGATTCAGGGACAAGGCCTCCGGAAGCCGGAACAAGAGCATGAACGCTATCGCCCACCAGACGCCTTTCTTCAGGAAGAACGACTTGAAGGATTCCCCGAATCCGGACAGTATCTCGGATACGCTCCGAGTCCCGCGCCTGTCCACGTCTTCGCTCGCCTTCGGCAAAGCCAAGAGGTGATATACCGCCACGGCTGCTATCAGTGCGGCGGAGATCAGTATCACGGTAGACCAGGCTCCGGGGACGCTGCCGGTCTTCTTCTGGAGGATGCCTCCGAGCATTACGAGCAGGCCCTGACCGAGTACGAGTCCGCCGCGGTAGAAGGTATTCCTGATACCCACGAAGGACGACTGCCTCTGACGGTCGAGCGCAAGCATGTAGAAGCCGTCTGCAGAGATGTCGTGGGTCGCCGAAGCGAAGGCCACCACCACGAAGAGAGCCATCAGGGCGCTCATCGAGCAGTGAGGCAGGAATAAGGCGATGATTCCCAGGGCGATGAACATCGTGAACTGGGTGAGGAGTATCCACCACCTCTTGCTCCTGAATATGTCCATGAACGGGCTCCAAAGCGGCTTTATCAGCCACGGGAGACTGATGAGCGTCGTGAGAGGGCCGAGGGTGCCGTTATCCACCCCCATATCCTTGAAAACCGCCAGGGCCACGGTGTTGACTATGGCGTACGGCAGTCCTTCGATAAGGTAGAGGGTCGGAACCCAGGCCCATGGTGTTCTTCCAGCGTTGTTCATATCCTTTCAATCTTGGCTCCGGGATAATAGTGCTTCAATATCTCATCGTATGGATAGCCCTTGGAAGCCATCACTGCGGCTCCGATCTGGCAGAGGCCTACCCCGTGCCCCCATCCGGAGCCGTCGAGGACAAGGCGGTCGCCCTTCCAGGTAATCTTGAATGCGGAGCTCTTAAGGTGGGACTCGGATAGCCACTTCCTGATAATCAACTCCTTCCCGGCAACGACCGTGGCTTTATCCCCCTCGA
>JAEEGI010009580.1_pt1 | contig 21192 bp, 22 predicted proteins | sample 8958751 | NCBI WGS metagenome assembly JAEEGI01 (sample SAMN16246545, study PRJNA631951) | gut metagenome | biome: gut microbiome; feature: rumen; material: KS-attached | host: Bos | place: Iran: Karaj | collected 2018-10 | reverse complement strand
ACCGGAAAGCGGCGAAAGCACAGATCATGGAAGCTTACGATAACTACATCAAGGACAAGCAGATTAAAGACAACTTGGCCTTCTGGGTTGACGAGAATATCGCTGAGGCCTGGAAACCGGCCCGCAAAAACATGCGTCTGGTTGAGATATTCATGCTCCTTTCCATCCTTATCGCTCTTCTGGGGCTTGTGGCCATGAGCACCTATTATGCCGATGAAAAGAGCCGCGACATTGCCGTGCGAAAGGTTTTCGGAGGAACGGTGGACACTGAAGGTTGGAGAACGATACGCGAATACATGGTGCTTGTAGGGATTGCCTGCGTCATCGGCATTCCGATTGCGGTCTATGCCGCGCAGGAATACCTCAAAGATTTCATTTACAGGCTGGAAGGCTATTGGTGGATTTTCGTGGTGGCCGTGATTCTCACCGGGCTTATCGCCTTTGTCTCCGTCATCTGGCAGGTATTGAAGGCAGCGAAGACCAATCCGGCAATTGAACTGAAGAAGGAGTAGGCTTCATAAGCACGGAAAACTGTAATTATACAGGCAAGATTTCGTACTTTTGTACGTTTACTAAGAAAAAGACGATGATGAAGATACTGAAAGCTTTGATTTGCGCAGCGCTGCTGGTGGCAGGGCTGAGCGGGTGTGAGAAGATCGACGTGTACAAGCTGGAAGGGACCTGGTCCGAGCAATACGACCCCACGGTCTTTGCGATGGATGGGTCGGTGACGTTCACCTTTGATGGGAACAACGGTTATCAGCTCCACGTATATGATGCCCTAAGCGGTGAATCGCACGACTACAGCGGCCACTATGCCATCGACCTGATCAACAAGGGCACTATTACCATCAACCCGGCAATGTCGGACTTCAGCAATGTCACCTATAAGCTTGTAAAACTGACGTCAAAGGAGATGGAATGGCAGAAGGAGGGTACGACCTATTCTGTTGGAACCTGGGGCTCTGATTACCGGCACTTCGTAAGAGGGAAATAGTTTGCACTATTAACAACCAAATATAACCATCACTATCCATCATTAGTTTTTGCGTTTTTTGATTGATTATCAAAAAGATATAGCGGTTTTGTTACTTGCCGATGCAGAAAATAGGGAAAATCAATAACTTATTGTAAATAAATACTTTAACTTTTTGACCTTTTAATGTTTGTCCCCCTACTGTCCCCGATTTTTTTGAGGGCTCAAACTTTTTTTGCGAAAAAGTCCTTCGGGGGACAGAAAAATAACTTCTACACTTGAGTGTGTCATTAGGTTAGAGTGACGGAGTGATGAGGACACGCCAGCCTCCTTCATTGTCGCGGGCTTCGATGTAGCCTTTCTCCTTCAAGCTGGAGAGAAGACGTTGTACTGCGGACTTGTTGATGCCAAGTTGCTCGCGTAGGCTGTCAATGGTGACGGAAGGCTGGGATTGCATAATGCGAAGGATCTTGGCATAGTTCGGTGTACGGAACTCTACCCGCTGACCGTCGTACCACCAGACATTTTCGTCGGGCTCCGTCAGAAATCGGACATCATTGTAGATCTCCTCTGCGACCTGTGCGGTGAAGTAGCGGAGAAAAGGGCGGATCTTATCCAATTCGGCGTGAGCACCGACACTGGGAGTGGAACCGACTCCCAGGTCAGCTTGATGCAAGGCCTCCAGGTAATCCTTCTTTCCGCGGCAACGGACAACAATCATAGGGTAGTCGTGGCGGGCGAGGATGTAATTTACGATAAGCCTGGCGATTCGGCCGTTGCCGTCCTCAAACGGGTGAATCCGAATATAGCGATAATGGAACAGCGCCGCCAGTTCGACGGGGGAGAGCTTGCCTTTAGTCTCCGCTTCATTGTACCAGTCAACGAGGTCGGCCATCAAGGCTGCCGTTTCCTCGGGAGCGGCGTATTCGAAGCGGTCCCCATAGCGGGTAATTACGCTGTTGGGGCGAGTCTTGTACCTGCTTGCGTGGATGACATAGCTGGTCTGCTGGCCACCAGGCAATTCACTATAGACCGTATAATCCTCCCGCAGAAGCGTCTTGTGTAATTGGCGTATGAAGCTCTGCGTAAGCGGCATATCCTTGATGCCGGCTTGCTCTTGCATCATTTTGAGACCCACATTGCTGGCTTTCATTTCCTCCAGATCTTTCATCTGGGCTTCTCCTACAACCTTTCCGAATAGCAGCAGCAGTTCTGTCTGGCCATAGGTCAACGTATTGCCTTCGATGTGGTTACTGTTGAAGTTGAAATCTACTGTAAATTTGCGGCTGAGACGCTCGCGGTCTCTGTCGGAAAGAGGCTGTATGGCATTCCAGGCGGCTATCGCCTTTGGTACAGTCAAGTACTTCATTGTAAAAATGTTTTCTAATTGGTGGTAAATATACCACTTTTTTACCAACATTCACAAATGATCCGACGAAATTGGCGAGAAAAGGGACACCAATGCTGTCAATAACGTTTCACTTAATCGTAGAATCCAGCCCTTTTTCGGCCATCGAATATAACGGTTTGACTATTTCCCCAGAAACCTCATAGGCGTAATCCCCGTTACCTTCTTGAAGAGACGGGTGAAGTGGTGCGGGAACTCGTAGCCCAGGAGGTGCGCGGTTTCATTGACATTATGACCGTTCATCAGAAGGTTCTTGCCTTGCTCGATCACAAAGGCGTGGATGTAGCCGATGGCGGTATCTCCGGTGGATTTGTGAATCACGTCGCCCAGGTAGCGGGGCGAATAGGCAAGCTGCTCCGCGCAGTATTGGACGGTGGGGACGCCAAGGTCCATCTGTTTGCCGTCCAGATAATACTCCCGCAGCAGGTTATGGTAACGCTTGAGGATGTCCGATGATGTCCTGTCTTCCTGCGAGAGCTGGCGCTGGTAGATGCGCTGGCAGTACTCCAGGACAAGACGGATATATCCCAGAATGACGGCCCTCAGTGCCGGGGAATCCTCGTTTTCCTGCAGTTCGTACCTGAGTTGCGTAAGAAGTTGGGTGATACGGCCCCATTCGGACGGCTCCATTATCAAGGTCTCTGTGGCGAAGTAGGAGAAGTATGGATAGTCTTTTATCTTTGCCTCCAGGTCCGTTCCGTGCAATAGTTCCGGAGAGAACAGCAGTACCCATCCGCTGATATGTAGGTCCTCGCCACTATCTTCCTTCCCGCCGATTTGGCCAGGCTCCACGGCAATGATGGAAGCATCGGCCGCATCGAACATCTTCATTCCATAGGTCAGGTTCCTGGGGAAATTCTTCTGGATGAAGAGACCATAGACGCCGTAATTGTTCAGGCTGGTACGGATTGGTGAGACCTCGTCATAATGGATAATGCTCACCAGCGGGTGCAGCTGAGGCGCCCCCACGAAACGGGCGTAAACATTGGGATTTGAGACGTGCAAGATGCTCTTCATATCACGCGAAAGGGTATGGTTTCGTGCAAAAATACGCAAAGTTCTGCGATATTGGTAGAAATCAAGCAAAAATCGGTTAAAGAATACCCGAAAGTCCGCCTACCTTTGCACCATCAAGCACCAAAGACATGAATATCAAATCCTTCCTTGCAATCTCCAGCGCATCCCTGATGCTGCTTGCCTGCAGAACAAACACGAACGAGAATATGAGTACTTTGAATCTTACCCGGGAATGGGACAAGACCTTTCCCAAATCCGAACTTGTAAACCACAGCAAAGTCACCTTCCACAACCGCTACGGCATTGAACTGGCGGCCGATATGTATGCCCCCAAGAACGCGGAAGGCAAACTCCCCGCCATTGCGGTCAGCGGCCCGTTCGGCGCCGTGAAGGAGCAGTCGAGTGGCCTCTATGCCCAGCACATGGCCGAGCGCGGGTTCCTGACCATCGCCTTCGACCCGTCCTTTACGGGCGAGTCCGGCGGAGAGCCTCGCAGGATGGCGTCCCCGGACATCAATACGGAGGATTTCCTGGCGGCAGTGGATTTCCTTTCCACCTGTGACCTGGTCGATCCTGCACGCGTCGGCATCATCGGTATCTGTGGTTTTGGTGGAATGGCGATCAACGCTGCAGCACTCGATCCCCGCATCAAGGCGACCGTAGCCAGTACTATGTACGATATGAGCAAGGTCAACGTGGAAGGTTATTTCGCCAGCGAGGACACGCCTGCGCAGCGCCAGGAAAAGCGCCGTGCCCTGGCCGCCCAGCGCACGAAGGATTATGCCTCAGGCACATATGAGCGCGCCGGCGGCGTGGTCGACCCGCTTCCGGAAGATGCGCCCTCGTTTGTCAAGGATTATCATGCCTACTACAAAACCCGGCGCGGCTATCACCCTCGAAGCGGCAACTCCAACGATGGCTGGAACGTCATCGGCTGCCAGAGCTTCCTGAACCAACCCCTGCTTGCCTGGGCGGGTGAAATCGAGAATCCTGTTCTGCTCATCCACGGCGAGAAGGCCCACAGCCGCTATTTCAGCGAGTATGCCTATGGCCTCCTTACTGGCGGCAACAAGGAACTGATGATCATCCCCGGAGCCTCCCATGTTGACCTCTACGACGATGTTGCCGGCGTAATTCCCTACGACAAAATTGAGAGTTTCTTTAAAACAAATCTGAAATAGTATGATTCGCACATCAGCCATCGGAATCCTGTCCACTTTAATTTTCCCGGCCATGCTCTCCTGCGAGAAGCTTCCCGATCCGGTCCAGCCCGATCAGCCCAAGCAGGAGAAGAATGAAAAACATGAGAATAATGGCAACGACAATTCCGGAGAAACCGATACCACCATGCCAGAGACCATCAAGATTACCGTGTCCGGAAAGACGCTTCCGGTGAAGATTGAAGACAACGAAGCCACTAAAGCCCTTGTGGCAGCACTAAGCGAAGCATCCATTACCTATGAGGCCCACGATTACGGCGGCTTCGAGAAGGTGGGGCCGCTGGGACTGACGCTACCTGCAAACAATTCCCAGATCACTACGCAACCCGGTGATGTCATCCTGTATAGCGGTAATCAGATTGTATTGTTCTACGGTAGCAACACCTGGAGCTATACCCGTCTGGGCAAGATTCAATACGAATCCTTGGATGAACTAAAGTCATTCCTTAAAGCGGGAGAAGGAAATATTTCCGTAACTTTTTCGTTATGAAAAAAGTAGTGGTCATATCAACCAGCCTCCGTCCTGGCTCCAACAGCAATGCGTTGGCAGAAAGATTTGCCGGAGGCGCCAAAGAGGCCGGAAACGAGGCGGAAATTAAGTTCTGCATCGGCTGCCTGTCTTGCCAGAAAACCGGTGACTAGAATAATCCCTAAAAGTTGGGATTGCCCAAAAGACTGAAAAGGTCTACCTTTGCAGCGGAAAAAGGAACATTGTTCCCTATGCAGACGCTCAAGACAGACACACGCAAACGGATTCTCAATGTCTCGAAGAGGCTCTTCCTGAAGAAGGGCTTCCGGGAGACGACCACGCGTGACATCGCCCGTGAAGCGGGAATCAACCTGAGCAACCTGTACCACTATTTCACCTCCAAGGACGAACTGTTCAGCCAGCTGTTGAAGCCGGCGACGGATACGCTGGAAGCCATGCTGAACGAACACCACGGAATCAAGGGCGAGGACATCCTGAGCATGCAGGAAGAAGGATATGTGGAGGCGACGCTGGAGGAGTATATGGGAGCCATCAAAAAAAACAAGAGTCTGCTGAAACTGCTGCTCTTCAAATCGCAGGGCTCATCGCTTGAAGGTTATAAGGAATACTATGTAGATAAGTCTACACGGCTGGTTCTCGATTGGCTGAAGGCTATGAAAGCAAAGCATCCCGAGATCAATACCGAAGTATCCGATTTCTTCGTGCACCTGAACAACGTCTGGATGTTCACGCTGCTTGAAGAAATCCTGATGCACGACCTGACGGAAGGGGAGGTCCGGTCGGTCCTCTCTGATTACGTAAGGTTCGAGGTTATCGGATGGAGAAAGATGATACAGATTTGACGGTCGCCACGGAGGCGGCCGTTTTTTGTTTTGGAACAAAATGAAACATTGTTCACTATTGAAAACGATATATGGATAAAAAGAAACCGATTCTGCAACCCCTTCTCGCATACGCGGGAAAGAGAAAGGTACTGACCTACCTGTCGATGGTCATCTCGGGCATCAGCCAGTTGCTTGCCCTTGTACCTTTCCTATACATCTGGGCCATCCTCAGGGATGTGATAGCCGGTGATTACAGCCGCATTGCCCATTACGGATGGATGGCCGTGGCTTTTGCCATCGCCACTATCATCGTGTATTTCGGTGCGCTGATGTGTTCGCATCTGGCGGCTTTCAGGATTGCCGCCAATATGCGCAAGGCCCTGATGCAGCATATAACGACATTGCCGATAGGCTTCCTGGATGCGCTGGGAAGCGGCAAGGTGCGCAAATGGGTGCAGGAGTCCACCCAGTCCACGGAAACCTACCTGGCTCACCAGCTCCCGGACAAGGCCGGCATGTACGCCACGATGATCGGGCTTGCCGTGTTGATGTTCCTGTTCGACTGGCGGATGGGGCTTCTGTGTCTGGGAACGGTCCTGCTGGCCATCATCGTGATGGTCACCCTGATGACAGGCCCTACGCTCCGCAGGAAACTCGGAGAATACAACAAGGCGCTGGATGCCATGTCCAACGAGGCTGTGGAATATGTCCGCGGCATCCCGGTGGTGAAGACCTTCGGCCAGTCGGTCTTCTCCTTCAAGCGTTTCAAGGATTCCATAGACCAATACCAAAAGTGGGTGATCGCCTATACGATTGACCTGCGGAGTCCGATGACCTTGTACACGACGTTCGTCAATGCTTCCTTTGCGGTGCTCATCGCACTGACGCTGATCGTCGTAAAGAACGGAACATATTCGCCGGAGTTCCTGCTGAACCTATTGTATTACATCATCATCACCCCTGCCATCGCCGTCACGCTGAACCGTATCATGTTCGCCAGCGAGAATGAGATGATCGTGGCCGAAGCGCTGGACAAGACGGGAAGGATCCTTGCGATCGATCCGCTTTCAGACCCCGCTGAGGCCTCCCTGCTGGAGGATAATGAAATCCGGCTGATGGACGTCCGCTTCCGCTATCCGGAGGCAGAACGATTTGCGGTGGACGGTGTTTCGCTGGACATCAAGCCCGGGCAGAAAATCGCCTTTGTGGGCCCTTCCGGCGGCGGTAAGACCACGACGGCCAGCCTCATCGCCCGTTTCTTCGACGTCACGGAAGGATCAATCACATTGGGCGGAGTGGATATTCGTAATATTCGTAAGAAGGACCTGATGGACAGGATATCCTTCGTGTTCCAGGACAGCCGGCTGCTGAAGACGAGCATCTTCGAGAACGTCCGCCTGGGCAGGCCTGACGCCACTCGTGAAGAGGTTCTCGAGGCCCTGCACAAGGCCCAGTGCGACGATATCCTTGCCAAGTTGCCCGATGGCATCGATACGGTCATCGGTACACAGGGGACTTATCTTTCCGGGGGCGAGCAGCAGCGGGTAGCTATTGCCCGCGTGATGCTGAAAGGAACGCCCATCGTCATTCTGGATGAGGCCACGGCCTTTGCGGATCCGGACAATGAGACTCGAGTTCAGCAGGCCTTTTCCGAGATGGCTGCCGGCGGCAAGACCATCATCATGATTGCTCACCGGCTCTCTTCCGTGACCGGTGCAGACCGCATCTTCGTGCTGGAGGATGGACGCGTGACGGAGAGCGGCTCGCACAAGGATCTCCTGGAGAAAGGCGGCAAGTACGCCGCCATGTGGAAACAGTATGTGGAATCTGTCAAATGGAACATCAAATGAGCATCATAGAAACACTTCGGCATAAGTATGCCCTTACCCGGCAGGGCGCGAAAGACCTGGTGAAATCCAGCCTCGCCAGTGCGGCGATGGATATCGTCCTGATGCTGCCTGTTGGCCTCATGTTTTTCCTGGTGAAAGACCTGATGGAAGGTAACGCATTGAATACCTGGGGGTATATCTGGAAAATCGGCGCCTGCCTGCTGGCCGTGGCTGCCATGGAATACGTCAAGTACAACTATCAGTTCGTGACCGTCTATCTGGAGAGCGGCCGTCGGAGGATCTCCCTGGCGGAGAAACTGCGCCGCCTGCCGCTGTCTTTCTTCGGTAAGAAGGATCTGGCCGACCTTACCAGCACCATCATGGCCGATGCGGCCACGATCGAAACGGGGACGTCCCACTGGGTGCCGGAACTCATCGGGTCGATGATTTCCACGACGCTCATCGGCATCAGTCTCTTCTTCTTTGACTGGAGGATGGCGCTCGCTGCCGTTTGGGTGATTCCCATCGCTATCAGCATCGTCCTGTTTTCTTCGAAGTTCCAGAACCGCTTCAACCGCCGCAACGTGCAGGCGAAGGTGGCGCTGGCCGACAGCATCCAGGAAGGATTGGAGGCGTTCCAGGACATCCGGGCCAATGATGCGGAGAGCAAATACCTGCAGGGCCTGTGGCCTCGCATCGACTTGGTGGAGAAGCGAGCAATCCAGGCTGAACTGGGCGTCGCCATCTTCGTGGTGAGCGGGCAGATGGTCCTGAGACTGGGCGTCGCCACCATCGCGTTGGTGGGTGCGATGCTGCTCTCCGCCGGAAGCCTGGACGTGCTGACGTTCTTTATGTTCCTGCTGGTGGCCTCCCGTCTGTATGACCCGATGTCCGGCTCGCTCATCAACCTGGGCGCAGCGGTTTCGCTGGGCGTCCAGTCGGAGCGGATGGACGAAATCCTCAACCACGCAGAACAGCGGGGAGAGGAAAGCCTTTCCAACAAGGGTTATGACATCAAGTTCAAGGACGTTCGTTTCGCTTACGACACTTCGGAGACGGTCCTGGACGGCGTTTCCTTCACAGCAAAACAGGGAGAAGTGACGGCCCTTATCGGTCCTTCCGGCTCCGGCAAGACCACCATATCGCGCCTGGCCTCCCGTTTCTGGGACATCCCTTCCGGCACCATTACGGTGGGCGGGATGGACATATCCAAGATCGACCCAGAAACCCTGATGAGCCTGTATTCCATCGTATTCCAGGACGTTACGCTATTCAACAATACCGTGCTGGAGAATATCCGCATCGGCCGCAAGGACGCTACAGATGAAGATGTCACTGCCGCCGCAAAGCTTGCCCACGTGGACGTCTTCGCCGAGAAATTGCCGCAGGGGTGGAACACGATGATCGGCGAGAACGGCAGTGAACTCTCAGGAGGGGAGCGTCAGCGGATCTCCATCGCCCGGGCCTTCCTGAAGGACGCTCCCATCATCCTGCTGGACGAGGCCACGGCCTCCCTAGACGTCGAGAACGAGACCTTCATCCAGGAATCACTGTCGCGTCTGGTCAAGGACAAGACGGTAATTATAATCGCCCACCGCATGCGCACCGTTGCCGGAGCCGACAAGATCGTCGTGCTCAAGGAAGGCAAAGTGGACGAATGCGGAACACCTGCCGCCCTTACTGCCTCCGGCGGCTTCTACAAGCGGATGCAGGACATCCAGCAGGGGGCACTTGAATGGAACATTTAATCTTTAAAAGCATATGAAATCTGTATTCAAAGTCATTCTGATGGCCATTGCCTATCTGGCGGCCTTCATCCTCGGTGCCGCGAGCGGCGCCATCCATCCTGCCTGCTATGCATATGCAGGCGCCGTTCTGCCGCTGGTTTTTGCATTCATTTACCTCTACACCTGCACGATTATCCGTGGGTTCGGAGCGGCGACTGCACTGAACGGAATCATCCTCGTCCTGTTCTTGATTGCGGGCGAAGCGGACCTCGCCTATATCATCATAACAGTGGTCTTGACAGCGTTGGCTGAGATTCTCAGAAAGGTCTTCGGCTATGATACGATCAAGGGCGTCCGCTGGAGCTTCATCCCCTTTGCCTTTTCCTTCTTCGCCTATACCTCCCACTGGTGGTTCGATACGGAAGGCTCACTGGCCGCTGCCGTCGAGGAGATGCCCGCCGGATATGACCAATTGATGATTCCGGTCATCAACAACATCCCCGTGCTGGTGGTCGTGCTGGTCCTGACCATTCCCATTGCTGTCCTGGCCATGAGGCTAGCGGAGCGAACACTGAAGAAACCGGCCGCGACTTTGAAATAGTCGCAAGCTCCTTTGTGTCGCTATGAAAAAGGCCTACGAACCCCTGAATATGGTTATGAACGGCCGCTACGCCGTTCTGTATGGGAAACTTGCCCCAGCCATCCAGAAGGAAGTCCTTTCCAGGATGGCCGGACTCATTGAGGAAGAGAGGGATTACGAGGACAAGGGCAACTACGGCCACTTCTGCAACATCCTTCCGACCATCGCCATCGACGACGTGCTTCAGCGTAACGGGAAGTCGCCGGAGGAAGCCTTCGAACTCATCTCCACACACATGTGGGCGGCACTGAATCCGGAGGGGTTCCGGAAACTCTCCAAGCTGCCGTTTTTCCTCTCGGTGATGCGGAAGATCGTCCCGCTGGGCTTCAAGTACGGCTCGGGCAAGGGCTGGAAGTACGTCTGGCATCCGGAAGATCCCAAGGAGTACTATCACTTCGAGACGCTGGAGTGCCTGTACAAATACGAATTCTCCAAGCACGGTGTGCTGGAGCGCTTCGGCCCCATGTTCTGCCGCAGCGACATCATCAACTACGGCAACCTTCATAACATCGATTTCATCCGCACGAAGACCATCTGCCAGGGCGGTGACTGCTGCGACTTCCGTTTCGTCCGGCATCGTAAGGGCGAGGTCTGGGAGCGCACAAAGAGTATTTGATACATTCTGGGGTATTTAGCTTTGTCATATTGTGACAAGGATTGTGACAAAAACGCGACAACGAAACTCGCAGAAACTCATCTTGAACGAATTCAGTTTCTGCGAGTTTGAGCAAGTTTGAACGAGTTTCAGCTATTTCCCGATGCAGAAATTCCTGAACTTTCCAATGGAGACCGTAGGGTTTTCAATGGGGTATGATTATCAAGTAGTTAATCATCTGGTTTGTCACAATTGTGACAGAATTGGCGTTTTTTGTGACAAGCATTGTGACAAAATCATACCCAACCTCGAAGAGTCTTCATCAAGGATGCCTGAATAGTTCGGGTAAAAGAGAAAATAGACCTGTTTTCAGACTCATTGTGACGTGTCAAGATAGTGTAACAAGATTGACACGAAAACAAGGCTATTCTTATCTATAATCATTCCAAATAAGGGCGCTGTTTTTAATGCAGAAGCGAGATAAGATGCCACTCATTTATGTCTATGGATATAGTTGTTTAGTTTACTTGGTATATCTATTACATGATTGGACTATACTGTCACTTCTGCATGACCATCTTTTTTCTTTTACCCGAAGTATTTCTTTGGCTCATTTCGGTCTTTGAGATTTCTCAAAAACCTTTCAGAGACCACACTGAAAACCATGAATTAGCAGTGGCAAAACCGTTTTCCGGCTATTTTGCACAATCCGAAAGATGTCTGTTCGGACAAGTGAAAAACACCGTTATAAGCTTCTGCCTCGAATTACAATCTGCCTTCCGAAGTTCCACTGTTAGAGTGACAATGGAACTTAGTAGAGGAGATGAACAACTATTCATGGTCTCCTGGATTCAAAGTGGTCGAATGGTGAATACCCCTCAGCAAGCCTTGGTGTCATCTCATCAGTATTCATACTCGAATTGATCTGCCTCATAGATACATAGTCCTCCAGTGACATTGTGTCTTCGGTGAATTGAACCTGGTCACCATTGAATCGAAGCGGAATGATACCCATCTCTCCGGCTCTATTCTTAGCGATAATCAGTTCAGCTCGATCAATGCCATCCTCGCTAAGTCCCAGGAGCGCCGGACGGTGGATAAACAGTACCAAATCGGCATCCTGCTCAATGGATCCAGAATCTTTGAGATCGCTCAAGACCGGACGTCCATTCAATGAACCTTGCCTACTCATCAGATTACGGTTCAACTGTGCCAGTGCAATGATAGGAATATGTAGTTCCTTGGCTGTTTCTTTCAGTTGTCGAGATATTTCACCTATCTCAAGAGCGCGGTACTGAGCAAATGAAGCTGAAGCGTGCATTAGCTGTAGATAATCCACGAATGCTATACGAATTCCTTTTTCCTGAACCATTCGCTTGATCTTGGACATGAACTCCGTAATAGTAAGTCCAGGAGTCTCATCGATGTACAAGGGAGCCTTGGCAGCCTTCATCAGGGCTTTCTCGAGCAGTTCCCACTCATAATCCTCCATCTTATCCTTACCCTTTCTTTTTCCAGACGATAGGCCCGATTCCATACCAATCAAGCGGTCTGCTAATTCAATATCGGCCATCTCTAGGGTGAAGAATGCTGTTGGGACATTATGGTCGATAGCAGCACACTTTGCCATATTCAGGGCAATAGCGCTCTTGCCGTGTCCTGGGCGGGCTCCGATAACTATCAGATTTCCGTTCTGCCATCCGCGGGTGATTGCATCCAAAGACGGAAATCCGGAAGGAACTCCGGTCAGACCTTTTGTCCTCTGCACGAATTGAAGTCGATCAAGCGCTCTGTTCAAGGCATTGCCAATATCGACATATTCACTGCGCATGTTGCCCTGTACGGCATTATATACTTCTGCTTGAGTCTCCTCAATGAGTTTGTCCACTTCATAGGTCTCATCAAATGCCTTTCTGAGAATACCGTATCCGGCTTCAATGAGGTCGCGCTGTATGGTCTTCTGCTGAAGGATCTTTACATAGTATTCCATATTGGCTGCCGATCCAACATTCTGCGTCAGATGGGCAAGACAAGCTGGTCCACCTATCTCTTCCAGTGTACCATCAGTTCGCAATCTATCGGCCACTGTTGTGATATCAACAGCGCTTCGATGGTTGAAGAGCCAACTGATTGCTGCAAAGATGGGCCGGAGTTTTGGGTTGTAGAAACTCTTCTCCTTGAGTGAACCTACCGCTTGATATAAACACTCTTCATAAAGCATCATCGCACCAATAACAGCTTCTTCTGCCTCTGGTGCCTGAGGGGGCTTATGGCCGATTTCGGCCGATGCCATCTGAACCGCATCGATGGACGAGGCTCCTTTTCGTGTATGTTTAGTCATGTTTTTAGTGTTTTGCAAGGGCAAATATAGCCCTGCATTCTACCAAATCAAAGCAATGTTCAGAACTTATTCAAAAGTTCTTAACGCTTTGATTATAAGTAAGATGCGATTGTTAAAAAGCGCTTGTTGAAAGTGTTGAAATGTTGAAAACTATTTCGTCGTTTCTTGAATATAACGGAGCTTTTCTTTGAACTCATTCACGCTGAATGCCCAAGGCCGTTTATCCTGTTCTTCAGTCGGAACGGGCTTCTTGTCTTTCCCTAGTTCCGGTTCGTATTTGAAGACATTCATGCGGTATCCCTGTTTGGGTTCAATGTCCGTGAAAGAATCCTTGCTTTTCCACAGAATGGTTATCGGCATTTCGAGGCCGGTAAAGAGTTGATCATACAAGTAAGTGGAACGCCCATCAATGACTTCTTTTCCATCTTTCTCATATCGGAATGCACGGATCAAAGCCGACGCCCTGTACTGACCCTCCTTACTCTCAAAAGTAATATCTATACCGGACTGATGCGCATTGATGCTGCCTACTTTGAAGAAGGGTGGGTTGACGTATGTTTCCTTCCCGTTCTTGAAATAGATTTTGTTCCTGTGGTACACGATGTAATCCTTGAATCCGCCATCAGCCTCTTCGTGATAGTAGAACTCAATGGTATGCGGATAGACTTTGCGGGCAAGCGTCTCTCCTGAGTAAACCTCAAAGCAACCGCCATAAAGCAAGAGTTGTGCAATGGGCTTGAACAGTCTTGACAATTCCAAGGCGCGAGCATCTTCCTCAGAAGAAGAGAGAGTCTTCTGTCCATCCTGAAAAGCAGCAAGTGCTGCCATTAGTTTCTGATCACTCATGTTGTCCAGTTATTTGATTGTCAAACTCTGTTCTAATATTCCAACTGATGCAGTTCAGTGCGCCTCCGTCTCTGACAAGGCCAAGGCAGTCCGGGACCAGTACTACTTTATGGCGAGGGTAATACTTTTGGATTTGCTCGACGGCCATTATATCTTCATGGATTCTAAGCCCAGGCACAAAGATACAATTTTTCACCTGAAGGAAATTCAAGTATGCCCAGGATTGTTTGGACGGCCGGGGCATATCATAGTGCAGTTCCTCCACATAGAAACCTTCGGCTTCAAGTGCCTTCTTCAATCTATCTCTGAGGCTTTTATCCAGGTCGATGTAATTGTTCATGAGAACATAGTTGTCACCTATGGACCTGACCATCCCGTCGGCGTGGCCAAAGATTTCGTACCGGTCCCACGGGATGATGCAGACCTCGCATTCAAAAGTCTCTTCCAAGCGCTTCCTAAGATATTCGGGGGTATAGCCGGGATTCTCCCTGAAAACCTTTTCGGTCATAATTACGCGCTTACCGCTCTTGACTACATTGCCCCCATCAATGACAATCCTGGTCTGCTTGCATTTGAGGTGTAGTCCACGACAGATGGTCTCGTACGGCGGGATGTAATCGGGATCATTCTTCAGATAATCCGGAGCATAGCGGTACTGAAGGAAGCGGTTCTCATCCAGTTGCAGCGGCATGTAGTCCCTCGCCCAGACGTGCTTGGCGGACTCTGTATGGCGCAGGAGATGGGCTTCCACTCCTGCGCTATCCAGAGCATTGAACAGATTTATCGCCAGCGGCATATAATGGCGGATGCCATCGGCTAGATAGACGATATTAGTCTGATAATCGTTTATCATTGGCTATTCACAAAATAACTAAATAATATATAAATTATTATAAATCAATGAAATGCGCATTTCCGGAAGCAAAGATAGCGGCCCCGATTGAGACCGCCAAACGGAATTTGTTAAAAAGTGTTAAAGGATTCGAAAAAGTGCGTTTTACATAGTTCCGAGTCCCTGTAGCAGGTTCATCAACGCCTCTCCTTCATCGGCAACATATGGCTTGCTGGTTAGGACCATCCTGGCGATATTGACACCGCTATCGGCTTTGGTGATTTGCTGGAAGTAAGGCTTTCCGAACTCCGGCCATACCAATTCCCCCTTATCGCCCTCGTCGACTAAATCCGTGTATATGACCACAACCCAACCAAAGTCAGTGTTGTACTTCTTGGTACTATTGACCTTGACTCTCATCTCTTTGTTGTCGACTATTACGACACCCTTCTCGAAGTCCAGTTCGCACTTCATTATTTGGGTCGATGGGATTCGCATTTGCTGTGACAGAATGGCATGGTCTTCATAAGAGATATAGCGAGGCGTCTGGATGATCTCGATTGCCTCGACATACATACGACCGCTGTAGTTCAGCGGGTTGGTGCTCTGGGCTGCTGCGACAAATGATGCCAGCAACGCAATAATGATTAGCAGGTTCTTTTTCATGATAATTCAGTTAGTCTTTGAATAAAGGTCTTATAATTCTACCATCCCGATCCACCTCGAAAAACATCTTCCTCAACTCCAAAGAGACTTGATAGGGATTACGATTGAAATGTAAAGCATAGGGCGGCTGGTAGTTCGCAGGTAAATCCGGGTGATTTTGATGCCTGATTTGATTCCATCGTTCAAGGCGGTCCCGTTCGAATCGGAGTGATTGTATTTCTTTCCATTGATCCGCTGTCAGGAATTGCCAGCAGTCATCAGCCTGAGGCAATTCCGGCCAGAATAAATAACCGTAGTAATGACAAGCATCGGGATTGTCATTCCAGACGCAGGAAGAGCATTTATCGGTTTTTTGCCAGTAGTGTTGCTTGTTCATTGGTGATCGGCGATTACAAGTCTTTCTCTTGAAGCTCGGATAGTTGCTCGAGCATCTCTTTACGCTGTTCACACTTTAGGCATGCCCGAACCAGACCTCGGACTTGGCGATGAGCGCCAGTAGAGCAGGCATGGCCCCTAAAGGTGGACCAGCCCAACATCCTATTAATACTGCAATGGCAATGAATAAGGACAAGTTTCGATGGTCTGTTCTTCGGCATCTCGTCTTGCCTGTGGGGATTTCGGATAGGGTCGTCCCAATGAGACGATTTCCATGACCGTCCCGTATAACAGCGCCTCATGTACTTGTTTTTAAGTAGGCTTCTGCTCATACCTTAAATCCCTTCTGATTGCTTTTGGTGGACTTCCACTAGGATGACAGGGAGACCTATGCCTCCGGAAAGCCCTTCCAAACTGTTGGCTATCCACGCCTGCCCTTTGTCAAGGCGATCTTTGTAGAATCTGGTCGTTAGCCTTTCAGCGCCACTGATGATGAGGGCGCGAACGAAGCGGCGGTTGATGATGCCGGTGGCTTTACGGAGGACTACTTCAAACTCGGGATTCTTCTGGTCAAGGACATATACCCTGCCGACCGCATTCTCCTGAGGTATCAGGGATTCGATAGCTTCTTTGTGGCCGTCCAGGGAGATACAGAGGACGGAGGTATTCCACTTCTTGCGAAGGTCGACCGCCATCTGGGCTACGATGAAGGATTCGCTCACTTCGTCAGTGGCGTTGATACGCTGAACACGACCTTTTTCGTAACCGGGGATCTGATTGATTATTTCTGCCATATCTAACTTTTTTCGGCAAAAATAACCGGACCTTCGGCAGAAATTCGGCAGAATCCAAGAATTGTAAAAAAAAGCCATCATCGAAGTTGATGATGGCTAGGGGGGGCGGATGATGTAACGATGGTACGACTATTCAGATCTTCTTCCATCCAGATAGTTTTATCTCAGTTTCGGAGATGTATTGTGTTCCATGGTACTTCTGGGGACCAAAGGTATGGCAGACATAGTTGAGCCCATCAATGTCTGCGCTAATCTTGCTCATAATACTGGGCCATGTGGCGCTGTTTTGTTTTTCAAGCAGCTGAACAAAGAAGCCCAGTTGACCTTCTTCCTTGAGTTTTATTAGGTCTTTGATGTAACAGAATGACTCAGGATTACCAGCCTTGAACTCGATCAAGCAGAGTCGAGATCCTTGATTGTCATGGATGCAGACATCTACCATTGCAGACTGTCCATCATCTCCTTCAGTCTTATGAGGTTTGGCTTTTCCTGAAAAACGGTATTTCCATTCCGTAGGAGTCTCAACGGAATAGTATGCATCCCAACCTGTTTCATCACAGTACTGGTTAAACTGTTCGATGAAAACAAATCTCAGTTCTTGCTCACTGATACGACGCTCTCCATTGCGGTAGGTTTTGCTATAGCAAGGGAAGATGAGGCGGCTGCCACTTGCCTGTTGATTTGCTTTCCCCGATTCTTCATCGTTATACTTGTAACTCTTATCCAAAACTTGGAATGCTCTGTTTAGAATCTCGGCAATCCTATCTTTTATTTCTTTAGCCATTGTACTATTATACTATCTGTTTCGGCAAATAAACCGGACCTTCGGCGGAAATCAGGCGGAAGCTACAAAGAGCTTAATAAATCACGGTTTCGGTAGATACGTGGGATTGGCAAACTTCATATAATGTTTATACAAATAGCTCTCTAGTTGGGGTGGAATTGCATTGGTGATGAACGGCCACATGTCAGAGTAGGACATAAACTGCATGTGCAGGTCCTTTGGAATCATTCGTTTCTCAGCCAGAGCCTTATGAAGCTCTTCATAACGCTCTTTGTAGGCTAGATAACGTTCGCTCTCCTCATATTCTTTGTTCGGCTCAAACACAAGATTGATAAACCTGACATCTCCGATGCCATTGTACCAAATGCCCCCAACATCCGTTTTCTGCTGCATCCAATTGGTGATTGCAATGAGGTGGCAAATCTCTTGTTTTATCCCATCCCAATACTGTTGTGGAGCACTGGTGTTCAGGTGAGAGATGAAATCTACCCATTCTGTTCCGTGGGTAAAGTATTTTCTTTCGTTGTTATATGTGGGTGACAACTTGAATCTTTGGCTTCCAACGTACTCGAGGAATTTGGACTCAATGAATAGCACATCGCCCTTTGAGCTGCGCAAAACCACATCCATATTGGCAGGTTTAGTCCCTACCAATACCGCCATCTTCTCCTCAAAGCATACCTGGTCGTACCGGATCGTTTTACCATCCTCCCATTCAATGGATAGAGGATATTGTTCGACCCAATGGAAGCAATTATATCCGAGCATAGATGAGGAATGCACGGCACATGCTTTGGCAGTCAGTTCGCCTCCATCTCCAGCCATGAACATCTGCTGGAACTTCGAAGGCATTTGGCCACCAAAAATGTTTTGCCGGAAATCGTAAAAATGACTCTTGTCAAGGAGTTCCGAGTTTACCTGCTGTTTTGCGTAGGCATTCAAATCATTGAAAACACTATTCATCATTGCTGAGTGTATTGTTCGTTCATTTTGGATATTACTCTAGCAATCTCGCTTCTCATGGCCTTCGGTTCCAGCACCTCGATGGCATCGCCGAAGGAAAGAATGTCCTGCTTGAAGTCATAGTCAGGGGCAAGGGTGTAGGAGAAGATGCTATAGTCGCGGCGCGTTTCGACTTCTTCCTGGCTGCTATGGAGCGGCAGGGATCTGAAATAGCGGACCTGCTGGCCATAGACCTTCAGGAGGACCTGTCGGGGCTTCATATCATCGTACTTGCGCACGCCGTATAGCGACTGGAACCAACCCTTGGCATCCATATCATCTGGGACCTTGAACGTGTCGGGGAGAATATCCACCTCGAGCATCCGGTCCAGCGCGTACATGTGCGGCTTGAAGTCCTTGTCGTAATCCTTATGGCCATATAGGTACCAGCGGCGTTTGAACTCTCGGATGAAGTACGGCTCCAGTGCAAAGGTCCGCTCCTCTTCCATCCGATAGCCCTGATAGCGCACCTTCAGTTTTCGGTTGTCACGGATAGCTTGGATAACTGTGGTGAGGTACTGATGGCTTGATGGCACATTCTCGAAAAAGATCCTGTCTTTCATCCCCGCGCTCTCATTGAGAAGGGAATTCAAGCTAAGGGCGTCCAGCATCCAGGAACGGATACCTGTGCCATCCAAATCTTCTTCGTTGACGATGTTGTAGGTGTTGTCCCTGCGGTCACAGACAATGTCGATACCAAAAATGTCTGAGATTGCTTCAATATGATTCGCGAACGTACGCGCGGGGAGGTCGCTTCCCAGTTCATTCACCGAACTCCTCCTCCACAGTTGCCTAATTTGAGCCAATGTAAGAGGCCCGCGGCTCTGAAGCGTTTCCAGCAGCCAAATGTAGGATTTGAAATAATTCTTTGCCATAACTGACCACAAAGATAGTGATATCATCGGCAAAATAATGGCAGAATATAAAAAAGATGCTTTTGCCCGAATCTTGCCGAAGCTCCGATTACCTTTGTCGATAGAAAAAGTATAAGAATATGGAAATAAGGCAGCTTGAGCCAAAGGACAAAGTGCTCACATTCTTCGGAGAATTCAAAAGCGCAAATGTAGAAAGCGCCATCAAGGAGATAGTTAAGATCAACATCTCCGACCTGGAATACCTGAAACAGTGCCGGCAGTGGGCAATAGAAAACTATCAAGATCCGTCGCCGGCGAGACTGACACCGATAGAGTTTTTCCTCTCCACCCATGGTGGTGCCTGCTATGATGGGTTGGCGCTTCACGATGTTATCGAGTCGTCGAACACACCCATTGAAGTCATTTGTACTGGGAAGATAATGTCGATGGGCGTAATAGTCGCACTGGGTGCCAAGGTACGCAAGGCCTACCGGAATACGACCTTTATGATTCACCAGGTTTCAGGTCTCTCCTTAGGTACACTCCGAGAGATGGAGGATACGGTTGCTGAAGCCTCCCGCATCAATGAGATCCTCTTCAATATCATCAAATCCAAGACAAAAGTAACAGAGGAGCAGTTGAACGAAGTCCTTCAGAAGAAGAAAGACTGGTTCATGACTGCCCAGGATGCATTGGCACTAGGTATACTGACAGATTTGATGTAATTTTGTTCCAAAGAAATGCACACTTTGAATAAACTGGTTTTCCTTGACATAGACGGCGTTCTGGACACATATAAGTCGCACTATATGCTTGATCCTGTCCTCATGGACAGATTGGGTAATATATTGGGACGAACAGGGGCATGGATCGTCATTTCTTCCTCATGGCGCTGTGGTAATGTCCCAGATACAATTGAATTCATGACCGACTATGATAATCCACGTGTCGGTTCCAATCCATTCCCATTCACGGATAGGATTGTTGGGATTACTCCAATCTTGTACTCGGTTATCGATGATGACATCGACCGTCCTGCAACTCGAGGAGAGGAAATAAATGCTTACCTGAAAGCGCATCTATGTGACAACTATGTCATTCTGGATGACTGTGATGAGATGCTGGGTGACCAGAGGCCACATCTAGTGCTTGTTAATGACGAGATTGGTTTGACAGACAATGATGTGGAGAAGGCCGTCAGCATCTTGAACCAAGAGACTCTACAATGACACAGTACATCGCAGACGAAGCTCACTTCAAGGACGTGATTGCCAGGGTGCCCAAGGTGAAACACTCGCTTTGGATAGGCACTGCCGACATTAAGGACCTCTATGTGGATGAACAACCATTCTTGGGACTCATTTCGGACCTGATCAAGAAAGGTAAGGAGGTCCGTCTGATTCACGCCAAAGAGCCCGGACCGAACTTCCGGGAGGATTTCGACCAGTATCCAGTGCTCTTTACCGGACTGGAACGAGCCCTGTGCCCGCGTGTGCATTTCAAGATTATCATCTTCGACCTGCAGACAGTCTATATCGGATCGGCAAACTTGACCGGCGCAGGCATAGGAATGAAGAGTACCCGCACTCGGAACTTTGAGGCTGGTATTATTACAGATGATCCTGCTCTAGTGGAGGCGGCAATTACCCAATTCGACTCAGTTTGGGCCGGATTCAAATGTAAAGACTGTGCGCGAAAGAAATACTTCGGCGATCCAATTATCAAGGGACATTGATGCTCGAATCGTCACAATCAAATATGTCATTTTTCGCGGTACTTCCGTTTCTTTGTGAAATAGTCCCCGATGCCAAATCGTTGTGCCCGTTCCACCCATTTTTCAATTTCCTTTCGTCTGAACATAGGAGTCCCTCCTGAGTGATAATGGGGAATGCCCTGGAAGTACATCCAACTACGGACGGTCTCGAGTTTGGGCCCCCCTGGAATCATCCTCCTCAGTTCGTAGATGTCGATC
>JAEEGI010009575.1_pt1 | contig 21196 bp, 19 predicted proteins | sample 8958751 | NCBI WGS metagenome assembly JAEEGI01 (sample SAMN16246545, study PRJNA631951) | gut metagenome | biome: gut microbiome; feature: rumen; material: KS-attached | host: Bos | place: Iran: Karaj | collected 2018-10 | reverse complement strand
AACCCGCGACCTTTTCGTTACGAATGAAATGCTCTACCAACTGAGCTATTGCGGCTTGGTGCACTGCGATTATTTGCAATGCGGGTGCAAAGGTAGCACTATTTTTCTAATCCCACAAACTTTAATTCACAATTTGTTTGCTATACGAGATTTTAACCTTGGCTTGATCAAGCATTAGTCGGGCTATCGCTGGACGAGACACCATGGGCGAAATTTTCGTCACCACAGTTGTCGATGAGCCGTAACCGTAGTAGGAATATGACTGTGGATAGGTGTAATTCACCACATCGACTGCCGTCACAGTGAAGTCGAAGTCATCCGGTCCAGCAATACCACCCTGGTTATTGATAATGTTCAACACATAGTCGCGAAGACCGGTGAAAACATAACTGTGTTCCACGGGGTCATATATGGCATAGAATGAGTCCTTGTTGTTCGTCAGACTGTCGCCATTGATGAACGCTTCTTTCTTGTTCGTCTTGACCATCAGCAGATAGGTGGGCGGCTGGATATTGTATTCCGTCACGGGGATGCTCACGGGCAATTCCAGCGACAAATAGTTGATAATCGACTGGTTATTACCCACATTGGCGCGGTACTTATCGATGATTTCCTGAATGGGGAAATGCAGCTGCACCTCATAGCCGGCAGGCGCGGCAACGATGGCTTCGCCATTGTTGACCATCTGTTTGACGGCATCGTCGATCTCATAGTGGATGATGTTGTTCGATACCACCTCGGGGGTCGATGCAAGATATGTCTGACGATAGGCCGAATCCACCTCGGCGGTGTCACTTAGCACGATATGGCGGTGGTAAAAGACATCAAATTCAGTGGCACTGATGTTCAACACATGACCGCTGCCATAGCTGTTAGTGATGTATATGCCCGGGAAGATGTCGGCAAAATCCTTGGGGCTGGAAAAGCGGGAAGGATCAGCGACATAGGCATTGAACACATCTTGAGCCACTTCAACGGGCATCGGTACCGAAATGACGCGTACAGTGTCCCGAGACATCTCTGAACCGGTATAATAGTAATCGGTCACCTCTAGCCATCCCGATGTCGGGGAGTAAGCCTCCGAGGCCAACAGGTCGTCTCTGTCGTAGTAGCCTGTCGGGTCAAAGTTGCTGTAAATAGGGCTGGGCAACGACTTGTTCAAACGGTAAACGTCAAGGCGCATCGGAGCTTGGCTGTTGCCGGTATAGCCGCCACGAATCGGCAGACGCAGCTTCAGTCGGCACGAATCAATCGACTCGGCAGTGATCCTGGCTGTATCTATCTTGGCAGCGGGCATCCACATGGTAACAGCCGATGCCGTGATGCGGCCGAAACCAGCTGCATTCAGGTCACCCAGCATCTTGGTGGTGGTGCGCATCTGTACTTTATCGTTAAGCACCGAGTGCCCCGTGATGACAAACGACGAGTCCTCGATGATGGACGAGACACTATCGGTAATGGAGACACCTATAGTCTCATCGATGCACGAGTGCAGGCCAAGTAGCACTGCCACCGCCAGTATCATCCTGAATAGATGTTTCATATTCTCGTAATGAATAAGAACGATTTTTTAAGAGTATTGAAATATTAAGGTGATGAGGTGTCGCAGTCTCAATCAAACAGCGACGAGTAGAACTGAGTCACCTTTGTGACATCATCGTCATCGGCAAACTCAAGAGCAGGCAGCGTCGACGCAGCTTCCAGAACCGCCGGGCTCACGTCTGCCTCACACTTGATGATGGCATCGCTATACTTCAACGAGTAACTCATCAGTTCGTCATAGTTCAACTCCTTGCCAGCAATAGGCTTGAGTGCGCTCTTGGGTATACCGTCCTGACGCATCTTCTCGCTGAGGCGCTCATCTAGCGGACCAGGCAACTGCTCGTTAAACAACGACGTCACGATCTTGGCATCGCGGAACGAGGGATCATCGCCGTACAGCGTGCGGATGTAAACCGGTGCCAGCGCCGAAATCCAACCGGTGCACTGGATAATATCAGGTACCCAGCGCATCTTGCGTATCGACTCGATGACAGCGCGCACAAAGAACATGCTGCGCTCGTCATTATCCCCGATCGAGCAATTCATCTCCAGCTCATCAATGCGGTTGCTGGCAAAATAGTCCTCGTTATAAATGAAATATACCTGGAAATGGGCCTGTTGCAGGGTAGCGACTTTGATGATAAGGGGGTGGTCGGTATCATCAATGATCACATTCATTCCCGACAGCCTGATCATCTCATGTAACTGATTGCTACGCTCGGCTATCATGCCATATTTCGGCATAAAAGTGCGTTCCTCAATGCCTTGTTCTTTAATACCTTGAGGCAACAGGCGACCAATCTGCGACAAACGGCGCTCAGGCACATAAGGCGCAATTTCCTGCGATATAAATAAGACTTTCTTTACATCCATCTTGTTTTCTCTTGTAGATTTAATGCAAAGGTAGCAATTTTTTTTCATTTTAGCCCTCTTTTCGCCCCACTTATCGGTCATTTTTAAGTAAAAACACGGGCTTTTTAACATCTTCTAATCTTTTCGAGTGGAAAAGAGAGCTGCTTTTCAACGATGGCGGCGGGACGGAAAAACGACGCTCGCTCGAGACAAAAAAGAAGGAGAGCACTTCCTTCAAACAGGAAATACCCTCCACTTTCAAAACACACACACGATTATATTAACTTACTTCATCCATTTCAAAGAAAATCCTTATTTCTCCTTCTTGCTGGTACTGTTGCAATCTTTCTTGCAGCAGCCTTCTTTCTTGGCCCCCTTGCCCATGTGCCCTCTCTTGGCATCATGCGGGCGGCCACGCTTGCCATCTCGCTGCTTCAGTTCTGCATACTTAGCAGCTTGTTCGGGAGTCAACACCGCCTCGATCTTGGCCTCGGTAGCCTCGCGCTTAGCCTTCATCTGCTCGTTGCGGGCTTTCATCGTGGCCTCGTCAGGGCGCTCGCCGCGTTCCTTCTTGGCGGGCCTGTCTTTGCCCATGCTCTCCATCTCTTGGCTGTAGATCTTGATAATCTCAGCCTTCTGGTCCTCGGTCAGCGACAAGGCCTTGTCAAGGCGCTCTACTCGTTTTTCCACCATCTGCCCCGGATTCATGCCAGAGCGACGGGGAGGCTGTGCGTTCATCACAATCGTACCCAGAAGGGCAACAGTCAATACTAAAACAATCTTCTTCATTTTAATGTGGTGTTTGAAAAATAAATAATGCATATAAATTTAAAACAGCTGAAATTCATCCAACTTGCTTGCAGCAAAGTAATATAGAATTTCCCAATTAAAAAAATGCCCATCTTCCACTTCGTGACCAATCGTGCAATCACGTTGACAAACGCGCCAAAAATCAAGACAAAAAGCCATACCTTAAAAGCCCCCTTCAAGGGCTTTGATGCTAAAATCTTGTCAAGAAATCAAAAAAAATGTAATAAAATCGTACAACCTAACAAAAAATGCCGTATATTTGCATTTCGAGTAAGGAAAAAAAAGATTGTTGATGTTGACTCAGATTTATAACGGCCATGTGCTCACCCCCGAGGGTTGGGTCAATGGTGGTTCCATCATCATCGAAGGCTGCCGAATCAAGGAGGTCTCCAAGAGCAGCCGGCAGCTGGACGGGATGGACAAAACCATCGATGCCCACGGTATGCACGTCGTGCCTGGAGGCATCGATCTGCACTGTCACGGTGGCGGCGGCAACGACTTCCAGGAGTGTACACGCGAGGCGTTTGAGAACGTCGCGCACACTCATCTGCGCCATGGCACCACGGCCATCTATGCCACGCTGTCGTCATCGCCGCTCGACATGATGGAACAGGCCTGCCAGACGTGTGACGAACTCATGCGCGAGTCAGGGTCAACAATCATGGGCATGCACATGGAGGGGCCTTACCTCAACCCGAGCAAGGCTGGCGCTCAGATGCCTGAAGTCATCCGCATCCCCGACCCCGAAGAGTATCGGCACATTGTCGAGGACTTTGACTGCATGAGGCGCTGGGACACTGCGCCCGAGCTGCCTGGGGCCGACGAGATGGGAAAATACATCACCGGAAAGGGCATCGTCGCTGCCATCGCCCATACCGCAGCCGAATATCCGCACGTCAAGGCCGCTTGGGACTCCGGCTACACGCTGGCGACCCACTTCTACAATGCCATGCCGGGATTCCACAACGTGCGCGAGTTCAAGCACGCCGGCACCGTCGAGAGCGTCTATCTGCTGGAAGATATGGCAGTCGAGGTCATTGCCGACGGCATCCACGTGCCGTCAACACTGCTCAACCTCGTCTATCACATGAAAGGCGTGGAGCGCACGGCCCTGTGCACCGACGCCCTGGCCGTTACCGACAGCGACAGCGAGCACGCCTTCGACCCTCGTGTCATCATCGAGGACGGCGTGTGCAAGCTCTCCGACCGTAGTGCACTGGCTGGAAGCATCGCCACGATGGACCGCCTCATAAAGACGATGGTACGCATCGTGAACGTCCCGCTGCAGGATGCCGTGCGCATGGCCAGCGAGACGCCGGCAAGGATTATGGGCATCTATGACCGCAAGGGATCGCTACAGCGAGGCAAGGATGCCGACATCCTCCTCTTTGACAACGACATCAACTTGCGTGGAGTCTTCTCGATGGGCGACTTTGTCAAGGGCAGCGACCGCATCGCTCCGGCCGAAATCGTCGAGCGTTGACGACTCTGAACAACCCGCAACTGCCCGTGCAAAACAAAAAAACACTGATTTTTTTCGCGTAATTCTTGCAGGGTTTCAAAATTGATATTATCTTTGCACCCGCATTTGAAAGAAAATGCCTTATATGGTGGATGTAGCTCAGCTGGTTAGAGCGTCGGATTGTGGTTCCGAAGGTCGTGGGTTCGAGCCCCATTATCCACCCTATAAAAAAGCCTGCATCGCATTGATGCAGGTTTTTTTTGTAATGTATCCCTTAATCTTATTCCAGTCCCAACAGGTCCTTGACCATGGGAGTGATGTCGATAGTAGCAGGACCAGTGTATGCCACGGGCGTCACGGCGGTATCCAGCACCAAGTCAAATGCGCCCTGCGCACCTGCCTTACTGATGGCATCTTGCACACGGTCAGTGATGGGCTTGGTCAGTGCCGCACGTTGAGCAGCGATATCATCGGCTGCACGGCGCTCAAACTCCCGCAGCTTCTTGTCGCTCTCCTGCAGCTCCTGCACGCGGCGTTCCTTGATGGTCTCGGGCATAGACGCATCACTAGCTATCGTTTGATAGTCGGCATACTTCTTGTCAAATTCCCGCTTCAACAGATCATATTCAGCGTGATACTTGTCACTCAACGCCTTGAGTTGTGCCTCGGCAGCAGCTTTCTCGGGCATGAGGTCAAACAACTGTTGGGAATTCACAATCCCTATTCTGGCCTGGGCCATCAGCAACAGCGGCAACATGGCCACTGCCATCAAGATCATTCGTTTCATCGTTCTCTCAATTATTCACCTTATTATAATAAACTTATCTGCGACAAAGGTAATGACTTTTTTTCATTCCCACAACCTGCCATCTACGGGCTAAGCTCCTCGCGGCGTGTGGAGGGCCGACAAGGAGCTTAGCGAATAAATGGTTATCAATCAGATGATCGTCTCTAATTACTTGATACCCAATTTGGCCTTTACCTTGGAGCTCACGTCCTCGGCATTGGTACCGGTGTAAAGAATAGCACCGGCAGCCTGGTCAAAGATGAAGGTGTAGCCGCCCTCGGCACCAACGGCCTGAATGGCGTTCTGCAACTTCTGGGTGATGGGAGCCAAGAGGGTATCCTGCTGGCGCTGCAAGTCCTGGGCAGCGGTCTGCTGGAAGTTCTGAATCTTCATGTATTCATCCTGCAACTCCTGGTTGTGACGGTCCTTGATGGCCTGAGGAGTGCTCGCATCCTTGTCGGCAGCCTCATAGTCGGCCATCTTCTTCTGGAATGCGTCCTGCAGGTTCTTGAACTCGGTCTCATACTTGTCGCTGGCCGTTTTCAGGGTATTCTCAGCGGTTGCCTTCTCGGGCATCACGTTGAAAATCTCACTGGTGTTGACATAACCAAACTTCTGGGCCTGTGCGGCAAAGCACATAATAGTAGCCATAACGGCTAAGAGCATAAATCTTTTAAACATGTCTAAATAATTGTTTTGTTAGTATACTAGTATTCTTTTTCTCTCACTTCAGGTCCAAAGCCCTAGACTCTAGACCCTAGACCCTAGACCTCAAGTTTCGAGGATTCGAAACTTGAATTACTTGTAACCCATCTTCTCCAGCACCTCATTGCTCACGTCGATGCGAGGCGAGGCAAAGATGATGCTCTGGCTGCTGGCACGATCCATGATGAGCTGGAAACCACGCTCCTCACACACCTTCTTGCAAGCATTGTACACGTCGTCCTGGATGGGCTTGATGAGCGACTGGCGCTTCTTGAACAATTCGCCCTGAGGACCGAAGTACTTGTACTGCAGCTGCTGGGCTTCCTTCTCCTTCTCGGTGATTTCTTCCTCTTTCTTCTTCTTCTGGTCATCGGTCAGGAAGACCATGTCGCTCTGGTAGTTCTTGTACATGGTGTCGGCCTCCTTCTTGAGTTCGTCCACCTCACGCTGCCAGCGCTGCGACACCTGGTTCAGCTGCTCATTGGCCATCTCGTAGGCCGGGATGTTCTTCAACACATACTCCATGTCAACGAGGGCAAATTTCTGCGCATTGGCGGCCATAAAGCCGGCAACAAGCGCCACTGCGATTAAAGCTATACGTTTCATTTCTTCTTTCGTTATTTGATTATTTTTGTGTTAAAATCGACTTTTAGACTGCAACAGCCGCATTTGGTTTATTCTGCATTAAGTTAATTCCGTTAAAATTCCTGACCCAGGATAAAGTGGAAGTTGCTGCCGCCCTTCTCGCCATACACCTTGTCGAAGCCGTAGCCCCAGTCAATACCCATCATACCGATCATCGGCAGGAAAATACGGGCACCGACACCGGCCGAGCGCTTGACATTAAACGGATTGAAGTCTTTCACACTGGTCCATGCGTTACCGGCCTCGACAAACACGAGCGGATAGATAGTAGCACTCTGCGACAGCATCAGCGGGAAGTGAAGCTCCATCACGAAGCGGTCATAGGCATAGCCCTCTGAGCCGTAAGGGGTAAAGGCACCGTTCTCATAACCGCGTAGGGCAATGGTCTCGGTAGCGTAGGTATAGGAACCGGTCATACCGTCACCACCCACATAGAAGGTCTCAAACGGTGACTTCAGCCACTTGTTCCAGCTGCCCAGCAGACCGAAATCGGCACGGGTCATCAGCACCAGCGTCCAGCGGCCGTCAGGATCGGTGAGCGGCGTGTAGGTGCGAGCCTGGAACTTGAGTTTCCAATACTCGATCCACTTGTACAGTTCCTTCTTGGAAGCCTCGGTCGTGCTTTCGCTCAAAGCCCTCCAGTTCTTCTTGCCGAACAGGCTGGCAGGAGGAGTTGCGTTGAACGACAGCGTGAAAGAGCTACCCTTGCGGGTATATAACGGGTTGTCGATACTGTTGCGCTGAAGGGTCAAGCCCAGCACAATCGAGTTAGACACACCATTCTTCATATAATAAAGGTACTCCCAGTTTTTCAGGCTATACCATTGGTAACTCAAGCTAGCCATGAAGGTGAAGTAGTCATCCGGCCACTTCAGGCGCTTACCGAAGCCCACCGTCACACCGGCCATCTGCAGGTACTTGTTGGGATCATAAGCGTTCTCGTAATAGTTGTAGCCGCCGTAACCACCGTAGCCGTAACCGTAATTATAGCCGCCCATACCCATATAGTTATTGTACATGTTGTACATGGCATTCTGGTACAGCTGGCTGTAGTACGACGAGTTGATACCCGTCTGGCGGCTATAGAAGGCCGATACCGACAGCGAGTTGGGACGTTTGCCGCCAAACCACGGGTCGAGGAACGACACGCTGTAGGCCTGGTAGTACTTGGCGTTGGTCTGGGCACTGATGGTAAAGGTCTGGCCCTCGCCCTGCGGGATGAGGCCCTTGTAGGACGATGGGTGCAGCAGGTTCTGGATAGAGAAGTTGGTGAACTTCAGCGAAGCCTTGAGAATCACACCCGTCTGGCCCCAACCGGCGCTCAACTCGACCTGGTCGTTAGCCTTGCTTTCCAGATTCAGGATAATGTCAACCGTGCCGTTGTCGGCATTGGGTTCGGGGCGGATGTCCATCTTCTCGGGGTCGAAGTGGCCCGTCTGGGCAATCTCACGTGCCGAGCGCATGAGGTCCTCCTTAGAGAACAGGTCGCCAGGACGCACGCGCAACTCACGGCGCACCACTTTTTCATACAACCGGTCGTTACCGTTGATGACCACCTTGTTGATGCGGGCCTGCTTGCCCTCAAACATGCGCATCTCCAAATCGATGCTGTCGCCCTCAATCTTGCTCTCGATGGGCACGAGCTGGTAGAAGAGATAGCCGTTGTTCAGGTACAGGTTGGAAACGGCATCGTCATCCTCTTGGGTGCGCTTGGTGAGCAGTTTTTGGTTATAGACATCGCCCTTCTTGATACCCAGGATTTCATCCAGGATAACCGACGGATACACGGTATTACCCACCCAAGTGATGTCCGAGATATAGTATCGCTTGCCTTCATCGACAGTGAGGTACACGTCCACGCTCTTTTCGTCATAGGGGACTACGCTGTCCTTGACGATGACTGCGTCACGGTAACCTTTCTCGTTATACTTGTCGACGATAAGTTGCTTGTCCGCCTCAAAGTCGCTTTGGACAAACTTCTTCTGCGAGAAAATCTTCAAGATGTCCTTTTTCTCGTTGGTCTTCTTCATGGTGCGCTTGATCTTGCGGTCGCTCAGCACCTCGTTGCCGTCAATATAAATCTTGTGGACCTTGATTTTCTCATGCTTGTCCACTTTGATGTTGACGATCACCTCGTTCTGCTTACTCAAGTCGGGCACCTGCTCGACTTCGCACGTCGCCTGGCCGAAGCCCTTGTTGGCATAGTATTTCTCAACCAGCAACTTAATGCGGTCGGCGATGTTGGGCGTCATCTGGCTACCGGGCTGGAAACTCAGACGCTCGATGATGTCCTTTTTCTCGCCGCTCTTCATGCCGTAATAGTTCACCTGGGACACGCGGGGCTGCTGGCGCAGGTTAAACACCAGCCAAGCCTGGTCCTTGTAGATCTTCTCGACCAGAATCTGCACTTTGGAGAACAAGCCCTGACGCCAGAAGCGTTTGGCGGCAGCCTTGATGTCATCTCCAGGAATGTCGATGCGCTGGCCCACAGCAAGCCCCGAGTAACCGACGATGATGTTCTCATCATAGTTCTCGACGCCCTCGACGCGGATGCCCGCAATCTCATATTGGGTCGGCGACGCCGTGAAGACGACTTTGGGATTATAGATCGTATCGTTGACCGTGCGGGTCTCCTGTGCACTCATGGAGGCGGGAAACAGCGCCGCGGCGGCCAGCACTATTGCGGTCAATATAGGGTTGTTTATCTTCATTGAAAAATTACGCTTCTTGTTCATTATTAACCTGTTCGCTCGTTTTACCATAGCGGCGCTCACGCCCCTGGAAGTCGGCTATCGCTTCGACAAAATCTTCCTTGGTGAAATCGGGCCAATATTTTGAAGTGAAGTAAAGTTCGCTATATGCTATCTGCCACAGCAGGTAGTTGCTCACACGCAGGTCACCACCTGTGCGAATGAGCAGGTCGGGGTCGGGCATGCTGGATGTGGACAGGCGGCTCGAGAACATGGCATCATCGATATCTTCGGCCTTGAGGGTGCCAGTGGCAGCTTGACGGGCCAACTGGCGGCAGGCCTCAACGATTTCCCATCGCGACGAGTAGCTCAAAGCCAGGCACAACACCAATCCGGTACAATGGCTCGTGTCCTGCATACACTTGCGCAAGCGGTTGGCGGCAAAGGCCGGCATACGGCTCATGTCACCGATCGTCGTCAGGCGCACGTTGTTCTTGATCAAGTCGGGCGTCTGCTGCTCTATGCTCACGACAATAAGGTTCATCAGGGCATCCACCTCTTCCTGAGGGCGGTTCCAGTTCTCGGTCGAGAAGGTGTACAGTGTCAGATATTTCACGCCCACCTCGCTAGCTATCTCGGTGGCTTGACGAACGGTAGCAACTCCGCTCTCGTGACCGAAACTGCGCTCCTGACCATGCTCCTTGGCCCAACGGCCGTTGCCATCCATGATGATGGCTACGTGACGCGGTATGCGCGTCGGGTCGAGTTGTTGTATTTTGTCGCTCAGTGATGCCATGATGTTTATTCTATATAGTTACACTTGATGCAGCGTTTGCCAAACTCATAGGTCGCAGTAACTGTGAGAAACGAATACCAGTCAGTATTCTTGCCAAACGAGTGCTTGATGCCAAACAAGTCGCTATACCCGTCGATGCGGTCGCTGAACTCCTTGCGCATCGTGAACTCAACGCCCAGATTCATGCGCTCTTTCAGCTTGTATTTTACTCCGACACCGATGGGAATGGTGAACGATGCCTGATTATGGCCGTTATTGATGGCAAAAACAAAACCTACACCAGCAACCATATAGGGGCTGATGCGTTTATATTTCTTGTAGGTAGGACCCACACCGTAGTTCAGGAAGTTGAACTCGGCTGTCAGGCCCAAATCTATGAGATGGCTTGAATTGGTATAGTTGGCACCATCGGGATACCAGGTCTCATCATACATGCTGTTGCCGCGCAGGTTGGCATAGTTCAAATTGGCCTTGAATGCCCAGCGGCTATTGTGGACATAGCGGAATTGCCCGCCAACGGTGAAGCTGGGATGCTTGAACAAATTGCCGTTATTGGTCTCGCCCAAATAGCCAGTCATGCCCAGCATGCCACCCACCTCGTATTTGTACTTCTGGGCAAATGCAGGCTGGACGGCAAGCAACATCAACAGCGACACTATGTACAGTGATCTCTTCATCGGGTTCAATACACGGGATAGTTGGTCATGCGGTTATATACGCCACGCCATACGTAAGGCAGCAGGCTGCCCTGGTCATTGTAGCCACCCATCAAGTAGATGAACGGGCAGTCCCACGACGTGATGGGCGACTGGATGCGGCGAGGCAGGTAGTTGGCGCCCGTTGCCGTCAGGGTTTCGTTGTTCACAAACGCCTGTGCACCATAGAACTTGGTGATATAACTCGGCTGAGTAATCGTGGTATCGGCTTTTGACCAGGTGATGCCTTGGGTATTGGACAGATAAATCTGGTCATTCAGTTTACCGTCGGCAAGACGACCACCCATCACAAACCACGTCTGCTGGCGACCATAGCGGCGAACACCGCTCAGGGCCTTGTAGGTATAGTACGAGAACAAGGTAGCGTCAGCCAGGGCGGGCAACGACTGGGTATGGCTATTGTTGATTTTGCCCCACTGTTTGCCGTCAAAGCCCCACACGTCTTTCAGCAGATTGCCGTCGGCATCGATACCGCCCACGATCATTGCCTGCTGCGACACGGTCCAGGTGTTGTCGGTCTGTATCATGTCCGACGAGTGGCTCACTGGGAAACCGTCTTCGATACGCGAGGCGGTAAAACCGTCACTGTGAGGGTACTCGTCATGGTAATAGCCGTCGCTGCCGGCAACGATGCCCAGCACACGGTCGCCGTAAGCACCCAGCAAGCTGTGCCACGTTACGCCACACGAGGTCCAAGTCATAGCGTCCTCCGAGGTATAGAGCGTGCCATCACTGCCGAGTACAAACAGGGCATCGTCAGTAGCGGTTAACGTCGATACCTGAGGCACGAACGGCAGCGAGACGATCTTTTTGTCCCAGTTATGCTCGTTGGGAGTGGAAGCGGTCAGCAACTGGCACTCCTCGCCGTTATACACCATGATGCGGTACAGGTCACCCTGCTTGACAGCCTTGTGGCCGATAGCGTTACCCTGGTAACCGGGCAGGTCACGGCGCCACTCCATGGGCCACACGAGCAAGTCGGGGTTCACCTTGTGAACGAGCACCTTCACCTCATAGTCTTTCACCAGCTGACCATTGGCCGATGTCACCTTCAACATCGTCTTGCCGGTGAAATCGAGTTTCTTGCTCATCGACGCAGAGTATTCTATCGTTGTGTCGGCTTGGACCGTGGCACCAGTGATCGAGAAAATGGCCGAGGAGACGGTATTCAAGAAATCTATCTTCACCTTCAAGGCGCTGATATCGGTGCCCACGGGCAACGAGTCGGCATTATAAATCAAACCTCTATCGTAATCGATGGTGAAGTGAACAGAGTCCAGACTGGCCAGCACATCAGCGTCGGCCTGCAGGCCAAAACCCGTGATGAGCGTGGTTTGAGTGCTCGTGCTGTAAGAGAACACTTCTTCATCATCTTTATCCTTTTTACACGATGTTAACGACGTCAGCGACGAGAGTAGCACGACCATCGCCAGCATCATATATAGCGCAGTTCTTTTTGTCATTATCGTTTTCTAATAATCCTTCGCTTTTTTACAAACGGCAAAATTACAATTTTTGTGCATGCCTACCGCAAAAATCGCTGTTTTTTACACCTTTTTAACGAACTTCGCGCCAGCTTGTGAATTCCTGTCAATAACAGGGGCGCAGGCAGGTGATGATATTGCCGTCGATAAGATGACTTGATACAACTTTCCCTTTGAGTTTTGGGGCTGACACTCCCTGCCTCACCTGGCGGGGGCACACCTCGATGCGGGCCTCGTCCCAAATACCGGCATCGATAAGACTCTGTAGCACTTGCAATCCGCCCTCGACCATCACGCTGGTCACACCTCGCCCATACAGGTCCTCCAACCATGACAGAGGGTCTTCGGTAGCTATTTTAACATATTCCACAGAGTCCTCGATAGCATCTTTTTTACCGTTGTAGACGATGGTAGGCAGGCCGTCTTTCAACAGTTTTAAATCACTGTTAATCTTCAAGTTACTGGACAACACCACACGCAACGGCGACCGTCCGGGCCAGTAGCGGGTGGTAAGAGAGGGGTCATCAATATTGGCAGTGCGTGCCCCCACGACAATCGCGTCGCACAAGGCGCGCTGCTGGTGCATCAGCTCCATGGTAACAGGAGTTGAGATGTGCAGGGGATTTTCACCGGCATCTGGCGGCAAGGCGATAAAACCGTCGGTCGTTTGGGCCCATTTGAGCTGCACCCAAGGGCGGCCCGTTGTGTGGGCAGTCATGAAGCGACGGTTCAACTCACGGCAGTCGTGCTCTAGCACACCCACAACAACCTCGATGCCAGCATCTTGCAGCATCTTCACGCCACGGCCAGCCACCTTGACAAACGGGTCAAGACACCCGACAACCACACGGGGAATGCCACGCTCGATGATCAGGTTAGCACAGGGAGGCGTCTTGCCATAGTGGGAGCATGGCTCCAAAGTTACATATAGAGTACTGTCTTTCAGCCGATTGAAGTCACTCACCATGGCAACCGCATTGACCTCGGCATGAGCCTCACCGCACTTGTGGTGCCACCCCTCACCAATGATATTACCCCCAGGAGCCACAATTACGGCACCCACCATCGGGTTGGGCGATGTGTGACCCGCACCCAACCGCGCCAGTTGCAGCGCACGCCGCATATATAGCTCGTCGTTCATCAATATCTAATTTCAGAATCCAGGTTCAAAGCGGATGCCAACTAAAAAAACTAACAACTAATAACTCGCTACTGCAAAGCGCACCTTGCCATAGCTGTCCTTGATGATGCACACTTCATCAAAACCGCAATTCTCCAGCAAACGCTTCACCTCATCGCCAAAGCGCTGATTGATTTCCAGATACAAGTGTCCGCCTTTCTCCAGCGACTGCCGTGCATAGGGGGCAATGGACTTATAGAACAGCAGCGGGTCATTGTCAGGGACAAACAGAGCCTGACCTGGTTCGTAATTCTTGACGTTGGCATCCATCGAATCTCGTTCGCTCCAAGTGATGTAGGGCGGGTTGCTGACGATGATGTCATAGGTGGCTGCTGGTTGCGGCAACAGCATGTCGCTCTCAAAGAAACGCACCTTCACCTTCAAAGCATCGGCGTTTTCACGGGCAATAGCAAGAGCGTCGCGCGACACGTCAAGGGCATCGACACGGGCAAATTTCAAGGCTCGCGCCAGCGAGATAGCGATGCATCCGCTGCCTGTGCCCATGTCCAGCACACGCAGGTCACTGCCCTGATTCTCAGCGATAATGAGATCCACGAGCTGCTCAGTCTCGGGACGAGGAATTAGCACAGCAGGGGTCACCTTGAACCGGTGACCATGAAACAGCGCATGGCCCACGATGTACTGTAACGGTTCGTGGCGGCGCACACGCGCTATGATCTCACTGACCCGTTCCTGGGCAAAATCGGGAAGGTCACTCTCCTGACGCAGGGCAACGTCAACGGGGTCATAGTTGAAAACATCCTCACAGATGACTCGAATCATCGCCTGCACTTCCTGAGGCGCAGCTACACCAGCCAAGCCATCACGCAGTTGTTCTATAGCTTCTTTCAGTTTCATAATGGTGCAAAGTTACACAATATCCTGCAAACAACAAAACCGCTCAACATCTTGAACATGCTCTGGGGAGATGCCAAGGTATAAGCACCCATTTTTCAGCAAAAAAAGGCATTGACTGGCGAAAAAGTTGCGATTTAAGCAGATTTTAATATTTTTTTATTATAATTTGTCACTATTTAGAGAAATTATTTGTATTTTTGTGGCGCAATAGTTTGAACCCCTCTCCGAGGAGGTCTCATGCTGGGTTATTAACGTGTTGTTTCATCATTAGTTTTTTATCGGAAACTATTCTTAAATAAATAATATTATGGCTAATAAACTCGATTCACTTGACTACAAGATTCTGAAGATGTTGTCCCTCAACGCACGCAAACCTTATCTGGAAATTGCACGCGCATGCAACGTATCGGGTGCCGCTATTCACCAGCGCATCCAAAAGCTTTACAACATGGGTGTTATCAAGGGATCCATCTCACTGATTGACCCCACATCGGTAGGATACCAAACGTGTGCCTACATTGGCTTCTTCCTCAACGATCCCTCCAAGTTTGACGAAGTAGTCGCTAGACTCAAAACCGTCCCCGAGGTAGTAGAATGTTACTTCACCACAGGCAAGTATGATTTGTTCATCAAGCTTTATGCTCAGAACAACGACCACCTGCTCCAAGTTATCCACGACCGCTTCATGAAGATGGGTCTGGGACGCAGCGAGACGCTTATTACCTTCAAAGAAGTGTTCAAACGCCAGATTCCCATTGAGCCCGAGGGCAGTGAGGAAAAAGCGGCTGAGTAACACAACGCAAAACAAGGGGGCACGTTAATCGCTCCCTTTTTTTAATGTCTTTTTGATTGTTATTATTATGTTTCAGGTTTATTAAAATACTCGCACAATGAAAAACATCGTAATCAATGATCTGACCGCTCAAGAACGAGAGTGGCTCACGAGCGCCCAACAGATGGGCCGACAGGCAGCCGTGGTGCTGAAAGATTTTTTTCGCCGGCGCGACTTGGACATCGAGGACAAGGGCAGCGCATTTGACATCGTCACCGAGGCCGACAAGGGCAGTGAACGCATCATCTTGGATTTCATCCACACCCACTTCCCCGACCATGCCATCCTGAGCGAGGAGAGCGGTGACGACCACCGCACAGCACAGTGCCAATGGGTTATCGACCCCCTCGACGGCACAGTGAACTACAGCGCGGGCATCGCTACCTACTGCATCTCCATCGGACTCAAAGTGGACGGCGAGACCCGCATGGGATATGTCTATGCCCCCACTCTCGACGAGGAATTCTACGCTATCAAGGACAAGGGAGCCTATGGACCTTACGGCAGGCTGCAGGCAAAGGCCACTACCGAACTGCAACGGGCAGTGATTTCAACTGGTTTCCCTTATGACAAAGCCTCCAATCCCGACAACAACCTGGACCGCTTTGCCCAGGTCATGCCTCGCGTGAGGGGTATCCGTCGCTTGGGTTCGGCAGCGATGGACCTGTGCTACGTCGCAGCTGGATGGCTCGACGGCTACTGGGAGCTCAACCTCAAGGAGTGGGACGCATGCGCCGGAGAACTCATCGCCCAGGAGGCCGGGGCCACCGTCAAGCGCTACCGCGACAACCACGGCATCTGCATCCTCGCGGCCTGCCCCGGCATCGCTCCACAACTCCTAGAGCTCATCGAGTAACCACCCCTCCCCCAAAAACTAAGAACTAAGATGGCGGATGCCAACTAACAACTAAAAACTGACAACTAACAACTAACAACTAAAATCTTTTTACTACCTTTGCACCCATTAAAATAAAAATTGCAATAATTTGAATATGGATAAAAAGATTGTTTTGAGCGGAATACGCCCCACGGGCCAACTGCATTTGGGTAACTACCTGGGTGCCTTGAGTAATTTTGTGAAGATGCAGAACGAGGGTATGTATGACAGTTACTACTTCATCGCCGACCTGCACGCACTCACCACCAACCCCGACCCCAAGGAGTTGCACACCAATGTGCGCCACATCCTGGCAGAATATCTTGCCGCAGGACTGGACCCTGAGAAATCGACAATATTTGTACAAAGCGATATTCCCGAGGTGAGCGAGATGTACCTGCTGCTCAATATGCACGTGGGTATCGGCGAACTCATGCGCACCGCCGCCTTCAAGGACAAGGCACGCAAGGCTCTCGGCATCACTGCTCCCAACCAGGGGGATGACGACGAGGACGTCGCCAAGGAAATCATCGGTGCTAGCACCAACAAGCGCGTGAATGCCGGTCTGTTGACCTACCCCACCCTCATGGCCGTGGACATCCTCATCCAGCGTGCCGACTTCGTGCCGGTGGGAAAGGACCAGGAACAGCACCTGGAGTTGACGCGCCGCTTCGCACGCCGTTTCAACTCGTTCTACAAGACCGAATACTTCAAGGAGCCGCAGAACTTCAACTTCGGCAGCGCACCCGTCAAGGTGCCCGGCCTCGACGGCAGCGGCAAGATGGGCAAGAGCGAGGGCAACTGCATCTATCTGGTAGACGACGAGAAGACCATCCGCAAGAAGGTCATGCGCGCCGTTACCGACGGTGGCCCCACCGAGCCCAACCAGCCCATGGCCGAACCGGTACAGAACCTCTTCACCATTCTCAAGCTCGTCGGCACCCCCGACAAGGTGGAATTCTTTACCGAGGCCTACAACAACTGCTCCATCCGCTATGGCGACTTGAAGAAGGAAATTGCCGAGGACATCGTGGCAATGACTACCCCTATCCGCGAGCGCATCATCGACATCGAGAACGATGACGCCTATCTGCACCGCGTCCTAGAAATGGGTGCTGAGCGTGCCCGCGCCCGCGCTGGCAAGACGCTGGCCGACGTGCGCGAAATCATGGGCATCACCAAGTTCTAAATTTGTTTTTTCAAACTACGAATTACGCATATTTAACTAATATCCAATATAATAAATACGCGTAATTCGTAGTTTAAACAGTATGAAGGGGTATATCCAGGACATAGAATTTGGGAAAGTATATGTGGAACTGCGCCGAGGCATGACCTCGGTGCGGTTTACTTATCACCCTGACGGACATCTACTCATGCGTGCCCCGATGGGTGCAAGCGCCGCCCACCTGCAGCAGATGCTCAACCTGAACCGCGAGCAACTACGCCGATTGCCTCAGCCTCAATCCGTTTCGTTCGAGTTCGGTCAAGTGATGGAATGTTTCAAGTGCCGTGTGGTGATTGAACCTACCAACCCGCGTCCTGGCTACCTCAAGACCGAATGGGACGACGACAACGTCCTCCACGTGACCATGCACGAGAGCACCGATCTGAACGATTTCTCGGCCAAACAATACATCTCTGATCGCATCAGCGAGGCCATGGGCTATATCGCCAACAAGGAACTGCTGCCTTATGCCCGTGAAGTCGCCCAGGAACTGCACCTGCAACCCGCGGGCTTCGAAATTGGACGAGGTATGCGCAAACTGGGCCACTGCACCGCCAAAAAGGTCATCCAACTCTCCCGCAACCTCATGTTCTTACCCGAACCCCTTGTGCGCTACATCATCTGCCACGAGCTGGCCCACCTCACCCACATGAACCACTCACCCCAGTTCCACGCCCTGGTCAACCAATACTGCAACGGCAAAGAAAAAGAACTGGAACGCCAACTCCGCCAATTCCACTTCCCTATCCTCAAATAAAATAAAAAAGAGGGGCAAATCCCCTCTAAACCCTAGACTCTAAACCCTAGACCTCATTAGGTTGAAGCGAGCTTCAACCTAATGAATCGTCACTTGTGTAGCGCCGAAGCCATACTCGCGGAAGCTGGCGTCCTGGGCGGTACAGCGAGGGTAACGGCGTTTAAGCTCGCCCAGCAGATGCTGACGCAACTTGCCCTCGCCCTTACCATGGATAAAGACGATGCGCTGGCCATGCTTGCTCAGGTTGGCATCCATCACCTCACGGAATTTGTCCATCTGGTACTCCAAGATGGCAGCGGGAGTCATTCCGTTCAAGTTATCCAGCAGCGACGTGATGTGCAGGTCCTGCACAATGATGCCGTTGGAATCGGTCTTCTTCTGCACGGGCTTGCGTTGCGGACGGTCCATGCGTTTCTTCTCCTTCATGGCACGCTCCAACTCGCCACTGTCGATGCGCATCTGACGGGCTGGACGGTCATTGGTCACAATCTCCACGGCGATGACAGGAACGTCAAAATAAGGGTTATCGTGGAAACAGTGCACCTTGTAGAACTTGGTCACGTCCAAGCGCTGCTCCACAAGGGCGGGATTCTTCAGTTTAAAGCCTTTGCCCTGCTTGAAGGCAACATACTGCACAGCGATGTGCGTCATTTCATTCAGGTCATCGTGCCCGAACTCTTCTAGCTGAACCTGGATATTTGGCTCAACGATGCCATGGTAGCGCGTTTTCCACTCACCATCACCGTCGCCGCGTGTCATATAGGTGAAATACAGGAAGTAATTCGAGTCATTGACCAGCGACGTATAGAACGTCGTGGTATTCAGATGCTTGATTTCTCGGGCCTCATAACCCAGCACCACATTCAGCACCTCGCCCTCAGGGGTTTCTTCGATGGGTAACACGGGCTCGGGAGCTGGCTGGGGCCTTGGAGCGGGTTTGTCGGGCTCCACCTGCCGCGTGCGGATGTCCAACGGACGCTCATAGGCCGATGCTTTGGTGCCGGCCTGCCCCACTACAACCAATTCCTTTTCCAGCGCGGGACGCTCAAAGCCGTCCTCGTCCTCCACATACACGGTCTTGCCGTCAATTCTGGACACTCTGCCTCCTCCCACATCATTGAGGAAGCGCACAATATCATTTACCTTTACATTCATGATGGATATGTTGTTTTTAGGCTGCGAAATTACAAAAAAAACGCCACATGATGAAATATACGGCGCAGCCTTCACGTTTCTCTCAAGAACTAAACAGTTAATAGCAAGATGAAAAGAATTACTTTATTATTTACGTTGATGATGGCAATACTTGCCCTCAATGCCCAAGCACCCATCGAGTTGGCCACTGCCCAAGTGAGTGAAGTGAATGGGTTTAACCCCGCAGCCAAGCGGGTATATGCCCAACTGTCGAGTGAGGAGCAGATTTTCAGCAGCAAAGTCAAGGTATCGATTGACTTCGGCCAAAGCACCTCGTGGCTCACGTCCATGAGCGAGTCCAGGCTCGTAGATAAGGATGGTAAAGAAATAAAGTTCAACTCCATGATTGACGCTTTGAACTATCTCACTCAATTCGGGTGGCGATTTGCCCAGGCCTACGTCGTGCCATCAGGCAGCGGCGGCAAGGACAGCATGTCGATTAGCAGCAAAACTTACTGGATTCTATACAAGGATGTTGACGACTATAGCCAGATAACCGAAGGCTTCACCACCAGGCGCCAACTGCGAGGCAACTAAACCTCTCCCATCCAAGTAATAACCAAGGAGTGGCACCCACCTCAAAGGCGGATGCCACTCTAAGCTCTAAGCTCTAAGCCCTAAACTCTAGACCCTAGACCCTAGACTCTAGACCCCATTGAGCGCGTGCGCTCAATGGACTAGTACTTGTGGTCGGTGTGCTCCAGTTCGTCGCTCGTTAGCTTGCGATGGTCCATCTTGTACCAGCAGTAGGCGATATAAGCCAGCACAAAGGGCACTAAAATCGAGACAACGCTCATAACCGTGAGTGTGAATTCACTAGACGAACTGTTGCGCAACGTGAGCGAACTCTGCACGTCGAGCAGCGAGGGCAAGTAGGCAGTGTTATTGTAGCCCATAACCCAGAACAGCGTCATCACCACCAGCACAGTGCCGATGCCTGCGGGCCAAATGCCGCACTTGTAATCCCCCTTCAGCAGTGTCTTTCCGATGCCGAACAGCACCATCACCACACCTAGCAGCAAAATCACCAGTGCCCACCACATGGCCACGAAATTCTTCAGGTACTTATAAGATACCCATTCCATGTTGCCACCGTCGTCATATCCCACGCCCGGCGAGGTGAGAATCACCACCACAACAGCGATGAATAAGGGAACAAACACACCGGCATTCACGAGCAGCAGGTGACGCTGGCTCGCATTGACCTCGGTATCGTCAATGTTGTTGATGAAATAGAGCGACGCCAGTGTGCGTGCCAGGAAGAACACCATCACGCCAAACAGCAGGTTTTTCCAGTAGAAGATGGCCTCAATACCGTGTTTGGGACCCCATTGCGAGATAGAAGAGCCCTGCACATTCAATATGTTGCTCTTCGTCACTGTGAACTCGGCACCAAAGAACATTGTCGCCACTGCCACGCCCAGCAACACGGGACCCACAATGCCGTTGATGAGCAACAACGTGTCATAGAAACGTGATCCGTAGATATTCCCCGGCTTGGAACGATACTCATAGCTAATGGCTTGAATCACAAAGCTGAACAAAATGAGCATCCACAACCAGTAAGCACCGCCAAAACTCGTGCTATAGAACAACGGGAACGAGGCAAAGAACGCACCGCCAAAGGTCACCAGCGTCGTGTAGGTCAACTCCCACTTGCGGCCCATCGAGTTGATGAGCAGCGCACGCTTGTCGGGCTTGCCATAGTGGATGAGCATCGACTGGCCGCCCTGCACCATGAGCAGGAACACCAGCAACGCGCCCAGCACCGACATGATGAG
>JAEEGI010009574.1_pt1 | contig 21199 bp, 16 predicted proteins | sample 8958751 | NCBI WGS metagenome assembly JAEEGI01 (sample SAMN16246545, study PRJNA631951) | gut metagenome | biome: gut microbiome; feature: rumen; material: KS-attached | host: Bos | place: Iran: Karaj | collected 2018-10 | reverse complement strand
ATTCTTTTTTATCTGATGACAAGGTTTCCTTGTACTATCCGACCTATGCATCTGATCTATGTGTTGTTAATACAGATATAGGTAATGGGGATTCTGGCATTACAGATTCTGTCAGTGCCGGTCTTTTTGATCTTTCCAGAAAAGAGACTTTGTTTGCTCAGAACGTCAATGAAAGAGTTATGCCTGCCAGTCTTACCAAGGTAATGACTGCTTATGTAGCTCTTAAGCATGGAAGTCTTGAGCAGGTCCTGGTTGCAGGCTCTGATGTGTATGTTACTGAGAGTGGAGCCCAGAAGATTGGTCTAAAAGAAGGAGATAGAATGACTCTTGATCAGGCTCTTCGCATTCTCCTTATTTACTCTGCCAATGATGTAGCTAACCTTATTGCATCTAATATTGGTGGATCAATTCCGGACTTTGTAAACATGATGAATACTGAAGCCTATGCTATTGGTGCCACTAATTCTCATTTTGAGAATCCACATGGTCTTACCAGTGATGAACATTATGTTACGGCATATGATATGTATCTTATCTTTAATGCAGCTATGCAGTACGATACATTCAGTGAAATAATCAATATGAATACCTATACGACATCTTATTTAGATTCCACTGGAGCATCCAAAGATGTCGATATTTCAAATACAAATGGTTTTATCACCGGAGCACAGTCTGCGCCCTCTGGAGTAACTGTTATAGGCGGTAAAACAGGTACTACGCAGGCTGCAGGACATTGCCTTATTCTGCTTGCCAGAGATACTGCAGGAAATCCTTACATCTCAGTAATCATGCGGGATACAGACAGTGGAACCCTGTATAATGATATGACACAATTGTTGAAGGAAATCGTTAATTAAGGTTGTCTTTTAAGTATCAATAACTTATAATTAATATATCAAAAATTCTTGCTTGCAGGAGGGTATGCCAATGGTTCAGTTAATTGTTGGGAAAAAGGGAAAAGGAAAGACCAAATGCTTATTGGATAAGGTAAATGCTGAAGTTAAGAATGTTTTAGGTAGTATTGCCTTTCTCGATAAGAACACCAAGCACATGTATGAGCTTAATAACAAGATTCGTTTAATTGTTGTATCAGATTTTATGATCTCAAATGCCGATGAATTCATTGGTTTCGTAAGTGGTATTATTTCTCAAGACCATGATCTCCAGCAGATGTATTTTGATAGTTTCCTCAAGATTTCTTGCCTTGAAGGCCAGGATATTACTGAGACTATAGACAAGCTTGAAAAACTTTCAGAGAAGTTCAATATTGATTTTGTTCTCAGCCTTTCAATGGATGAGGCTGAAGTTCCAGAATCCGTTAAATCAAAGATCGTTATTTCACTTTGATAATTATCTGTGATATGAGTATTATGATGAGCCGCGGAATTCCGCGGCTTATCTTTTGAAATTACTTTGTGTATGAAAAGGTTGGAGCCAGATGGCTAAGGGGAGTAGTCAGAAAGTAACTAAATATCCTAAGAATCTTAATAATATTAATATTGGTGTTGTATTCTTTGCGGTAATTGCGATATACATCATTATTAGTGTTGTTTCTTATTTCAGAAAAGAGCACATAGTTGGCTATGAGGTCAAAGAGGGGGCTCTTTCTACCAATAATATCTATGATGCAATAGCTCTTAGGGATGAACTGATCGTTGAAAGTGATACTGCTGGATACGTTAACTATTTTGCTGCAGAAGGCGGAAGAGTTGCTGTTGGTAATCTGGTATATACGGTAGATGAGTCAGGTCAGTTGCTTGAATTCCTCAAGTCTCAAGGTTCTGATGAAGTATTTCTGGGGGATGAAGACCTTGGAGAGCTCAGATCTCAGATAGTTGATTTCAAGTCATCTTTTAATGAACATGATTTTTATACTGTCTATGACTTTAAGGTTGGTCTTGATGGTACAGTTCAGAAGCTTTCTAATAATTCAATTCTTAATAATATCAGTTCTCTTAACTCTAATAGCTCAGCTTTGCAGGCTATTAACTACAAGTATGCGGACAATACTGGAATAGTTATCTATTCTACTGATGGTTATGAAGACCTTGCGCCATCAGATCTTAAGCTTGAAATGTTTGATAATGCTTCTTATTCCAAGAATCAGCTTATCAACAATGCTCTTGTTAAGGCTGGTGATCCAGTCTACAAGCTCTGTACAAGTGAAGATTGGTCAATTGTTATTCATGAGGATGATCCTGATAAAGTTCAGGAAATGGTTGATAGTGGCTACATAAAAGTTAGATTCCTTAAGAATCAGAATGAGTCATGGGGCAAGGTTTCTACAGCAACCAATTTAAATGGTGATACATTTGTGGTTCTGACCTTCACTAATTCAATGATCACTTTCTGCAGAGATAGAATACTTAGCGTAGAGCTTATAACAGAGGATGAAAAGGGGCTCAAGATTCCTAATTCCGCTGTATCTAATAAGAGCTTTTATCTTATTCCTAAGGCGTATGTCATTAAGAACAATGACAATACAGCCGGCGTTCTTCGTGATAAATATGATGAACAGGGTAATGAGACCTCTGAGTTTGTTAATATTTCAGTCTACAATGAGAATGATACTGAGTATTACGTGAATATGGACGCTCTCAGATCCGGAGATACACTTATTATGCCGGATTCCAATGAGAGATTCGCTGTTGGCAAGCAGGATACACTGGTAGGTGTTTATAACATCAATAAAGGTTACCCTGATTTCAGACAGATACGTATTCTATATCAGAACGATGAATATTCTATAGTTAAATCAAATACTATGTATGGACTTAGCGTTTATGATTATATCGTCCTTGATGTAGATGCTGTCGATAATTCAAGCGAAGCAATCAGTGAATAAATTTGACATTTTATGTAATACTACGTTAAAATAATATGTGATTTTGTTGGGAAAAAATTACGAGGAGTAAATAAATATGAGCGTAATGGATAAGTTTTTAAAAGCAATTCAGCTTAATGGGGATGACGATAGTGGTTATTATGATGACTACGATGATAGCTTTGATAATGCCACATCCAAGATTGAATCTATTAACAGTTCTGCTCCAATCGGTAAAGATGATCCAAGCATAGAAATACCAGAAGAAAAGACCAAGAAGCTTGCACCTAAGGTAGTTCCTGCCAGAAAGAAATCTATGAGTACAGCAGGAATGGAAGTTTGTGTGATTAAGCCTACATCTGTAGAGGATGGCAGAGAGATTACAGATACTTTGCTTGCTAATCGTACAGTAGTACTTAATCTTGAAGGCTTAGATGTAGATATCGCTCAGAGAATTATCGATTTCACATCTGGTTCAACATATGCTATTTCAGGTAATCTTCAGAAGATTTCCAGATATATATTTATTATTACACCAGCTTCTGTAGATATTTCAGGTGATTTTCAGTCAATGCTCAATGGAGCATTTGGTGGCGGAATCACAGAAGGGCCTCAGCAGATAAACTGATATAATTTGAATATTAGGCTGTTGACAATGGGATTAGTAGTCAACAGCCTTTTTGTAATATATAACATGAGACGGAGATAAGCTTTAATGAGTGAAGTACTTACAATTAACTATGACAAAAAGCCTTGTTACAACATTGTTTTTGATACAAGTTTTGACGAGCTTTCATCAAATATAAAGGAGCTTGGCTTTGAGGGCAGAAAGATTGCTATTGTTACAGATAGTAATGTTAAGTCATTATACAGCGATAACATTAAGGATACTCTTAAAGAGATATCCGATATAATTGTTGTGTATGAAATTCCTGCTGGTGAAGAGAATAAGAACTTATCACAGATAAATGAGATTTACAGATTTCTGATTGAGAATCATTTTGACAGACATGATCTGCTCATTGCTCTTGGCGGCGGAGTTGTAGGCGATATGACAGGCTTTACAGCTGCAACTTACCTAAGAGGTATTGCATATGTGCAGATTCCTACAACACTTCTTTCTCAGACAGATAGCAGTATTGGTGGTAAAACTGGTGTAGATTACGAAGGTTACAAGAACATGGTTGGAGCTTTTTATATGCCTTCACTTGTTTATACCAACATATCAACTCTTAATACCTTAAGTGACAGGCAGTTTGCTTCTGGTTTCGCTGAGGTTATGAAGCATGGCCTTATCAAGGATCAGAACTTCTATACATGGCTTATTGAGAATATGTATGAGATCAGTGATAAAGAGCCTGAAGTTCTCATGGAGATGGTTAAGCATAGCTGCGAGATCAAGAAGGCAGTAGTAGAGAAAGACCCTACAGAAAAGGGCGATAGAGCACTCCTTAACTTTGGACATACACTCGGACATGCTATTGAAAAGGCCAAGAATTTTGAACTGTTTCATGGTGAGTGCGTAGCTCTTGGCTGCGTGGCAGCTGCTTTTATTTCCTGGAAAAAAGAGCTTATCTCTATGGAAGAGTATTATGAGATCAGAGATATGTTCGTTCCATTTAACCTTCCTATTTCTATTGAGGATGTTGATGCAGATGAAGTGATCAGGCTCACCAAATCAGATAAAAAGGCAGATAGCAACAAGGTTAAATTTGTACTTCTTAAGGGGATTGGTAAAGCGTTCATCAGCACAGAAGTATCTGATGATGAGATGAAAAAGGCCCTTGAAGAGATTATCTATATTGAGAATAATGATTGAGTGAAGGATATTTTTTAAATGAATAGTATTTCTAAGAAGAAAAAGATATTTTTGGCAGTTGATGTTCTTTTAATTATATTATTGGTGTTCATTGATCAGTTCACCAAGCACCTTGCAGTAGTTCACCTTCAGGATAAGCCAGCGGTTAAGATTATAAGCGGTGTTCTTGAGCTAAACTTTTTGAAAAACTCAGGTGCAGCCTTTGGAATGCTTCAGAATCAGAAGGTTTTCTTTGTACTTGTTGCTATACTGATTCTTTTGATCATTGGCTATGTATTATTCAGACTTCCTGATGACAAGAAATATAATATTCTGCACATCCTTCTTGTTTTTATCGCAAGCGGAGCAGCCGGAAACATGATAGACAGAATTAAAAATGACTACGTAGTAGATTTCATTTATTTTGTTATCATCAATTTCCCTATTTTCAATGTGGCGGATATTTACGTGACTGTAGCTACATTTGTATTTGTATTTTTATTCCTGTTCTATTACAAAGAGAGTGATTTTAACTTTTTGAGTTTCAAGCAGCACAACAAATTTAGGGAATTTAAATAATGGATCAAAATAGCGAAGTATTTGAATTTCTTGTAACAGATGAATATGACGGAATGCGAATTGATAAGCTTATCAGTGAGCTTATTGATTCTCTTTCCAGAACTTATATCAAAAAGCTGATCGATGACAAGAAGGTCAGCTGTAATGGCAAAGTGGTCAAGGCTAGTTTCCATGTATCAGAAAATGATGAGATCGTCATGGAGATTCCGCCTGTAGAGATACCACAGATCCTTCCTCAGGATATTCCACTTGATATCATTTATGAAGATGATGATGTGGTTGTTGTCAATAAGCCCAAGGATATGGTTGTTCATCCGGCTGCTGGTCATTACAAGGATACGCTTGTAAATGCCATAATGTACCATTGTAAAGATAATCTGTCTGGTATAAATGGTGTATTGAGGCCGGGAATTGTACACAGAATTGATAAGGATACTACGGGCTCCGTTATCATCTGTAAGAACGATAATGCCCATCAGTCAATTGCTGAGCAGCTTAAAGAGCACTCTATCAATAGAGTTTATCATGCAATTTGCTATGGTATTATCAAGGAAGATGAGGGTGATGTAACAGCTCCAATAGGAAGGAGCACAACAGATAGAAAGAAGATGGCTGTTGTTCCGGGTGGAAAATATGCATCTACTCATTACAGAGTACTTAAGCGCTTCGAGGAAGATGGCTTTACTTATATAGAATGTAAGCTTCAGACAGGAAGGACTCATCAGATAAGAGTTCATATGTCTCATATTGGACATCCACTTTTGGGGGATGAAGTGTATGCACCTGGGCGTCATTCTAAGTTTAAGACAAATGGGCAGTGTCTTCACGCCAAGACACTTGGTTTTATTCATCCGGTAAGTGGGCAGTACATAGAGACGGATGCTCCGTTACCTGAGTACTTTAATCATTTGCTCAATGTGCTTAAATAAGATAAAATAATAGTAACATAAGACGGCATTATAATTTTGCTTAAAGGGGTGAGTGTATGAATACAATTATTACGATTGGAAGACAGTTTGGTTCAGGCGGAAGAGAAATTGGTGAAATGCTTGCCAAGAATTATGGGATTAAATGTTATGACAAGGAGCTTCTCAGCAGAGCAGCCAAGGAGAGTGGTTTCTGCGAAGAGATGATCCAGAACCATGACGAGAGACCTACAAATTCATTTTTGTACAATCTTGTAATGGATACATATTCATTTGGCTATAATGCATCAAGCTTTGTTGATATGCCTATAAGTCATAAGGTATTCCTTGCACAGTTTGATACTATCAAGAAGATCGCTGAGGAAGGACCTTGCGTAATAGTTGGACGATGCGCTGATTATGCTCTGAGCGATTTTGATAATGTTCTTAATATCTTTATCCATGCTGATGAGGAGTGCAAGATCAAGAGGATCAAAGAGCGTTTTGATGATATCAAGACTGATGATCAGGCAAGAGATATGATGAACAAGAAGGATAAACAGCGTCAGAGCTATTACAATTATTATTCTTCCAAGAAGTGGGGACGTGCTGATAGCTACGATCTTACTATTAACTCAAGTATCCTTGGAATAGAAGGAACTGTTAAGTTCATCACTCAGTATGTAGAAGACTTCGAACTTCAGAAGAAATAAGGCATTCCATAGATTATGAAATTTTACTTCCAGATAATTTATTTTATCTGGAAGTTTTTTTCGTTTAGACACAAATTTAATATATATTTAATTGTTATTCCGAAAAGGGCATGATAGGGTGAAGGTAGTATAGAAGGATGTACTAATGGAATAGTATATCTGTATATTGTTTTGCCACCGTAGAAAGGATTCTACGTGTATTATTCAAGGAGGAACGCTATGGCTAACAACGTTAATGGAAACATTAGCAGCCTGTATCGTGGCGTAAATGGATCGCGAGACAGCGTAGCTGGCAACAAAGTCAGAGGACCTTCTAAAGACAATGGTGAAAAGAAAAGTTCTGGCGTAGCTAATAAGTTTGGAGAAAGCGCCAAGGTTGAATTTTCACCGGAAGTAGAAATGTATGGCAAGGTTGTAGATCTTTTACAACAGAAATATGACAATGCCGATGTTTTTGTCGCTGGTCCGAATGATGATCTGTCACAGATCGGTGGTGATCTGGAGTATAGTATTATTTTATCCGAGGATGAAATGAAACTTCTTGCTTCCGATGACCCAAAAGACAAAGATGCAAAAGACAAGCTTATGGGTCAGATTGATGATGCCATGAGCAAAATAACTGATCTAAGCGAAAAGATTGGTGAGAACACAGGCGAAGATGATGAGGTTTCCAATTTCGGAATCCGTCTCGACAAGAATGGTAAGTTTAATTTCTTTGCTGATATTAATGGACAATCTTACACAGATACATCAATGGATGCATTGGTTAAAAATATAGTATCTGCCAAAACAGCAACAGAATAAATTACCAAAATAATTTCATATTCGTATAAAAATCCTGAGAGCTTAAAAACTTTCAGGATTTTTTTATAATTACGTGCAAATATAAATGTTATCATTAAATAGTGAAGTTTTATTTCGATGAGGAGGAAGATAAATGAAAAATAATTTCTTTGTGAGGGTAAATGCCATAATTCTGGCCATTTGTCTCGTTGTCTCTTCAGTCTTAAGCATTAAATTGTACAGAGTATATGCAAGGGAACAATTTGATGGAATGCTTCTGGCTGAAGAAAATGGAGACATGTCAACTGTAGGAGACACATTTGAACATGTAGATTATCCGGATTATGATGCAGATGTTCAGAATCAAATTGAGCCTGAACCTGTAGCAGAACCAGAGAATAATTCGAATGATGAGACTTTTTCTGAAACTGGCGATGCAGAACCAGTAGATAATCGTGATGAACCAGATCCATTCTTTTACAATCTTACATGCTACGACCCAAATCTGAATTTTGGTACAGTATATCAGAATGATTATGTCGATATTCAGAGATTCAGTATCGTTAATACAGGAGAAAATCCATTCCCGCTTACATGGGATGAATTTGATCCTTCAACAGCTTTTGAGCTTTATGTAGCTCCAGGAGCAGATCTGGATACAGTTCCAGGTTCACAGACTCCTTTTTATATTGTTGCAGACTCAAGCCTTCCAGAGGGCAATTATAGTGCGTATTATGTATTTTACTCAGCTAATGATATAAGGCAGCACCAGAGAGTCCAGGTTACTGCTACAATGACTATTAAAAAGAGTGAGCCTTATATAACAAGCGTTGAGATTATTCCTGCAAGTACTTCATTACCTGTGGGCAAGTCCTATCAGTTTACTGCCAAAGTTACTGGAGGAAATAAATATGATGAAAGTGTTAACTGGTCAATAACAGGTAATAGTTCAACAAGTACTTCCATCAAATCTGATGGAACTTTATCACTTGCTTCAAATGAAACATCACCTACTCTTGCTGTAATAGCCACATCCAAACAGGACCCAAGGTTCTATGACAGCGCGATTGTAACTATTGAACCGGTAGATCATATTGTAAGGGTTTCTGCTGATCCAGTTGGCGCTGGAGCAGTTGCTGGTGGAGGTGCTGTCAGAAATGGCGGATCTATGAGAGTTTCGGCTTCTCCTAATAATAATTATAGTTTTGCCGGCTGGTATGAGGGCTCAAACCTTATTTCCACAGCTCCGGCTTTTGATCTTACAAACATTACATCTGATAGAAATGTTGTTGCCAGATTTAGCAGAACCACCTGCTATATCAAAACATCAGTAAACACCTCAGATGGTGGTTCTATCAGCGATAGCTGCACTATTCAGAGCGGTGGAAGCGTAACTATTACAGCTAAGGCAAAATCAGGATATGCGTTTAAAGAATTTGTAGAAAACAATAAGACTCTTAGCACATCAAGCTCTATTCAGCTCAACAATGTAACTTCTGATAGGAATATTACAGCTGTATTTGTTCGAAATCAGTACAATGTTTATGTTTCTGTAACCCCTCAGGATACTGGTAAATATGAGGGGGCAGGAACCTATGATAAGGGCAAGAAGGTTGTAATTAAACAAAGTGCTTATGATGGCTATGAGTTTGCTGGCTGGATTATCAATGGCCAGATAGTATCCTATAATGCAGAGTATGTAGTTGATAATATCAGCAATGACCTGAATATCACTGCAAGCTTCAGGAAAAAAGAAACTAAGACCTACAAGATGGTATCAGGAATCACTAATGAGGGTGGTGCAATAGTCCCAAGTGGCGAGTATGTTGTAGCAGAAGGTGGAAGCGTTACATATCAGATCGTGCCTAATGCAAATTACACTGTTAAGACTGTTACTGTAGATGGCAAGAATATTGGCCCTGCAGGAAGCTATACATTTAATAAAATTGGTATGGGCCATACCATAACAGCTACCTTTGAAAAGGTTCAGCCTGCTGCAGAAACCAAGCAGAGTACTACAACAAATCAAAAAGCTGTCACTACCAAAAAGCAGGAGACAAAAAAGACTGAATATACCGAAAAGACAGCTAATGAAGGTGCTATACCTGAACAGAACGTAGTAAAAGAGGAATCTAAAACTGAAGAAATCGAGGAATTGGATGAAGAAACATACATCGAAGATACTTTTGTTCCACTTGATGAATCTCCAGTAGAAAGCATGGATGATACTGCACCAAGTAACAGTATTATTGCCAAGTATGGATTTGATGATGCTACAGTAAGAAGACTTATAAATGATAATGCTGAGATGGCTCTGTTAAAAGAGGCTTATGAGATCGGAACATTACAGGTAACAGTCAATAACTCATTTGCTCAGTACACACAGGAAACCTCTCAGGGACTTTACTTTGATAATCCATCACTTGTAAATTTTGAAAAAGTAGTATCTGCTACACTTTCAGAAGATGAGAAAGTATCAGTTCTAAGTGGTAATCCTATTCTGTTTAATGTAAGCATTACAGATAATACAGCTACTGTTGATAAGAATACTAAAAAGGCAATGCAGACCAAGATTGGATATAAGCCACTTTGCTATTTTGATTTCTTTATCATGAAGTCTGGAAATGGTAAGAGTGAAGTACTAAATAGGACTGGAGCAGAGCTTCTCGTAGTTCTTCCAATTCCTGAGGAGTACAAGAAGTCAGGTAGAAATTACTGTATACTTAGAAATCATAATGGAACAGTAGATATCTTAAGAGACCTGGATAACGATCCAAATACAGTAACTTTTAGAACAGACAAGTTCTCCGAGTACTCTATTGCTTATGAGGCAATAAACGTAAATAGATTAGTATTGCAGCTGATCATTGTTATTCTCGTAGCTCTGGTGCTTGCATTGATATGCTATATCAATCTATGGAGATATCGCAGAATGGGACGCAGACACTCTAGGTAAGAGCGTGGACTAGTATAAGAAAAAAATAAAACCCCAGATAAATTGATTTGATTCTTGGAATCATCGGAGATTTATCTGGGGGTTATTTTTAATTTATATTGCTTTTTTCTCTTCGTCTACTTTGCGCTGCGCTGTAGAGAGCATCAGCTTGATTCGGTTAAGCTGATTAACCTCAGAAGCGCCCGGATCGTAGTCGATAGCAACAATGTTACATCCAGGATACAAGTGACGCATCTGTTTGATTACGCCTTTACCAACAACGTGGTTAGGAAGACATCCAAATGGCTGTGTACATACAATGTTAGTAGCACCTTCCTTGATAAGCTCAACCATTTCTCCTGTAAGGAACCAGCCTTCACCGGTCTGGTTACCGATAGAAACGATAGGCTCAGCATATTCAACAAGTTTGTAAATGCTTGTAGGAGGATCAAAGTGCTTACTTCTCTCAAATGCCTTTGTAGCACCATTTCTAAGCTTCTCAATAGCCCAGATAGCAACCTTCATAAGGTTAGCTGTCTTCTTGGAAGTACCAAACTCTTCAGCTTTATAAATCTGGTTGTAGAAGCAGTAGAGCATGAAGTCGATAAGATCAGGAACAACTGCTTCAGCGCCTTCTGATTCAAGAAGCTCAACAAGATGATTATTAGCAGCAGGAGCGAACTTAACAAGAATCTCACCTACAACACCAACTCTTGGCTTAACTTCATCTGTGATCTCAATTCTATCGAAGTCTTCGATGATCTGTCTGCAAAGTCTCTGGAACTTGAAAAAGCTCATGTGCTTGCTGGTTACAAAGTCTTTTACAACAGGAAGCCATTTCTCGTGGCATGCATTAACTGATCCAGGAACCTTCTCATAAGGGCGCATTCTGTATACGCATCTCATGAATACATCACCGAAAATAGCTCCGTAAGCAGCTCTTTCTAGCATCTCAAAGTTGATATGGAATCCAGGATTGGATTCAAGCTTAGAAAGATTCAGTGATACAACAGGAATCTGCTCCATGCCAGCTTTTTTAAGAGCTCTTCTGATAAAGCCTACATAGTTAGTAGCTCTGCATCCGCCACCTGTCTGGGACATGATGACAGCAGTTCTGTTCAGGTCATATTTGCCTGAATGAAGTTCATCCATGATCTGACCAACAACCCAAAGTGATGGGTAGCAAGCATCGTTATTAACATACTTAAGACCCATATCAATAGCATGTCTATTATCGTTCTGCATAACAACAAAGTTATAGCCGCAAGCAGCAAAGGCTGGCTCTAAGATGTCGAAGTGGATTGGAGACATCTGTGGGCAGAGAAGTGTGTAGTTTTTACGCATATCCTCTGTGAAAAGAACTCTGTGGTTGGCAGTTTCGTTAATGGTTCTCTTTTTGTTTTTCTGCTTACGAACACGAATAGCAGCAAGAAGTGAACGGACTCTGATACGAGCACTTCCTAAGTTATTAACCTCATCAATCTTGAGGCAGGTATATATCTTGTCTGAACCAGAAAGAATATCATTAACCTGATCTGTTGTTACAGCGTCAAGACCACATCCAAAGGAGTTGAGCTGAATAAGATCAATATCATCTCTTGTGCGAACAAAGCTTGCTGCAGCATAAAGTCTTGAATGATACATCCACTGATCGGATACGATAAGTGGTCTGTCTGGGTGTCCTAAGTGAGATACACTATCCTCAGTAAGAACAGCAACACCATAGGAACAGATCATATCAGGAATACCGTGGTTGATCTCAGGGTCAATATGATATGGTCTTCCAGCAAGAACGATACCATGTTTACCATTATCTTCAATCCACTTAAGGGTTTCCTCGCCCTTTTTCTGAACGTCTTTTCTTGCTCTTGCCATCTCATCCCAGCCATCCTTTGCAGCTGCGATAAGCTCTTCGGCAGGAATCTCGCTGAACTCTTTTACAAGAGAAGCTGTTACTGTTTCAAGGGATGTAAATGCCATAAATGGATTACGAAGCTTAACATTACCATTTGTGATTGACTCAACATTATTCTTGATGTTCTCAGAATATGAAGTAACAATAGGGCAATTGTAGTGGTTGGTTGCACCTTCTACTTCCTCACGCTCATAGAAAAGACCAGGATAGAAGATGAAATCTACATTCTGCTTGATAAGCCATTCGATATGACCATGGCTTATCTTGGCTGGATAACATTCTGATTCACTTGGAATTGACTCAATACCAAGTTCATAGATCTGGTGAGTTGAACGAGGTGAAAGGACAACTCTGTAGCCAAGCTTGGTAAAGAAGGTAAACCAGAATGGGTAGTTCTCATAGAAGTTAAGAACTCTAGGGATACCTACAGTACCTCTTGTTGCCTTATCAGCTGTAAGAGGCTCATATCCGAAAATTCTCTTATATTTGTAATCGAAGAGGTTAGGAATGCCATCAGCATTCTTGACTTTACCAATACCTCTTTCGCATCTGTTACCTGAAATATGCTGACGACCACCTGTGAACTTGTTGATAGTAAGTCTGCAGTGGTTAGTACAGCCCTGACATGTAGTCATGCTGGATGTATATTCGAGACTATTGATCTGATCGATAGAAAGCATTGTTGTCTTATAGCCTTCAGTCTCAGAAAAACGATCTCTTGCAATAAGAGCAGCACCAAACGCGCCCATGATACCCGCAATATCAGGACGAATAGCCTGTGCTCCTGAAATGATCTCAAAAGCTCTAAGAACAGCATCGTTATAGAAAGTTCCGCCCTGAACAACGATGTGATTACCAAGATCCTTGGCATCGGATACTTTGATAACCTTGAAGAGCGCGTTCTTGATTACTGAATAAGCAAGACCTGATGAAATATCTGCTACATCAGCACCTTCCTTCTGAGCCTGCTTAACTCTTGAGTTCATAAATACAGTACATCTTGTACCAAGATCTACTGGAGATTTAGCATATAATGCAACCTTAGCAAAGTCCTGAACACTATAATCAAGGGACTTGGCAAAAGTCTCGATGAAAGATCCGCAGCCTGAAGAACATGCTTCGTTAAGCTGAACTGAATCTACGGAATTATTCTTTATATGAATGCACTTCATATCCTGTCCGCCGATATCAAGGATACAGTCTACTTCTGGATCAAAGAAAGCAGCAGCGTTATAGTGAGCAATAGTCTCAACTTCGCCGTCATCAAGTAAAAGAGCTGACTTAAGAAGAGCTTCACCATAACCCGTAGAACATGCTCTGGCGATTTCTACGCCTTCTGGCATGAGCTTATAAATCTCCTGAATAGATGAAATAGCAGTCTTGAGCGGGCTTCCGTTATTGCTGGAATAGAAGGAGTAGAGAAGATCTCCGTCTTCACTGATAAGTGCGCACTTTGTTGTAGTAGAACCAGCATCTATTCCAAGGAAAGCCTTTCCTCTATAGGAATCAAGTTTTCTTGTTTTAACCTTGTACTGATCCTGTCTTGTTCTGAAGGCCTTGTATTCACCTTCATCTTTAAACAGAGGATCGAGTCTTGATACTTCTGCATCCATTACAATCTTGTGGGAGAGCTTACCAACCATTTCATCCATGGTATAAAAAGTATCTTCCTTGGCATTCATAGCTGAACCAATTGCTGCGAAAAGATGAGAGTTATCAGTATCGATTGTATGCTCCTCATCGAGCTTAAGAGTTCTGATAAATGAAGCCTTGAGCTGGTCAAGGAAGTGAAGAGGACCACCGAGAAATGCAACATGTCCTCTGATAGGCTTACCACAGGCAAGTCCGGAAATAGTCTGATTAACTACAGCCTGGAAAATAGAAGCAGCTAGATCCTCTTTGGTTGCACCTTCATTGATAAGTGGCTGAATATCAGACTTGGCAAATACGCCGCAACGAGCAGCGATTGTATATAAGGAATTATAATTCTTGGCATATTCATTAAGACCAGAAGCATCTGTCTGTAAAAGAGCTGCCATCTGGTCGATAAAAGAACCTGTACCACCGGCACAGATACCATTCATACGCTGTTCAACATTACCATCTTCGAAATAAATGATCTTGGCATCTTCGCCGCCGAGCTCGATAGCTACGTCAGTTTTGGGAGCTAGCTCTTTAAGAGAAGTGGATACAGCTATAACTTCCTGAACGAAAGGAACTTCTAAGTGCTTAGCAAGAGTAAGTCCGCCTGAACCGGTTATAACAGGATGAAGAGTTACATTACCGCTAACCTTGACTGCTTCATGTAATAAGTCGGAAAGAGTTTCCTGTATATTGGCAAAATGTCTCTTGTAATCTGAAAATACAATATTATGTTCAGAGTCCAGAAGTGCAATCTTGACCGTAGTAGAACCGATATCAATACCGAGTGTATAATCCTTGGAAATCATTATAGAAATTCACCTCATTAATACTTTTTGAATGTTTTTCTTCTAATTAAATGTAGAAATAGACAATCTATATGATTATAATGCAGGGGGTGTCAAAAATCAATTGAAAATAAATTGTACAAAATTTTTAAAAGAAATGAAATAATGCGTCATATATTAGATTTTTTGTGATATCATAAATCTATATGATATTTTATGGGGTGGAGTTTAATCTATGAAAAAAAGAGCGAATTTTCTATTTTTGCTCACAATACTTTCAATTCTGGTAAATTCTCTTTTCGTAACAAATATAAGTTACGCTAAAGATGATGCACCAAAGAAGGTACGTGTAGGATATTACGAGAATGAGGTTTTTGAGGAAGGCGCCTCTGATGACGCCATCAAGAACGGCTATGCCTATGAATATTATCGTAAAATGTCTGAATATACTGGTTGGGAGTATGAGTACGTATATGGAGATTTTGTACAGGTCTACGACAAACTCTTAAAGGGCGAGGTCGATTTAGTAGCCGGTCTTGCTTATACAGATGATCGTAAAAACCTTATTCTATATCCAGAAAGGCCTATGGGTGCAGAGACCTACAGCCTTGTCAAACATGAGTCTGACGATACAATCACTACTTTATATCCATCATTAAATGGTAAAAAAATAGGTGTACTAGACAGTGCTGTTTTAGATGCACTCAGATATTTTCTCTCAGGTCACAACATTTCTGCTAACATAGTTGCATTTAGTGACTATGAAACTCTTTTTGCAGCTTTTGATAAAAAGGAAGTTGATCTTATGGCTGCTGAAACAGATGGAACCTATGGTAGAAATCATGCTGAGGTTCTGATGAGCTTTGGGGCTTCAGATTATTACTTATGTGTTAATAAAGCAAGAAAAGATCTTCTTATTGATCTTAACAGCGCTCAGGAACAGCTTTTTGCAGAGGAACCTAACTATGTGAGTCTTTTAAAGGATAAGTATTTCTCTGTCAGCTTGACCAGCAGAGCTTTTACAAAATCCGAGAAAGAATGGCTTAACAGTAATGATAAGCTTTGTGTTGGCTACCTTAATAATTATCTTCCATATAGCGACACTGATAAGAACGGTAAAGCTATTGGTATAGTTACTGACGTTGTGCCAGAGATACTGAGTACTCTTGGAATTAATACTGTTAAGATATCGTACGTTGGATACAATGATTATGATTCATTGACAGCAGCTCTTTCTTCCAGTGACATAGATGTTGCTTTCCCAGTAGGTGGCGGCTTATACTACTCAGAGGAAGATGGCCTGTATCTTTCTAAGCCTGTGCTTTCTTCAATCACCAATCTTATTTACAGCAATGAATATATCAGTGCTTCTTCATCTGATTTTGCTGTTAATGAGAATAACAACATGCAGTATTACTACATCAAGACTCATTATCCGGGATCAACTATTTCTTTGTATCCTTCTACAGAGAAATGTCTTGAAGCTGTTGTAAAAGGTGATGCCAAGTGCACTACCTTAAATGGCCTTAGAACCAACGACCTTCTCAAAAACAGAGCTTATAGAAAGCTTTCCTTCAGGCAGCTGAGCTATAGTGATAACAGGTGCTTTGGCGTAAGAATCGGTAACGAAGGCCTGCTTAAGATATTTAATCGTGGCATTGGAATTCTTGGACAGGATTATGCTGTGAATCTGGCTTATCAGTATTCTCAGAAGCTCTATAAGCATACAGTTCTGGATGGCATTATAGATAATCTTTGGATTATTACAATTCTTGTTAGTATTATTGTTATCCTGATCGTAGTTATCTATCTTAGAGATAGAGGCAGAGCAGATTCTGCAATTAGAGAAAAAGAGCTTGCGAGGAATGAAATGGAAGAGGCTAACAGATCCAAGACTCTTTTCCTTACAAAGCTTTCTGAAGATATGCGCGAATTTGTTACTTTCATAGTTAACAATGTTAACACTGCTTATGAACATGTTGATGAACCTCATGCGGTTGCTTTTCTTGGAAGAGTAAATAACTCATGTGAGCATTTGTTATGGCTTATAGATGATATTCACGATTTAAGTAGCGTTGAGAGCGGACAGAATTCTGATGATGATGAGAATATTAATTTCAGACAGTTTATAAATGATCTGAAAAATTCATCAAGTCAAAACATAAATGACACAATTAGCAGTTATAATTTCAAGGGTAGAAGAGTTCTGATAGTTGACAGGCTCAAGGATATCCAGATAACTGCCGCTCAGATCATGAAAAAGGCTGGCTTTGAAGTTCAGATAGCAACTGATGGAACAGAAGCTTTGAACATAATTAATGCAGCTCCTGCTGGATATTTTGATTTTATCCTCATCGACATTCAGGCTCCAAACGTCGAAGGCTATGAGGCTTCAAGACAGATACGTCGTATTATTGACAGGGATAAAGCTAGTATTCCAATTGCGGCTTTTTCTGCTGATGCCTTCAGAAATTTAAAAGAGGTATGACTAAATGAATAAACTTGTTAATCAGCTTGAGAGAAAATTTGGAAAGTATGCAATTCCGAATCTCTCATTGTATATTGTGGCATTGTATGTCATTGGTTATGTACTTGTTGGTTTTGCGCCTGCAAGCCTTAATTTGCCAGTGCATCTTTCTCTTAATCCAGAGAGAATCCTTCACGGACAGGTATGGAGACTGGTTTCATGGCTTATAATTCCACCAACTTCTGTGAGTTTACTTGTTATCATCACACTTATTTTCTATTATTTTGTTGGCTCTAATATGGAGCGCACAATTGGCACATTCAGATATAACCTGTTTATTTTCAGTGGAATTATCCTGATGATAATTGGCGCATTCATTGCCTATGGTATATACTATTTACTTGCGCCAGAGCTTACACCTGCAATTATGCAGAGTGCATCTTCATATTTTAATGTTTATTACATTCAGCAGGTTGTATTTTTGGCCTTTGCAATTCTTTATCCTGATGTACAGGTGCTTCTCATGTTTATTATCCCTATCAAAGTTAAGTACATGGGTATTGCTTATGGAGTTCTTCTTATTTGGGAAGGTATTTCCGGACTTAGAATTGCTAACTTCTGTGTATTTTTCGCAATTGGTTCACAGCTCCTTAATCTTTTATTGTTCTATCTTCAGCTTGGTAAGCTCTCAAGATTCAAACCAAAAGAGGTTAAGAGAAGAACTGAGTTTCAGAGAAATGCCAGAATGACTCCTAAGGGAGTTACAAGACATAAATGCGCTGTTTGTGGAAGAACAGAAGAGACTAATCCAGATCTGGAATTCAGATTCTGTTCAAAGTGTAATGGTAATTATGAATATTGCCAGGATCATCTTTTTACACATCAGCATGTTCAGTAAAGGAGTAACATGGGAAACATCGACAATAAAGAAAAAGAGTTTGCAGAAACACTTAAACTCGTGACCAGAACAGCAAGAGAAAATAAGAACCTTATTACAAGTGATGAGGTTAGAGAAGCTTTCTCATCACTTGATCTTGATGATAAACAGTTTGAAATGGTTTTTGAATACCTCAAAGCTCATAAAATTGGAGTTGATGAGGAAGCAGTTTTTTCTGATGAAGAGCTGACTGACGAAGAGACCAATTATCTTAATTCATATGTTGAGAGCCTCAAGGAGCTTCCTACATATACTGACGGCGAAAAGAAAGCCATTTCAATGTCAGCTATAGCTGGTGATAAGGATGCTCAGAATAAGCTTATTGAATGTTTTTTACCACTGGTTGTAGATGTAGCAAGAATGTATACAGAACAGGGCGTATTTCTTGAAGATCTTATTGGAGAAGGAAATTTTGCTCTTACTAAGGGCGTTACAATGCTTGATGCAGTTGGTGAACCTGAGGAAGTAGAAAGCTTTTTATACAAGATGATGCTTGATGCTATGGAAGCAACTATCGAGAACAATCTTGCGGAAGATGCAGGAGAACAGAAAGTACTCAAGCTTGTTCAGGAGGTTGCTGATAAAGCTACTGAACTTGCCCAGGACCTCAGGAGAAAAGTTACCGTCAAAGAGCTTATGGATGAAACGGGCTGGGATGAAGATAAGATCAGAAGTGCCATTAAGTTCAGTGGTGATAATATAGAAGATCTTGAGAGCGGAGACAGCAAGAAAAAACAGGATGAATAATATAGTTAACGAAGACGATTTTAAATATTACATGCAGGATATAGAAAGATATTATTTTGGAGCTCGCTATAATTATAACGAGCTCTTAAATAATGAAATGGTTCCTTTCAAATTCAAGACTATTATTACTAAATATATTAAGGATGATATTGATTACGATACTACATTAGAGAGCCATTTATTTTATCTGGATCAGACCAAATATGATTATAGGATATATAAACAGCTGAAAGCGAGAGTTCGCGTTTCCCAGTACAAGAATCCTGATAATCAGAGTAAGGGATTTAAAGAGAAGATATATACTGTAGAACAGCTTTCTAAGATTTCACCAGATGAGAAGGTGAGACAGGGGATGATCATACGAGAGCTTATTCTTTCTAAGCTTGCATTATTTGGATTTATGGCATAAAAAAACCACCTGAGTGATCAGGTGGTAATTTTTTGAACTAATTCTTTCGATTAAGCTCTTTCTACTTTGTTTGATCTAAGGCAGCTTGCGCAAACGTGCATTCTCTTAGTAGAGCCATTAACCTTACAAGCAACGTGCTGAACGTTTGACTTCCAAACTCTGTTAGATCTTCTATGAGAATGGCTTACGTTGTTTCCGAAATGAACGCCCTTGCCACAAATATCACATTTAGCCATTTTGACACCTCCTTATAAGCCATGTAATGTTTAAATCTAATCAACTACGTGCGTTATCCGCAACATTGATATATTAGCAGAAAGTAATTCTAATTGCAAGCAAATATTTCAAAAAATATGGTGGTTTTTTTATAAAACTGCTATTATAATACTATATGTATGCGAAAAAATGGCATTATTAAGGAGGAATTATATGAAGGCTTCTATAGTGAATACGCATATGGGAAATATTTCTATTGATAATGAAGTTATTGCCCAGTACGCAGGCGCTGTTGCCATGGAATGCTTCGGCATTGTCGGAATGGCAAATGTTAATGTCAAGGATGGACTTGTAAGTCTGCTTAAACGTGATTCAATGACAAGAGGAATTAATGTAACTCTGGATGATGACAATAAACTTAAGCTTGACTTCCATGTTATAGTAGCTTATGGTGTAAGCATTTCTGCTGTGTCAGAAAATCTTATTAGTACAGTTAAATATAAAGTAGAGGAATTTACGGGGCTTGAAATCGAGAAGATCAACATCTACATCGAAGGCGTCCGTGTAATAGACTAATTCGATTGCAAGTTCTAGGAGGAATTTTATTTTGAGTAACAATGCTATTGACGCTAAGATGCTGTCAAAAATGTTTTTGACCGGTGCCAAGAACCTTGAGGCTAAAAAAGAATGGATCAACGAACTTAATGTATTCCCAGTACCTGATGGTGATACCGGCACAAATATGACAATGACTATTATGTCAGCAGCCAAGGAAGTTAGCAACCTGGGTGATAGCGCTAATATGGAAGCTATCTGTAAGGCAATTTCTTCCGGTTCGCTTCGTGGAGCAAGAGGTAACTCTGGAGTTATTTTATCTCAGCTTCTTCGTGGGTTTACTAAGGTGGTTAAGGCTCACGATGAAGTAGATGTTAAGATTCTTGCAGATGCCTTTGATAAAGCTGTAGAGACTGCTTACAAGGCTGTTATGAAGCCTAAGGAAGGTACAATTCTTACAGTAGCTAAGGGCGCAGCAGAGAAGGCTCGTGAGCTTTCAGCTGAAGGTGTTCAGGATTTAGAGAAATTCGGCGCAGAAGTTATCAAGTATGCTGACGAGGTTCTTGCTAAGACTCCTGATATGCTTCCTGTACTTAAGCAGGCTGGAGTTGTAGATTCTGGCGGACAGGGACTTATGCAGGTTCTCAAGGGAGCTCTTGATGGTTTCCTTGGTAAAGAGATAGATCTTTCTATATCAGAAGAGCAGGTTACACCAGGTGCCAGATCCAAGGCTGAGGCCAAGGAAGAAGATATCAAATTTGGTTATTGCACAGAGTTTATCGTTCTTCTTAATAAGCCTCTTAATGTTAAACAGGAGATTGATTTCAAGGGCTTCCTTGAGTCAATTGGCGATAGTATTGTATTAGTTGCAGATGATGAGATCTGTAAGGTTCATGTTCATTCTAATGATCCAGGTCTTGCAATTCAGAGAGCTCTTATGTATGGTCAGCTTTCTAATATGAAGATCGACAACATGAGAATGGA
>JAEEGI010009572.1_pt1 | contig 21199 bp, 21 predicted proteins | sample 8958751 | NCBI WGS metagenome assembly JAEEGI01 (sample SAMN16246545, study PRJNA631951) | gut metagenome | biome: gut microbiome; feature: rumen; material: KS-attached | host: Bos | place: Iran: Karaj | collected 2018-10 | reverse complement strand
GATCGCAATCACGCGCCAGGTGATGCGCTTTGACAGTTTGCTCTTTTTCTTCATATTTTATAGACGGCAGGTCAATCCCAACTTGGTTTCGAAGGTGTTGGCATGTACCTTGTCGTAGTACTTATAATAAGTTCGACGCGAGAAGTAGGCACCAGACAGGGTGATGGACCACTGACGGGCGAGGTGCATCTCCAGAATGGGGTTGATTACCAACAGGGCCGCATTACTTCGGTCACCCTGCACATTCAGGTAGTGCAGATCCTTGGTGCCGTCGGCATAGGCCTGCAGGTCTTTGTTCTCGTAACCCTTCCAGGTGTAGATGCGGAAATACTTGGCATTGAGCACCAGACGTCCGAACTTACCGAAGTCGATCTGCGTCTTCGACTTGATACTGAAGCCGCTACCCATGTTGTAGTCACGCTCGATGACGTTGAAATAGTCACTCTTGGTTCCGCCGAGCAGGATACCACTGAGGAACACACGCTGTTCCAACTTCGAGATGGCTCCCATCTGAGGCAGCGAGAAGATGAAACCGGGACCGAAGCCAGCTGCCTCGCTGATGCGATAAGGTGTCAGATCCGAGCCGTCCTCGATGGGTTTGGCATCGTAATAGTTGAAGTGCTGGTAGATACCAAACTCACCTGCCATATCCTTCTTATCAAGAATCGGCGTACTCCACAGACGGCCTACAATCAGAAGCTGATTGACCATCGGCTGTCCGCCACCAAACGCAGCGTTCGACTCCAGATCGAAGAAGTCGTAGGGCGTGGTATGACGCTCACCGTCGACCGGTGTGCCATACATCAGCGTCAGGTTGATATAGGGTGCATGGATACCGCGGAACAGGGCACCGTCGTCAGCCAGATAACGCCAACCGACGGAAAACGACACATCGACGGGGATCTTATTGAAGTCGTGATAGCGATAATGGTCGCTGCGCACGCGCCAGGCATCACCACTGATGATACGGTGCAGTCCCTGAATGGGATTGACGATAGCGGCAGCTGCCTCACGCCAGAAACGCTTCCATCCGCGGTCACGGTCATCGAGGATGGTATGACTGAGCCTATGGGTCATCTCACCGATAGCCATACCGCCCATCGAGGTCGCAATGACGTCGTTGATGGCGGGTGGCTCTGTCTCACCCAGGAACTCCCACATCAGCGAACCGCCCAGAGCGTATGGCGCCGACTCCCAGAAGGTGAGGCCGTTGGTACGGGCAGCGTTGAAGTAAAGATTGCCGTGATAGGGATGAGCAAACAGGTTGGTGATGAAGAAGTCATTATCCCACACCATACCGTCGGTGAAGTTACGCTTCAGCGTGCGCAGGGTGGTCTGTGCGAAGTCAGAATTGATGGCATAGCGGTCGAACAGCTGCACACCCACGTTGATGCCCGTCACTTCGGCAGCGGCCTGCCAGTAGCGCTTCTTCACGGGCAGTGCCATCGTGGAGTCGGAGAACACCAATGCCTTCCGCTTATCCTCCCAGGCACGTTTCCACGTGTCATGCCGGTTGCGCGGCTGGCGCCACGTCAGACCCAGTTCCACCAATGGCCGGTTACGATAGGTCTCGTTTTTGTCGTAGTAGCGCGTAAGACCCCAACCCACCGAGGCAAAGGCACCGTATTTCTCGTTGAACCGATAGTCGGCATTGATACGGGCCTGCAGGGAGTACAGCCGCTCGGGCTTGTCATTGGAATTCTTCTCGAAAGTCTCTACATGATAGTAGCCCAGGTCACCACTCAGGCTCCATTTCGGCGACAACTGGAAATACTGGCCCAGACGGTAGAACACGGCTCCTGAGAACTTCGAGTCGAGTCCCATGAAGTGTGTTCCCACACCAAAGATACTATAGGTACTCTGGTTGCGATAGCGTACGGCGATATTCGCCTTGGTCGACGAACCGCCATACAACATCACATCAATGTTAGTCTTCGGATTGACGTTCACCAGACCGATTTTATGACCGATGCTGTCGTACGACACGTTGATCAAGCCTATCTGCCAGCCTTTCGGACGTTTGCGGGCAATATTGAACACACCAATCTGTGCACCGTTCAGTGAGTCGGTATAATTGATGGCACCCAACTGCCAACCGCCCATCATGGCTTCCGACACGTTCAGAAGGCCTGATAGCTGCAGACCGCGATCCATGCCGTTGGTGATGTTGCTGACACTACTCAACTGCAAACCGTTGAAGGTCTGTGCCGATGCGTTTGAAACACTCGACAGTTGTAGTCCGTGACCACCATCCGTAGCAACCGACGAGATCACACCCAATTGTACACTCTTAACAGAATCCTGCACACTGACAATGCCCACAGGACTTCTCTGCGCAGAGACATTACTCACTATGATAGCCAAGATGGCGGCTATAACAAATTTTGAAATCTTCATATCAAGATAAATAAATTTCAGCCGCAAAGATACATAAAAATTCCCGTACCACCAAGCGATACGGGAATAATCCACAAAAAAAGGGCAATTTCTCTATCTACAGTCAAAGAGAATCTTCCTTCTGTTTTCCTTCGGCCTCACCGCGAAGTGAATCCAATAGGTAGTGCCCCGCTTCTCCTGAATAAGCTCATCAAACACCCAGCCGTTTTCATCAGCCGTATCCAGCAGCAGACAGGCATACCTGATCATCTGCTCCAGCCCCAAACACTTCACATCCACCGCGCATCCCGTCAGATGATTGCGCCTGTTTGAGCGGGCTTTTTTTGACTCAGATGTGGTCAGACTCACATTGCTCCCTATTCTTCACCTCATACATTTGATTTTCAAACTTAGTACCCCAATTTTTCCTTTTTAATGTGAGCAATGTGAGTCAGGAAATAAACGACGCTCATAAATATCTAATTTATTGAGTGTTACCTCACAATTGATGGTTGACTCACATCGCACTCACATCTTACTCACATCCGCCACGCACCGCGATCTGTGCAATCTGTGGTCTGACCGAGGCCCGCAATGAACGAGCCGTAATCCCGTCCCCGACGGCATTACGGCTCACTCGCAACGAGATTACGGCTCGTATTTCTTTACATTTGAGCTCTTCCTCGAAGCCCTCTTTTAGCAAAAAAACGCCAAAAGAATTGGAATTCTCGGATATTCTTTCTATATTTGCAACCGAAACAAAAGATTAATAAGATGACAGCAATTGATTTACGTGCGAATACGATGCAGATCTTGGATCAGTTTGACAAAGCGGATGCCTCGCTTTGGCAGAAGGTTCTTGATGCCGTCACCTTAATTTACAAGGGCGAGGAAAAGACGCTGCATACGAAAAGGGCTGAACAAAAAGCCAAAATTCGCCAAATGGTCGGCATCCTAAGCGAGGATAGCCTTGAAGACTGGAAGCGTGAAAAAGAGGAGTATCTGACAGAGAAGTATCAGTAGACGATGATGAAAGTATTTATTGATACTAACATATTTCTCGATATTCTCTGTAAGCGTGACCTGTTTGTCGATGATACACTGAGCATTTTCGATATGACTGTTGATGGCCGCATTGAATTGCTGATATCCGACTTGTCAATTGCTAATATCAAGTATGTTACGCGTAAAGAAATACCTTCCGACAAGTTCTATGATCTCATTCAAACTTTCCGGTCTGTCTTTACAATAGTTCCATTAGGTGCTGGAGTTGTTGATAATGCTGTCAGCTTAAGGGCAAACGATTTTGAAGATGCACTTCAGTATTTTTCTGCTGTACAAGCAGGAGCCGACTGTCTTGTTACGCGTAATATAAAAGATTACAGATTTGCTAAGATGGAGGTCCTGGATTCCAAAACCTTCCTTGCAAATTATCAATAAATAAATGTAGAGCAATGTGATGTCACATTGTGTCCTGACCCCGGCGTGACACTTTGTGACACCAAAGATTTGGAAAGAAATGAAGAAGACGTCTTGTCACGAAGCAAATTACCGATCAATCGACCTCTCCTCGTGGGTCAAAGTAGGAGAAGGAGGCAACGGAAGCACTTATGAAGCCTCCGATCAGCCCGACATCATTCTTAAACTTAACAACAGCCGATCCAACGACCTCAAGTCGGTAAAGGAAGAGTTCGATGTCTCTGCCGCTGTCGCCCGTTTGGGACTGTCCACACCGGCTATGATAGAGATTGTCAAGGTTGGCGATGCCTATGCCACTATCTCCCAGCGTATCAAGGATAAGAAATCACTATCGCGTATCTGTCACGACCAGCCCGAACGCATTGGCGAGATGGCCGGGATCTTAGTGTCGCATCTGAAGCTACTCGAAGCCACACCATGCGACACATCCTTCTTTCCCGACCGCAAACAAATCGTACTGAGTGCTCTCCGCGATGCCGGTTTCATCCGAAAGAAAGTGAGGGATTTCCTGATCAGCACCGTTGAGTCGCTGCCCGACGTGACCACCTGCTCTCACGGCGACTTCCAGACTGGTAATATTATCATTGCCGATGGTAAGAGTTACTTTATCGACCTGGGACGCTTTGCATACGGACATCCTATGTTCGACATTGCCCACCTGTACCTTATTTGTGTCGTTTATTCAAAAATGAAAAAAACATGCGACATCTTCCACATGACTCGCCAGCAGCTTCTGCAACTCTGGGATGCTTTTGCTACGGGTTACACGGGCCAAGCCGACCATACCGCGTTCGACCGTCAGGTGACTGCTTTGGCTGGCGCCGACATTATTATGCGCAACGCCTATGTCGCCCCGAGTCTTCTTGAGAAGATCTTCTTCCGATTCCAGGTTCACAACCTTTTTTGTGGACTCAGACGGGACGGTTCTCAATGAGTCCTCGCTCACTCAGAACCGTCCCCAGTGAGTCCACTTTTCTTGCATTTCCCCGATAAACTCCTGCTTTTGATTAATTTTCCATATGACCCAATTATAAGACTTTGATCTACTCCAATCACCTATGTCATTGTACATCCTAAAAGTAATATCATTAGGATTTCCTATATCAGGATGTTTACCAACTTTATACCATGCTTTATATAATATTCCAAAACGAAGGATTGTATGTGCATAAAAATAATCTCATCTACGTCATTCGCACCCACCATCCAGACGAAAAGAAACGGAAGCCGAATGACTCCCGTTCCCTATTCTCATATTTGGGGAACAGATCAAAGAACCGTCCCTGATCTGCATATCGTTCCCTGGCGATGAGAAAGCCCTTGGAGGCTGTCTGGCCTCAGGGCGTGGTTTTTTCCATATCGGACCAGATGGCAGCGCGGAGCCTTGTCCGTTCTCTCCTTTCAGCGATAGTAATGTGGCTGAGGTGGGCGTTCGACAAGCCCTGCAATCGCCACTCTTCCGTAAGATTCGCGCAGCACGTGCCCTCGGATGGGAGCATACAGGCGGCTGCACCCTTTTCGAGCATCGCGAAGAAATAGAGGAAATGATCTCACCTCGTCTCTCGTGATGGAGCCATCTTGTCTATTTCCGCTTTGGATTCTTCGGGAACCAGCCGCGTTCTACACGTTTCTTCTGTTCGAAGAGTTCGCCGATACCCCATAGGGCCGAGGCACCGAATACACCTACGATGGCAGACAGAATGGCATTCTCAATGAATAGCGCAGCAATGATGGATGCCAGGCCAATCATCAGGTAAACGACCCAAGGGCGCGTACCCCAGTAATATTCAGTCTTGATGACGATAGGATGCCAGATGCCTATGGTCAGAAAGGTGCAAACGGCTATGATGATTCCTGTGAAATACATGGCCGGTTATTCGATGCTCTGTGCTATACTCTCCAGGACGTAGTCGAGTATCTCTGGTGTGTGAGTCTCGGAGATGAAGTTGCCCTCGAACTGCGACGGACTGACGTAGATGCCGCGACTGAGCATGTTGCGGAAGTAGCGGGCAAAGCGCTGCTGGTCGGAGCGTTGTGTGTCCTTGAAATTGCGCACAGGATTTTCGTTGAAGAATAATGTGAACATGGAGCCGCAACGGTTCAGTTGGATGCCTTTGCCAGCGATAATCTGCTCAAGCCGGGCAATAAATACGTCGCTCTTGCGCTCTAATGTCTCATAAAAACCGACTTGCGACAGCTGGGTCAGCGTCTCGATGCCTGCTGCCATAGCCACGGGGTTGCCGCTGAGCGTGCCTGCCTGATAGACGGGACCCTCGGGAGCCAGTACCTTCATGATGTCCGCGCGACCGCCAAAGGCTGCAGCAGGGAATCCGCCACCGACTATCTTGCCGACGGTGGTCATGTCGGGCGTGATGCCAAAGCGCTGCTGGGCACCGCCAAAAGCCAGCCGGAAGCCTGTGATGACCTCATCGAAGATAAGCACGGCTCCATACTGTTCGGTCACCTCGCGGGTAGCCTTCAGAAAGTCTTCAGTAGGCACCACCACACCCATGTTGCAAGCCACCGGCTCGATAATGAGTGCTGCCACCTTATGCCCATGCTCGCTGAAGAACTGGCGCAGGGCCTCGGTGTCATTATACGGCAGCACCGCTGTATATTTCACAAATCCATCGGGCACACCAGCCGACGAGGCGTTTGAGATATTGGCAACGCCGGAGCCCGCTGCCACCAGCAGATGGTCGGCATGCCCGTGGTAGTTGCCCTCGAACTTCACGAGGATATCACGGCCTGTATAGCCGCGGGCCACGCGGATGGCCGACATGGTGGCTTCGGTGCCGCTGTTGACAAAACGCAGGCGCTCCATCGTGGGAAAGGCCTCGCGCACCTTCTCGGCCAGTACGGTCTCGTTCTCACAGGGAATGCCATAACTGCTGCCGCGACCGACGGCATTGACAGCCGCCTGAGAGACGCGCTCGTTGTTATGCCCCAGAATAAAGACACCCCACGACATGCAGAAGTCGATGATGCGGTTGTCGTCGATGTCGGTGATATAGGCGCCCTTGGTCTCTTTCACGAAGATCGGTGTGGTGCCCACGCTGCGGAGCGCCCTGACGGGGCTGTTCACCCCGCCAGGTATCACCTGCCGTGCCCGCTCGAAAGCGGCTGCTGACTTGATTCGTTCGCTTATGCCCATCGCTGCATGTACTCTTTAGCGTAATAACTGATGATATACTGCGCACCGGCACGCTTGATGGCTATCAGACTCTCGAACACCACGCGCTGCTCGTCGAGATAGCCGAGTTTGGCAGCAGCCTTGAGCATGGAGTACTCGCCACTCACCTGATAGGCCACCATCGGGATGTTAGGGAATCGCTCCACGCCACGGGCAATCATGTCGAGATAAGGCATGGCGGGTTTCACCATCGTCCAGTCGGCACCCTCCTCAATATCGGCAGCTATCTCCTCCAATCCCTGGTCGTGGGTGCGGTAGTCCATCTGGTAGGTCTTGCGGTCGCCGAATGCGGGAGCGGAATCGGCAGCATCGCGGAACGGTCCGTAGAAGGCCGAGGCATACTTGGCGGAATAGGCCAGAATCTTGCATTTGTCGCGCAGTCCGGCCTCGCGCAGCCGCTTGTCGAGCGCCTCAATCTGTCCGTCCATCATAGCGGAGGGAGCCACAAAGTCGGCACCGGCCTTGGCATGAACGTAGGCCATCTCGGCCAGCAGTGGCAGTGTGGAGTCGTTGTCCACGTCGTGGTCGCAGAGCAGACCGCAGTGTCCGTGACTGGTATATTCACAGAGGCAGACGTCGGTGATGACGCACACCTCGGGCTGGGCAGCCTTGATAGCCTTCACGGCACGGCAGACGAGCGCATCTTCAGCATAAGCCAGCGAGCCGCGCTCATCCTTCTGGCTGTCGTCGATGACACCGAAGAGCAGCACCTTGTCGATGCCAAGTGCATACACCTCCTTGACATCCTCTACGAGCGTGTCGATGGAGAAGCGGCAGATGCCCGGCATCGTGGCAATCTCTTCCTTGACGCCCGCTCCCTCTACAACGAAATAGGGATAGATAAAGTCTTTCACATTGATGGATACGTCGGCATACTTGTCGCGTATCTCCTGCGTTGAGCGATAGGTTCTAAATCTTTTCATAAGTTCTGTTGTTTTATTATTGTATGTAAATATTGTTCGGTTACTGGGCCGCGGGTAGCAAATATCTTTCCTACGGGCAGCGAGCCATAGAGGCTAATGAAGTTGTCGATGGTTGAGGGCGAGGTGAAGACGATGCGGTCCACCTCGTCGAGACAAATCTTCTGTGGATGCGCTGGCATCCGATTGATATAGGCTGTGATACAGTCAACCTTGAACCCCAGTTCCTTGAGTCCTTCAGGAATGATGGGCAGTGCCAGGTTGGAGCGTGGGATGATCACACGGCCGCAAGGCTGTCTCCTGAACCAAGCTATCACGCCATACGAGTTGTCGTCGTCTACTTGCTGAACCTCCTTTACCCCTGCTTTCTGTAAGGCAGCAGTCGTGGTACTTCCGATAGACACGATGCGGCGGGCTTGGGCAAACATAGCCCCCACGTATCTGGCGGCATGACGCGAGGTGAAAAGCACGTAGTCATAGCGGTTGATATCGTGTGCCGCACTTTGTAGCGCAGCGTTGTCGTCCACTGGCGTGATTTCTATCAGTGGCGTATGGATGCAGTCGGCATCGGGTGGGGTCAATCCAGTATACAGCGTCGTCATAAGATGCTTCCTTTCGCGAATATCGCCTTCAGGTCGTTGCGTCCTTTTCTGGCTGTCACTGCCAGCCGGCCTTGCATGGGGTGGGTGGTAAAGGACAAGATCTCGGCTATCTCACCCTCCATGCCGAGACGTTTCAAGGCACACGTGGCAACAATGGCGGCATCAATCTGTCCCGACCTTACTTGCCGGACCCTGTCTTCGATGCATCCGCGAATACTTACTACTTCCAAGTCAGGGCGCATCGCCAGCAGTTCTTGTCTGCGCAAGGGCGAACTAGTTCCGATGCGACTGCCTGTAGGTAGTGCTGCCAGTGTCTGGTTGTCACGACTCACCAGCGCGTCGGTCTTGTCGAATGCCTCATAAAGGGCGATGACCTCCAATCCGCCATTCAACTGTTCGGGCAGATCTTTGGCAGAATGGATGGCCACATCAGCCTCACCCTTCAGCAGAGCCTGGTCGAGCTCACGGGTGAAGATGTCGTCGGGTGCCTCGCCGTTGAGCAGCGAAATGTGTTGATTCTTATCGCCTAACGATGCCTTCACCTTCAGCTTGTAGGGCACATCAGGCAGATGTTGCATCACTTCCTTGACCTGCAGTTGCGACAGTCGGCTGCCACGGGCCACAATGCGGACGGTATGGTGCTTTCTGCGGCGCTCCATGATTTCGCGCAGCAGTCCAATCTCTTCCTCAATCATCAGTTCTGCCTTCTGCACTTCATCTTCCCTGACGGCGATGTTGGCCTGCACTTTCCGTTCCACGTCCTGCAGGTTGTAGAGCGTCACCTGCTGCATGTCGGCAACACTGGGGTCGATATCGCGTGGAAAGGCAAGGTCGATAGCCAGCAGTTTGCGGTTGGGGTTCAAGTCTTCCTTAAAGATAATGGCATGGTCGGCAGAGGTGGCGCTAATCAGGATGTCGGTATGCTGCAGGAAATCGTCTTTCTCGTCCAACTGCCGTACATCGATACCGTATGGAGCGGCCATCCGTCGGGCTTTCTCTTCAGTACGATTGGCCAGCATCATCACCTTGGCCCCTTTGTTTTTCAGGAACTTGATGATGTCTTCCGTGAGTTTGTTCACACCGATGATGGTGATATGGGCATTGGAAAGATTGATGTGCTGCTGCTCAATGATTTCGATAGCAGCCAGACTGTGACTGACGGCTCCATGGGATATCTCCGTCTCATTGCGCACACGCTTACCAATCTGCAGGGCACACTCGAAGAGCTTATGCAGACCTGCGGAGAGTTTGACGCCACTCTGACGGGCTGCCTGATAGGCTTCCTTCACCTGTCCCTGTACGGCCCGCTCGCCAGTGATGGCCGATTCCAAACCACATACCACTCGGAAGAGGTGTCGCGCCACCGTATCGGGAATATCCCCGTCACCGTAGTAGAGTTCCACACGGTTACAGGTCTGCAGTAGCACCGATGGCCCGACATCATCACGGTTCAGGTGGCTGAAGTAATCCTCACGTTCTTTCAAAGAGGTGGTGAGGTGATTTATCGATTTGTATTGTATCATCTCCAATCGGTTTCTTTAATCCAGTTTATCAGGAACTTGACGTTCTCAACGGGTGTGTCGGCCAGCACCCCATGCCCCAGGTTCACCACCCATCTGTGATGCTCGCGGAAGAACGGCTTGTAGCCCTCCATCACCCGCCGTATCTCCTCATGCGAGGCAAAGAGCAGGTGGGGGTCGATATTTCCCTGCAGCCCCACTTCAGGGTGTACCATCTGTCGGGCTTCTGTCAGCGACATCTGCCAGTCGATGCTAACAAAGTCGCACACATCTGGCGTAATCTGCTTCAGTCCACAGCCAAGTCCTTTGGGGAAGAATATCAAGGGGGTGCCCATGGAGCGCACAGCATCAGTAATCCTGCAGACAGCAGGCAGGAACAGTTCGGCATAGATATCAGCAGGCAGGAGTCCTGCATGACTGTCGAAGAGTTGGAAGGCATCAATGCCGTGCTCTACCTGCTTGATGGCATACGCTATCGACAAGTCGGTCACGGCATCAATCAACCGGCGTGTCTCTTCCTTGTGTTCGTAAAAGAATCGCTTGGCCTCGGGAAAGGTCTGCTTGGTACTCATGCCTTGCAGCATATAGCAGAGAGTGGTCAGCGGAGCCCCACAGAATCCTATCAGGGGCATTTCGCTCTTGTCGACGACAAGGTCGATGGCGCGATATACATTGTCGAGGCGTTCCGGCTGAACCTTCAGACAGCTGGAAGGCCGCTTTTCTGCAGCCAGCGGATTCAGGAACTTGGGGCCCTGCTCCGTCCATTCTAACTCCATGCCCATAGCCATCGGCACCATCAGGATGTCGCTGAACAGGATGGCGGCATCTACCCCCAGATCCTCTACAGGCAGTAGCGTTACCTGTGCAGCCAACGCTGGCGTATTGATCAGTTCTGAAAAGGCGTATTGCTCACGCAACTTCTGGTAACGTGGCAGCACGCGACCTGCCTGTCGCATCAGCCATACAGGTGGGCGATGGCACTCCCGGCCGAGTAATGTGTTCAGGAAAATACTCTCCATATCTCTAAACTTTAAACTCTAAACACTTATCGGCTGTTTCTACAGCTTGTTTGATACGGTGGGCCATGCCTATACCGTCGCGCAGATTGCCTGCTATGGTCAGGCCGTTATAGCGGCGTTGCAATCGCTCGATGGTGGCAAAACGCTCACCTGAGGTAATCTCATACTGAGGTATGGCGCGCAGATGGCGGAAGATACGGATGAGGTCGGGCTTTGCCTGCTTAGGAAACTTCAGCATCGAATGGAAACACTGCTCCACCACGTCTGTAAGTTCGCCATCGCTTTTCCCGAGCAGTTCGGCATGTCTGACACCGCCCAGGAAATAGGAGAACAGCGCACCGCCTTCTGGAGCACGGTCCGTAAAGCAGGCTGAGGGGAAGAGGATGCCCAGCACGGGCTGCTGCTCGCACGACGGTACCAGTCCGCCAAAGGCGTGATAGTCGCCGCCAAAGGTGTCACGTACTCCCACGCTAATCTCTACCACGGGGGCATAGCTCAGGTTGCTCAGTTGTCGCATGCTACTGTCATCAATAAATGGAAGCAGCTCGGGCAGACAATAGGCACCACATGTCGTAACAACCTGACGGCATTCGATAGTCTGTTGCTCACCAGCCTTATCTACGTATGTGGCCTTCCATCCGTATTCCGTCGGCATCACTCTTACATCGCGAACCCCAGTCAGCAGGGCTGTACCTAAATAGTCGGCCATAGCATGAGTGATCTGTCCAAGTCCACCTACCGCCGAGAATACTTTCTTTGTTGCCAGACGGTCTCTGTCGTTCTTCGGCTCTTTCATCTTGGCAAAAGAACCTCGGATGAAACTGCCGTAATCCTGTTCAAGACGATAGAGTTTCGGCAGGGCATAGCGCGTAATGAGCGTGTCGGGGTTGCCGGCATAAACACCGGAGAGGAATGGATCGACAGCATAATCGACAAACGACCTGCCCAGTCTTCGACGGGCTAACGACCCTACTGACTCGTCAGGATTAGTGCCTTTTTTGCGCCAAGGTTCTCTGAGGATCCTGAACTTGTCTGCCAGCGTGAACAATGGGGTCGTCACGGCACTCACAGGACCGGAAGGAAGGTCATGAAAGCGATTGCCTTTCCATATCAGCCGACGCTTCGAGGCATCAGGTGCTGTCTCCATCCGGCACTTGCCACCCGATATGTTCTCCAGGTCTGCCATCAGTTCTGCTACTTCGGGGTTGGATACAGTACCTGTATTCGGGCCGCTCTCAAAGACAAAGCCCTGTTCTCTGTGTGTCTGTATCTGTCCGCCAGCTCTGTCCATCTGTTCCAGCACCGTCACGTCGCGTCCTCGGCGCGCCAGTGTGTAGGCTGTTGTCAGCCCGGTCAGCCCGGCTCCTATTATCAATATATCTGTTTTCATCTTCATTTCTCAACTCCTTACTCCTCAACTCCTCAAACAGGTTTTGAGAATGCTTTCGTCGTATGCTGCATCAGCGGGTCGAGAAGTGCTGCCACATTTCTCACAAACGGACTACTCTCATGTGCCATCCTTATCGTGTTACCATCGATGGTGATGATTCCGTCGGCTTGCATCTCCGCCAGTCGTTGTTCATCATAATTCAACACTGCCTGCTGCTCATCGGTTAGCGTCACGGCATAGTTACACATCAGACTGTCAATGACCTGCCTTGACAACTGTTCTTCCCTGCTTAGCATATAACCTTTTCCGACAGGCAGATGTCCGCTGTTTACCGTCTGGATGTATTCGTCGATATCTTTCGTATTCTGTGCGTAAGCCGTATCCAACTGCGTGATGCCCGTCACGCCCAGCGCATATACCTGTGCTGTGGTTCTGCGGGTGCAGTAGCCTTGGAAATTCCTATGCAGTAGCCCGTCCTGTAATGCAGTGTAAAGTTCGTCGTCGGGGCGTACGAAATGGTCCATTCCTACTCTCACGTAGCCTGCTGCCAAAAGCAGTTTAGCCGCCTCGTCAAATATCCGGCCCTTCTCCTCAGCAGTGGGCAGTCCTGTTTTTTCCAGGATGAGTTGTTGTTTCTTCAACCAGGGCACGTGGGCATAGCTGAACATCACCAAACGGTCGGGCTGCAGACTGATGGCCTGCTCTATCGTGCGACAAAAGCTCTCTGCTGTCTGGTAAGGCAGACCGTAGAGAAAATCCAAGTTGATGTGTGCTCCTCCGTGACGCAGCACGGCAAAGATATCTTCTGTACGCTCCATAGAAGGTCGGCGGTTGACGGTCGTCAGTACTTTTTCGTCAAAGTCCTGAACACCAATACTGAATCGCGTAAAGCCCGCTTTTATAAGTCCTCTCCAATCTAAGAGCGACAGATAGCCAGGATGGCATTCGATGGCCACCTCTGGACTATCAATCTTTGGAAATGTATTTAAAATATGTTGGTTGAGAGACCTGATGACAGCGGGCTGAAGACTTGTGGGACTTCCGCCCCCATAGTGTATCTGTGCAACCTGTCTGTCACGCTGTAACAATGGGATAATCAGATCGATTTCCTCATGCAATGCCTTCACGTAGTCAGCCACAGCAGCCTCACTTCGCATGGCGTATGAATTACAGGCACAATAATGGCATAAGCTGTGGCAGAAGGGTATGTGCAGATAGAACGACAGGTTTCTGTCTTTCGCTTCGTTTGAACGATGAACGGCACTGATGTAATCCTCTTCAGACAAATCTCTGAAATAGTTTGCCGGCGGATAGCTGGTATACCGTGGAACAGGTACATTATACTTTTCTATGATATCTGGTGTCAACATGAAATCTATTTTCGTCATTTTCGGCTGCAAAGGTACTACGAATCCTTTTTATCTACAATCCTAAAAAATGATGAATTGTCCGTTTTACATCCTCATTTATGAGGAAGCGACACGTAAAAAAGCATGAGTTCTAAAAAAATAGTAGTACCTTTGCACCATATAATAAATAAATATGGAAAGTCTTCGACCAGTTTTCTCTATCGCTATCGTTGATTCTAATATACTGTCGGCACTTGGGCTTCAGCAGATTTTGACGGATATGGCGCCCATGGTGGATATTAGGATTTTTGTCACCTTCAGTGAGATGGAAGTGGCAAAAGATCGGTTTGTACACTACTTCGTGGCTTCGCGCATCTATTTCGAGCATGCCGCCTTCTTCCGTACCCGACTTCAGCAAACCATTGTACTCGTCAATGGTGACATGCAGATACAAGGCGTTGCAACACTCAACGTCTGCCAAAGCGAGAAGATGGTAGTCAAATCTATCATAACCCTGCAAAGACAAGGGCACCACGATTCCAGTCATCGCACGGCTACAGGCAGCGGTACTGTCCAGCTTTCACCACGTGAACTGGAGGTTACCATCCTGCTGACCAAGGGACTCATCAACAAGGAGATTGCCGACCGTATGAATATCAGTATCACGACGGTCATCACCCACCGCAAAAACATCATGGAAAAACTACATGCCCGTTCATTGGCAGATATCATCATCTATGCCGTAATGAACGGGTATGTGAACCTTGGCGAACTTTGAGGTAACGATAGTTCTTAGTTTCGTTCTCAGAAGAATTTTACGATGTCGTCCAATGGTCTTCTTTCAGGGCGGTTTGGTTCTCCAGCCCTATAGCCCAGAGAGATAACCGCCATGATCGTCTCGTTTTCGGGGATAGCGAAGAGCTGTCTTAATCCTTCAGCGTCACGCATGCCCATGATGAGCGTATCGAAGCCCATGGCGCGAGCCTTTAATATCATGTAGCAGTTGCTAAGGCCATTGTCATAAGCACCCCATCCGTCGCCCACTTCGTTGGTCTGGTTCCCCTGGAAAAAGCCCGACTTGCCTCTCTCGAACGTTGAGACTGCATAGGCAGGTTAATCAGAAATAGGTATCAGCGTCTTACTCCTTCACAGCACCTACGATATCATCGATGGTGGCTACGGTATGGCCGTCGCGGTGGCGGAACAGGTTCAGGATGTCGCGCACGGTCTTCTCCTCTTCCACCTGCTCGTCAATGAACTGGTCTACGAAATTGATGCTTGCACGGTCATGCTCTTCATCAGCCACATCGGCCAACTCGTTGATTTTCTCCGTCACCCACATCTCGTGCTTCAGCGTGTACTCAAAGATACTCTTCGGATCATTGTAGTCTTGTTCGGGCGCGTCGATGGCAGTCACCACGGCCTCACCACCTCGGTCTAATACAAAATTGGCCATCTTCAAGGCATGTTCCTTCTCCTCATTCGAGTGGTCAAACATCCAGGCGGCAAAGCCCTTCCAGCCCTCTTTGCGGAACCAGAAGGCCATTTGGAGATAGAGGTTCGATGAATACAGCTCGGCTGTAATCTGTGCGTTAAACGCATCCTGCATTTTCTTTGAAATGTTCATAATCGTAATCTTTTATTTAATGAATAATAATCAGTTGCAAAGATACGAAAGATTTGTGAAAAATACGAAAATTTTGACATAAATCTTTATTTCCTACCACCTCCGCTGGATGAAAAGACATTCACTAAACTAAACAAATACTTTATGAATTTTATACCTGTGATTACAAGGCTGCGATTGAGCGAGAGCGGAGTGAAGCTCGCTTCGACTCAGCCGAGCGTGAGCAGGCTCGACCTTAAGTCAATTCAGGAGAGATGGCGGCAATCCAAGCTTCGATGCGAGTGTCGGTTCTGTCATCCTCGTTGATGTCGTCAAGGGGCAGACCTATGAATTTGCCGTCAATCACGGCCTCGGAGTCATCGAAAGTATAGTCATCAGTCTCTACGCTGCCAATGAACTTGGCACCACTATTCTTAATGCCATTGTAGAGTTCGCCCATGCCACCTACGAACGTGTCACTATATGATGAGCAGTCGCCGCAGCCGAAGATGGCGATGGTCTTGCCACTGAGGTCGGCACCTTGGAGTGTCTTCAGTCCGTCGTACCAGTCATCTTGCAATTCGCCTGCGCCCCACGTCGAGGTACCGAGAATCAGGTTCTGGTTGGCGCTGACGATGTCGGCTGTCAAGTCCTGTACGTTCAGGGCCTTGCAGCCCAGTTTCGAGGCAATCTTCTCTGCGATGGCCTCGCATGTTCCTGTCGAGGAACCATAGATTACAATTGTTGCGTTCATTTTATGATTTATTCAAAAGAAGTTATTAATTTCTGTTGATGCATTTCCCCTCACATTTCCCGTTGCACTCGCTTTTACATCCGTTTTTGCGCTTACAGTACCGTTCGCATTGTGCGCAGAGGTCATAGCCGAGCATGGCGCCGAGGATGAAGTCCTCTTCTGGTGTGAGTTCGTTCAGCGGACGGGTGACGATGAGCCGGATGGCCTCTAAACACTCACGCCGCCCGAAATACACGTTCAGGTTCTGCTGTCCGGCAGGTTGCAACAGGTATGGGATACCTTGGCTTTCCAGTCGCTGGATGGTTTGCTCACTATATTTCTTGTTGCAGGTGAACAGCACCATGTGGCGCACACCTTTATGCAACTCGTAGATGTGATTCATCAGTACCTTCATCTCTGTGGGAATCGCTGTCGTCGTTCTCATTTTTATCGTTCTTGATTTCGGCTGCAAAGGTACGGCAAATAAATAAGGTGCGCAATACCTAAAACGCGGTGTTTTAAGCATTGCGCACCTGTGTAAGTCTGCAAAACCAGATTAACAAGAAGTAGGTATTTAGTGGAAATCGTCATTTTTGGGTATTTCACACGTTGGAAATAATGCGTACCTTTGCACCCCGATAAAAATGCATTTAATTAGATAAAAGATGAAGAAGATTTTTACACTCTTATTTGCTCTTGTGGCATTCGTTTCCAACTCAATGGCCCAGCATGGCGCTATGAAGTTTGCCGGTAAGGCATCGTTTACTGTAATGACAACTACTGTCAATGTTGAGAGCGACACCATTGTCTATGCCGGTAGTGACTTTATCATCCCTTCGATGACGTACAATATGGGCGGACACGAGGCTATCATACCTTCGTTCACCATTAAGGAGACAACATACGAAGGTGGCTATGCCGGCGTGACGTGGAACGAGCAGGACTTTACCACGACGACTGCCGACGAAAAGACCATCACAGGCAAGATCTTGTCAGGTACGTTTACACATAACAGTGGTATTTATAACGTAAAACTGAAGATCCAGTTCAAGTACGGTCAAATGCCACACGACATCATTTACGAAATTGATGGTTTCTATGTCAAGTCTTGGACTGACAGACTGCATGTACTTATTGATAAGGACTATTCTGTGGAGAGTGTGACCTATAACGTGCGCACTTATCTTGACGGCGAGACCACAAAGGTCGATGTTGAGGTGCCCACCTTCGATATGAAGAATACCACTATCGGTGACCTTACCTCTGGTGGCTATACCGTTAAGGGACTGGTGATGGATAGCGATAAGGGTGGCTACTATCGTGACTATCACGAGGATGGTCTGACCATGCACTTCAAGGCTGCAGGAATGGATGCAGACTATGCCCTGAGTGCTGCAGATGCCAATAATATCCTGGTAGTATTTGAAGGCAAGAATATTAAAATCGTCAATGCTTTCAAACCTGGTGCCATGCCTTTCCTTATCACCTCCACCTTCCCCGAATCGACGGTGGCTGCTATTGAGACCGTCGTGACGGAAAAGAGTGCCGACGATGCTGTTTACAATCTGAATGGCCAGCGCGTAGGTAACGACCACAAGGGACTGGTCATCAAAAACGGCAAGAAATACCTTATTAAATAATAGGTGACGAACGTCATACGCAAGATAAAGACTGTTGTAGGCTGTGGGCTCCTTGCGATGCTCACAGCCTGTAACGGTATTCTTGACGATATCTACGACGAGCCAGCCACACCTGCAGCAGGAGACATCTACATCGATGCCTCTGACTGGACGCAATGGCACTATATTGACCTGCACGCCCTGAAGGAGGCTACCGATAAAGGCGAAAAGCCTGAGCAGGTCTATACAACCTACGACATTCCGTTGGAAAAGACCGACAGCTACGACGAAGACAAGACAGGAATTTATACTTACTGGTACGACGTTTTTGGCGAGGGAATCTCGAACAACGAGTTTCGCGAGAGCTATCCCACCATCCGTCAGCCAGAACCCAAACGTTGGGATTTGGCCTTCCATCGCAATAATGTGAGGACCAATGGCGGCGCAGCAATCGAGACATCCATCACCGACATTAGCAAGGTGGGGAGTCACAGTGTCTTTTCTACCATCGACTTCGTGTGCGACACATGGAACCAGACAGACGTTTGGACCGTGCAGGACCGTATGTTGCAAGGCATCGTTGGCAATCAGCGCATTAAGATCAATACTGAGTTGGGTAAATGGCTCCGTTTGGACATTCCCCCTATGCCCCCTGCCTTCACCCACAACAGCAACGTGTTCGTTGTTCGTCTGGCCGACGGCACATACGCCGCTATACGCCTGAAGAACTATATTGGCACAACCAACCGCAAGTGTCAGTTGACAATAGAATACAAATACCCGATATGAAGACGATGACCCTTCTCCTCGCCTGCACATTGTCGATGGGCGCCCATGCCCAGAGCGACAAGCAACTGCACGACTTCGAGCGCGACACCATCGCACTCTCGCAGGTTGTGGTGACGGGTACGCGTACACCCAAGATGTTGGCTGATGCTCCTGTCGCCACACGCGTCATCACCAGTAAGGATATAGAACGTACCGATGCTACCGACATCCAGGACCTGCTGACTCAGGAAATGCCGGGCGTTGAGTTCTCATACGCCATGAACCAGCAGACCCACCTCAACTTCTCGGGTTTTGGCGGACAGAGCATGTTGTTTCTCGTCGATGGCGAACGGTTGGCTGGTGAGACGATGGACGACGTGGACTTTTCACGATTGCTGATGGCGGGCGTGGAACGTATAGAGATAGTGAAGGGAGCCGCTTCAGCACTCTATGGCAGCAATGCCGAGGGAGGCGTGGTGAACATCATCACCAAGGAGAACGTAAGACCATGGAATCTGCATCTCGATGCACGGTGGGGCCGCCACAACAGCCAGCGCTATGACGGCACCTTCAGCATGAAACGCAGCCGCTGGGCGAATGCACTCTCTGCCAGCTTTAGCGATATAGACAACTATAAGGTGAGCAGCAAGGCCAGTCCTGCCACACGTGTGTTTAGCGAGGTCTATGGCAACCGCGTGGTCAGCGTGAAAGACAAGTTGATGCTGCGTCCTGCCGACGGACTGAAACTCTCGGCACACGCAGGCTACTATTTTCGGCAAGTCGCCCACGTACCCAGCGAACCTGAGCGCTACCGCGACTTCTCGGCAGGCGTAAAGGGCGAGTGGAACATCACTAAGAACGACTATGCCGAGCTGTCATACGCTTTTGATCAGTACGACAAATCAACATTGCAACGCTCGCAGAACCTCGACATACGCACCTATAGCAATGTGCAGAACAGCGTCCGTGCACTCTACAGCCATTCGATGAGCCGTGGCGACATCCTGACACTGGGTGGCGACATGATGCGCGACTACCTGATGAATGACAAACTGACTGAAGGTACGCGACGCCAGACAACAGCCGATGCCTTTGCACAATACGACTGGAACATCAGCCGACAGTGGGAGGTTGTGGGAGCTCTGCGCTACGACTACTTCTCTGACGACAATCTGTCGCGACTTACACCCAAGTTGTCATTGCGCTATCAGCCCAAACGAAATGTGAGCCTCCGAATGAGCTACGGCATGGGATTCCGTGCACCTACGCTGAAGGAGAAATACTACGAGTTTGACATGTCGGGCATCTGGATTGTAGAGGGTAGCGAGAACCTGAAGGCAGAGGTGAGTCACAACCTGAATGCATCGGTAGAATATACCAAGGGGCGATTCAACGTGATGGCGATGGGCTACTACAACAGCGTTAAGGATAAAATCAGTACTGGCATCCCCTACTATCGCAGCCCGCAGGACGGTCAGCTCTACCTGTCATACACCAATCTGGAGACCTATTCCGTCTATGGCGCTGACCTGACGGCGCGCTACCGTTGGAACATCGTTTCGGCTAAGGTGGGTTATGCCTTCACCAAGGAGCGACTGCCCAAAAGCGATGGCAACACCATCAATAATCAGTATATCCCCGCCCGTCCTCATGCACTGAACTGGGAAGTGGGTGTCGACAAGACGTTCTCTTCAGACTACGCCTTCAGCGCGACGCTCAGCGGACGTTTTTTATCAGCAGTTGACAACGAGGAATACCGCGACTACTATGACATCAGTCAAGGTACTACAACGATACACTATCCTGCCTATAGTTTGTGGAAACTAATGTTGACGGGACGTCTGTGGAACAGGGCAAAGGTGTCGCTGACGGTTGACAACCTGCTGAACTACAAGCCCGACTATTACTATCTGAACGCTCCTGTTACCGATGGTACCAACGTCATGATAGGACTGGGGATTGACCTGTTTTAGAATTGAGAATTGAAAATTTACAATTGAAAGATGAAGAAAAAACTATATATTGGGAAAAGCATCGGGGCCTTTCTGGTTGTGTTGCTGCTCATGCCGTTAGGCCACGCCATGATGGCGCTCATGGAGCACTTTCTGGCTCCTGAGACGTTGCATTATTGCGCGTTTGCAATGGGATTTGTCGGACTGATTGTCACCATCTGGGGCGTCTTTGCCAAGGGTGATACCCATCAAACCATTTTCGGCATAGTGGGAGCCATGCTCTTCTGGACGGGATGGGTAGAATTCCTCTTCGTCTATTATGCCCAGCGCTTCGGCGTCCATTGCGACCTCTATGGTTCTGGTGTCATCCAGACCACGACGCAGTATGTGGATGGACTCATCAACCACCAGGAATACCTGATAAACGGCACACCCCTGGAAGACTACAGTCGTGCCCAGCTGAAGGCGATGCGCGGATCAAGACCCGAGTACCTCATCATGCCCGCAACCTTCGGTATGTGGGTGGTCGTCATGCTGTTCTACGTCTTCTGCACCAAGACGGGATGCGACTTCATCAACTGGCTGCAGAACCACTGCCTGCCCAAGAGTCGCAGGTTCAGCAACCTGCAAGGCGGTATTCGCGTGGGCATCCGAAATTCCTCTATCGTCACCT
>JAEEGI010009571.1_pt1 | contig 21201 bp, 19 predicted proteins | sample 8958751 | NCBI WGS metagenome assembly JAEEGI01 (sample SAMN16246545, study PRJNA631951) | gut metagenome | biome: gut microbiome; feature: rumen; material: KS-attached | host: Bos | place: Iran: Karaj | collected 2018-10 | reverse complement strand
AAAGATGCCCTCCTAAAAGCAACTCACGAATTTGTTTTTTTTCGTGTGTCTACTTTTTGGAGAGCATATCATTTCCCGGTATGGCCTGCGTTTTTAGGTGTTTGGGTGTTTTTTGTGGGAGTGTAAGATCTTCCCCGTGACGTTTTGCACAAACGGTGCTATACTACCCGCTTGGAGTGGTTCTGATAGTCGCTGCCGCGAACGCGGGAGAGGAAAGTCCGGGCTCCGCAGGGCAAGACGCTGGATAACGTCCAGTTGGCGCGAGCCACAGGAAAGTGCAACAGAGAACAGACCGCCCGGTTTCCGCACCGGGTAAGGGTGAAACGGCGAGGCAAGAGCTCACCGGACGACGGGCGACCGTCGTGCCAGGCAAACCCCGTCTGGAGCAAGATCGAATAGGGAGGGATGAGGCTGCCCGCTGACCTCCGGGTACAGATCGCTTGAGACGCGCAGTAATGCGTTGTCCTAGAGAAATGACTATCCAAGACAGAACCCGGCTTATGAACCACTCCTTTTTCTGCGTTTTATTGCAAAATCTGAAAAAAGTTTCAGCAGACAAAGGGTAATTTTCAGAATTATCTTTTTGTTTCAGAGTGCGAAAAAACTTAATGTTGCGACAATTTAAACTGAGGTATCGTCGAAACGTCGGTACCTCAGTTTTTTTTATAGCAATCAGATTTTTCTTCACGAAAATAATAAACAAAAAGTTTGCGTCAAACGCCTCGTTTATTGGAATTACAATTTCAGGGCGATTTTTAAGCCTTGACGGTGGAGGAAAAAAGGGGTAATTTCTTTCGCAGTGGTAGAAAGTGGTAGAAAGTGGGGGAAATGGCCATGCTCTTGGGAAGCTCGAACAATCGCATAGACGGCAAAGGACGGCTCGTCATGCCGGCGAAGTTCCGTTCCAAGATCGGCGAGATCGTCTGCTGCACGGTCAGCCGCAACCGTTCCCTTGCCGTCTACCCAATGGACGAGTGGGCGCCGTACTACGAGAAGATCCAGGCGCTTCCGTCCACCGACGAGGCGCTGAAGTTCAAGCGCTTCCTTCTCGGCAACGCCGAGGAACTCCCCGTCGACGGACAGGGGCGTATCCTCATCCCCGAGAAGCTGAGGAAGTATGCTAATCTCGTCGATCAGGTCGTCGTCAACGGCGCGGGAGACCATCTCGAGATCTGGAACAGCGAGAGCTGGTCGGCCTACAACGACGAGAATCTGGAGAACTTTGACGCATATTCGGAGGAGGTGGGGGCCAAGTATGGGCTTTGAGCACGTGCCTGTGCTGCTTGACCGCGTTTTGGCCGCGCTCCCGCTCAAAGACGATGCGCTTGTCGTCGATGGCACGCTGGGCCTGGGCGGCTACTCCGAAGCGTTTTTGAAAAACAACCCCGCCTGGCGTGTGATCGGCATCGACCGGGACGCGAAGGCCCGCGAGATCGCGACGGAACGCCTGAAGGATTTCGGCGGACGTTTCACGCCGCTGGCGGGAGATTATCGTACCATGAAAACGCTCTGCGCGCAAAGCGGTATCGAAAAAACCGACGCGGTCGTCCTCGATCTGGGCGTGTCGAACATGCAGCTGACCGACGGCGAACGCGGCTTTTCATTCCGCGAGGACGGACCGCTGGACATGCGCATGAACCAGTCGGCGGAAACGAGTGCAGCTGAGCTTGTCAACACGCTGTCGCGGGAGGAACTGACGGAAATATTCCGCAAGTACGGCGAAGAGCGCTTCGCCTGGAGCGTGGCGGGGGAGATCGTCCGCTCGCGCGAAAAAACTCCGGTGAGAACGACGTTTCAGCTGGTTGAGCTGATCCGGCGCGGCATTCCCGCTCCGGCGATGCGGAAGATGAACGGGCATCCGGCGCGCAAGGTCTTTCAGGCGCTGCGGATCGCCGTCAACGATGAACTGGGCGCGCTCGAGCAGGGAATGAAAGAGGCGTTTGAACTGCTCGGTGAGGACGGGCGGCTGGTGATCGTCACGTATCACTCGCTCGAAGACAAACTGGTGAAATATCAGTTTCGTGAATGGTGCGAAGAGGGGCTGGGGATTTTGGAGCCGCGCAAGGCGGAAGTCCCCGGCGAGGAAGAGATCGAACGCAATCCCAAGTCGCGAAGCGCGCGGCTGAGGGGATTTCATAAAAAAGATTTGCCAGATTCGGCGAAAGGGCGGATGGGACCATGGCGAAAAGTGTAAGGTCAGCGCGGAAAAGTTCCTGGAAGTTCAGTCATGCATTGGTGATGTTCTTCATCGTCGCGATCATGTCGCTCGGTTTGCTGTCGATGCTGCGCGGTGACTCGGCAGCGCTTGACGAACGGATCAGCGCTTTGCAGGAACGGCTGACGGCGTGCGAAAAAGAATGCCGTGATCTCGAACGCGAAGTGGCGGCGATGATGTCGCCCAAAGCGGTCCACGCATACGCTCAGTCGGAGCTGGGAATGAGCCAGGTGCATCTGGCCGGCGCACTCCGCGTCGACGTCTCGGTCCGTCAGGACAGCGTGATGAAGGCCGCGCTGGCGAACGTCGCGCGAGGCTATTAGAAACTTATCGACGAGTTAAACTGAGTTGAAGGAAGGAGCGGACGCTGAATGACGGACTGGAAGGCGGAGACCGATTCGTATCGAAAAGCACAATGGTATCTCGTCTTCGTCGCGATGGGCGTGTATCTGGCCTTTCTCATTCAGGTCCATCTTTTCCCTGATCCGCGTGCCGCGTCGCAGCTTTCCAAGCAGTATCACCAGAGCGAACGCATGGCGATGGACCGCGGCAGTATCTACGACAGCAACGGCGAGCCGCTGGCGCTTTCTGTGACGACGTACAGCGTTTTTCTTGATCCGGGCGTGGAAAACTTCGATCCGAAAAGCCTTGACAAGATGGCGAAGTTCATCGGCAAGCAGAAAACGGACGCCATACGCAAAAAACTTGACCGCCGCTTCTACTGGGTGAAGCGCTATATGGAGCGCGAAGAAGCGGAAGAGATCGTACGGACGTGCGGTAAGGGCTTTTACATCCGCGAGGAGCGCAAGCGCATCTATCCCAAAGGCAGCCAGCTGTCGCACATCCTCGGTTATTGCGATCAGGACGGCTGGGGACTGGCCGGCGTCGAGCTGACGTGGAACGGCGCGCTCGTCGTGCCTGAAAAACTGCACATCACCTACCGCGGCGCTTCGTCAAGCGCCGAGATCGGCGGCGAATCCGCCGACAGGACGCCGGCTGCTCAGGAGCAGGGACTCGAGCAGGGCCTGTACCTGACGATCGACTCTGACATCCAGTACGCGCTGGAGCGTTTTTTGGGCGCGCAGGCGGCCGAATACAAAGTTCCCTGGGCCGCAGCCGTTTGTCTGGAAACGAAAACGGGCGCGGTCAAGGCGATGGCCAGCTATCCGACGTTCGATTCCAACAACCGCGCCACTTTCAGCAACCTCAAGGCGCTCAGCAACAACGCCGTCAACCGGGTCTACGAACCCGGATCGACGTTCAAGCCGGTCATGGTGGCGATGGCGCTGGAGCAGGGACGTCTGCGCCAGGGCGATTCGTTCCGCTGTCCCGCCTATCTCAAGGTCGCTGACGGCGTGATCCGTGACTCGCACCCCAGGGACAACGGCATCATGAACGTGAGCCAGATCCTGATCAAATCGTCGAACGTCGGCATGGCCCACATCGGCATGAGGATGCCGCCGGTCACGACGTACATGGAAATGCGCTCGTGGGGCATCGGCAAGCGCACAGGCATCCGCCTCAACGGTGAAGAGCCCGGACTGTTGCCCACGGCTGACAGATGGTACGGCATCACACCCGCCAACGTCGCGATCGGGCAGGGCTTCGCGCTCACGCCTTTGCAGCTGGCGACGGCGTTCAATGCGATCATCAACGACGGCGTGCTCGTTCGTCCCTACCTGGTGCGCTCGGCGGTCAACAGCGAAGGTCTGCAGGTGTTCCACTCCGAGCCGATGGAAGTCGACCGCGTCGTCTCGCAGAAAAACGCCCGCTGGATCCGCAGCGTGCTGCGCAAGGTCGTCACCGAGGGAACGGGCAAACCGGCAGAAAGTTCCGCTGTGCATGTGGGCGGCAAGACCGGGACGGCGCAGGTGGCGCGCAAGGGAAAATATGTCAAGGGACTGTACAATTCGTCGTTCATCGGCTTCTGGCCCGCGAACGACCCTAAATACACGATGCTGATCGTCTTCGGTGACGTGACCGGCAAGGTCTATTACGGAGGAGCTCTGGCGGCGCCGGTCTTTAAGCAGGTCGTCGACGAAGTGGAGCGTCTCAAGGGTATCGGCGTGAAATAAGGCGTGGAGTGTAAAGGAGCGAAAGAACCATGGATCAAAGGGTCGAACGCGGTCTGGCCGATCTGAAACGCGCCGGACTTCTGACGGATATTGGCGGCGACTGGAGCAAGCTGCCGGCTGAGTGCGCTCTCAAAAGCGATTCGCGGCAGGTCGGCCCCGGCGATATCTTTGCCTGCGTCGCCGGCGACCACGTCGACGGGCATCAGTTCATCGGTCAGGCGCTGGCTGCGGGCGTGTCGTGTCTGCTTGTGCAGCGCCCCGTGGGCGAAGTGTCCATTCCTTGGATCCAGGTGAAAAACGTACGTGCCGCGATGGGATTTCTCGCCGCGGCTCTTTTCGATGAACCGGCCGAAAAAATGAAGATGTTTGCCGTCACGGGCACGCAGGGCAAGAGCACGACGAGCTACATGATCCGCTCGATCCTGCAGAGCTGCGGTATCAAGACCGGTCTGCTCGGCACGATCGTCTACGACGACGGCAACAAGGCAGAACTGGCCGACCGCACGACGCCCGAAAGCGACGAAGTTCAGCTCTTCCTGAAGCGAATGGTCGACAACGGCTGCCAAGCCTGTTCGATGGAGTGCTCTTCGCACGGCATCGTTCAGGGGCGCCTGAGCGGCTGCACGTTTGACGGCGCTGTGTTTACCAACCTGACGCCGGAACATCTCGACTATCACGGTACGATGGATAATTACTTCGCGGCCAAACGCGAACTGTTCCGCGCCTACCTGAAGTGCGGCGCGGCGATCGCCCCCAACGCGAAGAGCGAATACGGCCGCCGGCTGGCGGAGGAGTTCCCCGGGGCGATGACCTGGGCGCTGGATGCTCCCGCCCGTCTGACGGGAACGAACGTGTCGCTCTCTTCCGACGGCGGCGAGTTTGATTTGAGCCTCGACGGCCGCCGGATCGCACGGGTCCGCATCCCGCTGACGGGAAGCTATAACGTTGAAAACGCGCTCGGCGCGGCGGCCGTGTGTCTGGCTGCCGGCTGCGACGAAAGCAAAGTCGTCGCCGGGCTTGAGAATATGCCGCAGGTCCCCGGCAGAATGGAGCGGATCGCGCTTGAAAACGGCGTGCGCGTCATCATCGACTACGCGCACACGGCTGACTCGCTCGAGGCGCTGCTTTCCACGCTGCGGCCCCTGGCCAGGCATCGGCTCGTAAGTCTCTTCGGACATGGCGGCGACCGCTTTGCCGGTCATCGTCCGCTGCTTGGGCAGGCAGCGGCGAAAAAAGCCGATCGTATTTTCATCACGATGGACAATCCGCGCACAGAAGATCCGCGCGCGATCGCCGAACAGATCGCTGCGGGCGTGAAGGAAGTCCGCGCCGACGACTGCTGGTCGATCGACCTGCCTCGCGACGCGGCGATCTTCAAGGCGCTCGACTGGTGCGAAAAAGGCGATCTGCTCGTGCTTTCCGGCAAGGGACCGGAACCGTATTTGGAAATCAACGGTGTCAAGCATCCCTACAGTGACAAAGGCACGGTCGAGGCCTGGGCGCGCGAGAGAGGAGTGCGGATCCTGTGAGACTGAGCGAGATCGTGAAAAAGTCCGGCGTCGAACTGCGCGGCCCGGATCGTGACCTGCCTCTCTGCGTCCGCGTTGACAGCCGCCAGGTCGCTGCCGGCGAAGGCTTTGTCGCTCTGCGCGGCGAACACACGGACGGACATCGGTTTATCGAAGACGTGCTGAAAAACGGCGCGTCGCTCGTGATCTGCGAAGCGCCGTCGTTCAAGGAAACGTGGAGCGAAGCGTATCCGGAATGCTCGTTCATTCTTGCGCCCGAGCGCTGCGAGTACGCGGTGGCGCGTCTGGCTTCGGCGTATGCAGCATCTCTTCCGGAACTGAAGGAGATCGTCGCGATCACGGGCAGCGTCGGCAAGACTTCGACGAAAAACTACGCGCGGGCGCTGCTTGAAGATCATTTCCGCCTGCACGTGGCCGGCGGCAACTACAACACGCTGATCGGCTGCGGCGTCACCGTTCTGGCCGCGCCGCTTGACACGCAGGTCATGCTGCTGGAAATGGGAGCGAATCACAGGGGCGAGATCGCCGAAATGGTGAGGTACATCGCTCCGACACTGGCTGCCGTGACGGAGATCGCTCCCGTTCATTTGGAAGGGTTCGGTTCGCTGAACGGCGTACTTGAGGCGAAAAGCGAGATCTTTTCCTCGAACGCTCTGCGCTGTGCGGTCATCAACGGCGACAACGAGTTGTTGACGCGTCGCGCGGAAGATTTGGCTCTTCCGCGCCTGACCCGCTTCGGCCGTAAAGGCGACGCGTACTTCTCGCAGGAGCGTCTTTCCTGGAAAAAGGATCATTTCTACGTCGATGCGATCCTGACAGGGCTTGACGGAATCTCCTTCAAAGTTTCGCTGCCGCTGTCCGGCGTGCAGCAGCTTTATCCGCTCAGCTGTGCCTGCGCGATCGCTGGCAGGCTGGGGCTTTCCAGCCGCGACATCGCTGCCGCTCTGCCCAAGTGCCGCAGCAGCGCCGGCCGCGGCGAAGTCAAACTGTCTGGTCGCGGCGCGGCGATCGTGGACGAATGTTACAACGCCAGTCCCGCCGCGATGAAAGCGTCGCTTGTCTCGATGAGCGCGCCGGGGATCCCCGGACGGAGGATCCTCGTGCTCGGTGAAATGCTGGAGCTGGGAGAATCGGCCGCCGCACTTCATCGGGAGATCTTTGAGAAAGCCCAGAACGTCGGCGGCGAGCTGCTTTTATTCGGCGAAACGTGGAAATCGGTCGCGGGCGCGGGGGAATACCTCTTCGCCACGGTCGAGGAACTGATCGCCGCGGTAGACGAACTCGATCCCCGCGAGGGCGACGTGATCCTCGTCAAGGGATCGCGCGGCAACCATCTTGAACGCGTCGTCAGAGCGCTGGAGCTGTGACCATGGACGCTGTTCTGATGATTCTTTTCCTCTTCGCCTGCGAAGTTGCGGCGCAGAGATCGTGGATCGGCTGGATGCGCGCGCGGCATGTGTCGCAGGTGCAGAAGGCCTACGGTACACGAATTGACGAAGAAGTGAAGGCCAAAGTGCCGTCGATGGGCGGCGTGGTTTTCCTGCTGATCGGCTCGGGCCTGCTGATGTCCTCCGTGCTGAGGGGCGACAGCGAAGGTGCAGCGTTCTGGTCGTATCCGATCCTTTCCGCCGCCGTCGGGCTGGCCGATGATCTGCTGAAATTCCGCGGCAGGTCGAGCGAGGGCCTGCGCAGCATGCAGAAGTTTGCCCTGCAGGTCGTCACGACGCTGCTGTGGTTTGTGCTGCTGGCGCTGGACGGAAACGTTCCCGCCCTGTGGAGCGGCTTTTCGATCGGACACTGGGTGTGGCCGCTGGCGCTGTTTTTCGCCGTCGGCGTACAGAATTCCGTGAATGTCACCGACGGGCTCGACGGTCTGGCAGCCGGCGGCTGCCTCGTGAGCTTCGCGGTTTTGGCGTATCTGTCGCCCGATCCGTATTACGGTGCGGCGGCGGGATTTGCGATCTCGCTGGGGTTCCTCTGGCACAACTGCCACCCTGCCAAAGTCTTCATGGGCGATGCGGGCGCGCACTTCCTTGCGGGGCTGATGGCCTCCTGCGCGTTCTGCGGCTCCGGCGTGCTGACGCTGGTTCCCGCGGCGGCGGGTTTTGGTGTGGAAATGCTCTCGGTCGTGATCCAGCTGATCGCGATCCACGGCTGGGGGAAAAAGGTCTTCCGCATGAGCCCGATCCATCATCATTTCCAGCTTCTCGGCTGGCCGGAGGACCGCATCGTCGTCCGCTTCTGGATCGTCCATGCGCTGCTGGCGCTGGGGCTGCTTGCGGCGGGAAAGGCTCTTGCGGCCCTACTGCAAACGGCCTGACAAATATCTTTTGAAAAAACGGGGAGGGTTCGTCATGTCTGAGAAGATCACGATCATCGGCGCAGGCGTCAGCGGCCGCGCGTTGGCACTTTACGCAGCGCGTCGCGGCGCGGACGTGTTTGTGACCGACAGCAGGGCGGAACTTCCCGAGGAAACGCGCGCGGCATTTGACGCGGCCGACATCAGCTGGGAGTGCGGCGCGCACACGCCGCTGTGCTGCGAAAGCGACCTGGTCGTCGTCAGCTCGGGCGTGCCGGAAAGCTCACCGGCCGTCGCGATGGCTCGCGAAAAGAACATTCCCGTGCTGGGCGAGCTGGATTATCTTGCGCCCGATCTGCATGGGAAACTGATCGCCATCACCGGCACGAACGGCAAAACAACGTGTACGGCGCTGACAGCGCATATCCTGCGCGAAAACGGCGTAGACGCAGTCGCCTGCGGCAACATCGGCGAACCGCTGGCCGCTCATGCCGGTAAGGGACACGGCGCGCTCGTGATGGAACTGAGCAGTTTTCAGCTGCACTGGAACACTCGTCTTGCTCCCGATGTTGCGGTGCTGACGAATCTTGCGCCCGACCACATCGACTGGCACGGCAGCTATGAAAACTACATCGCCGACAAGTGCAGGATCTTCCTGCCGGCACAAAGCGGCGGGTACGCTGTCGTGCACGAAGCCGATGCGCCCCGTGTGCCAAAAGAGCGGCAGACGGTTTCGCTCGGGCAGGGGGATTTCAGGCTCGACATTTCGGGCGAGAAGGTCTGCCTGCGCCAGGGAGAGCTGAAACGTCTGCTGTTCCGCAAAAGCGCGCTGCCGCTGATCGGCACGCACAATCTGGAGAACGCCGCGATGTCGGCGGCTGCGGCCGTGCTTGCCTGTCCCGGCATCGACACGGAAAAGCCGCTGACGTCGTTCAAAGCGCCGCGTCACCGCTGCGAGAAAGTCGCTGTGAAAAACGGCGTGCTTTACGTCGACGACTCCAAGGGAACGAACGTTGCCGCCGCGGTCACGGCGCTGCGCTGCATTCCCGGACGCAAAGCGGTGATCCTTGGCGGGCAGGGTAAGGGCGAGACGTACGAAGAACTTGCCCGTGTCGTCAAAGAACAGGCTTTCGCCGCGATCGTCATCGGCTCTGAAGCGCCGGCGATCTGCGCGGCGCTCGAAGCGGCTGGATACGCTCCCGTGATCCGTGCGGGCGGCATGGAAGAAGCCGTCGCCAAGGCGGCAGAGGTCAGCCGCGCGGGCGACACGGTGCTCTTGTCACCGGCGTGCACAAGCTGGGACATGTACAAAAACTACAAGGAGCGGGGGGAGCACTTTGCAGCGCTCGTCGGAAAACTCTCTTAACTCGATCGCAACTCCCCGCGTCTATGCATCCGACGCCGGAAGCGGCAGCGTCTTCGGACTGTGGATTTTGCCACTGATCCTTTCGACCTTCGGCGTTGTCGTCATCTCGACGATGACAGGCTGGTCGCTTTCGTCCCCGGGATTGAAACAGGCGATCTGGTTCGTCGTCGCTCTGGGCGCTTTTATCGTCGTCACGCAGATCCCGCTGAGGTTCTGGTACCGGTACAGCCCGTTTCTTCTAATTTTGTCGCTCGGGCTGATGGTGCTGACGATCGCTTCGCCGCTCCGCGTGACGGTGAAAGGCGCGTCGCGCTGGCTGCGGCTGGGACCGGTGAATTTTCAGCCGCTGGAAGTCGTCAGCCTGATGATGATGATCTTTTTTTCTAGGTTTTACAACAGGATCCGCAACATGTGGATGGCTCTGATCATCACGGGGCTGATCTTCGCGCCGTTTGCGCTGGTGACGATGAAACAGCCGGATTTCGGCGGCCTGCTCATGCTGGGCGGCATCGTCGGAGCGCTGTTCGTCGAAAAGTACGGTTTTCTCCTGCCGATCCTCGGCGCCGGGGCTCTCTCGCCGGTACTGTGGTACCTGGCGAATTACGGTTATCGTGCCGAACGCATCGCCACATGGCTTGATCCCTGGACGGATCCGCTCGGTTCCGGCTATCAGGTCATCCAGGGGCTGATCGCTTTTGCCAACGGGCGCGTATGGGGCATTGGCCTCGGACGCGGGCAGCAGTTCCTGCCGGAGATCCATAACGACTTCATCTTTCCGGCTATCGGCGAACAGTTTGGCTTTATCGTCACGGGCACCATTTTCATGCTTTTCCTGTTCTGGACGCTGTGTGTTTTTTCGGCGTACAAACGCGCGCTCCCGGAACGGCGCATCGCTATCTGGGGCTGCTGCGTCGCCGTGCTGCTGCCGTTTTTCATCAACCTGGGCGGCGTCATGAAGATCATTCCTTTGACGGGAATGCCGCTGCCGTTCATCAGCTACGGCGGCACGTCGCTGGTATTCATGTGGGTAAGGATCGGTTTTTTGATCCGTCTGATCAAAGAACCTGAAGAAGACGACTAAAGGATCGGGGGGAGCAGGGAGATGACGGGCAAAATATTACTCGCCGCCGGCGGCACGGGGGGGCATATCATTCCCTCGATCGCTTTCGGACAATGGCTGAAACGAAAAGACGAGTCGGTCGTCTGGCTGACGGGCAGCCGTGAGCTGGAAGAGAAGATCTACCAGGCTCACGGCGTGACGCCGCTGAAAATCTCGCTGGAAGGCTCGCCGCTCGGCGTACGCGGCTTGCGTTCGCTGAGACGGTGGAAACAGCTCGCCGGTTCGTTTTTCGAATGCCGCGCGGTGCTCGCGCGTGAAAGCATCGCCCGCTGCGTCCTGTTCGGCGGATATCTCTCCATGCCCGTGCTCCTGGCTGCCCGTTCTCTTGGCATCCCCGTGCTGATGCACGAGCAGAACACCGTCGCCGGAAAGGTGACGCGCTTTGCCGCGCGAATGAACGTTCCCATAGCCTGTGCCTGGTCCGAATGCAAGGGGCTTGAGAAAAACAAATTCGTCACAGCCGGCCTGCCTCTCCGGCAGTTGGAACTGACCGATCAGAAACAGGCACAGGGCCGGCTTCTTGGTGCTCCGCTGGGCGAAGGCGAAAAACTGGTGATCATTTTAGGCGGATCTTTAGGGAGCGGCGGCATGAAAAACATGCTGCAAAACTCTCAAGATATGATAAAATCAACAGGTTGCAAAATCCTGTGCATGGGGATCGCCCCCGAGCAGCGTCCTTTCCCGGAAGCACTGACGCACGAAGCGTGCTGGGACATGTCGCTGGTGTACTCCGCGGCTGACGCGGTCGTCTGCCGGGCCGGTGCTTCAACGCTGGCGGAGCTGAACGCTCTCGGCATACCCGTGATCGTCGTGCCGTGGGCAGCCTCGGCCGACGATCACCAGTCGCACAACGCCCGTGCCTTTGCGGCGCAGACGGGCGCGCCGGTATTGAACGAAAACGACGCGCCGCGGGATTTCGCCGCCGCGCTGGCGGCTCTGCCGAAAAGGCGTCCCGCCGAAAGCGATCTGAACGCAGCTTCCGCAAATCTCTATAAAGTCTTGTGCAGTCTTAACGCCTGAAAGGGGAACCTCAAGTGGAACACCAGCATGTTGATTTGAATAAAGTCCGCAATATCCATCTGATGGGAATCGGCGGCGCCGGAATGAGCGGTCTCGCGCTCCTGTTCCATGAGCTTGGCTTTAACGTCAGTGGCTGCGATATGGGCCGCAATACGTACGCCGAGAAGATCGAAAAGGTCGGCGTCAAGGTGCTTTACGGACACGATGTCCGTCACCTCGACGACTGCCAGGTCGATCTGCTTGCGTACAGCAGCGCCATCCCGCCGACGAACGCCGAGCTGTGCGAAGCCCGCAAGCGTGGCATCCCTGTGCTTCAGCGCGCCGAACTGCTCAGCCTGCTGTTCGATTCGCGCCAGGGCATCGGCGTGGCGGGAACGCACGGCAAGACGACGACGACCTCGATGATCAGCTACATCCTTGAACAGGCCGATTTCCAGCCCACGATCGCCGTCGGCGGTGAGCTGTGCGATATCGGCATCAACGCCAAGATCGGCACGGGCGAGTACATGGTGGCCGAGCTTGACGAGAGCGACGGTTCGTTTGAGTTCTTCCATCCGCTCTATTCCGTTGTCACTAACGTCGACTGGGACCATGTCAACCACTATCCCACGCTGCAATCGGTCATCGACGCCTTTGTGCGCTTCCTGCACAACACCAAAGAGGGCGGAAAGGTGTTCCTCTGCGGCGATGACACGGGCGTGAAAAGCGTTATCGGGCAGCTTGATCCGGAAATGAAAAAACGCGCCGTGCTCTTCGGGCGCGATCCGTCATTTGATTATTACGCGACCGACGTTGAGTATCACTGCGGCGGCGGTCTGCGCTACACCTTCTGGGCGAAGGGACGCGAGATGGGAACGGTCGAACTGGTCGTTTCCGGCGAGCACAACGTCATCGATTCGCTGGCCGCCTGCGGCGTCGCCTGCGAGTTGGGTGTACCGTTCGCCACCGTCCAGAAAGCCCTGCGCATGTTCCACGGAGCGAAACGCCGCCTTCAGCTGCGCGCGATGTGCCCCGACAACATCCTTGTCTACGACGATTACGGTCATCACCCCAGCGAGATGGAAGCGACGCTGGGCGCGGTCCGTCTGATGTATCCTGACCGGCGGATCGTGCTGATCTTCCAGCCCCACCGGTTCACGCGCACGCAGGCGTTGTTCGACCGTTTCGCGCGCGTGCTCTCGAGCGTGCCGCAGGCGCTCCTGCTGCCTGTGTACGCCGCCGACGAAAAGCCCATCCCGGGAGTCACTTCCGATCTGATCAGCGTCGAGGTGGAAAAACAGGGCGGTCACTGCCTGCCCGTTTCCAACAAAGTTGACGCCGTTGAAGCGGCGCTTTCGCTGGTCCGTCCCGACGATCTCGTGCTCACCGAAGGGGCGGGCGACGTCTGCGTCGTAGGCGACATGCTCGTTCAGGAGCTGAACAAGCGCCCCACGTCGGCCCTGTAGCTTTTTTCCGCCGGGAAGGAGTTGTGCGCGGTGTCCGGAAGAATACGGTGGCTTTTTCTCTCTTTTCTGGCGGGAGTTTCTCTGTGTCTGTACGAACGGTATCAGCCGTTTCACCTTAAAGCGCTGCGGCTGGAAAACTTCTCCGCCGAAGCCGAGCTGGCACTGCGCGAGTGGAGCGATTCGTTCCTGGCATTTCACCCCGCTTGGCTGCTGGCGAAAAAAGACCTGCGCGAGCTGGAAAAACACTATCCGCTCACCGTCAGTCCCGACTGGAAACCGTTACGCGGCGAGCTGACGCTTACGGCCGTCCCGTTTACGCCGGCGCTCAAACTGGTGTGGCATCATGCCGACTACCTTGCGGGTAAAGACGGCGTGGCCTGGCGAAGCGATCTCTGGACGCGCGCAATGAACGTCGAGATCCCCGAGCTTCCCGTCCTCAGCGTGGGCAGCTCGTTCCCGCTGCTGGCCGATTCCGATCGCGACGCCTCGCAGAGACTGAAAGCGCCCTACACATGGCTGGCCGATCTGTGGACGGCCATGCATTCGCTGAAAGAGGCGAAGCTGAGCGACCTGGAACTGACGCGCCGCGGCGGTGAGGATATCGTCACCTGCGTGTTCACGCCTGCGCGCGGAAAAGGCAGTTTTTCTTTCACGGGACGTGTCTCGGGACTTGAAAAAAGCCTCATAGTTGTGAGAGAATTGATTCGTGAAAAGCCCGATCAGAAGCTCGTGATCGACGCCACGTATGAAGATAAGATCATTATCCGCAGGGAGACCGATCCCGAAACGGAAAGTTCATAGGACAGAAGGGGAGATACGCATGGACAGAGATTCGGGCATTCTGGTCGGTCTCGATCTGGGCACGACGAAGATCACAGTCGCTGTCGCCGAGATTTCGGAAGACGCCCCCGGTGAAGCTCAGATCATCGGTGTCGGGCAGGCTGTCAGCCGCGGCATGCGCAAAGGCAGGATCGTCAATCTCGAACAGGCGACCGGTTCGGTGTCCGACGCGGTCGCCGAAGCTGAAGCAACGCTCGGCGGCATCAGGATCGATCGTGCCGTCGTCGCTTACAGCTGCCCGGAAGCCGGTTGCTATCATGTCAAAGGAGCGATCGAGCTGGGCAAGAAGCCGCGGCAGATCATTCCGGAAGACGTGAAAAACGTGATCCAGACGGCCTTTAACAGCGTGAAAAAGCCGTCAGCGTCTGCCGTTCTCCATCTCATCCCCACCAAGTACGCGATCGACGACATGCCGGGCATCGACGATCCGATCAACATGACGGGAACGAAGCTCGAGGTCGAAGTGACGGTGCTGACAGTCCCCGTTTCTCTGACGCAGAATGTGGTAAACTGTGTGCGTCGCGCCGGTGTCAAAGTCGCAGGTCTGGTCATCAAACCCCTGGCCGAAGCGCTGGGAACGCTTTCGCCCGACGAGCGGGAACTCGGCGCGGTCCTGATCTCCATCGGCGGCGGCACGACCAGCTTCACTGTCTACTCCGAAGGACGTCTGGCCTATACCTACGAGATGGCCGTCGGCGGCGATCACATCAGCAACGACATCGCCTGCGTGATGAAGATTCCTTTCGCGCTCGCCGAAAATCTTAAAAAAGAGCTGAACGTCGCACCCGAAAACAAGTCAACGGGCACGACCACGCTCGACGTTCACGGCGAAAAGCACGAGATCGACCTGGCCGAGGCAGTCGAAGTCGCCGACAGCCGTCTGGCCGAGTTGTTCGAGAATACCATCGTTCCGGGCGTCGAAGCGCTCGAAAAGGCCGGCATGTCCCTTGAGATCGTGACGAACGGCGGCGTCATGCTGTCGCCGGGGCTGAAGGAGCTGGCCGAGTCGTATCTGAAAACGGATGTCCGTATCGGGACGCCTGTGCTTGGCGGCGAAATGCCCGAAGGGCGTAACGATTGCCGTTACTGCGCCGCTGCGGGGCTCATCGCGTATCAGACGGAGAAGCTCAGGAACCGTTTCGCTTACATCGAGCCATCCATGAAGCTCTTCACGGACGTTGAGGTCGTCGATCCATTCAAGCGTCCGCGCAAGCGCGGATCGTTCGTTGAAAGAGTCAAAGGCACCATCTCAAATCTGGGGAAAGAATTATTTTAAGGAGGATCAGTTTCTATGGATGACAATGAGATCTTCTCGGTGAAGAACGAAGAGCTGGACTTGAACCGCGATCTGGAATTCGATGTCCCGCGCGAAGTCATCAAGGTGATCGGCGTCGGCGGTGCCGGCGGCAACGCGCTGAACACGCTGATCCGCAGCGGCGCGGATGACGTTGATTTTATCGCTGCGAATACGGATGTGGCTGCGCTTCGCCTTTCACTCGCGAAGGACCGGCTGATCCTCGGCAGGAACCTGACCAAAGGACGCGGCGCGGGATCGAATCCCGAAGTCGGCGAGAACGCTGCGAAGGAATCCGAAGAGGAAATCAGCAAACTCCTGGAGGGTTCCGACATGGTGTTCATCACCGCGGGCATGGGCGGCGGCACCGGCACGGGAGCTTCGCCGATCATCGCCGGCATCGCGCGGGAAAAGTCGAATGCCCTTGTCGTCGGCATCGTCACCTTCCCCTTCTCCTGGGAAGGTTCGACGCACATCCAGAAGGCCCTTGAGGGGATCAAAAAACTGCGCGAGAAGGTCGATGCGCTGATCGTCGTCCATAACGACCGCATCGTCGAGCTTTCCGACAAATCGACCACCGTCACCGACGCGTTCCTGATGAGCGACGAAGTGCTGCGTCAGGCTGTTGCCGGCGTGACCCGCGTGATCCGCACGGTCATGGAAGTCAACGTAGACTTTGCCGACGTGTGTGCGGTCATGAGCAACGCCGGTTCGGCGATCATGGGCGTCGGCGAGGCCAAGGGCGAAGGCCGCGTCACCGCCGCGGCGCGCTTGGCCATGAACGGCCCGCTGATGACGCAGCCGATGAACGGCGCTTCCGCCGTGCTGTACACGATCGAGTACGGCGATGAGCTGACGATGCAGGAACTCGATGAAGCCGCCAAGCTGGTCGCCGCTTCCGCGCGCCAGGGCGCGAACATCATCTGGGGCCGTCACAAGGACGACTCGCTGGGCGAGACGCTGCGCTTCACGCTGATCGCCACCGGCTTCAACGAGAACCCTCCTGCCAAGGCTGAAGACGGCGAAGCCCAGACGGATACCAATCCCTTCGGCAGACCGCAGCAGCCTCTTACCCCCGGCGATGTCGTTTCGGAGGGCGGAAGCGGCAGCATTTTCGACGGTCTGTTCGGTAAGGGGAATGACATTCCCGCGACGTATCGCCGCCGCAAAAAGTAAAATGATCCTTTCCAGCGGGGGCGGCGTTTCGCTTGTCCCCGCTGATTCTTCATCATATTTACAGACACAAACGAGGTGATAGACATGGCGGCTCGTTCAACAAGCCGTTTTAAGCAGAAGCCGGCGGTGCCGTTCGGCGACTTTATGATCCCCATCCTCGGCGTCATCGCTTTGGGGATCGTGGTCGTCGGGATCAGGCTGCTCTGGTCGCCTTCCGTTCCCAAACCGGCGATTATCGCGCAGCCGAAGTCGACACGCAATGCGCCGGTGGTCGAGAGAGTGTCCGCGAACAACGAAAACGCGGCGGGGCAGGAAGAAAGCGCTCCGAAAAGCTCTTCCGGGGAAGAGGAGGGGAGCGTCTCCAAAAAAGTCGCCGTTCGTGACGTGCTGATCGCGCAGCCCGTGCAGAGAAATTCCGGCAAGGCGGCGACTGACAGACTGAACGTGGGCGACCGTTCCACGGCACAGGCGGATACCCCAGTGATCCAGATCCAGTCGCAGCGGGCGCCCCGCCCGGAGCCGAAAAAGGCGGAAGTCCAGCGCGAACCGGAGAAGAAAGCGCCCGTCGTCGCACGAACTTCGGCTGAGTCGAGCGCTTTCGTCGTGCAGTGCGGCTCGTACACGACGCGTTCGGCCGCGAATTCGGTCGTCGCGTCCCTGAAAAAGCTGGGGCATAGTCCTGTCGTCCGCAAGGCCGAAGTGAACGGAAAGACGTACTTCCGCGTCATCGTCGGCGGCGGAGCGGACCGCGCACAGGCCGACAAGGTCGCGGTCGGGATCAAGGCTTCGGGACACCCCGTCTTCGTGCGTCCCAATGACTGAGGCGGCTGGTTCGATGCTTCCCAAAAAACTGGTCGTCATTACCGGTCTTTCCGGCAGCGGCAAAAGCAGCGTCCTGCACCTGCTGGAAGACCTTGGTTTTTTCACCGTCGATAATCTGCCGGCGGGGATGCTGCCACAGCTGATGGATATGCTCTCCTCGCATCCGCAGGCGCTTGAAAACGGCGTCGGCGCCGTGATCGACGTGCGCGGAGAGGGCGTTTCCGACACGCTGCCGCAGGTGCTGCCGAGATTGCGCGAAAAGGGCCTTGACGTGCAGGTGGTCTTTCTCGAAGCCTCGGACGAGATCCTTCTGAAGCGCTTCAGCTTTACGCGCCGCCGTCACCCGCTCGGCTTCATGAACTCGCTTCTCGAGGGCATCGCTCTGGAGAAAAAGCGGCTCTCGGGTTTCCGTGTCTGTGCCGACCGCATCATCGACACGACTTCGATGTCGATGGCGCAGCTTCGCTCGGCGATCATGGCGCTGCTGGCGCGTAATCCTTCCGGCCTGCAGGTGATGGTCAGTTCGTTCGGCTTCAAGTACGGCGTGGCGCTCGACGCGGATTTCGTGTTCGACGTGCGCTTCCTCGTCAATCCCTACTACGAGCCCGAGCTGAAAAACAAAACGGGGCTCGACAAGGAGGTACAGGATTACATCTGCACCGACCGCCTGGCAAAGAAGTTCCTGCATCAGACGCTGGAGTTCTTCCAGACGATCCTGCCGTCGTATCATCTGAGCGGCAAAAATTACCTCCATATCGCCATCGGCTGCACGGGCGGACATCACCGTTCTGTTTTCGCGGCCGACTGGCTGGGGCGCCGTCTGGCGCTGATCGACGGAGTGGAACTGCAGATCGTGCACCGCGACCTTGAGCACGATGTGAAATGGAGCTCGCAGACATGATCCTCGCGGTCATTCTGATCTTCACTGGCGGCTGTATCGCCGGCGGCATCGCCGTGGCTCTGCTGTTTCGCAACAGCCGACGCGTGCGTACGTTCATCGCCAAACATCTGAACGAAAAACAGGCGGCCGCGGCGGCGGTCCAGCTTCGTCTGGCCGCGGGGCCGCGTTTTGTGGCCGTCGGCGGCGGTACGGGACTTTCCTCGTTGCTGCGGGGACTGAAAGGTTACACGCGCAACATCGTGGCACTCGTCACCGTCACCGACGAGGGAGGCAGCTCAGGGCGCCTTGTGCGCGACTGGGGGATGCTGCCGCCGGGCGACATCCGCAACTGTCTTGTGGCGCTGAGCGAGAACGACGATCAGCTGCGCGCGTTCATGAATTTCCGTTTCGATCAGGGCGACCTGAAGGGACACAGCCTTGGCAACCTGATCCTGCTGGCGGCGACGGAGCTTTCCGGCGACTTCAAAAACGCCGTCGAGCTCGTCAACGGGCTGCTGGCCATCCGCGGCCGCGTTTTGCCGATCACGACGGAGAACGTCACGCTCGTGGCGGAAACGAACGACGGCGAAACGCTGCGCGGCGAGCTGGCCGTGGCCCAGCGCGGGCGCGATATCCGTACGATCCGGCTGGAGCCGCGCGGCGCGCGTCCCGTTCAGGAGGCGTTTGCCGTGCTGGGAGACGCTGACATGATCATCCTCGGTCCGGGCAGCCTGTTCACAAGCGTCATCCCCAACCTGCTCGTGGGGGCGTTCGCGGCGGCGCTGAAGGACGTTCACTGCCCGATCGTCTATGTCTGCAACCTGATGACGCAGCCGGGCGAGACCAGCGGCATGACGCAGCTTGACCATATCAAGTGGGTTGCGCAGGCGCTGGGACGTTTCCCGGACGCCGTAGTTGTCAGCGAGGATCAGATCCCCGCGCTGCTGCGTGAGCGATACAGCGCACAGGGCGCCGTGCCGTTGGCGTTGTCGCGCGAGGATGAGGCGTTTTTGACCACGAAAAACTGCCAGGTCTTCCGTGCGCCACTGCTGCACGTTCAGGACAGCGGCGTGATCCGCCATCACAGTTCCCGTCTGGCGGAGTCGCTGATGCGCGTGTATCGCCGGCTGGAAAACGGGCAGCAGAAATGAAGATCAGCACGAAACGCTGGGACGAGTGGCTCTTAGCGCCCGTTACCGACACCGTTTCGGCTGAGTCGGAACTGTCGGGGATCATTGCCTGCATGAAAACACGCTCCGACGGCGATCAGATCGAACTGGCGCTGCCGCGGCTGTGGGTGTTTCGCCGTGTGCGCCGTCTCTGGCCGCGCGTGAGCTGGAGCGCCGAGCGCGAACTGACCGACATCCTGCGCCTGCGCGGCCGCCGCATTTCGCTGTGCATGCCAAAGACCCTCTACAAGAAGATCGTTTCCCGCGTCAAGCGCGCCGACTTCATCCGCTGGACGTGGGCGCGGGGCGTGTACGGGTGCGCGGGCGGCATTTACAACCCGCGTCGCGGTTATTACTGTGTGATGCGCTTTCATGACAGAGCCGTGCTGCAAAGCATGCTCGATCTGCTCGAAGGCAGCGACATCGTCTGTTCGCACCGTGAAGTCCAGGGCGTGTGGGAGCTGACGATCCGCGACGTGCAGCACATCATGCGCTTCTGCTATTTCATCGGTCTGGGAAGCGTGGCGCAGGACCTGGAAGACCGCTCGATGCTGCGCCTCAGCCGTGATCTCGCCAACAAACAGGCCAACTGCGACAGCGCCAACATCCGCCGCAGCGTGAAAACGTCGCGCGAGCACCGGGCTTTTGTGGAATTTCTTTTCAAGTCCGGCGTCGAGCTGATCCCCGAAAAACTTCTGCCGCTGGCCCGCGCGCGGCTGGAATACCCCGAGGCCAGCCTGTCAGATCTGGGCGACCTGCTTCGGCCGCAGGTGAGCAAGAGCACCGTGAAATACCGCCTCGCCAAACTGCGGGCCGTTGCCGAAGCGGCGGGATTTGTGAGATCCGGGAACGAAACAGACGAAGAACCATGAGAACGAGCTTCTCATGGTCTTTTTTTGTGCCGCTGTAAAAAAATCCGTGTAAAAACTTGACAGGCGGAATTTTTGAGCTTAAATTAAGGGTGGTTGTATTTGTCTTTCGGTCTTTGACCGATAAAATATTTCAGGAGGGGTTTCCCATGAGCAAAGTTAAGGTTGCAATCAGCGGTTTTGGTCGTATCGGCCGTCTCGTCCTTCGCGCGATGTTCGAGTACGATAAGAAGGGCCTGTTCGAGGTCGTCGCCATCACCCGCCACAGCGCTTCCGTCGAGCAGTCGGCCTATCTGTTCAAGTATGACTCGGTGCACGGCCGCTTCAACGGCACCGTGACGACCGAGGGCGATTACATGATCGTCAACGGCCAGAAGATCCTCGTCGTCAAGCCCGAGGACAACAAGTATCCCTGGAAGGAACTGGGCGTCGATGTCGTCATCGAGGGCACGGGCAAGAATGTCACGGCCGAGGCTGCCGGCGTCCACATCGCCTGCGGTGCCAAGAAGGTCGTCATCACGGCTCCCGGCAAGGGTGACGGTGTTGCCACGTTCGTCATGGGCGTCAACGAAGAGACCTACGATCCCGCCAAGGACAACATCATCTCCAACGCTTCCTGCACCACCAACTGCCTTGCCCCGCTGGCCAAGGTGCTCAACGACGCCATCGGCATCGAGAAGGGCCTGATGACCACCATCCACTCCTACACCGGTGACCAGAACCTTGTCGACAAGTCGCACAAGAAGAGCAGCTACCGCGCCCGTGCCGCCGCGCTCTCTATGGTTCCCACAACCACTGGTGCCGCCAAGGCCGTGGCTCTCGTCATCCCCGCTCTGAAGGGCAAGATGAACGGCATGGCTCTGCGCGTGCCCACGCCCGACGTTTCGATCGTCGACCTCACCTTCATGCCCAAGAAGGAAGTCACCGCCGAAGAGGTCAACGATGTCGTGAGAAAGGCCGCTGCCGGTGACATGGGCAAGTACCTGGGCGTGGTCGACGATGAGTGCGTGTCGATGGACTTCGTGCACGACGATCGTTCCAGCATCTTCGCTCCCGATCAGACGATCGTGATGAACGGCCTC
>JAEEGI010009570.1_pt1 | contig 21201 bp, 12 predicted proteins | sample 8958751 | NCBI WGS metagenome assembly JAEEGI01 (sample SAMN16246545, study PRJNA631951) | gut metagenome | biome: gut microbiome; feature: rumen; material: KS-attached | host: Bos | place: Iran: Karaj | collected 2018-10 | reverse complement strand
CTCATGCCGCATCATCCAAAGTATATCATATCTTTGTTACAAAAAAAGGTCAAATTTTTTCAGTATCCAGATTTTTTAATTCATCTTTCTTTTCTTTAGTTACCACATACAAATCATTATGACCTCATGATGCAGTCAAAATCACTAAAGGGCATTGAATATCTTCCAACTTTCTTTCCAATAAGATTGAAAATATATGACCGTGAATATGGTTAACTTCAACTAATGGTTTATGATAATACTCAGCCAACAAATAAGCGGCCGTACGCCCAACAACTAATGACCCTGGCAATCCAGGCTTAGTTGTAACTGATATAAAATCTACATTCTGAATATTTTCCAATCAAATTGCTTGTATTAAAGCTACAATTTTTTCACTATGTAAACGTGATGCAACTTCAGGCAAAACTCATCCATATGGAATATGTTGCTGAATTTGTGAGTACATCACAATATTTTCTACATTAAAAATTCAATCGTTATTATCCACAATTGCCAAAGATGTATCATCACAACTAGTTTCTATTGCAAATGTTTTCATAAAATTACATCAAAAAATCAAAAAATCTAAAACTAAGTATAATCGTTCACTACAAAAAGGCAAATGAAAAATGTATAGCATATATTATATATATTATTACGATTTTGTCCATTAAAATGCGTAAAAAAAGTATCAGATTTTTTGCAAAAATTAGATAATGGGGATATAATAAATCATAACTTTACTTAAACATAATTAAATAATGTCACCAGAGGAATTATCAGGAGTAAAAACACAAATCCAAAAAATTATAGATAACCATCTAGAAGAAGATCAAAGATTTTCCATCAAAGATCTAGATGAAGAATCAACTTTTCTTATAAATGAACTACTACTTGAGAAAGATAAGGATAAGAGAGAACAAAAACGGGCAAATATTAAAGGAAAAATTAAAACAAACGAAATGAACACCGAATTAACATACAATCAAATAACAAAAATTAAAGATCAATTAACATATCAAAAAAACACAATAAATGATTTAGGTCACCTAAATGACGAAATAATTGAAGATAAAAAATTGAATGAAAAATTAAAAAATATTTAATTTTAATATAATTAAAATGGGTAAGAATCCTATCGAAGAAAGTATAAATCTAGCTAAAAAAAATGCAGCACGTGCGGAGCAAAACTATAGATATCAAAATAAAAGAGTATGACAAGATCAAAACGACAAAGGCTCTTTAAAAAATTTAGTCCATGAAGAATTCAAAAGAATAGAGAAAAAAAATGGAATATGAACTCATGATACTCAAGAAATACTAAATGCCTGATGGAATATTATAAACCAATTAATAAGCCAGATTAAAAAGGATAAAACAATGGTTTGGGGAGAGTGGTCACTGAAGCCACTTACAAACTTAAAAAATGAATTAATAAAGGAACATAACAATATGAAATGACTAGGTGTATTTTTAAACAACAAAGACAAAATAAATGAAGTAGCAAATAAAATAGATAATGCTGAAAGAGAAACATTAAAAAGATTAAATTATAATGGAACCCTTAAACAAAATAAGGATGTTGTGAACAAATCAAAGGAAATAAATAAAGGAAAACAAATGTTTAAAGCGGAATGATGAAATTTAGTCTTCACAAAAGAATCAAATCCTGTCAAGATACATAAAGCACTAGCATGACTATTTAAAAATCCAAATCAAAATTACACAATTGATTATAGCTGATGTACGAATAAAAGCATTAAATCTTGGATGTATGAAGTATTGTGAACTTATACTTGTATTTTAACATACGATAGTAAACTAAAAACATATGTGTTGAGAGAAAAAAATACATGAAAACCATTACAGATAAGGGCTCGTATTCGAGAATGAGTAAAATTAATTCCGGCTTGAACAAAAGCATGGAAATCTTATGTAGAAGAAAAAAAAGAAAATAAAAATTTATGAAATATCAATAATGCACAGATTAACGACTTAAGAATAAATTCTTTACTGAAAGATATGCCATCAGTAAAGAAAGAACTAAACGATGTAAAATACCAAAATGCACTAATAAAAGCAACAGACCTTAGAATTACTGCATTATTAAAAAAAGCTAAGAGTTTATGATATGAACTGGAACCAGAATGTATTTCAAAAAAACGAACATGAAAAGGGCTAATGGAACTGCATTTAAATAGTGGATCCTCAGAGAGAGATGAAACATTCTGGGAGAGTTCAGATCAAATAAGTTCATATATTAACATGCCAACCGTTAGTAAAACATTATATAAATTTTTAGATTCTCATGAATGAGAATATAAAGACTATCTTACAAAAAGAGTAAAGCAAAAATGGAATGAATTATGAAAGTTAACAAAAGTAGAGACGACAAACGTTTCAGCTAAACAGAATGAAAAATGAATTGAATGAACAGCTAAAGATCAAATGCTGATTTGAATATGAAGATTGGAACAGATGATAGATAATTACAGAGAAAGTGAGTGAGATTCTTGGTTAGATAACGACGATAGGAATTTAGTTCAAATTAAAAAGCTTATTCTTGGTGCGAAAAAGGCTATTTCTGAAAGTAACAAGATATCGGAACAATTAATTATTAAAAATTATATAAATCCAATTTGGGCAAAACGATCAAGCATTAAAGGTATTAAAAAAACAATCAGTAATAGAGGATGATGAACAACAGAAAATCCTGCATACAAAAAACAATATAATTATTTAAAACAAGTTTTTTTCTGAAAAGATAGCGCTCAAAGATCTGCAATTAGAGAATTAGGAGGACATAAACGTGCTTTTGATAATACAGAGACAAGTTTTTTAAAAGAAGACATAGAAAATGATGAAAATTTAACAGTGAAAAATAAAGACATTCAAGGATGTGTAACCGAAATAAAAAAACGTCTTACTAACGGAATATTCGATAAAAATTGAAACATTGTTCAGAGTAGAAAAAATCAACTAGATAAGATGTTTACATTTGCACATAAATGAACAGATAGTTTAATAACATTGCTGGTCAATAGTAAAATGCTTCCTAAAAATTGGAAGAAAGAGGAAAAAGAAGTTAAAAAGTGTGTAGAAAACCTAAAGGATCAATTAATATCTATAGATAAGCAATATAATCATTTTCCGGAAAATCTAAGTACTATGAAGAAGAAACAACATAGTGAAAAATTAAAATTGGAACAAAAAACAAATAGGACAGAAAAGGAAAATACAAGGTTACAAGTACTAGACTACTTAGAAGCAAATCCAAAAGAACAAGACAAACTTAATGCCACAACTATAAAAGAAATGAGAGAGGAATTAAAATATTGAGATTTATGAAAAGTAGCAAAATCTTGCCTGTTCCCAGCTTTAGTAGAATTATGATGATGAGCAAAATGACCAAATGCCGACATATATAATGATATTGTATGATATTGATCTTGGAATTTAAGTGATGAAAATGCAAAAATTGCATGAGAAATTATTGCAGATATTGCTATCACTGTAGCAGTAGCCGTCATAACATGATGAGCATGATGAGCAGCAGTAGCGGCAGTCCTGCGCTGAGCCAGCTTTGCAGCAAAAGGAGTTAGACGAGTAAATTTAGCAAATAGAATAGCGAATAGAATAGCGAAGGTAGCGAAAATTGCAGGAACATGATATAGATCACTTAATACTACATGAAAAGCTATAAAATTATGATATAAAGCAACTTCTCTTTTGATTGAAGGTACGACGTTCAATGCAGCATCAAATGTTATTCATTCTGCAACAAAATGAACATCAATAGATAACTTAAATTTGAATCCAATTGCTAGAGAAAATATCCAAACAGCTGCATTTTTGTGAGCATTATCAATATGAAACAAATTATGAATGAAAGTAATAACTAAGCTTCATGGAAAAACTAAAGTAGAAGCTTTTTCTAAGGCTGGATTAAAAGATGTACTAAAAAATCATAAGTGAATTTGGACAGAATCATTGGTGTCAGAAGCTACCGCAATGTTTTGAGCTGAACAAGGAATGAATTTTGTATTTTGACACGATGTAATTAATTCAAAGACATGAGAAGTTGAAACTTCTCGTTCATTACAACGACCTACACAACAAGAATGGTGTCAAATGATATGAATGATTCTTGCTTTTAAAGCAGTAAGACCTCAATTACGGCATAAATATGAACAAAAATTAAATAACTGAACATTAGAAATGTGTAGATGAACAAAAAAGAATGAAGTACTTATCAGGAATCCCCAAACATGAGAAGTAGAGAATATACAAGATTTAATTGATTGAAAAGCAAAAAAAAGAAAAAACAAAGAAGATTTAGCACAAAGAAAAGATAAACACGAAAAGAGGAGATCAGAATTAGAAAAGAAAAAATCAGAATTAGAAAAAAAGAAATCAAAACTTTTAAAAGATAGGGAGAATAATTGGAGGAGTCTCGATTGAGAAAAGGACAACATCGGAAGAATAAACGAAATTTTGAAACGTTGAAATATTATTACTATAAACTGATTAAAATATAAATTTACTGGAATAAAAAACGGTAAGGCCGAATTTGTTATTGATGCGAATGCAAAGAAATCAGCAACATCCTCATGAAAATCTTATCCTAAAAAAGTAGAAATATCATCATTAGAAGAATTACTAGATTCTCGCTTTAATTTAGAGCCGTGAAAGAAAAAAACAAATAGCTGAAGATATAATAAACTTAATGAAATAATTAATAGCAAAACAGAACCTCTAGATAGATTGCAAAATAAAATCAATAATAAAAAATCTAAAATTAAAACTTTAGAAGAAGAAATAGCTAGATTAGAAAAATGAAAAAATACAACAGCAAAAAATGATTATTTCGAACAACACAAAAATGAAATAGTTTGAAGAAATGTACGAATTGATTGAGTTAAATATAGAGCTGAACGTATTAATTGAGATGGAGCTATTCAATTTAAAGAAGTTGATTGAAATAGAAATTTCACAATAAGTTCATTTAAACAACTTGCAGAAAAATGACAAGTAAATTGATTCTCTGACTGATTATTGTCAGACTGATCTCCAAGAAGATGATCTGAAAGTTTAACTCAAACCGAAAGAAATAATCATCAAGTGATTAGAGACTTAATTTCAAAAGAATCAGAATACTTATCATCAAGAAATATAGATGAAACTTTAAAGCAAAAAAAAGCAGATCTACAAATATTACAACAAGAATTAAAATGATTAGAAGAAAAATTACAAGCATCACAATCAAGACAACAAGCTATTAGTGAGAGAGCTAGAAGATGAAGAGAAATAAATAAAGAATTGAATAAAACAGAAACTGAGCTATGAAAAACTTGAAGAGAACTTGATAATACGGATAGAGCAATTAAAAACAAAGAAAGAGAAATATCCGAACTAACAGAGGAAGAAAAAGAGTACTTTGCTACAGAAGTATGATCATATTTACATGAAGAACGGAGAAAAACTAGACTAAAGGATGATGGAACATATGAACCAAGATGGAAAGATGCAAAAGATGAAGAGTGGAGTAAAGCTCACTGATGAGCTAAAGAAATAGATATTGCAAATACAAAATTCGAAGATTTATCTGGTGCATGGCAACATGAGAATTTAGAGGCGGGGAAAGTTGCAGTAGATTTAGTATATGAAAAAGTCATAAATTGAGAAGAAATTACTCCAGAAATGATTGAAGAAATGTCTAGTGTTGTACATGAAAAATGGCTTGAAAGAAATCCTTGGGAAAAATGATGAAATTTGGATAAACCTTATTCTGAATTACCAGAAATAGAAAAAGCAAAGGATAGAAACCAAATATTAAAAGCAATTGAAACGATATGATGAAAACAAAAAAGATTACAAATAGAAGAAAAAATTGCCGAAAAATGAAAGATAAAAGAAAATATATGAACAGAAGTTTATGTAAAACGTAGTGCATGATGAGAATCAAAAGCAAGAGTAGAATCATACAATCCAAAAACAAAAGAATACAAAGTAGTATGGGAAGAATGATGAAAAATATTATCAAAAACAGTTAAATCAGAAAGTTTAAGAAATGTACATTTTGAAAAAATATTAGATAAAAGTAGAACGTTTGAACTTCCTTTGAAAGATCATGTTTGTGAATATATAAGAATTGTCAAGGAATGAGAATATCCAGATAGGCAAAAATATTCATACAAAAACTGAAAATTAACAGAAGATCCGAATGGATGCTATATTAAGTTAAATGAATGAGATATAACACCAGAAGAATGAAGAGAGTGTTTTCTTAGAGGATTAAAAATATCAAGTGAATTAATGAATTGACAAAAAAATCGGGCTGTTTTAAGTTCTTGATCACTTTTCTTAAATATCGAATCGTATGGAAAGCTTTGATGAGATATAGATATTGCAACTGATGTTACTGCATTCAATAATGTTGCCTTACAAAGGTGATCAGATGGTTTAACAACACTTGAAAGATTTCAGAGAGATTGAAAAATAAGAGATTTAATTTTTACAAAAATAGATCATAGTGTGATAGATATCAAAAATATGAGTGAACATGAAATTACAGAACTTATCGAAAAATGAGATATAAGAGTAGAATTTAATATTCCTGATGCTAAATGAAATACGATTAATTGTGAATTCTTTCCAGAGCCAGAAGGTTATTGACTTATTCAATTATGAACGCCAAGGGCTGATGGTGGACTGTTATCATATGAGATAGAATGAAATCTTATAAAAACTGTAAGTCCTGAGTTAGCAGCGATGTCATATATGATAAATCTTGCTCATGAATTTAAAAACAATTCTCTGGATGCTTGGAACAAGACAAAAGAAAAAGCAAAAGATAAAGGAAAACGAAACATACCAAAACTAAAAGATTCTGTGCGTATGAATAATTTTTTCCAATATTTAGAATCAGCAAATATTAGGACAGTAAGTGATATGATAAATTACATAGATAGAACGATAGCAAATTACGAACAGCAACATGGTAAAAAAATAGAAATTGAGGTAACAGAAGGTGACAAAAAGGTGAAAAAAACAATCGACATGTCAGCATATTTAAGAAAATGATTAGACAAATTACCAGATGTAAAAAAATTATTACAAGATGTTGAAATTGATTATCAAAAAACTTTAGGAAATTCTAGAATTAAAGCATTGCGATGAACTGAAACAAAATTATCATTTAATCAATTTATGAACGAAACATTAAAAATAAAAGAGGAATTATTTAATTTGAAAGATGTAGAGAAAACTCCACAAAAAAGAGATGAAATTATGAGAGAAATATATAATCTACAAAAAATGGTAAACATTAACGATCCAAAAAGTTTCTCTTATTATTATGAAATTTATCAATTAAAAACGAATTTCCTTTATAAAGTCTTTGGGAAAAACAATTAATAAAATTCTTTTTATACTTTAATTTATAAAAATGGAGACAATGTACAATGAAGAAAATCTAAAAACATATGATTCGAATATTATTAATAAATATCTTTTATTATCATTTAACAAGGATTGACAGAATTTTCAATGTGATTCAACATTATTGGATTTGGTTAATTCTTATAAAAATAAACAATGAGATGATAAAGAAATGTATGTTGATTTGATACATACCCGGTTTATTAGTAATAGAAATGATGAATGATTAGATAGTTGGAATGATGATTTTGATCTATTTATGAAGTTTCTAGATAACCCTTCTGATACGACACAACAATTAACTGATAGTTTAAAATTAAATTTATTTAGAAATAAAGAAAATTTAAAAAAGCTTAATTATATAAAAGAAAATTCAGATATTACAGATGATATTATATTAGTAGCAAAAAATCTTTCAGTAAATAATTGATATCATAATTTTTGACATGAAATATGAGTAGCTGAAACAGTTATTAAATTATGTAAAGGAGAAAATATAGATAAAAAAACATTAAATTTATTAGTATTAGCTGCTTTATTTCATGATTCATGATATACAAAGCAATACGAAATTGACTTAGAAAAATTAGCTTGTAATTTATGTGATACATATATACCAAATAATATTTTTAAACAATTAAACATAACGAGAGAAGATCTAAATAATTTAATATTAATGACAAAAATAAGTAATCGTAATGAGAGTAATCAAGAATTTATAAAAATATTACAAGATGCCGATTTGTGATGACTTTGATATGGACCATATTACATCTTATATTCATGTATGTGAATGATTGATGAATGAATCATATCGTTAGATAATTTTGTTGAAGATGAAAAAAAATTCATAAAAGACAATTCCATAAATTGACAACTATTCTTAAGTAAATCATGAAATGAATTACTAAATAATCCTATGGAAAGCTTAAATATTATTGAAGGACGACCAAAATCAGTGATTGAAAAAGCTTATCAACTAAGGAATGATGATATTACATTCGAAGAATTTAAAAAAGAAATAAACACAATATTAAGCAATAAATAATCTCAAAATATTAATCAGTTAAATATTTTCCACGGAACATAGAATAAACTGAAATTCCACAAAAAATCTCTTGAAAAAAATACTCATTCTAGTATCAATAAAAACGACACTCTAAATGAGTATTTTTATTTTGTTATCACTTTATATACATGTGACTTTTTGGAAACAAATCCAAAGCTAAAAAGTATGTATATCTTTTTAGTGAAGGAAATGCAAAAATGAGGGAAATCCTATGAGGTAAAGGTGCTAATCTCGCAGAAATGACAAACATCGGTTTGCCAGTTCCTCAGGGATTCACTATTACTACAGAAGCTTGTACTCAATACTATGAAGACGGTAGAGAAATCAATGATGACATCAAAGCTGAAGTTACCGAATACATAGCTAAACTTGAAAAAATCACTGGTAAAAAATTCGGAGACAAAGAAAATCCACTTTTAGTTTCAGTTCGTTCAGGAGCTAGAGCATCTATGCCATGAATGATGGATACAATCCTTAATCTTTGACTCAATGAAGATGTTGTGAATGTACTAGCAACTAAATCAGGAAACGAAAGATGGGCTTGGGATTGTTATAGAAGATTCATCCAAATGTACTCTGATGTAGTTATGGAAGTTGGAAAGAAATACTTCGAACAACTTATCGATAAAATGAAGGAAGAAAAGTGAGTTAAACTTGATGTTGAGCTTACTGCTGATGACCTTAAAGAATTAGCAAGACAATTTAAAGCTGAATACAAAGAAAAAATCTGATCAGATTTCCCTTCTGATCCTATCGAACAACTATGGGGAGCTATCAAAGCCGTATTCAGATCATGGGATAATCCTAGAGCTAATGTTTATAGAAGAGATAATGATATTCCATATTCATGGGGAACTGCTGTAAATGTTCAATCTATGGCATTTGGAAATATGTGAGACGATTGTGGTACTGGAGTAGCTTTCACTAGAGATCCAGCTACATGAGAAAAAGGTCTTTTTGGAGAATTTTTAACAAATGCTCAATGAGAAGATGTAGTTGCATGAGTACGTACTCCTATGCACATTACTGAAATGGAACAAAAATTCCCTGAAGCATTCAAACAATTTGTTGAAGTTTGTCATACTTTGGAAAAACATTATAGAGATATGCAAGATATGGAATTTACTGTAGAACACGGTAAATTATACATGCTTCAGACTCGTAATGGAAAAAGGACAGCTCAAGCATCTATTAAAATCGCTTGTGATTTAGTAGATGAATGAATGAGAACAGAAAAAGAAGCTGTTGCAATGATAGATCCTCGTAATCTAGACACACTACTTCATCCAGGATTTGATCCAAAAGCTTTAAAAGAAGCTGAACCTATATGAAGAGCCTTAGGTGCATCTCCAGGTGCCGCTTGCGGAAAGGTTGTATTTACTGCTGAAGATGCGGAAGAACGAGCTTCTAGAAAAGAAAAAGTTATCCTAGTTAGATTAGAAACTTCACCAGAAGATATAGTTGGAATGAAAGCATCTCAAGGTATCTTAACTGGTCGTGGAGGTAGAACATCTCATGCTGCAGTAGTTGCTCGTGGAATGGGTAAATGTTGTGTTTCTGGATGTACTGAAATGGTTATGGATGAAGAAAATAAAACATTCAAACTATGAGGAAAAGAATACCATGAAGGAGATGTAATCTCTATCGATGGTACAACTGGAAATATCTATGATGGAGCTATTCCAACAGTTGAAGCTAGTGTTTCAGGAGATTTCTGAAGAATTATGGCTTGGGCTGATAAATATAGAAAATTAAAGGTTAGAACTAATGCTGATACTCCTACAGATGCTGCTAAAGCTAAAGAATTAGGAGCTGAAGGAATCTGACTTTGTAGAACTGAACACATGTTCTTCGAACCAGATAGAATTGGAGCTATCAGAGAAATGATTTGTTCTGATACTGTAGAAGAAAGAGAAGCTGCTCTTAATAAGTTAGAACCTATGCAACAAGGAGACTTCGAGAAATTATACGAAGCTATGGATGGATACAATGTTACAATCCGTTTCTTGGATCCTCCGCTACATGAATTCGTTCCTACAGAAGAAAAAGATATCGAAGAATTAGCAAAAACTAAAGGAAAGTCTGTTGAAGATATTAAAGCTATTATTGCTTCACTTCACGAATTCAATCCAATGATGGGACACAGAGGATGTAGATTAGCAGTTACATACCCAGAAATTGCTAAAATGCAGACTAGAGCTGTAATTAAAGCTGCCATCGCTGTATCTAAGAAAATTGGTAAAAATATCGAACCTGAAATCATGATCCCATTAGTAGGAGAAGTTAAAGAATTAAAATATGTTAAAGATATAGTATGTGCTACAGCTGATGAAGTTATTGCTCAAGCTGGAGTAGAAATGAAATACCATGTTGGTACAATGATTGAAATTCCAAGAGCTGCTTTAACTGCTGATGAAATAGCTAAAGAAGCTGAATTCTTCTCATTCGGTACAAACGACCTTACTCAGATGACATTCGGATTCTCAAGAGATGATGCTGGTAAATTCTTATCTGCATACTATGATAAAAAAATCTACGAAAATGATCCATTCCAAAAATTAGATCAAACTTGAGTTGGGAAATTAGTAAAAATGGCAGCAGAATTGTGAAGAGCTACTCGCCCTGACATCCACTTATGAATTTGTGGAGAACATGGAGGAGATCCCTCATCAATTGAGTTCTGTCATAAAGTAGGATTAGATTACGTATCATGCAGTCCATACAGAGTTCCTGTTGCTAGATTAGCTGCTGCACAAGCTGCAATCAATAACGAAAAATAATTACTATCTTTCTATCCTAGATACTCAAAGTCTCATAAGTCTTCTCCGCCAGGCAAAGATTTAGATGAAAGGCTAGAGAGGATAGTGGAAGATTATCATAAAAAACTGACTCATCTCACAACAGGTGAATCAGTTTTTTATTAATTTTACAAAGCTTATTTTAAATCTAAAAATTACTTTTTTTTAGATTTACCACCGAACAACAAATTTTGATAATAACCAATTGAATTAATAACTCCACTAAACCAATTTGCCTCAAATAATCTACGAGCCTCGAGACCACGCTGCTTCTTTCAATTTTTTGATTTAACTGCAAAATTAGATATATAATTGTATATTTCATTAAGTCAAGTTTTTCGATTAGATAGTAAAAACTCCTTTAATCTTCATGCAGATTTTGCCGTTACATTTGAAAGTATAGAAACTATTGAATCCAACTGATTTTGATTATAAATCAATCAATTTACAGTAAAAAAATCTGATACCTCTTTTGCTTTTTTATCATAAAAATATCTAGCATTCTTTTCAGCCCATTCACGACTAACAGACTCTCAGTCCTTAAATGGAACTGGAGTTTTTAAGGCTTCACCGTTTTTATCTATCCATTTTAAAGTCATTCCATAAGGTCCTGTTACAAAATCCTCTCAAAATTTAGCTTTATGTTTTTTAGCAACAAAATTTTGATCCCCTTCCATATCTTTTAATTGTATAAACATAGTACCAGATATTTTGCATGGTAATGGAATATTTTTCTCTTTTGATTCTTTATTATTAATAACTTGTTGTAATAATAAACCAAGTTCTTCTGCTAAATAATATTACAAAAAAGTTAACAAATATTTGACATTTATGAAAAAAAAATTAAAATAATGATGTTTACATATGCATACTACATCATGTCAATCCGAAAAAACCTATGAAATAGACTAGGAAATACAGTTGGAGTAGCTCCACGTAGCACAGTATGAGCTGGACTATACACAATTTCTGATGCTACAAAAACAGCACTATACTGAATTCTAGATCCTATAGAATGAATTGGGAAAACTGCATCAAGTATTAAGGATGCTGTACATAATGCTTTCACAAAATGAAAGCGATACCACAAATTACGAAAGGCTCCAGCTTCATTATTAGCTACTCCATTTATGGCTGTTGAATGAGTTGCTGAAACTCTTCGACATACATGATGTAATTTATTCAGAAATGCAAGAGATACAATAGCCCATCCTTTTATCAACGTATGACATTGAATTAAACGAATGTTATCTGCACAATCTGTATGAGACTTCAAATTTTCAAAAATTGAAAATAAACCAGATGTATCTCCGAAAAATCGATTAGCAAGTCTATTCAAATAATATAATTTCTTCCAAAAAACTGATCAATATCTACGGTCAGTTTTTTATTTTAAGCAATCATTCCATTCCCAAGACATTCATCTCAATCATAAGCCACAAAAACCTGCCCAGGAGCAACAGCCCGTTGCTCTTTTTCAAAAGTCACCTTCATATCTCAATTTTCCATTTTTTCCAAATCACACTCAACCGCAGGGATTTGCCTATATCTAATTTTTCAACTCAGATTTTTCTTTCAATTTAATATCTCACTTTCCATATCAGGACAAATCCAATGCCAATTTTTAGCTATCAAAGTCTTAGTCTTCAATTCCTCAGCATCTTTATCAGTCACATATAGAATATTATTCTCAATATCAATACGATATACATAAGCCTTAAAATTTAATCATAATCACTGTTTCTGTCCGATTGTGTAAAAATATGCTCATTGATGAGTTCATACTTTCTTTCCACTCAAATCCAAAATATCTCATTCTTTCTTTGGAAATTTTTGCATCAAAAAAGTTCTAATAGGGACATTTCCTATAAAACATAATCCCTGACTATCTTTCCTTTCAGCATTTGGTAATCAGATTTCTTTTGCTTTTTCTCTTACCTGCTGCTTAGTCATTTCTCCTAATGGGAATATGCTTTTACTCAGTTGATATTGATCTAATCCAGAAAGAAAATAACTCTGATCTTTCCACAAATCTACTCACTGTAAAAGGTGATACCTTATTTTTCAAGAAGACAAATCCTCCACCACTTCGTGGTCCCCCTCCTTTGTCAAGGAGGAAATTTGTCCCCCTCTTGATAAAGAGGGGCTAGGGGAGATTTGTTCAGTTCTTATCCTAGCATAATGACCAGTAGCAATATAATCAAATCACTGCTCCATAGCTCTATTTAAAAACACATCAAACTTTATCAAATTATTACACAAAACATCAGGATTAGGAGTAATTCATTTAGAATATCACTCAAAAATATAATCAATAATCCTTTCTTGATACTCTTTCTGCAAATCAAAAGATAATAATTCTATTCATAAAAATTTAGCCACTTTAATAGCTTCTTCTGCATCTTTAAACGTAGTACAATTTCACTTATCTGAAACATAATTCTTCATAAATCATCACACAACTTCATATCATTGCTCCAAAAGTAGGGCAGCACTAACTGCCGAATCTACTCATCCAGATAATCAAACTAAAACTTTTTTTTTCATAAATTCAAAAATCTAGTAAACAATTACTTATAACAAAATGGTTGAAATCTACAATATTTTTTATATCTTAAAAGAGCCAAATTATACACATATATCATCCTTTAAGGTAATTTTGCCATTAACGGATTGAAAAGGCGATTTATTCTGTCTCTTTCATCATCCGTTGATGGTATAGAGTGTATAGTTTGGCGACTAGCAGGATAAGTCGCCTTTTTAGTTTATAAGACTTCTAAAATGAAAAAATTACTCATTTTATTACCATTACTTCTTTTGTTTATTACAACTCTAACCTTTGCTAGAACCGATAGATTTGATTATAATATATATAATAAATGTGTTCAAAATTTACAAATACAAATAAACAATGCCGAAGCACAAGCATCAGATTGACTATGATTTTCTAGAAATTGAAGTGAATATTTAAATTCTCTCCCTGATGGTGACGAAATTTATGAAATTTGTGAATCAGAAGCAGAAAACTGGGAAGATAGAAATAGTTGGAGTTTTTATCACCAACTAGCAATAAGTGCAGCACAAAGAGATGACTATGAATCAGTAATTGAATACCTCGAAAAAGCTATATATTATGAACCCGTAGGTTCAGAAGTTTACAACATAACATATAATGAAATACAAGAAGCTAAAGATATTATAAAGGAGGAACAGAAACAAATTCAACAAAAACAAGATGAACAGGACCAAAAGGCAATAGATAAAGTAAATGAATATATAAAAAAATGAAATGAATATCGGAAATCAGACCAATTAGATAAAGCATTAGCAGAATTTCAAGGAGCAAAGAATTTAATGGATAGTTACACAAAAATATCCTGGCATACAGACTGAATGCCTGTAGAAGAATCAATAGAGTTAGTCAAAAAACAAATAAAAGAAAAAGAAACTCAAGAAAAAGGAAACACAACGAACACAACAATACAGACAAAACCCATTACAAAAGATGAAGAATTAAAAATTGCGATACAATGGATGTATGATAATTGACTAACAATATATAACCAAGTCCAAGATTTCTTACCAAATAATGAAATAACAAGAGAACAAGCATCAAAATTTTTTGTAGAATTTGCTGCAAAGGTTTTGTGAAAAGAAAGATGAAATATATATAATTATAATATTTTCTCCGATATATCAAATGCAGACCCGACATTAAAAAACCATATAATATATGCAAATAATATGTGACTATTCAAATGAACAAATTGAAAATTTAATCCATTCAACAAACTAACCAAAGCCCAAGCAATTACCGTTACCGTAAGAATGGCTAATTGATATATGGATGAAAATTATAATCCACGATATTTAAACTATTATTATGCAGCTGATTCTTACTGAATATTAAAATGGTGATGATATGAATTTGACACACTAGATAAACAAAATATTTCAAGGTGAGATATGGCACTAATATTATACAATTTATATCTCTATCTAAACAATAAATAACTAACTTAACTCCAAAAATCTTAACTCCACTTTTCTAAGTCAGAATTTTGGATTTTGAAATTTTACTATTGCCATATTATTCCAAACTTCCATCACATAACCAACTCCAAATAATTTATGCCTAACTGTATCTCATTCAGAAATATTACTAGTCACTTCATTTCCTAGTCATCACGACAAATCATAACTCTTTACCAAATTTTGAGGCAATTCTGCCAAAAATCTGCTTGGTGGATTATTTTTCACTTGTCACCAAGTCATTCTAGAATGAGCATACGACATAAACAAAACATCTTTTGCTCTCGTAACTGCCACATACATCAGTCTTCTTTCCTCTTCTAATAATTTTGGATCCAGGGTCGCATTTGAAAGTGGAAAAATTCCATCTTCCAATCACACTATAAATACACAAGGGAATTCCAATCATTTACTAGAGTGAACTGTCATCAATTTCACTGCATCGATATCTCATTTTTCATTCTCCGTAATATCACTCAAAAGCGAAACTTCCTCCATAAACTGTCTCAGAGTTGGCTCTCATTTCTCGATATACTTACTCGCCATATTTATCAATTGTCCAATATTCTCATATTTTTCTTCCGCTTGTGGTTCTCATCACTCTTCCTTGATTAAATAATCTCTATAATTGATTTTCTTAACCAAAGATTCAATAAAATCTGAAGGATTTTCAACTGCCAAATCTTCTGTGAGTTCCTCCATTACAATAATGAACGATTTTATTCCAGTCATAGCTTGTGGAGTAAGTTTCAATTCATCAGGCAAAATCTCAGCTTTTCGCAATTTCTTTATCGTGTCGTAAATCGCTTCATCATGGGCTAATGCATAATCTTCAATCTTCTCCCAAGTCGTAGCTCAGATTTTTCTATTTGGAATATTTATAATTCTCTTTAATGCTAAATTATCTCTATCATTCAAGAAAAATCTCAAATATGCCAAAACATCTTTAATTTCTTTTCTCTCAAAAAATTTGAAAGCTCACCAAATCTTGTAAGGAATTCATTCCTGAATGAATAGACTTTCAAATACACTTGATTGAGAATTCGTTCTATAAAGAATCGCCACCTGTCATCGTTCCTTAAATTTTCAAGTATTCTTCATCTTTTTAATGAGTTCAATCGTATTTGCCGCCTCATCTACATCGCTACTATGCGAAAAAATCGTAATCATATCCTTTTCAGTTCATGATCTATTAGGTTTAATATTCTTTTCGTACTGACGAGCATTATTCTTGATAATAGCATTTCCAGCTTCCACAATATGAGGTTTAGAACGATAATTTATCTGAAGTTTAAACATCTGAATATCGGGCCAATACATTTTCACATTCAAAAAATTCTCCATCAAAGCTCATCTCCAACCATAAATACTCTGAAAATCATCTCCAATCAAAGTCATTTTTGCTCATCATCAACTCATCATTTTCATCAATTCAAACTGTATCCAGTTGGTATCCTGAGCCTCATCAACTAAAATATAATCAAATGAGTTTTGCCATTTCTGTAAAATTGTAGGTTCCTTTCTAAATAACAAATATGGAAGTAATAGCAAATCATCAAAATCTAACGAATTCGAAGTTTCCAAAGTTTTTTGATATTCTTCGTAAACCTTTCACATCGTTTCATCATAATTTGAATTAACTCATTTCAAAAAATCTGAAGGCATCATTCAGTCGTTCTTGAGCTTAGAGATAACTCCTTTTACTTCGTTTGGTTTGAAAACATCTTGTAAATTCAGCCTTTTTAATATCTCTTTTACTACACTTGATGTATCATTTGTATCTAAAATCGTAAAATCCTTGGTATATTTCATTCAAAGTTTATCTATATCTTCTTTTAGAATTTTAAGAAAAATCGAGTGAAATGTTCATATCCATTTCATTTGGTATGGAAATAAGCGATATTGATTACCTACATTTTCTTGTTTATCTGCTTCAATTGCTACCAAAAAATCCATTATATCATCACGCTCTCACTCTTGTCTTTCTCCCTGTTTCTTTTGTCATTCTGAGGCATTAGCCGAAGAATCTTTTGTGTCTCACCTAAGATCCTTCACATTCGTTCAGGATGACACACTTATATCTTCATCCACTTCACCTCAAATCTCCTCCGAAATCTTAATCAATCTTTCTTTCATCTCATTAGCTGCTTTATTCGTGAAAGTCACTGCCAAAACTCTTTGAATCGGAGTCTTTAGTCCCCACCATAAATAAGCAATTTTATATGTCAAAACTCTAGTTTTTCCAGAACCAGCTCCAGCAATGATCAATGAGGGAGTATCTGTATGTAAAGCTGCTAAAGTCTGTTCATCATTCAACTGTGAAGATATATATTCTTTTATATTCATTCGTTTATTTTGTATAATTAATTAAGAAAAATCTGACTAACACTCAATTGAAGTTGCTCAATATTTATCATAATATGCCTGAATATGATCAGGTGTTTTATATTTAGGGAAAAGCTTCTGGTTTAATAACATACTCGCATTTAATTCTTCTGCAATAGCTCAATTACTCGCCATCCATTCATCCACTTCTTCAGCTTTATATCAATTCTTGATACATATTTCTCTAATCTCTTCTCAATCCATAATATGATATTTCCCAGCCGGTTTTCTACGATTCGCATCATACATTTTAGTTCAATCTTTAATCGATAGAGCGATTTCCCACGCTTCTTTATCTTTCTCCTTTAAGTAACGATAATCATTATCCACAATCAGCTTTGTATTTGTCTGCTTAGCTAAATTATAAATGAATTGATTTACTTTCTTCGTAATAGGTAGGAGACTCTCATCTTGAGCAGTTATCTCCAAATAACATTTCTCACCAAATATCTCATGCAACATATCATAAATTTCTCTAATCTTAGCTTCACTTTCTCATGCAGATAACATTTTGGAAATCCAGCTCAATTCTCATCCAGTAAAAATTCTAATTCATTCTGATTTTTCTTTCAATACATTCAAATCCAATTTCTGTGTTCAATTCGTAAATCCAGTTTGATTTGCATAAGCAATTAGTTCCATCATATTATGATATCATTCATCAGTTTCAGCTAATAGACATAGATTCCCAACATTTTTACTAGCTACTGATGAATTTAAATCCATTACAAATCAGATTTCTAAACCAAATATTGCTTTCACTCATTTATCATTTTCATCCTCAGGATTTTTTGAATCTTTCGCAGCCAAGAAAAATGATGGCACTCAGAACATACCATTATAATCCGTAATCGCTATTGCAGGGAATCACAATTCTTTTGCACGTTTTACAATATCTTTTGGTTGCCCTAGAGCCTCCAAAAAACTGAATGTACTATGTCAATGTAGCGGTATGTACATCAAATCAATCAATTGAAAATAAATACTATTTCAACAATTTAATTGTAAAAATTTCAGACTTTTTTTCAATTATTTTATTCAAAAAAATTATACTATTTTTTCTTATTTTTCAATCTTAAACACTTCTGATTAATCCAATAAACAATTATAGCAAATATTGCTCCACACGTATCCATCAGCATATCTTTCTGTGCATCCCATATATCTCATTGACTTCCAAGAACAGCATCTCATGTAGCCGGATCAAAATAAACAGCATACCACCACTCAAAAATTTCATAAAGTCCAGCTAATGAAACCATAAAAAGAAATCAGAATAAATATAACACCACTTTATTATTCACGATCTTCTTTTTATCCAAAAGTTCAATAATAGGAAATGCATAAAATCATATAATAAAATGACCAACTCTATCATACATATTTCTCTCAAATCCAAACAAATTATTAAACCAATCAAATGGAACATTTTCAAACGTATAATGTCATCATATGGTATGTATAACTATCCAAAGAAACATCATAAAATAAGCCAAATTAGAAAACCTGAATTTCTTAAACGTAAAAATCAAAACCAATACCACCAATAATACAGTTCCCTCTTCTGCATACCGCACACCCCTATCAACAGGATTTATTCCACTCCAAATCAATAATCAAATATAAATCAATAATAGTAAATACGGAAACCATTCTTTCAGTTTTTTCATTTTTAGTTTATAAAAAATAAACAAGAAGATATATACCAAAATTTATAGATAATTCAAATAGATATAATCTTGAAATTCAGATTTTTTTCTCTACAAGTTATGTATCATTTTTCACTTATTATAAAAGAACTGAATGTACAAGAAATTTACCATACAAGAACTATCTACAATTCAAAATAATCTGATTCCACACTTACACACAATTATTCAAAGGGAAAAATGCCAATGAGTGAATGATTTTTTCAAAATTGCATTTCGCGAATGAAACGAAGTAATGTATTTTGATAGATGAAATCCATTAATCACAATACAACTAATCGACAATCAAATACATATTGCTGATGAAATAGATAACATTCAGATTCAAATGCCTATGAATGAGAAATCTGAATTAAACCACTTAATGATTCATTACATTTCAAAAAAACAAAGACAAATCTGACAAAAAACTATAGAACAAATACTCATGGATGCATTCGTTGAATGAAAATTTTATGATATATTATGAAAACCATACTTAGTATACGATATAGAAACTGCACTAATTTCATGAGAAGTCTCACAAGCAAACTTTCCAGAATACTATTTATGATTCAGTATGGAAGAATTTGAACCTGGAAAGATGACATACTCTTGCATCATGAAAGAAAATCTCGAAGGATTTGTACAAAAAATGTTAAATTTTGACGGATATATCATAGGATATAATCAAATTTATTTTGATAATCCAGTAAGTGTATATAATGTTTGACTCACAAAAAACGAAGTAGAAATTTTGAATCAAAAAAGTTTGGATTTATACGTTTTCTTCATGCAATTAACAGGTAGAAGAATGTGACTCAATAAAGTTTCAGACTCTCTAGTATGAGTTAAAAAAACTTTGGATTCATGAGCCGATGTAGAAAGCCTTTGGAAAGAACGAAAAAGCAATAATGATAACAAAATTCTGAAAAAGATTCAAGAATACTGTAAAAACGATGTTAGAATGACAGCTTTAGTTCTACTTTATTTACTACATTTCAAGAAAGTAGACATAGATAATGAAGATTTCACATTTGATATAGAGAAGTTTATTGAGCTTTCCAAACCAACAGACAAAAAACCTACCACAAATACCACAAAAAATACTTCTTTATTTTAGCATAATTTTGCGAGATACAACTTGCAACTAAATAAAAAAACATTAACTTATCACAGATTTATATCCTACAAAAACAAACGTGTCTACTAACAAAATTAAATCATTCACATTAGTAGAATTAATTATGGTAATTGCCATAATATGAATTTTAATGTTATGAATGACTGTTTATTTATGAAATAGTGGTGACAGAGCAAAGTCAATTGAAGCTGAATGATGTGCAAATGCTTTGTGATGATGATTAACAAACTTTGTATTTTATACACTTACTAGTAGAAATTTAAGATTTCAAGATAGACCTACGGAAAAGCCAATTTCTCCCTCATATTACTATATACAATTAACTTGATGAACAGCAACACCATGAACTGGATGTATCCCTCAGAACGCTCTAAGCTGATATCTTTGCAATGAAATAATACTATGATACGCTACTGGATATTTTATTTCATGACATTATAACCCCGACCAAAATATTCAAGAATATAAAACACTCACAGCTTCCAATACTTGCCGTCATGGAAATGCTCGCCTATGATTTTATCGAAGCTGATGACAATTTTCATGAAATATCGATTATATTAGAATGAATAAATGATTCACTCCAAGAGAAGTAAAAGCTGAAAGAGTGTTCTTCTTACATGATTTGGATTGAGTTTGAAAAGGGGAAGATAAAGAAAAATT
>JAEEGI010009569.1_pt1 | contig 21201 bp, 15 predicted proteins | sample 8958751 | NCBI WGS metagenome assembly JAEEGI01 (sample SAMN16246545, study PRJNA631951) | gut metagenome | biome: gut microbiome; feature: rumen; material: KS-attached | host: Bos | place: Iran: Karaj | collected 2018-10 | reverse complement strand
AGATGAGTACCGCGATTACCGTAATTATATTTCGGAGTGTAAAAATATCCTTTTTTGCATAGTAACGTATCTTACGAAAAAATGTTTGGACCCTTAGCCACATGTTGTTATTATAGCACTAACGTTTTTACGTCAATCCTCATCGGACGATTGCCCCGGACGACAATAGTTCTAGTTAGTGATTTTTTACCTCAAGGTATGGTATACTTCTATTCACGGGGGCATAGCTCAGTGGTTAGAGCAGTCGGCTCATAACCGATTGGTCGCTGGTTCGAACCCAGCTGCCCCCACCAGCAGCTCAGACCTTTTTCTTAGAAAGAAAAAGTCTGACAAAAAGAACTTATTATGAAAAAGATTTCAGGCGCATGTCCTGAAATCTTTTTTGATTTATATGACTCAGCATTTTGGCCGATTTTTAGTGGTGAATTTCTGTTAAGTATCTTGTAGGTTCTAGGGTGCAATTTTATGCCATTTTAGTACAAAAAATGCGTCCGAAAACACATTTTTACCCCTATAAAATCGCCTGTTAATACCCTAAACAATTTGGTCTAAACTATTTCAAAAAAAGAGCCCCCGGCTTTACCTACACTGATTGTGTAGAAGTCGGGGGTTTGGGATGCGTTGATGAACTAGCTGATAATTGCAACGATCTCTGCTGCTGTAGTCGCCTGTTCGACTTCCGCCCTTTTCGTCTTGTACTTTTTCTGCATAAGACAAGCGATCTCAAGTTCGTCGCCCCAGGCAAAATCTATTGCGTCCATCGTTTCAGAGATTTTATCGTCAAAATAATCAAGGGCAGCCGCTCTGATTTTTTCGATATCGTCCCCATTTCTCAGCATAGTGCCAAAAAACTCTCTTCTTTCTGTATTTTTTCTCGCGATTTCGTTCATATCCATCTTTATCCCTCCTATATTGATAAACGAGAATGTATAAAGAGCGCTTTTGCGACTCATTTTGTCTACCATCTAGATAAACAAAACGAGTCGCAAAAAACTCTAACAAAGAAGAATCTAATGCATCTTCTTAAAGATCTATAAGCTTTAATAAACTTATGCCCTAGTTATACCACACATGCTTATTTTCGTCAATACTTCTTATGCTTTATTTATAATCTATTGAGAAGACGAGAATAATCATTGTATTCCTAAGAACAGTTCTTGACATATATAGGTTATTGGTTTATAAATTTGTCAATTTATTCCTTATTCCTTCCCTATAGATTGTTAATGCCTGCCCAATTCGCCCCCACCATACTTCATTTTGACCCTCTTTGAGGTCTTTTTTTATCTGTTCCGGAGCGGTTCGAGCCGCCTCTTTTTTAGTAAGAAAACCCCCGGGCGTTATCGTTACCCGGGGTTTAATGTGCAAATTAGTTCCTAGTTCCGAGATCTGTATTTTCGATGCTTCTTCAGATGATACTCAGAGAGATAGATGCGTCCATCTTCTAAAATTTCACCTCCATTCATGGGGTCGTCGGGGTTATACACCCTGTAAGCATAGCCTTCAGGGACGTCCTGCATCTCAAATCGCTGTGCGATATTGAGAAGTGCATTCTGGGCGGCTTGACCAACAAACGGGACCTTAATGTAGGCCGTATTCTCGTAATAGTTATCAGAAGTGTCTACAGTAACGTTCGAGATTTGGTTGAGACTCGCAAGAATCTCCTTGTTACGGTTCGATAACAAGGTATGTTTTATGCAAATCCATGCCCAACCCATCTCAAGATCAAGAAAATCGCATACCATAAAGGTATATATGTTTTTGCTCCAAAGTTCCTTACAGGCCGGAATGCATTCCGGGACAATATAACGCTCTGGGTTAGCCTCAACGTGTTCCATATCTGTCGGATAATCACTCTGATACTCTTCCGGGACCGGAAGAATTCCAAGAGCGGCACGCTTAGCGTTATCTCGTTCCTTCATCGCCTGTATCTCTTCTGGAGAAAGAGACTCTCCGGTCAGAAGTCTTTCCAATAAGGCTTTCGTCTCTTCATCGTCGATTAATGCGTCAATGGGCTCCTGATAATCATTATTCATAGCTACCTCCTCTAGATAAAAAATGCCTAAGACTTGAAAATCTAAATCGTTTCGCGGTTCATTTTGGTTATCTGGCAACAAATAAGCAAAATGAGCCGCGAAGTCTTCTGAGGAGAAACTAATGCGCACTTTAAGGTTCTACAAGTTTTTACAATCTAGTTTATTTATTATAACACAGATATTTGTTTTTGTCAATATACTCGCGCTTATACATGCCTGAATTATGGCTCTAACTTTGCGAACTAAGGCCCACCAGAAGAAAAATGTCCACAGGGTATTTTTTGTTTACCTATTACATAAAAATGCCGAACAAAACCCAAAGATTCGCGAGAATGGGCGGCCACATAAGATAGCGAGGTTTTTAGAGTTTTACTATTACTCCGTCGGCATTTCGGAAAAAGTATATAAGTGTAGATAAGGGTGGTTGCAATTCTGCCTCATAATTATCTAAAGCTATTGCGTACGTATTACCTCCGACAGTACTCCTATATATTGTCGTATCAGGTGCAGCTCCAGCCGATTTCGGTATTTGAAAGACGGAAAGATTTACTGGCTCGCCGTCACTATAAAGCTTATAAAAGACATTGCCAACTTCTGAAACATATTTCTTATAGGTAATGTCGTTAGAAATGTTTGGTAATTTGACTTTTATTCCCAATTCCGATATCCCTAAATATCGATCAGAAACAAGAGGAATATCCATATCTAGGGCATCGATTTTATCTTCATATTCGAAACGCGAAACTGGTTTGTTGGGATTATCCGCCCTTTCTTCCTCTTTTTCTTTTTCTTTCTCCTTCTCTTTCTCTTCCTCTTTGTCTTCCTTTTCTTCTTGCTCTTCCTTTTCTTCGCGCGAGTCTAGCTGAGTAGTATTTTTATCATCTCTGGCAATTTTATTTCTCAAATCAGAAATCTGAGCATCTTTTTGCGTACTCTGAACCATGCCATAGATGCCAAATCCGATTCCGCAAACCGCCACAAGACAAGCAACCGCTGCAATAATTACCCATTTTTTCACATCATTTGGCTTTTTATTATCAACAACCGGCGCCGTAGCGGTCGTAGTTGTATCTTGCTGCATAATATCATTATCCTTTTATCATTCTTGTGTTTATTATGGCATATTTATGCTCTAGTTTTCCTACAAAACCATAAGCCGTCATGCCAATATTACGGTATCGGCGGGAAGAGTCGCTCTCCGTACTAAAAGAACTATATATACTACAAAAGCTGGGCGTATGGTTTTTGCGCCCAGCTTTTATATTTACGTGTTTTTATATGTTTTAGGCTTTATTAGAAAGCTTTTTGCGGGCTACATAATAAACACCTGCTGCACCAGCGAGAGCCAAGAGAATATAAATAGCTATATTCATCACGGCGCCAGTATCGACAGTAGAATCAAGTCTCTCGTTTATAGTAGTCTTGTTTGCCGTATTGTATGTTGGCGCGCCGGTAGCAACCATGGTCTTAGTGCCAGTGCTGGTTTGCTCTACGCCATCCATAGAAGTCGTATAGGCATCGCTACCAACCTTAGTGAATGAGTAGGTGGTTCCAACTGGAATTTGCGACCCAGCCCTTACGAGACCAATCGTAGCGGTATCTTGATGTTTAAGTTTAATCACGTCGCCATTCTTGATAGTATCGTTGTTTTCACAGGTAGACTCCGTGCTTAGGACATAGCTATCGTTAGTGCTTGCTGCAAAAGTATAGCTAAAGCAAATGCTTGGATCCGCCGCGCTGCCGGATACGGTGTGGGATACCTGAATATTCGTAAAGGCTGGAGTGCTTGCGAAAGTAAACTCGGAATCAGTACCAGAGAAAGTCGTAAGCTTGTTACCGCCAGAGTCCTTAATGTATAGGCTAGCAACGAAGCCAGTAAGATCATTGTTATTGCGTACGCTAACTACCGCAGTGTAGGTGTCGCCACTTACCGGGTAAACGGTAGGATTAGTTGATGAGCTTTCGGCGATAGCATAGGAATAATCTCCAGCACGCTCAAATTGCATACCGCTAAAATCTATCGTTGCAGCCTCGGAGGCTTCGCCTTGTGTAGCATAGCTATTATTAAAGACGATACTCGGTGCGGCTGGAACGCCCGTTGCACCAGCTGGGTTGCCAGAATTTGCCGTAATAGTATAGCCGAAAGTATTGCTGATTGTACCGTAAGCATTCGGAATCTTGCGAATGATCGTAGCAGAGCTACCGCCAGTCCAAGTTGGCGCAGTAGCAGCAAATACATTACCGAGCGGAGCGATAGCGGTAGCGGCTACCGCTACAGCCGCCGTAGCGATAATTGCTCTATTTGTTTTTTTTCATTTGATTGTCCTTCTCTTGTTATTTTTTATTATTGACCTAAAATGACTTTTATTGTTTATTTTTGCCCCACAATCTCCTTTTTCATTGTACCATATTAACCTCCTGCTGTGTCGACCTATTCTAATACCCACGGATTACCAACGCTTCCGTCGCCATCCGTAATGATAGCTCCAGGAATAATAGAGATAACAGGACGCACTGAGCCATAAGATGTGTCCACATTGGCGTAGCCCGAGCGTGTATTCCAGACAAGATTGAGGGCATTATTATTGTGGAATGAGTAAGGAGTCATAGACCATGAAGAGCTATTACTAGTATACAGATACGTGTTACTGCTATATCCGCTCATGCCATGCCCCGCAAGGGTAAGCTCAGATTCGTTCGGAAGCCCAACGGGGTACGTAAGTTTGCCGTTTCCATTAGTCGTGTTAACAGAGAATGAATCGTTAGCCGAGCAATCGAAGGAAGGAGAGTTGCCGTAACTCAGTACGTTGAAATAGGCACCGCCATTAGTTCTACCACCATTTGGATTCCAGCCGCCAACATTATAAACCCTAAAGCTACGATCGTTGCAGTATGGAGTGTCTTCAATTTTATCCGTATAGTTTATAAGATTGTGCGCATACCATGCATCGATGGCGCTCTTGACTGTAGAGTTCGTCTTATTCTCCTTCATTGCCGCAAGCACATCATTGATGTCGTCTACTCCACTCGAAAGCGTGACATAATACGCATCGCCGGAACCGGTGTAGTAATAAATGTAGCGTACTTGAGTACAGCTGGTCTGACCAAAGGTGGGACAAATATAATGATGGGTAGATATATCCGCCATATTGTTGTGACTTTCGGGCCCCTTGACGTCATTCAAGGTATAGGATGCTCCATTCCAAGTAACACTAGCGCCAAAGATTACGTTATGAACAAATGTGTAGTCTATTGCCGTATATTCAGTTACTAGACGAAGCTCGCTAGATGCGCAAACACTAGAAGCGTTGCCGCAGGTATACTTGTATTCAGAGTAGTTACTTGGATTTTGAGACAATTCATAGAGTTTTGCAACCATAGTATCCACGAGCCCAGAGTTGTCATAAGATTTTGCTATAGTGAGCACAGAATTGACTGGAATATAGCTATATGAGTATATAAAAGCATCTTGAATATATTGTGGGTTATTACAGGTAACATTAGTATTATTGCCACAAGTGAACTTGCCTTTAGCCTCAGCGTACCTAGAGCCCCATTCGCTCTTCTTTAAGGCAATAGCATTATTTAATGTATAAGTGCCGTCGCCATTATCCAAAATAATGTCGCCAACCATATAACTAGTATCAACATCTGGGAGGGTTTCGCCGTCTCGCATTTCAAGATAATACATCTTAGAGTCTTCCACGGCGACAATATAGTAGATGACATTATTGCTGTAGTCGCTCTGGCTAGCGCGGAAAGTATATCTCCCGACTAGGCCAGCATAGTCCGAAGCGGATCCGACTTGATATGGATTAACGAGACTATATTTGCCCGCCACCTCAGTGCCGTAGGTCATATTATCGGCATAGTAGAAATCAGTGCTAAGTGAAGTTTCGAAAAGAATTGCTGCATCCGATACATAACTTTGCGATGAGGAAATAGTCATATTGTCACGAGAGTAGACATCCCCGTACATATATCCAACATAGGCCATAGAATCAGTGCTAGGATTGAACTGCATTTTACCAATCGCATAATATGACATAGAAGAGTTTAATGGCAAAACAAAAGCAGAACTATCATCTCGTCTAGATTCTATATAATACATAGTCGCACAAGAGCCATTCTCGTTTGCGCTCCTGCAGGTATATTTCCCTACGAGCGAGTCGCCCGTAGTAGCATCCCATCTAGCAAGGTATTTTACGCCCGATAAAGCGAAAGTCTTGGTATTCTCATTATATATATAGTCAGTACCGTAGTAATAATTATCAGGAAGACTCAGCGATGTTCTATTGCCAAAACCATCATGCGTGCCACGGGAATTGTCGCATTGATTATCGCCACCCACTTTTCCGTTATATACCAGTTTTACGCCACCCGTGCTAGTAGTGCGTAGAGCCTTCCAACAAATACCTGCGAATAGTACATTATTGTCCGCGACGGCACCACGGAAATAATGAATCGGATACTCGTCGCTCGCCGTTGATGCGACGGTATTAGCGCCATCACCATTAGTAGCAGACGAAGCGTTGCCGAAGTTGAGCCCACTATCTAAATTAAATTCACCATTGGGACCCTGCGCAATAGACCTTTTAGCGATTTCGTTATAAAGAGTCTTAGCAACGTGAACCGTGCCCTCCATGCGCTTTCCTAAATCAACTTTCGTCCAAGTCGCACCGAGCGTAATGTTCTTGTCTGGCATGCGAAAATAATCGTCATTAAGTCTAGTAACTTGATTTTCCACAATTTCATAGCCGGCGAAATTATACCCACTACATGTTGGGATAGTATCTGCTATTTCTACGGCCGTATATACGAAATGGGATTCTTGGTTTGGTATGCCAGACACACTACAATCGCTTGGAGCATTAGGTATATAGGTGACATTATAGTCAGTCTTAAGTACTGGCGTAGACTCAGTAGTTACGTTTTCACTAGCAGCATCATACAAGGATGATATTACTGATGCATTTTTGTTAGTCGAATACAGCCCTGGCTCGGCGATATATTCGTCTTTAAGTCTTATATCTATCTCCATGTGAGCTGAAAACCCAGAGCGAAGTGCGCCGCTTATATCCCACATTATTCCGGGAGTAGAGCCTTCGTATTCTAATGTTACCGTACCCCTATTTGCGCGAATGGCATCGAGCCCCGAAATTGTGAAGAATTCATCGTCTATATGATCCGTAAGGACAAATTCGTCATATTTATATGGAGCGATAGATGCCTCGGATATTACATCAGCAAGGATATTCTTGCTCGCAACGAATTGACTATCCGATATTGCGGCTAAATCTCTAATAACAGCGTCACCCATTTCATACTGAATAGCATTAATAGTAACAAAAGAATATTTGTGCTTAATAAGCTGATATTCTGCATTTTGATACAAGAGCTCTTCATTTGGAATACCATCAGTCAAGAAAACAATCGTTACATTTCGATTATCGCGTTGGATGTAACTACGCAGTAAGCGCTCAGCACCATTTAGCCCTTGATAGTAATTTGTTTTTGCGCCGCCGTTGGTGACGTCTTCGGCAGTAATATTCGAAATTTCCGACAGCAATAAATCGCGGTCGTTGGTGAAATCGGTTTCAATATTATAATCATGGTTAAATGTGACAATAGCGATATTATTGTCTCCTTCGTCCAGGAAGTCGTTCGTAAAATTGATTAAAGCATCTTTCGCCGCTTGTAGCCTATCCCCTCTCATCGAATTGCCATTATCCAAAACAAAAAGAACATCATTATCCTCGTTTTGGAGTTTCATCAGAGAATCTACGTCAATAATAATCCTAGCTGTATTACGACCGGTCCAGCCAGCTTGCTTATTCACCTTCCATGCGCCCGACTCGCCGTTTATATAACTAGCATGCTGCGATACTAACTCAATAGACGGAATTGGCTCGGTTGGCGTAGCGAAAACTTCACTAACCAAAAAAATCGAGAAGGAAGACGCTAAAATAATTACAAATATACCAACGAAAGCATAAAGGCGCGATTTCGAAATAATGAAGAGGCTCGCCCCCCACTTCCAAAGACTAGATTCGCGAGTAGTTATCTTTCGTACATTGATACAGATTATTCCTATTACTATGATTGACACATATGGTAATATATCGCCCATACGCACGCCAGTTAGGACTGGGATATCCTGCCAGCTTTTCGTATTAAAAGTAACGGAAGCCGTATAGTCTTTGGTCGTGTCGATATTATAATTCGCTTCATCTGCCGTAGCTCCAGATATAGCTACGACGTTCGCAATCTCGCCAGTCTCATCCTTCGTAATCTCATACTGCGCCTTTAATGTAATACTCTCACCGGCAGCAAGAATAGGAATGGTTGCAAGGTAATCTTCCGAGAGAGCATAGCCAGCTCCAGTTATAAATACCGCGCCGTCGAGTTGCTCAATCACTTGAATGTTAGTAATAGGAAAATCTGCCGTATTCGTAATAATAACGTCGAATTCTACGGTCTGATCAATATGATAACTATCTTCTTGATTGGGAATACTGACCGAAATAGTTGGCGAAAAAACGCCCGCCTGAACCATCCATTCGCCATTTATTACAAGATTATTTGCTGGCATAGTAAAAGACGACTTGCTATACCACCCCATGAAGTAATAGCCGTCCGCGCTTGGATTAGTGGCAAGAGTTACAACATCTCCAGCATGGTAGCTTACTGTTTCGGGCAACAATGATGATGCATTTGGCGGTAAGACATCGCCCTCAAAAGCGTAAGTAACGCTGTAGGCCTGACGAGTGAAGCTGCCCGTAAAAGTAACGTTGCTTTCAGGCATCACAAAGCTCCCATTAATTATATTCAACCCGTCGGATACCCATCCAGAGAAAATGTAATCATCAATAACATCATTAGCTTGGCTTGAATCTAAATTAACAATTTCGCCAGCCTCGTAAAACTTTTCCTTAGGAGCAATGTAACCCGCTGGAGCATCGCCATTTATCGCGTAAGTAACCGTGTATTTCGTAGTGGCTTGCTTCTTAGTGAAGATACCCACAAAATTTACACTATTACTTGGCATAGTAAACACCCCATCGCTAACAGTAGCATCAGACGTCGTCCACCCTGAAAATTCATATCCATCAATGGATGGCTCCATAGCTACACCAACAGTCGAGCCCTGTGTATATGATTGATTGCTAGGTGGCGTAGGGGCGCCCTCCGGTATATCGCCAGTATAGCTGTAGGTTACATTATAAATTGACGGCGTGGTATCTTTACCCATCCAGACATGAACAGTGTTCGAGTCCTTATTGATGAGTTTTTCGCCAGCCCTGCCAGTATTATAAAAATCCATACGCTCCCTGTCTCCAAGAGATGGAGTCTTTGTGATAATACCTACTACTAAATCACAACCGGCTTGAATATCTATTGCCTTAAGCTTTATCGTTCTGGTGTCAGAATAATAATGCAATCCATGGTAAGTAAATTCCGTGCGAGCCGCGTTCCATACCCCCGCCTCAGCAGACTGTTCGTTAGTATCATCAATTACGCGACCAGGGCAAGAGATGGTATTATCGCTACGATTTACCGCACCAATAAGTCCAGTTTGCGTTGTTTGAAAGCCAACAAAATCAAGGCCATCTGGAATACGATCAACGACCTCTACTATTCCGCTCTTAATATTTGAAGTAACCGCATCAGTGGATTCTACGCCATGCTTATCAACGCCATTATATTTTACCGTTAGATAATATACCAACTCTGATTCTTCTTCGATGCGCGTTCCACTCTCGAGAGATTCAGCCACAGAAGCCCTATATCCTATAATAATCAGGTTCACAAAAAGAACCGAGACAAAAACACCCAAGAACGTAGCCGCCAAAATACGGACTAGTTTGTTGTTTTTCTCCCTTTTTGTTTTGCGCTCCTTGGCGCGAGATGCTACAGGACCCCTCCTGAATAACATCGACCATTCTCCATTTCTCTCGCAGCTAGTTGAGATTTGAAGAACTCTACACCTCCTAACGTCATACTAACGTTGAGACTATTGTATCCCAGCTATATATAATAAACAATAGCTTTTTTGAATTCCGTCAAGATGTTAGTATCCCGACAAGAATTCAATTGCTCCAGGTTCTTCCTTGACTAAATTTTGCCTAGACGAAATATGATTCACGGAACAATATCTATCTTTAAATTCCGTTTCATTCTTTAATAAATTACGCATTTCACGTAAGAAAGATTTATAAATTCTATCCTCATAAAACATATTTTCAGGATTAGTTTCGCTATACTTCTTGGACAACCTTTCGATGGTATAGTCTAGATAATCTGATATTACCGCATCTGGCATTCGTTCGTGAGCGACAAAGAAGCTCCGCACGAAAACGATGTCGATTCTAGAATTGCGGTCGGCAGAAGAAATTAATTTGCCATAAGTAGAGCGCGGCTCGTCCTCTTTTGAAGAGCGATGATCCTCGATAGCCTCTTTAATAATAGCGCGTTGCTGATTATCAAAAAACTGACAAAAGTTGTTGTCATTTATAAAGTATCGAGCGGCAATTAAATGATGCTTTTCGTGATCTTCGTATTTACCCCGATCATGACAGGCCGCAATAACATACATCATATTCGGATCTAGACTTAGATGAAACGCCTTATTCAATTCAAAGCTACGACGAATAACCTCCATGACATGCGCTTGATTATGTCCACCATCATTTTTTGAATATTCAGGAAGAATATTGTCGGAAATATACTTTTTTAAATCGCATCGGACATCTTTCGTTAGCCAGTCTAAAGGGCTAATATGATTTACTTTGATATATCTTCGCTCAAATTTCTTCTTATCTGAAGTCAGGTTGCGAATATGCTCTAAAAACTTATCGTGGTCTGGGTCTTCAAAATAACTTTTCTTATTTGCATAACCACTTTTACCGAATTTATTTATCAAATGCTGACGCGACTCCTCGCAAATTTCGGCAAGAGTACTATTTGAAAAATGCTCCATCCGATAAGAATAAGTCCTTTTTAATGGGTCATCAAAGCTCATCTTCTTGTCTGCCGAAGCAACAATTTTGCCATAAATGCTCCTTGGGTCACCCTCCCTGCTGGATCGATGATCATAGACGGCTTCGGACATAACTTTTATCTGCTCATCGTCAAAGAAATCCTTTAGCCGCTCGTCGAACGCAAGTATTTCGGCGGATAGTTTTTCGTGGTTCTTAGCATCAATGTGATGCGCGATGTCATGATAGGTGGCAATAGTGTACACCATGTTATAATTGACATCTTTTACACTCTCTGCAAATTTAAGGCTATGTTTAATAACGTTATTAATATGGTTAATGTCATGCCCCGCCTCGTTCTTCTGATATTCGGGGAGAATATTTTGTTCAATATACCGCTTTAAGTCTTTATTAATCTTATACCTCATATCTGATTAATAATTATATATCTTTTATGCTCACGAAGGATGTTTTGACGCCTGAGATAATAAAGGATACTATTGACAAATAGTTGCTAACGTAGTATAATTGCGGTTGTTGGCTCAATTGTGAGACAACATTTCACCCCAGTCGCAAGATTGGGAGTACATTATGAAAGGAGTTCTCTACGTATGGATGTACGGTACGAGATTCTCGATGGACCGGAAAGAGGCACAATTTTCACCGCTTATGAGTACGTCTACGACAAAGATGTGCAGGTAACGATGAAGTTTGCAGCCCAGACCCCTTCCGCGAAGGGCGTAGCCATCAAAGTCACAGAGCTCTACGGCCTTTCGCACGAAGACGGCTCTGGTCACCGCCTGAACCTGGACGGAAGATGCTTTGCCCATGGTGTTCACGGCATCAAATTCAGAATGTTCTACAACACAGAGGATCATACTGGATATGCTATACTGACCCGCCCGGAATAACTGGCTGTTACCGCCCCTTCGATCCCTTTCCGCCGCCCGGCTTGCCTGGGCGGCTTTTTCATGTCTTAAAAGAAACTCCGCGATAAAAGAAAAACCCGCATCGTTGATGCGGGTGGTAGCATAGTTTTTGCTGCTTTCAAAAAGGTACTTCGCCCCTTTCAATCCAGCCGGTGCGATTAGTGTAATCATAGCACCCAGTATAACAATCTTCCCCAAAAATTCCCTGGAGCATATACTTCGTCACTACTTTACCTTCCTCATTCCGCAGCTGTTTGAGAGCGAAGATGAAGCCTTCGAGCTTTCCGCCATCGCTCAAAATAAATTGGATCGGCGTTCTGCCCTCAAGATCAACGAATCCCAAGTTAAAGACCAGTTCGGCCTTACTGGGGCCACCAACAATACTTGTCATAAAGTAACCCTCCTACATTACTGTCCGTTGGCAATTAAATGTGCTACATGTTAATATTTTAACATATTTTTTAGCAAAATCAATCTAGACTCCTCCGTATTATTTTTCCACATTGCTCGAATAAATTATTGAGAATGATAAAATGATGATATGCGCAAATATATACCCAATGGAATATTAACAGTTCCAGAAAAAGCAGAATTGGTTTTTTCAGGGAAGATTTTTAACGTGTATCAATGGCCACAGAAGCTTTTTGATGGTACAACCGAAACATTCGAGATGCTAAGCCGAACAGATACAGTAAAGATAATTGCCATAAAAGATAATAAAATCATAATTACGCGCCAAAAACAGCCACGAAAAGATTGGTTCTACGATCTACCGGGTGGACGAAATGATAATCCAGCAGAAACAGAATTAGACGCCGCAAAACGCGAAATGCTAGAAGAGACCGGCATGTCTTTCCGCACTTGGAAATTAGTAGAAGTACATCAACCATTCATGAAGATTGATTGGCTAGTCTACACTTTTATTGCGACTAGTTTTATATCGCAAGAACCGCAAAAACTAGACGGTGGAGAACAAATAGAAGTTGAGGAAGTCGATTTTGAGCAGTTAAAAAATATAGCAAAAACCGAAGAGCGATTTGCGAAATATTCTACAATAGACAAAGCTACAACGTTAGATGATTTATTAAATGCTCAGTCATTATGTGACTATTAAAACTTACGCCAGCTGAAGTGCTTACGCTCGTGCTATAATTTTAAAAAGAGGCAAGATGTATTTCGATGGTCCAAATCAAAAAAGAAATTTCATCATAGCGGTAATATGCGGTTTTGCGGCGATATCTATTTTGATTTTTGGAGTGATTGCATTTATCGCAAATCTCGTCTCACCAAAACCTACCCCCACCAAAAATAACCCTCAACAAAGCACGGAGCAACGGCCGCAAACAAGTTCAGGGGACGACAGTACTCAAGATGACGTTCCGACCAGCGATGACGACACTACGTTACCTGGCGACTCTTCGGATATCCATGCTACCGAAATATATATAAACCCTGACTCTGCCACGATTGCGATAGGAGAGTCGACTACCTTAGTAGCCGTAATAACGCCAGCCGATTCGACCGATAAGGTGACCTGGTCTAGCAGCAACGAGGATATCATAAAAGTGAACGAAAACGGGGTCGTTACTGGCGTTAAGGAAGGCATTGCTTACATTTTTGCAGAAGCAAACGAAAATACCAAAGCATCTGCTTCAATTACCGTAAAAGCAAAGCAATCCGAACAGCCGACGCAACCTCAAACCCAACCACAACAACCGAAGCCAACTACGCCTAACACAATAAGCGTGTCAAGCATACGACTAAATACGACAAATGTGAGCATAGAAGTCGGTGATACTTATCGCCTAAGCGCTACCATCCAACCGAGTAATGCTACAAATAAAGCAATCACTTGGTCAAGTAGTAACGCAAATATTGTTGCCGTGAGCGGCGGTGTTATTACGGGCAAGAATGTTGGAACCGCCACGATAACCGCACGATCACACAATGGCAAGACCGCTTCTGCGACTATTACCGTTCTCTCAAAAACACCAAGCGTAATTGAAGTAACTGGAGTAAAAATCTCACCATCTAGCGCATCAATAAAAGTTGGCGGCACTATAACGTTTACTGCGAGCGTACTTCCAAGCAATGCAACTAATAAAAATATAACTTGGTCAAGTAGTAATACAAATATCGCAACCGTTACAGGCGGCAAAGTGACAGGCAAAAAAGCTGGCACCGTTACGATAAAAGCTCGCTCAATTAATGGCAAAGAAGTATCTGCTACACTGACCGTCACCACCGCAACAACCACAATCTCAGCTACGGGCATTAAACTAAACTCTTCCGCAATTACAATTAAGGTCGGAAGCTCTTATCGTCTAACAGCAACCGTCTCGCCGAGTAATGTCACAAACAATACCGTAACTTGGTCAAGTAGTAATACAAATATCGCAACCGTTACAGGCGGTACGGTGACTGGTAAGAAAATTGGGAAGGCCACAATTACGGCAAAAACTCATAATGGCATAGCGGCAACTGCCACCGTTACCGTGAAAAGCACTCTCGCGATTGATTCAACAAAACCAATCATCACCACCGTGGTTGCCAGCAAATAGTTGACTCAAGTACTGATAAGTTAATTATGTAATTTAATGAATTAATAATAAACCGACCATTATCGGCATAGTAATAATCGAGAAAATCGTAGACATCGTGACAAGTTGCGAAGCCTCTTTTTCGTCGCCACCATATTTTGATGCGAAGAGTCCGAGACTAGTAGCGGTCGGTAAAGCCTGAATAAGTGTACAAACCACCACAACTTCGTCTGGAAAGAAGAAGCCCGCGCCCCGCGCGACGTATTGTAGTGCAACAAGCAAGCCGTAGGTGGCAAGTGGCCCAACAATCAACTGTATTAGTGCGGTAAGTGCCAGCTTCCATTTCTTGAATAGCTCCAAAAACTTTGCCGTACTCAACATGAAACCTACGCAAATGATCGATAAAGCCGTGGTAGCGTTGCTCGTAAATCTTACCGCATCATCAAGAAAGAGGGGTATTTTAAAGCTGGTCAAGAATACTAATACGCCCAATACGACTGCAATAATATTAGGATTCGTAATGACATTCAGAATCAGTTTACTATCAACTCTATGCTTAAATAGATAGACTCCGTACGAGAATAGTGCAATATTAAATGCAATTATGAAACCACAATACGCAATGACAGCCGAGCTCTGAGCGCCAAATGTGCTAGATATTATCGGGTATCCCAAGAAGGTTGCGTTGTTAAAAATAAGGGCAAATTGCGATTCGTAGCGAAGCTTGCCCTTGTACCATTTCTTATTAAAAATAAGAAGCGACAATAAAATAATTGCAAACATTACAACAAAACCACCAATAAGGCCCGCAAGAAAAATCTCCGATGTCTCTTCACTATATGCCGCAGGAAAAGCCATAAACAGCGAAGCTGGCATAAAAACAGTGAGGAGCAAATTGACGAGGTCTTTATTCGTCTTGGACGATATGAGTTTCAATTTACCAAGAATAAAACCTAGTAAAAGAATAATCGCAATTGTGCCTAATCTCGAATAAAAATCTAATAGATTTATGTCCATATATCCTTATTCTAACATAAGCAATATAGCCATTACACCTTGGTAATGCCACCCTATGCTTTCTGGGCCGTTTGTTTTTTATCCTTTACTAAATCAGCCGTTTTCTTGCGACCGCCGACCTTTTTATATATCTCTTCGTCTAGCGCAATAATCTTATCAAGCTTGTAGCGCGCGTTTTTATCGATTGCTACATCGTTAGCGAGGTTCTCACGCATTCGATTGATTTCGTGGACCATTTTTTCGACGCGACGCGATTCGGCATTTAGCTCAATCTCAGAATAGATTGCAATTGCGATACTAATTACAGACACTAGTAGAATAACGCCATCATAGGCCGTATCGGCTAAGGTCTTTGGCGAAAGAATTAAAGTGACAAGGCCGAGAAAAATTATCACGGCTATACTGATAGTTATAAAAAACATTGTTTTTCGTGACTTACGCATAACTATATTTTACTACTTTTAAGCATAACCTTCAGCTTGAAGTTCAAACATTTCTTTATAAACACCGTCTTGCGCAATTAATTCACTATGCGTACCTTGTTCAATTATTTTGCCATGGTCGAGCACAATTATCTTTTCCGCGCGACGCACAGTCGAAAAACGATGCGAAATAATAACAGTACTCTTCCCTTGCTGTTTTTTAATGATGCTGCGAAATATTTCGTATTCCGATTTTGCGTCGACTGAGGATGTCGGCTCGTCAAGAATTAAGATATTAGGCGAGCGGAAAAAGGCGCGTGCAATACCAAGACGTTGCCATTGCCCGCCCGATATATTGGTGGCATTTTTAGCATCTATATCCTTGGACAAAAGCTGATTAAGACCATTCTTATAATCAATAGCTAGATTGCCTAAGCCCGCATCGTCGAGCGCTTCCATGATAGCTTTACGACTATATGGCTTCTCTACATTGCCAAACCAAACATTCTCTCCCAATGTAGCAAAATCGTAGCGGGAGTAATCTTGAAAAAGTGCTCCAATCTGGCCAAGGTATGATTCGCGATCGATTTCGGAGATTGGATGATCATCTACGTAAATCATGCCTTCTTGCGGCATATATGCACCTATTAGAAGTTTTATCAATGTAGTCTTCCCTGCACCATTTTCGCCAACAATCGCAAGACTGTCGCCTGGATTAAGCGTAAAGCTTACATCTTCAATGGCGAAATGGTCAGAATGCGGATACATAAAGCTGACATGCTTGAATTCGATTTTTGGCAAATGATTGACTTCTATATCGCCGGAATGTTGAGCGGGCGTTTCCATAAACTCCATAAAATCCGTCGCATTAACTAAGCTAGTATTGATGGCCGTTATACTTTCAAAGAAGCTACTAATATTGTTATTTAATTGAGATAATAAAGTTCGCACGGTAAGAAATTGACCAATTGCCAAACGGCCATAAATAATTTGAATTGCTACAATTATTAAAACGATATATCCGACTACATCCTGTAAAATGTCCGCGCCGAAACGTGGCAAAAAGAAGGCTTTATTATCGGCAATATCTTGTTCTTGGCTGCGTCGGCGAGCTTTTATCATCTGTAAAACGAGGTGTTTCGACAGACCATTTAACTCGATTTCCAGCGCAGAGTCAGAATTGGTAATTTTGCGCTCAATAGCCGAAGCAATGCGACGATCTTTTGTAAACTCGCGCCAATTGCGTCGCTCGCGAGCAGCTATACGAAGGCTTAATATTGAAGATGGAATTGCGGCTATTAGTATTGCTACTGTAATAAACGGCGAGACCACTAATGTTGCGACAATAATTGATATTAAACTAATCACCGAAGAGGCCACGGTGATAGCGCTCGTTGAAACATAGTCGATTGATAGACCAAATTCGCGCACGCGTTCAAATTTATCGGCGAATTCCTGCGTTTCACGCATGGCGAGCGGAATTTGAATGTATTTCGTCGCCACAAGTTCACTTACGTAAATATATGTCTCTTGGCTTGCGGAAATCGAAAGAAGACGATAAATAGCATACAGAACTATCGTAATAAACTGCACGGACAGCAGTATCGCCACGGCGACAATAAAAGAGGTTAGGTCATGCGTTGGGGAGACTACTGCGTCCGAAATACAGGTCACAACATAACCAGCGATAACCGCCGTCAAGGCAGGAGTAACCGACGATACGACACGATAGAACCAGAAAAAATACCTACGCGGACCAACTGCCTTTCGGTAAATTTTCATACAATATAGGATTGACTTAAAATCGATCCGCGGATATTCCGGACGTTTGCGCTCGTCAGCCTTACGCGCTTTTCTTTGAGCGCGTCGGCTGGCCTTATTTGAATCTTTTGAGCGAGCGCGAGAAGGCATACTACTCCACAGTAACCGATTTAGCTAAGTTGCGCGGCTGATCCACATCATTACCACGACCGACTGCAATATAATATGCAAACAATTGCTGGAGAGTGTTGAGAAGTAGAGGCGCAAGAATCTTAATCTTACTGTTAATGCGAACAATATCATCGGCTTCAATTTCGGCTTTGCTATTAGTAAACACAATTGCCTTACCGCCGCGAGCGCGGACTTCATGAAGGCCGCCAATAGACTTATCAAACAGCCAGTTATCTAGAATGTTGAATACCTCAAAGAAAGTTTCATCAACAAGTGCAATAGGCCCATGCTTAAGCTCGCCAGACGCATAACCCTCGGCGTGCGTATATGAAATCTCTTTCAACTTCAAAGCACCCTCTAGCGCGATTGGGTAGGCCGTATCGCGTCCAAGGTATAGAGCATTGTTATATTTAACATACTTTTTAGCTAAAGCCTTAATTTCGTCGCGATGATTCTTGAGAGTCTTTTCGATCTCTTTCGGCAGCATGGATAGTTCTTTGGTAATTTTAGCGATTAATTCAGCGTTGCCACCGTGATATTCCGCAAGCATGCCGGCGAACATTATCATTGTTACCACCTGAGCCGTAAATGCTTTCGTGGAAGCAACGGAAATTTCTGGACCGGCATGCACGTAGGTGCCACCGTTAACTTCGCGAGCAATCGTGGAGCCGATCACATTCACGATACCAAGCGTCTTTATGCCACGTTTCTTTATTTCGCGCAAACATGCAAGCGTATCGGCGGTCTCGCCCGACTGAGAGACAATTAGGGCAACTGAGTCTTTTGGCAAATGGAACGAGCGATAGCGATATTCTGACGCAATTACAACTTCGGTAGTTAAGTCTGGAACGAGTTGCTCCATATAGTATGACGCGAGCAAGCCTGCATAATAAGCGGTTCCACAACCGACAATAACTACATGATGAATATTGCGCATCTCCTCTTCAGAAAGATTTGGCCCACCTAGGTGCATCTTGCCATTTTTAAGGTCTATACGGCCGGAAAGTGTGTTATGGAGAGTAGTGGCCTGCTCCATGATTTCTTTGAGAAGAAAATGATCATAGCCACCCTTCTGAATTTGCTCAACATCGCCCTCAATCGTTTCTGGGCTAGCATTGAGATGTTTGAGGTTGAGATTGAATACCTCCGCGCCATTTTCCGTGCAGACAGCCAATTCGCCATCGTTGAGGTAAATAGCCTCACGGGTATAACCCAATAACGCCGATGCGTCAGAAGCAATGACAGTTTCGCCGTGGCCGATACCAATAATAAGCGGCGAACCAAGTCGAGCAACCACGATAGAGCCTGGTTCATTTGGTGAGAAAACTGCAATGCCATAAGTGCCACGAACTTTCTTGGCAGCTTTTGCGACCGCATCCTTTAGAGATACTCCATCTTTATAATAACTATCGATTAGCGCGGCAAATACTTCTGTGTCTGTATCGGACTGAAATTTATAGCTAGACAGACCTTTCTTGAGTTCTTTGTAGTTCTCAATAATACCATTATGGACAAGATAGACATTTCCAACATGATGCGGATGAGCATTCGCAACGGTTACTCCACCGTGCGTAGCCCAGCGAGTATGGCCAATGCCAAGATGGCCATCGTGCGGCTTTGCGAGTAGAACGTTCTCTAGCTCAGCAATCTTCCCTACGGAGCGCGCAACATGCGGATCATTATTATCATCTAGAGTAGCAATACCGGCAGAATCGTATCCACGATACTCGAGACGCTTGAGTCCATTTAATAGCACATTTTGTGCAGTTCGTTTACCAACGTATCCCACAATTCCACACATAATAACTCCTCTTTTTTCTTGAGTTTAGTATATCTTTTTGTCTGATAGGTGTCAAAAAATACAGCCGCATTTTGCGGCTGTATAAAAATTGAGAAAAAATACTTTTTGTCTTCTAGCGACGTCGCTTGAGTCCTAAGAATAATCCTCCACCCATAACACTAGCGATGATTACACCAATAAATGCTTTTGTGCTAATATCTGCCGTGTTTGGATTCTTAACTTTTCGATAACGATAGATAACTTCAATATCTTTGTTTCCCATCACGCCTTTAGCATTATCTGGCATTTTTACAAGCTTATAGCCTTTTGGATCGTCTGGGAGAGGGATGGTTTCATAATCACCGCCCTGCGGGTATTCGCCACTGATAGGATCACTAATTGGCTTTCCGGTTTCATCATCAATGTAACGAGCCGTGACCTTTTTTGGTGGGAGATAGCGATAAATTACTTCGATGTCCTGATTCACGGTACCAGAAGCGTTGTCTGGAGTTTTAACAAGAACGAATTTTTCAGGAATATCGTCCGATTCGTCAGTATCATACGACTTGCCATGTTCGTAATCTTCGGAAGTTGGATCGGCAATCTCTTCTTCGGTTTCGTCATTAATATATTTCGTAACGACCGTATGATAAATTTTTGTTTCTACTGGGTCGGAAGGAAGGGTTGTTTCACTACCGTCTACTGGAGTGTAGCTAGTCTGCGCCAAGTTTTGAACTGGAGATCCAGTGATTGTTGATTTTACGGTAGCCTTGACAGTCATTGTATAGGTATGGCCATAGAAACTGATACCGGTTGCATTCTTGGCGGTAGCTGTGACATTTTGCCCACTAATTGCAACTGTAAATTGAGAAGTAACGTCATTATTATTTTCGTCGACGATTTTAATAGTGCTAGCCGCTGGTAATGTAAGGCTATTATTAAAGCTGTCGCTTATTTTGAGCGCGCTGTAGCCCTTATTTTGAGGAATAGTGTCATACCTACTCCACAAATTCATGAACGTCACAATATCTGCCTCGCCGGAGTAGTTATTCGGCACTTCCTGAGAAATGCGGTACGTAACGGTGTCGCCAACCCTCGCCTGAGTTTTATCTACTGTCTTTTTTGGTTTCGGCATTGCATAGGGCACCGCAGAGCCGAAAACAAAGCCAACAGCGCAACCACGACCACTATAATGGAAGGACCAAGAACCGCTTAATCCAGTTGCTGTAGCCATGATAGAGTTGCCATACCAAATACCATCAAAGGCGGCACCATTTATATCCTTTACGGAAAGACCATTTTGCTCGGTCGATAGTTCCGTCCCATCAATAGCTGAATTTTTATTCATGTAAACCGTATTTGTGCCAGATAGGGGCGCGATGCCTTCGTTGCCATGGAAGTACTTATCGCCATCTTCTTTATAGTCATACCAGCCATCCGAATTAACTATAGGGTTGCCATTACTGTCGGTATTACGATCCATATTAGGAACATCAAAGTCCCACATGGCGCTACTGACGCTCTTCATATTAGTAGCTAACGTGCAGCTATCTGAAGATGCAACGTA
>JAEEGI010009567.1_pt1 | contig 21202 bp, 15 predicted proteins | sample 8958751 | NCBI WGS metagenome assembly JAEEGI01 (sample SAMN16246545, study PRJNA631951) | gut metagenome | biome: gut microbiome; feature: rumen; material: KS-attached | host: Bos | place: Iran: Karaj | collected 2018-10 | reverse complement strand
AGATAATTCTCAAAATCGCTACTGCGCGACATATAGCGCCGGTTCTGACTGGAGGAGCTACAATACTTACAATGCAGGCAATTATGGAGATGGTGGACGAGTCTATCTTTACAAGTTGGCATCTGGTCCTTCTGTCACCTGGAACCTTGAGAGCATCGCTATTACCACTGCTCCTACCAAGACGACCTACACCGCGGGCGAGACCTTCGACCCTGCCGGAATGGTTGTGACCGGTCATTTCGTGGATGCCGATGATGCTACCAATACCAAGGATGAGGTAGTAACTGGTTACACTTTTACTCCAGACGGCGCCCTTGCTACTTCCGATACTCAGGTAACCATTACCTATCAGGGCAAGTCTGCAGATCAGGCCATTACTGTTAACCCCGCACCTGCCGGAAATGACGGTTCTCTTGAGCATCCTTACACCGCTTCTGAAGCTCGTGCACTTGCACTCAATGGAGACACTGGTTCATACTACATCTCTGGTATTGTTACTAAGATTCAGAATCAGTATAGCGCCAGCTACGGTACAGCCAACTTCTGGATTGATGAAAACGGCGCATCTGATTCAGTGTTTGAGGGATATAAGATTAAGTACTTTGGCAATCAGAGTTGGGTTGAGGGTAATGCTCAAATCGCACTCAATGACGAGGTGATTATCTACGGTACGCTTACTGTGTACGATAGCACTACTCCTGAAACCAGCAGCGGCTATCTCGTGTCTCTCAATGACACGACCAAAGGCTTGACTCTTGCTGCTCCTACTGTAACGACTAATACAGCAAATAGCGCGAAGGAAATAACTGTTTCATGGACAGCAGCTACTGGTACTGAAAGCGCCGTTAGTTATGTGATTACTTGTGGTGGACAAACTTACAATGCCACAGCTGCCGGAAGTCATTCCTTCACAATGAGCGATTATGGCACTTACAGTGTGTCTGTTGCGGCCTCAGCCTCTGATGCCATCTCGGCAACTGTAACGACATCTGCCACTTTGGTCGATCCCAATGCAGGTGCGCCTACTGTATATGAGATTCAGTGGGGAAGTGCCTATAATGGATCGAGCGTGAGTAGCTATACTGCATCATGGAACGCGACTAAAGACGGCTTCACCGTCAATATGGCCAACTGGAACAACAATAATAATGGTTGGGACTATGTTAAGTGCGGAAGAAAGAACACTGCTTCTGTTGCTACCATTATTACAGATTCTGCAATTTCTGAGGCTATTAGAACTGTCACTATCACCATTGATGCGCTGACAGCAGCCAATATTAATTCGATAACGCTTTATGTGAGTGATTCCAAGACGTCCGGGTGGGCCTCTGCTGGAACATTTACAAAGGCAACGGGTGATCAGTCTGTAACGATTGCTAGTCCTGCCGCAAATAAGTATTATAAGTTGGAGTTTGATTGCGCTTCTGGATCATCCAATGGTTTGTTAACCCTCTCTAAGGCACAGTTCTCTACTAATTGAAGCGGATCCGGAGGCGGAACCTCCGGGGGCCCAACCGCCACAGTAACAACTAGCGCTTCACCGACTGGAGTGAGTTCGACAGGGGCAACCCTGTCGGGCTCCTACAGCGGAGCGACGGGATCGGTCACGGAGACCGGTTTCTACTACGGAACAACTTCCAGCCCGAACACCAAGGTGACGGCTAGTGGAACCTCCTCGCCTTTCTCCAAGGCTCTTACCGGCCTGACGGCTAATACTACCTATCATTATAAGGCATATATCGTCGAGGGGGGACAGGAGGTTGCAGGAAGTGTCCTATCATTTAAGACGAAGGCCGTGGCAACGGCTACGGTTTCCAATAGCGCGGCCACGTCTGTGACGTCCAGTTCGGCAGTGCTCAATGGATCCTATGACGACGCTAGCGGTACGATTTACGAGACAGGGTTCTATTGGGGCACGGCGCAGAATAGTCTGACTGAAAAGGCGACCACCGATGGGAGTAATGCATCTTCAGGGAGTTTCTCCTGCACCATCGGCGGGCAGACTCCGCTGTCGGCCAGCACCACCTACTACTACAAGGCCTACGTCCTGGAGTACAACGAGAGCACCGGGCAGTATGAAGAGCGCATAGCTTCTTCGGCTCAGTCTTTCACGACCGCTGCGGTTGCCCAGCAACAGACCTGGCAGGAGTATCTGAGCGGCTATGGCATGCCTGATGTGTCGGGGCTTGGAACCAGCCTGCGTCAGAGCGGTACGTATTCGGACCGTGACGACAAGTGGTATAGCGTGAACACAAGTAATAATAAGCGTCAGATCGCGATTCATACTTATACCACTGGATCGCCATCCAGCTCGGAAACACTCAACTACGTAGTCCTCTACGATGAGACCAAGTATGCTCCGGTGTGGACGTATCACGTGATGAACACCTACTACTGGCCGGACAACAATGCGGGCCGGAATGACTCATGGATGGATGATCCGGCCATTAACCTGACGCAGCAGGGTGGATTGGATAATGCCAGCACGGTCGGTTACAGCCGCGGTCACCTGGTGGCGTCGGACTATCGCCAGACCAATGTGAAGCAGAACAAGCAGACCTTCTATCACAGCAACCAGGCTCCTCAGTGGCAGAATAGCTTTAATGGCGGTATGTGGTCTACGCTGGAAGGCCGGGTGAAGAAGATGACCCCGAGCGGAACGACCACTATGCTCTACGTGATTACCGGCGTTCTTTACGAAGGTACGGTGAGCAACAATCAGGTAACCAGTACAACTGTTCCCACCAAGAGCAGCGGAAGCTTGAGTGTCCCCATCCCCAGCCACTTCTACAAGTGCATCATGAAGTGCACGCTGAACGGGAGTGGCGTGCCTACCTCGGCCCAGGGTATTGCCTTCATTTACACCAACGAGGCCCATACCTCCGGGAACTACTACGACAGCAACTACGTTACCTCCATCGATGCCATCGAGCAGCGTACCGGGTTTGACTTCTTCGCCAATGTTCCCACGCCGGTTCAGAATACTGCGGAGTCCAACTCCAACCATTATTGGTTCACGGGTCAGGGTTCTCCTAACAGCATCTCTGGAGTAAACGATAAGAGTTGGGGGAGCTTCTAGAGATTTCTCCACTCGCTTCGCTCGGTCGAAATGACAAGGAAGAGGTCGAAATGACAAGATTTACTCATAACGCTTGGGCGGCGGTCCTCGGGGCCGCCGTCCTTTGCGTGGGTTCCTGCGCGCAGAGGGAGGAGATGCCGGCCCAGGAAGAAGAGCAGTGCGTCCGCGTGGTCCATTTCAAAGCTACGGAAATCCGCACGAAGGCGGCTTTCGGAGAGGCGGAGAACGGTACGCGTCCTACACTCTGGACCAACAACGACACGGAACTCAAACTCTCCCTGAACTACGGTACCGCCGTCGCCGCGGCGGTCACCCCTTCGCAGGACCACGTCACTGCAAGTTTCGATGCCACCATCGACTTTAGCCATACCACAGGCCCGTATACCTTCTATGCGGTGTCACCGTCTTCATCGGCGAAGGCGCTGAGCCCCAGCCGCGAGGCGTGGAAGGTGTCCATCCCGTGCGTACAGACGCCGTCGGCCCTTTCGGCCGATGAAGGGGCCATCATCATCGCGGCCGAGAGCGAGTCGTTCGCATCGGCTACGCAGATCGGCGCCGTCAGCCTGTCCTTCGCTCATCTGACCGCTTATGGCCGATTCTCCCTTGACAACCTCGCCCTTGAGGAAGGGGAGACCGTGTCGGCCGTGGAACTCACCGTGACCACCCCCATCGTGGGCGACTGGTACTGGAAGTGCTCTGATGGCGCGCTCACCGATTATGGCGCCTCCAGCACCCTTACCATCAACACTTCGAGCACCAGCGACCTTTGGTTCGGTTGCGCACCGGTGGAGGTGGGAGATGAGGCGCTGGTGGTGGACGTCTATACCAACCTGGGCGTCCACGAGCAGCTGACGGCCTTCCCCGCGGGCTGCAAGTTCACCGCAGGGGAGTGCGCGGTCTTCTCCGTGGACATGGACGGGGCCGATTTCACCGCTGCGGGCGGTGGTTCCGGCAGCGGTGGAAACGATGTCGTTGTTTTGAGCGAAGAATTCGACAATAGCACCACAAGCAATTCTTCATCGGAATTCAGCTCATCCAAGTTCTCAAATTTTAGCGGAGCGACTTCAAAGGCTTATACAAGTCAATATGGCGGTGTAAAACTTGGCTCGTCTTCCGCCAGTGGTTATATCACTTCCAAGTCACTGGATCTTTCGAATAGCTTCACCGTAACGCTCAATGTGCTGAAATACGGTACTGACACCGGAAAAGTACAGGTTACTGTGGGAAGTGTGACCCAAGAGATTACACCCACTGATACGGATACTGCTTATTCGTTGGATTTCGATGCTGCGACAAGCGCCTCTACCGTAAAAATCGGGACCAGTACCAAGAGGGCATATATTGATAATGTCATCATTACACGGCACGATGGCGGCGGCAGCGGCTCCTCCACCCCCGACCCTCTCCTCAGCGAAACCAACTACGGCTGCTACCTTGGCACTGGCCTGGAGTGGGAGTATAACCCCGGCACCGACCAGGTGACGCGCTCCTACGACGAATACGGCTTCGAGACCTATACCCTCATCAAGCCTTCCAACGTGGAGGAACTGGAAATTACCGGCTACAAGAAGGGCTACATCAAAGGCGACGGCAACATATCCATTTCGGTGAAATGGCGTTGTGGCACAAGCACGGTGCTGTCGGAGGACTATAAGATGACAATCATCAAAGAAGACGGACCCAAGGTGTGGCTCAGCGACGGCACCCATGGCGTTATCATTAAAAAGTAAGGCCGATGAAAAAGTTGATTCTACTCCTGGCAGCCCTCTGCTGCAGTCTTTCAATCTTTGCAGTTCCGGCCTACAAAGGGCTCATCCGCCACACCCAGCCCGACGGAAGCACCATCCTCATCCGCCTGCACGGAGATGAGTTCGCCCACTGGGTGAGCGATGCCTCCGGCCGGGTGTTGGAAAAGGATGCCGACGGCTTCTATCGGCCCGCTTCGGAGTCGGCCGTCAAGGCCCGCCGCGTTGCGGGAATGGCCAAACGCAGCCGCGTCAATGCGGCCCGCCGCGCGGTCAAGCGCGGGATTGCCCTCGATGAAAAGCACTTCCTGGTAATCCTCGTGCAGTTCTCCGATGTAAAATTCGCCAGCCAGAGTACCGCACAGCAGGATTTCACCAACCTGCTGAATCAGCAGGGGTATTCCGTTAACGGCGGCACTGGTTCCGCCCGGGATTTCTATTATGACAATTCCCACGGCCTCTTTACGCCTGTCTTCGACGTTTACGGCCCCGTGACGCTGGATAACAACCGTGCCTATTATGGCGGAAATGACAGCGGCGGCAACGACCTTCGTCCGGAGGTGGCCGTGAAAGAGGGCTGCCAGAAGGTCAACAGCCAGTTCAATGTGGACTTCGGCCAGTTTGACAACGATGGCGATGGGGAAGTGGACCTGGTGTTTATGTATTACGCGGGAAACGGTGAGGCCGACAGTGACGTGGAGGATTCCATCTGGCCGCATCAGTGGGAATTGTCTAGCGGCGGCATCAGCCTCACGCTGGATGGAAAGACCGTGGACAAGTATGCTTGCACCAACGAGATTGTTGGGGATTATGGGGATAATCCGAACGAGATGTGCGGCATCGGCACCGCCTGCCACGAATTCGGGCACGCGATGGGCCTGCCGGATTTCTACGACACGGACTACGACAACCACAACGGCCTCAGCGCCGGCATGTTCTCCTTCTCCACCATGGACAGCGGCTCCTACAACAATGGCGGCAAGACGCCTCCATACTTCACCATCGAGGAGCGTATCATGCTGGGCTGGATTACCGAGGCACAGGCTTTCCGGGAGTTCTCTGCCTCCGGAAACTACACGCTGACGAGCGTGGACAACAACATTGCCTACAAGACGCCCACGGACCAGGACGGAGAGTACTTTGTCTATGAGTGTCGTGGCGAAAACGGCTGGGATGCGGGACTTCCTTCCCACGGTCTCATCGTCACGCATGTGGACAAGTCGTCGCGGAAGGTGACCATTTATGACGGCAACGGGAACGAGGTTACCAACCAGACGGCCGCCCAGCTATGGAATAACTGGACGCAGTACAACTCCATCAACGAGAACGGATCCCACCCGTGCTGTTATGTGGTACCTTCGGCCGACCAGTCGAACCTGATGTTCGGTTACAAGTACTACTCGGAGTACCAGTCCTATTATTACAATAGCAGCAACGACGTGAAGATTCCTTTCCCGGGAAGTCAGGGCATTACGTCCTATACGGCCAGAAGCTGGAACGGCGTGGACTCCGACGTTCACCTTTCCAACATCGCCTACGCCAACAACCAGGTTACGCTTTATGCGACGGTGCCTTCCAACGTCCTGAATTACAACGTGATAGCCAATCCCGGCAACGGTGTCTACACTGCCGGAAGCAGCTTTGTCCTGTCCCTTGTTGAGAGCGAGGCCCAGCCGGTGTCCTCCGTTGCCTGGTTCTTCGACGATGAACCCGTTTCCGGATCCTCTGTCACCCTGCCCGCAGGCATCCACGTGGTGGAAGCGCACCTGACGCTCGAGAGCGGCGCCACCAAGATTCTGGAACTCACCCTGACCGTCAACTAGGCGGTTTTTTGCTGCAGGCAAAAGGGATACCCGGTCAGAGCCGGGCCTGTCGCCCGAAATGTCGCTCAAAAACGGCGAATGTCGCTCAAAACTTGTATATATGGCGTTTAATGCCTATATTTGTTGGTAGATTTTGAGCGACATGAAAGAATTCGACCTTCATTACCAGGCGGAAAAAGAGCCTGAGAAGAAAGAACGCTATGGGAATTGGGCCACAGCCAAGGGCCTGCAGCAGGTAGACGGGCTGGAGACATCGGCCTATCTGGACAAGGTGGCCACGGACAGCATCGAGGGGAGGATATCGGCTTACGAAGCCATCAAACTGGTGGATTCTTACTATGAAGTAAAGGGTGACAGAGAGGCCGAAAGGCAATATGAGGAGGCCGATAAAGTGGCGGCCCGAATCTACGCCATTATCTCGGAAACAGGCTTTACCCTCTGCCCGGAGGAACTCCAGCAAATCCATCAGCGTCTTTTCGGGGGCGTTTTCTCTCACGCCAGGCAGTTCCGAACCCTGAACTTCATCAAGCGGGAATGGGTCCTGGACGGCGGTACGGTTACTTATGGCGACTTCCATTATATCCGCGAAAGCCTGGAAAGGTATGTAAAGCGGGAAAAGTTCTTGCGCTATGCCTCGATGGATGAGGAGGAAGCCGTTTACCACCTGGCCCGTTTTGTTTCGGACATCTGGTAGATACATCCATTTAATGAAGGTAATACCAGAAGCGTCGCCGTCTTTGCCATCAAGTACTTCCGCTCCTTAGGCTATGAGGTGGACAACACGGCCTTCCACGAGCATTCCTGGTACTTCCGGAATGCCCTGGTGCGGGCCAATTACACCAGTGTGAGTAAGAAGGTGGATGCCGATCTTTCGTATCTGGAAGGCTTCCTCTCGTCCGTTCTTTTGGGGAAGGCGGGGGAGTTCCACAACCGGGATCTCCACATTTATGCCATCCCTCACGCCCAGACGAAAACTGGAGTAGAGCTGGACAAAGCCATCGTTAAGGAAATAAAGGCCAATGCCACAATCACTCGTGATGAATTGGCCCAAAAGTTCAATACCAGCCGGAAAACCATCGAGCGTCACCTGAAGGAGATGGGGGTTTATTTCGAAGGTCCGGCCAAGGCCGGGCATTGGGTTCTTGGCAAATCCGAAGAAATAATGTAATTTTGTAAGTTATGACCGAATTAGCAGCAAAATACAGTGCACAGGCGGTGGAGGATAAGTGGTACCAGTATTGGCTGGACCATAAGTTCTTCCACAGCGAACCGAATGAGAAGGAACCCTACACCATCGTGATTCCGCCGCCCAATGTGACGGGCATCCTGCATATGGGCCACGTGCTGAACAATACGCTCAACGACGTGCTCATCCGCAAGGCTCGGATGGACGGCAAGAACGCCTGCTGGGTGCCGGGGACGGACCACGCGTCCATCGCCACGGAAAGCAAGGTGGTGGCGAAGCTGAAGGCCGAAGGCATCCGCAAGGAGGACATCGGCCGCGAGGAGTTCCTCAAGCACGCCTGGCAGTGGAAGGAGGAGCACGGCGGCATCATCCTTCAGCAGCTCAAGAAACTCGGCTGCTCCTGCGACTGGGACCGCACCCGCTTCACGATGGAACCGGCCCTCTCCGACGCCGTGATCAACACCTTCGTCTATTTCTACAAGAAGGGTTGGATCTACAAAGGCGTGCGGATGGTGAACTGGGACCCCGAGGCCCTCACGGCCGTGAGCGACGACGAAGTGATCCACAAGGACACCCAGAGCCATTTCTACCACCTTAAATACTATATCTCGGACGGGAACGGCAACCCCACGGACAAGTATCTGGTGATTGCCACCACGCGTCCGGAGACCATTATGGCCGATGCAGCCATCTGCGTGAACCCGAAGGACGAGCGTCATTTCTGGCTGAAAGGAAAGAAGGTGCTCATCCCGCTCATCAACCGGGAAATCCCCGTCATCGAGGACGACTACGTGGAGATGGACTTCGGAACGGGCTGCCTCAAGGTGACGCCCGCGCACGACGTGCACGACTATGAAATCGGCCTGCGCCACAATCTTCCGGTCCTGGAAATCATCGACGACCACGGCCGGCTGAACGAGAAGGCCGAAATCCTCATCGGCGAGGACCGTTTCGTGGCCCGGAAGAAGATTGTGAAGCTGCTGGAAGAAGCCGGCAACCTCCTCAAGATCGAAGACTACACCAGCCCCGTGGGCTACAGCGAGCGCACGGACGCCGTCATCGAGCCGAAGCTCAGCGCCCAGTGGTTCCTGAAGATGGACAAACTCGCCCAGATGGCCCTGGAAACGGTGGAAAGCGGCCGTACGAACTTCATTCCGGAGAAATACGTGAACACCTACCGCCACTGGATGGAGAACGCCCGCGACTGGTGCATCTCCCGTCAGCTGTGGTGGGGCCAGCGCATTCCCGCTTACTACCTTCCGGACGGCTCCTATGTGGTGGAAGCCACGCCGGAGGAGGCCCTCAAGGCCGCACAGAAGCTCAACCCGGCCATCAAGGCAGAAGACCTCAAACAGGACGAAGACGTGCTGGACACCTGGTTCAGCAGCTGGCTCTGGCCCATCTCCGTATTCGATCCGGAGAAACCCGGCCATCCCGAGCACCAGCCCAACAAGGACCTGGCCTACTATTATCCCACCTCCGACCTCGTGACCGGCCCGGACATCATCTTCTTCTGGGTGGCCCGTATGATTATGGCCGGGGAGGAGTTTATGGGGGGGCAGCCCTTCTCGAACGTGTATTTCACCGGCATCGTGCGCGATAAGATCGGGCGGAAGATGTCAAAAACCCTGGGCAACAGCCCGGATCCGCTGGATTTGATCAAGACCTACGGGGCCGATGCCGTGAGAATCGGGATGCTCCTGTGCTCCAGCGCCGGCAACGACATCTTCTACGACGAAGCCCAGATCAAGCAGGGCGCTGCCTTCTGCAACAAGATCTGGAACAGCTACCGCCTGGTGAAGGGCTTCCAGATAGCCGATATTCCCCAGGCCGATGCCGCCGGACTCGCCGTCGAGTGGTTTAAAGCCAGGCTCTCGGATGCCGTGAAGCTGGTGGAGGACCACTACAGCAAGTTCCGCATCTCGGATGCCCTGATGACCATCTACAAGCTCTTCTGGGACGACTATTGCTCCACTTACCTGGAGGCCATCAAGCCCGCCTACGGCGAGCCCATCGACGCCGCCACCCAGAAGGCTACCCTGGAATACTTCGAGGCGCTCCTGAAGCTTATACACCCCGTGATGCCCTTCATTACGGAGGAACTCTGGCAGGACATCGCCGAAAGGAAGGAAGGGGAGACCATTATGTACGCTCCCAGCCCCAAGGCCGAATCATATGATGCCAGGCTTCTGGACGGTTTCGCCATCGCGATGGAGGCCGTGAACGGCGTCCGCGGGGTGCGGAACCAGAAGAACATCGGCCCGAAAGAGCCCCTGCAGTTGCTGATCAAGGCGAAAGACTTCCCCTGCATCCCGGTGGTCGAAAAGATGGCCGGCGTGAAGGTGGCGCTCGCGGACGACTTCGGGGACGCCCAGGGAGCCGGCTTCCTGGTGCGCACCGTCGCGATGTTCATCCCGCTGCAGGTGAATGCGGCCGAGGAACTGGACAAGGCGAAGAAGGACCTCGAGTACCAGCAGAAGTTCCTGCAGGGCGTGCGCGCGAAACTCGCCAACGAGAAATTCACCGCCCACGCGCCCGCCGCCGTGGTGGAAATGGAGCGCAAGAAGGAGGCCGATGCCCTCTCGAAGATCGAGAGTCTGGAAGCTAAAATCAAGCAACTGAGTTAGTTATGGCCGCCTTCAAGACATCCTTCCCGGTGCGGTACTACGAGACCGATCAGATGGGCGTCGTCCATCACTCCAACTATATCCGTTACTTTGAGTGCGCGCGCGATGCGATGCTGGTGGAGATGGGCCTTCCCATCGAGAAGTGCGAGAGCGAGCTGGGCGTGCAGATTCCCATCGTCTCCGTGGAGTGCCACTACCATTTTCCGCTCAGGATGGGAGATGTCCTTACGGCCGTGGCCGAAGTGGACAAGGTGCCCCTTGCGAAGGTGCTGGTCAAGCAGGCCGTGTACAACCAGAACGGGGAGCTCTGCGCCGACGGCATCGTCACCCTGGGCTTCATCGACAAGAAGACTTTCCGGCCCGTGCGCTGCCCGGAGGAGATTATAAAACTCTTTGAAAAATACATAAACCGCTGATTATGAATACTATCGTATTACCGGTTCTGGCCTTCGGATACTGGGAGATCATCCTCATCGTCCTGGTGATCCTGCTCCTTTTCGGGGGCAAGAAGATTCCCGAACTGATGAAAGGCCTGGGCAAGGGCGTCAAGAGCTTCAAGCAGGGGATGAACGAAGTGGAGAAGGAGATGAAAGACGAGGAGCCCAAGGAGGAATCCTATAACAAGGACGAAAAATAAATGGCCGGGAAGGACAGTGAAATGTCCTTCTGGGACCATCTCGAGGCGCTGAGGGGAACCCTGTTCCGCTCGGTGCTGGCCGTGGCGCTCCTGTCCTTTATCTTCCTCTGCATCCCCAAGACCCTTTTCAAGGCCGTTCTCTGGCCCACGCAGGGGGATTTCCTGCTGTACAGGCTCCCCGGCGTGGATTTCTCGATGTCGCTCATCAACATCGAACTCAGCGCCCAGTTCTTCGTCTACCTGAAGGTGGCGGTGCTCTGCGGCGTGGTGCTGGCCTTCCCGTACATCGTCTGGGAAATCTGGCGCTTTGTGGCCCCTGCGCTCTACGACAATGAGCGGAAAGCCGTCCGGAAGGCCTTCTGGCTCTCTTCCGGGCTGTTTTATCTGGGGGTGGCCGTGGGCTATTTCGTGGTGCTGCCCGTGTGCCTGATGTTCTTCGTGAACTTCTCCGTGAGCGATGCCATCGTGAACACCATCTCCCTGAGCTCCTATATGTCGCTCTTTACGGGGATGGTCTTTCTCATCGGCCTGCTGTTCGAATTCCCCACGGTGGTCCTGGCCCTCAGCGCCATCGGCATCATCGACCGCGCGTGGCTCCGCAAGGGACGCCGCTATGCGGTGATCGCCGTGATGGTTTTAGCGGCCCTCATTACGCCCAGCGACCCTTTCTCGATGTTCGTGCTGGCCATTCCGCTCTACGGGCTTTATGAGTTCTCCATCCTTCTGAGCCGATGATTTCTGTCAGCAACGTCACCGTCTCCTTCGGCAGCTGGAACCTCCTGGACGGGATCAGTTTCCACATCAGCGACGGCGAGAAGATCGGCCTGGTGGGGAAAAACGGCGCCGGCAAGAGTACCCTGATGAAACTCATCACGGGGGAGCAGACGCCCACCAGGGGGAGCGTGGAGAAGCCCGCGGGCGTGCGCATCGGCTACCTGCCCCAGATTATGGAGCATCATCGCGGGCGCACGGTGCTGGAGGAAGTGCTCTCCGTCTTCGATTACCTCCGCGAAATGGAGGCCGATTTAGCCGCCGTCACCGCCACCCTGGCCGATAGAACCGATTATGAATCAAATGAATACGCGGCCCTCATCGATCGGCTGAACGAGCTGAACGACCGCCTGGCGCTGGAAGGGGGACTGTCACCCGAGGCGCAGGCGCAGAAGGTGCTCACGGGCCTGGGATTCAGGAAGGATGAGCTGGGCCGTCGCACCGAGACCTTCAGCCAGGGCTGGAATATGCGCATCGAGCTGGCGAAGATCCTCTTGTCGGCCCCGGACGTGCTGCTGCTGGACGAACCCACGAACCACCTTGACATCGAGTCCATCGAATGGTTCGAGGACTACCTCAAAAACTTCCGGGGGAGCGTGCTCCTCGTCTCCCACGACCGCAAGTTCCTGGACAACGTGACCAGCCGTACCGTAGAGATCCTCCTGGGGCATCTGCACGACTATAAAGTCCCTTACAGTCAATACGTTACTTTACGGGCCGAACGGATTGCCCAGCAGACGGCCGCCTACGAAAATCAGCAGCGGATGATCGAAAAGACGGAGGATTTCATCAACCGCTTCCGCTACAAGCCCACCAAGAGCAATCAGGTGCAGTCCCGCATCAAGGCGCTGGAGAAACTCGAGCGCATCGAGATAGACCAGACGGATACGGCCACGTTCAACCTGCGTTTCCCGCCCGCTGTGCGCAGCGGAGACGTGGTATTCAAGGGAACCGACCTCACGGTGGGTTATCCCCAGAAAGTGGTCTTCTCCGACGCCCGGATTGAGATCAAGCGTGGAGAGAAGGTGGCTTTCATCGGCCGGAACGGGGAGGGAAAGACCACGCTGATGCGCGTGATTATGCGCGAATTGGAGCCCTTCTCCGGCGAGGCCTGGCGGGGCTACAACGTGCACATCGGCTATTATGCTCAGAACCAGGAAGACATCCTGGACCCCTCGGAGACCGTTTTCAGTACCCTGGACCGCATCGCGGTGGGGGAGATCCGCACCAAACTGCGGGACCTGCTGGGGGCCTTCCTCTTCAAGGGGGAGGACATCGATAAGCGGGTGTCCGTTCTGAGCGGCGGAGAACGCGCCCGGCTGGGAATGGCCTGCCTGATGCTCAAGCCCTATAACGTGCTGGCCCTGGACGAACCCACCAACCACATGGACATCCAGTCCAAGGATGTGCTTAAACAGGCCCTGAAGGCCTTTGACGGCACTTTAATCGTGGTTTCGCACGACCGTGACTTCCTGGACGGCCTGGTGGACAAGCTCTACGAGTTCCGGGACGGGAAGGTGACCGAGCATCTGGGCGGGGTGGACGACTACCTGCGCCGGCGGAAGCTCGCGAGCCTGCAGGAGCTGGAGCGCAAGACGCCGGCTCAGGCCCCTGTGGCCCCCGAAAAGGCCCCTTCCAAGCCCGCTCCGGCCGACAATGCCGCCTTCAAGGCCCGCAGCAAGGAGGAACGCAAGCTGAAGAACCGCATCGATTACCTGGAGAAGGAGATCGGGAAACGCGAGAAGCGGATGGGGGAGATCGAGAAGGTGCTGGCGGCGCCGGGGCCCTCGGACGATATAATGGAACTCACCCGGGAATACCTGGAACTCAAGCGCGCCCTGGATGCCGACACAGAGGAATGGACCTCATTAATGGAACAACTATGATAATTGATTCACACGTAGATACGCCCACTCAATTAATTCGTTACAAGAGGAATATCGGGGTGGTAAATCAGGAGGGTCAGGTGGACTTTCCCCGGATGAAGGCTGGGGAGGTGGACGGGGCTTTCTTCGCCCTGTACACGCCGCCGGAGATGAAAGGGGCGGAAGCAACCCGCCACGCCCTGGAAATGCTGGGCGCCACCTACGACGCCTGCGACGAGTATGCGGACGTAGCCGCCCTGGCTTTCAGCCCGGACGAAGTGGCGCAGAATCGCGCTAAAGGCCTGATTTCCGTGATGTTAGGGATGGAGAACGCGGAGCCCGTCGGGGAGTCCCTGTCACTCCTGAGGGCCTTCTACCGCCTGGGCGTGAGCTATGTCACCCTTACCCACAATGCCGACAACGCCGTGGCCGACAGCGCCGCGGAAGGCACCCGCTGGGGCGGTCTGAGCCCGTTCGGCAGGGAAGTGGTGGCTGAAATGAACGCACTTGGGATGATGATTGACCTCTCCCACGCTTCAGACAAGACCTTCTGGGACTGCATCGAACGCTCCGCGGCACCCGTCGTGGCGACGCACTCCTGCTGCCGCGCCCTCTGCTCTCATCGCCGCAACCTTACCGACGAGATGCTGAAGGCGCTAGGGGAGAAGGGCGGCTATGTGGGGATTAACTTCTATCCCTATTTCCTATCGGACCGCTTCGACGAGGCGAAGGCCTGGCGTCCCGGCGTGTCGGAAATCGTGGATCACATCGAGCACGCGGTGGCCCTTGCCGGCGTCGGACACGTGGGCATCGGATCGGACTTCGACGGCATCGACGACTGCACGCCGGAAGGGCTTGGAGACATCTCGAAAAGCCGCCTTGTCCTGGACGAAATGCGGCGCCGCGGCTGGGCCGAAAAGGACGTTATACGGGTGGCCGGACAGAATTTACTGGATGTATGGTGTAGAATTGTAAACTGCTCTGAATGAGTGAGTTGGGGCAAATGTAACAAGTGTGTTATATCGTATTACTTTCTTGTTACATTATTTGATTATCAAATAGATAAGTCCTCCAACAGCAATTTACGCAAAAAGTCTAAAGCGGTAGCGGAAAAACGCTCGATGTTGCGCTTCCGATCATTCTTGTAAACATACTTTTGGGTGCGGGTTCCGTGCGGTCCGGCCGCTGCGATCCACACCGTTCCCTCCGGGTTGAAGGCGTCTCCGCCGGGGCCGGCGAGACCGGTGGTTGAGACCGCATAATCACTGCCGGTAAGACGTCGGACACCCTCCGCCATCGCGGCCGCGACCTCGCTGCTCACCACCCCTTTCTCCTCAATGACGGAAGCCGGCACGCCCAGCACTTTCTCCTTCACGGAGACGGCGTAGGAGGTGACGGATCCCAGGAAATAGGCGGAAGAGCCCGGTACGGATGTGAACAGGTGGGCGATTTCCCCGCCCGTGCAGCTTTCGGCCGCCGATACGGTGAGGCCGTTCTCCTTGAAAAGGCGTCCTAAAGCCGTTTCCAGGTTCGAATCCTCCGTCGCATAGACCAGGGGCCCCAGAAGGGCTTCCAGAGCTTGCAATTGGGCTTCCATGCGCTTCTCGGCCTCTTCTGCGGGGCTTTCCGGATAACAGGAGAGACGCAGGCGGATGCCCGTGAGGGGATTCGGGAGATAGGCCAGGTGCATATCGGCAGGAAGGGCGTCCTCCCAGGGGGCGATTTTCTCCGAAAGGGCGCTCTCCGCGAGCCCGTAGACCATTATATTGCGGTGAAAGATAGGGGAGAGCGGCTGATGGGCCCGGATGTCGTCCAGGACGGCCGGAAGGGCTCCCGTAGCCTCATGGGGCACGCCGGGAAGGCTGTAAAGCGTGGCTTTTCCTGTGGCGCCCAGGCCCCGGAAAACCATAATGGGGGCCGTTCCCAGGCGGTTTACGATGACTTCCGCCTTCTCGGGAACCTGTGCTTGCAGCAGATTCGCCGGCAGGACGTCCAGGCCGCGGCTTTTCAGGATCTTGTGCACCATCTCCAGCTGGCCGGGATGCTCATAGTAGCCCCGGCTGCCGGAAACCTTGGCCAGCACGGCCTTGGTGATGTCGTCTTTGGTGGGTCCGAGGCCGCCCGTGGTGAGCACGATATCGGCCCTGGAGAGCTCTGAGAGCAGGGTTTCCTCGATTTGCTGGGCGTCGTCGCCGATGGAAAGCATCCGCGTGGTATGGATGCCCATTCCTTCCAAAGCGCCGGCGATGGCACGGGAGTTGGTGTCCAGTACCTGACCGATGAGGATTTCGTCGCCGATGGTGACGATGGAAGCGTGAATCATAGCGTTATTGCCTCTTTTCCAGCGTTTTAACGAGCTTTTTCAGGCCGATGGGGGATGTGGCCACTTCCACCAGGGAAGCGCCATTGTCGAGGGCCTGAAGGGCTTCTTCCTGGTTTCCGGCCATTCCGATGACGGGAAGGCGCCCCAGGGTGATCTCGCGCACGCGCGCTACCATCTGAGGAGTAGGGACCACCACGCCGTCGATGCCGGCGAGCTGGCAGGAACCCAGCAGATACGCCAGTTCCTCTTCCGTGAGGCCATGGGAAAGACGCAGGAAGAAGGGGGTGTAGCGTTCGTAGCAAAGACGTAGGCTAACGAGTTCATCCAAAAGCACTTGCGTATCTGAAATATCGCTGGCGCCAATGCCGTTGTCGCTGTCTGGATCGATGATAATGAAGGCCGGGAAGTCATACACCAGCGAGAAGGTGCGCACGATGTCCGTGCGGATATTTACCGCCAGAAGGCAGCCTCCGGTTTTTTCCTGTTCCAGACTCTGTATCCAGCTCAAAATCTGCTCTTTAGGAGGGGTGAGCGTCAAGAATCCGGCTTTGGGAACACAGTGAAAAAGGGAGAAACGCCTTTTTTTAATGGTATACGGCATCCCGACCGGGTTTGTGAATACCAGTCCGGACACCTCTTTTTGCAACAGATGGCTTCCCTTGCTCATATTGCAAAGTTAATATTTATTCTTTAGCTATGAAATCCTGGAAGGAAGAATCCGAATAAAAAACGGTAATTTTCTCAATTCTACGCGTTTCTACGGGCGTTTTTTGGATAAGGGAAAGATCCTGTTCTTCGTCTTCTGAGCGGTACATTCTCCCGCGTCCGGTCATCAGCCAGTCCAGATTGAGCGTGGGGTAGTGCAGCAGGAGACTCTCCAGGAAATCGTATCCGGGTTTGTTCCTTCCGGAGAGAATGTGGGAGACGCTGCCTCTGGCTACGGAGAGTGTGTCGGCCAGTTGGGCTTGCGTGATGTTTTCGGCCTGCAAAAACTGTAATAGACGACGATTCATAATTCACAACATTTTCGTCACAAATGTAAACATATAAAATGGGAAATCCAAATACGCTTTGTGTACAGATGTGAACAGGGCGGGGGATATCCTGTTGATAATATGCTAAAGTATGAAATTATATAAAATAATATAATCTACTGAGTATACGATAACTAATTACTTGTATCTAATGTATTTTTGAGCTATTTCGGGCCTGGATTCTAATTTGGCTCGAATTAGTTGAAACTATACTTTAGTAAAGTATAATAAAACACTGAGTTTGCGATAAATACAATTTTTTTTCTGCAAATATAACTATTTTGTTACATTTCTTTTTTAAATTTTTGAGAAACGCTACCGGAAATAGGCGGATGTTTACAATTATGTGGTTTACAATAGGGGAGTCTTGTTCAATTCTGTAAAACAACTCTCCCCGAAATTGGCCGATTTTGACGAGAAGAAAGGATTTCCGATAATATGTGTTATCTTTGTGTAAATTTTTGATTCTCGATGATCCCGGAGATTCATATCGAAGACTATAATTATGGCCTGGACAGCGCCAGAATAGCGAAATATCCGCTTCCGGAGCGGGATGCGTCCAAGCTTCTTCACTATGCCAACGGCGTGGTGGACGAGCACATTTTCCGTGATTTGCCCGCTTTGCTGCCCGAAAATGCCCTGATGGTCTTCAATGATACCAAGGTCGTACCCGCGCGCCTGCATTTCCAGCGGGAGACCGGGGCCCTCATCGAAGTCTTCTGCCTGGAACCCGTGCAGCCGGTGGAGTACAATCTCTCTTTTGCCGCCACCGAGTCCTGCTCCTGGAAGTGCGTGATCGGGAATGCCAAGAAGTGGAAAAACGACGTCCTGCACCTCTATAACCCCGAAAATGATGCCACTGTTGCCGCCCGTGGACTGGAGGCGGAACTGGAAAGCAGGGAAGGGCAGACGGGCGTCGTGCGCCTGAGCTGGAAGGACGGAAGTCCGTTCTCGCGGGTACTCGAAACAGCCGGCACCGTGCCCATTCCCCCCTATCTGGACCGGGAGTCGGAGGCCATCGACACGGAGCGTTATCAGACGCTCTATGCGCACATAAGAGGCTCTGTAGCAGCGCCTACGGCCGGTTTACACTTCACGGAAGATGTCCTGGAGCGCATCCGGAAGAAGGGGATCGAGACCCAGACCGTGTGCCTTCACGTAGGGGCCGGGACCTTCCTGCCGGTAAAGTCCTCCCTGGTAAGCGAGCATCCGATGCACCGGGAGCCCTTCTCCGTATCTAAAGCATTACTTCAAGAACTTGCGCATAAACACCGTCTGTTAGTGGCGGTTGGCACAACGTCCGTCCGTACGCTGGAGTCCTTATATTACATTGGCGTAAGCATCCTGGAAACAGGGGAGCCCAAGGACGTGGACCAGTGGGCCCCGTATGAGCGCGAATACCCCTATGAGACAGAGCAGGCGCTTCAGGCCATCGTGGACTGGCTGGACCGCAACGGGCGCAGCCAGCTGGTCGCCGGCACCCGCATCATCATCGTTCCGGGCTTCCGCTGGCGCCTGGTGGATTACCTCGTAACGAATTTCCACCAGCCGGAGAGTACGCTCATCCTGCTGGTATCGGCCTTTGTAGCAGGGGATTGGCGCGCCATCTACGACTACGCGCTCTCGCACGGTTTCCGTTTTCTCAGCTACGGCGACAGTTCGCTCCTGGAAAGGCGGTAGTTTCGCATAATTTTTGTATCTTTGCGTGTCATAGACACGTAAACTGATATGGATTATACGGATTTCAGCGATATCGCTCCCTACAACGACGAAGAAGCATCGGCCGCCCTGGCGCAGCTCGCGAACCATCCCAACATTTCCTGGGTATCCAAATTCCTTTTCCCGGACAAACCCCACACCTTCCTGCACGACGTCCTGTGCAGCATCAAAACCGTGGACCAGTTCCAGGAAATCGTGATGTCCAAGGCCGTGCAGTGGGTGATCGACAATACGATGAAGGAATTCACCTACGACGGTCTGGAGAAGATCCAGGCCATCGGAGGCCCGTATCTGGCGATGTCCAATCACCGGGACATCATCCTGGATCCGGCCCTCACGCAGATGGTACTGTTCTGGCACAAACTGCCGGAAACGCAGATTTGCGTAGGAGATAACTTGCTGAAACAGAAGCCTATAGAGCTGCTTATCCGGTCCAACCGAATGATCAAAGTCATCCGGGGGATATCGGCCCGGGAACTCTACCTTTCCTCGCAGCTTCTGAGCCGATACATCCGCGAAACCATCACTTCCGGCACCGGCTCTGTATGGATCGCCCAGCGCCAGGGACGCACCAAGGACGGCATCGACGTCACCGAACAGGGCCTCCTGAAGATGGTGGATATGAGCGGCACCAAGGATTTCGTGCAGAACTATATGGAGCTGCATATCGTTCCGCTGAGCATTTCCTACGAATACGAGCCCTGCGACATTATGAAGGCGCGCGAGGTCATCATCAAGCGGCACACGGGCACCTATGTCAAGGGCGAGGACGAAGACCTTCAGAGCATTATGCTGGGCATTAAACAGCCTAAAGGACACGTACACCTGCAGGTGAACGATCCGCTCACGGAGCAGGAAATCGCTGAAGCGGCGCTCTGCGACAAAAACGACCGCTATCAGTCCATCCGTCACGCGGTGGACCGCCGCGTCATCAAAGGCTACAAACTCTGGAAGACGAATTACATCGCGTACGATCTCGTGAACAAGGGTGATAAGTACGCCGATCAATACACGCCGGCCGAAGTTGAGGATTTCCGCTCGTATCTGGCCGAACAGATGATGAAGGTGGAAAGCACGCTGAACCGCCGCGAACTTCGCGAGGAACTGCTGCACATCTACAGCAATCCTGTCAGGAGCAAGGAAATGCTCGAAAACGGTGAACTATAGGGCAAATCCCCTTCTGTTACACAATTGATATTATGTTAACTTGCAGATAGGCGTCGTCTCCCCTGTGACCAGAAAAAAGAAAATCGACCTCCTCCTGGAAAGCGTGACCATTGAGTCGGTGGCCGCGGAAGGAAAAGCGCTCACGCACGTGGACGGTATGGTGGTTTTCGTGGATTTCGCCGTTCCGGGAGACGTGGTGGACATCCAGGTCTACAAGAAGAAGAAAAACTATATGGAGGGCTTTATTAAGCGGATTGTAAAGCCCTCGGCCGATAGATTGGAGCCGTTTTGCCCGCATTTCGGCGTCTGCGGCGGGTGCCGCTGGCAGCCGCTTCCCTATGAGCTGCAGCTGAAGGCCAAACGCCAGCAGGTGGAAGACCAGCTGGTACGCATCGGCCACCTGGACGTACCGGAAATCCGCCCTACCCTCCCCTCCGAAAAGACGGAATTTTACCGTAACAAGCTGGAATTCAGCGCTTCATCCAAGCGTTGGCTGCTCAAAAGCGAGCCCCAGGACCTCGTAGAACCGGGTCTGGGCTTCCACGTGGGCAAGTTCTTCGACAAGGTGCTAGACATTCAGGAATGCCACCTTCAGCCGGAGCCTTCCAATGCTATTCGCTTGTTTATCAAGGACTTCTGCCTCAAAAACGGCCTGGAATTCTACAATATCCGGGAAAACCGGGGCTTTTTTCGCAACGTGTTTGTACGCACCACGGAAGACGGCCAGGTGATGCTCATCCTGTGCTTCGCAAAGCCGGACGAAGCACCCAGAAATGCCCTCCTGGACGCCCTGAAGGCCGAATTTCCGCAGATCACCAGCCTCTACTATGTGGTGAACGAGAAGCTGAACGACTCCATCGGGGACCAGTCCCCCATCCTCTATTACGGGCAGGACGCCATTTACGAGCAGATGGAAGGGCTCAGCTTCAGGATCGGCCCGAAGTCTTTCTACCAGACCAATTCCCGCCAGGCTCACAGGCTTTACAGCGTGGCCCGCGACTTTGCGGCGCTCACGGGCGGCGAAGTGGTCTACGACCTCTATACCGGCACGGGCACCATCGCCCAGTTCGTGAGCCGGCAGGCCTCGAAGGTCATCGGCATCGAATACGTACCGGAGGCCATTGAGGACGCAAAGGACAATGCCCGGCGCAACGGCATCACCAACTGCGAATTCTTCGACGGCGATATGAAAGACGTTCTGAATGAGGCGTTTATCGCCGAACACG
>JAEEGI010009565.1_pt1 | contig 21202 bp, 17 predicted proteins | sample 8958751 | NCBI WGS metagenome assembly JAEEGI01 (sample SAMN16246545, study PRJNA631951) | gut metagenome | biome: gut microbiome; feature: rumen; material: KS-attached | host: Bos | place: Iran: Karaj | collected 2018-10 | reverse complement strand
TGTTAAGGTTACAAGAACAGCTCTTCAGAATGCTGCATCTGTAGCTTCTACACTTCTTACTACAGAGTCAGTTGTTGCTGATATCAAGGACCCTGCTGCTGACGCAGCTGCTGCAGCCGCTGCTGCTGGTGGAATGGGTGGCATGTACTAATTTTAGATAAATTGGTTCACTTTCACCGCTGGTTATGGTAATATAATCAGCGGTGTTTTTCTTTTTTGATAAACCAAAAATATGAGGTGAAATATGAATAATAAAGTAGCAATACTTACAGATAGCAATAGTGGCATTACTCAGCAGCAGTCCAAGGAGCTTGGAATATTCGTTGAGCCAATGCCTTTTTATATTGATGGACAGCTTTACTATGAGGACATTGATTTAACTCAGGATCAGTTCTATGAAAAGCTTACACAGGGTGGAGAGATTACCACCTCCATGCCTATCACAGGTAATCTTATGGATTCTTGGGACAAGATTCTAGAAGACTACGATGAATTAGTATATATCCCTATGTCATCAGGCCTTTCATCATCTTGTGCTACAGCAAAGATGCTTTCTGAGGATTATGATGGCAGGGTTGTAGTAGTAGATAATCAGCGCATATCAGTTACTCAAAAGCTTTCTGCCCTAGAGGCAAAAAAGCTTGCAGATATGGGTAAGAGTGCACAGGAAATCTGTGATGCTCTCATGGAGGTTAAATCCTTATCTACAATATATATAACAGTTGATACTCTAGAGTATCTTAAGAAGGGCGGCAGACTAACACCAGCGGTAGCTGCTATAGGCTCACTTCTTAAAATCAAACCAGTTCTATCAATCTATGGTGAAAAGCTAGATAAATATTCTATGGCTCGCACCATAAAGGCTGCAAAGCAGACTATGATTGATGCTCTTAAAAAGGACATTAAAGAGGTCATTAAGTCAGATAATCCTGATGAGTACATTATTTCTATAGCTCATACTCAGAATCAGGAAGCAGCTGAAAAATTTAAAGAAGAACTGCTAGCTGAATTTCCAAATAGAGATATTTGGATTGATCCGTTATCACTGTCAGTTTCATGTCACATTGGACCTGGCGCTCTTGCCTGTACAGTGACAAAGAAGCTGGTTGATATAAATTAAATTATGTAATTTAGGAGGATTGTTATGGTTAAAGCAGTAGTAGGTGCCAATTGGGGCGACGAGGGCAAAGGTAAAATTACCGATATGATGGCCGCAGAAGCGGATATCATTGTACGTTTTCAGGGTGGTGCAAATGCAGGCCACACTATCGTAAACAATTACGGTAAATTTGCTCTTCATACTTTACCATCTGGTGTGTTCTATAATCACACAACAAGCATTATCGGCAATGGCGTTGCTCTTAATATCCCTATTCTTATGAAGGAGATTGCATCCATTGAAGAGAAAGGTGTTCCTGCTCCACACATTCTGGTTTCAGACAGAGCTCAGATTGTTATGCCATACCATATCCTCTTTGATCAGTATGAAGAAGAGAGACTTGGAAAAGCCTCTTTCGGTTCTACAAAGAGCGGTATCGCTCCTTTCTATTCTGATAAGTATGCAAAGATTGGATATCAGGTTCAGGAATTATTTGACGAAGAACTTTTAAAGGAAAAGGTTGTTCGTACATGTGAACAGAAGAATGTCCTTTTAGAGCATCTTTATCACAAGCCACTTCTTAAGCCAGAAGAATTACTTGAGACATTACATGAGTACAGAGATATGATTGCTCCATATGTATGTGATACTTCTGCTTATCTTTGGAATGCACTTAAAGAAAATAAGACAATTTTATTAGAGGGTCAGCTTGGTACACTTAAGGATCCTGACCATGGAATTTATCCTATGGTTACATCTTCATCTACACTTGCACCATACGGATGCATCGGTGCTGGTATTCCAGCTCAGGAGTTAAAGCAGGTTGTTACTGTATGTAAGGCTTATTCTTCAGCAGTTGGCGCAGGAGCTTTTGTTTCTGAAATCTTTGGAGATGAGGCTGATGAGCTTAGACGTCGCGGCGGTGACGGCGGTGAGTTTGGTGCTACAACAGGTCGTCCACGTCGTATGGGATGGTTTGACTGTGTTGCTTCAAAATACGGCTGCAGAATGCAGGGTACTACAGATGTGGCATTTACAGTAGTTGATGTACTTGGATATCTTGATGAGATTCCTGTTTGTGTAGGCTACGAAATCGACGGTGAGGTTACTACAGACTTCCCTGTTACATCAAAGCTTGAAAAGGCAAAGCCAGTACTTAAGACACTTCCAGGATGGAAATGTGATATTCGCGGTATCAAAAAGTATGAAGATTTACCAGAAAATTGCCGAAATTATATAGAGTTCATTGAAAAGGAAATTGGTTTCCCAATTACAATGGTATCTAATGGTCCTAGTCGTGAGGATATAATCTACAGATAAAATTATGAGAAGATTAATCGATTCTAGTAAAACTAAATTAGTGCTTTTGATTATCTTTGTTCTTGTGGTGGTGGCATTTGTTGTTTTTTTATTTTTAAATCATGGCAACAAGGCCGATACCACTTCATCAGTTGATACTTCAGATAAAAGAGTAGAGCTTCTTGATAAAAAAAGCGATGATAAAGACAAAGGTCAGCAAATATTTATGATGCCTAAAGATGAGGTTTATAAATTTTCCATGACTGATGCTGATGGGATCTTTCTGAATTTCCTTCGAAAAGGTAACGAATGGGTTTATGAGGACGATGATACATTAGACATTAATGAAGACAGAATCGATAAGATTTTAAATTATCTTACAAATATTTATTTTGTGGATTCCTTAAATGTTGACGATGCAGAAGAGTACGGCCTTAGTCAAGAGTCTAGGATGTTTATATTAACTGATGGCAGCGGATATGAGACTATAATTTCATTGGGCGACAAAACTGATGATGGTCAAATCTATTTTGCTATCAATTATGATTTTAATAACATATATATTAACAGCGGCAAGCTTTCTAACGTTGGAGACTACTATATTGAGGATTTAGTCGGCTTTTAGTTTACATATTTTAGATGCTGTGTTATTATATATCGGTACGATTTTTACTACAACTCAGGTCTTGGACACTCCGACCTTTACCTTAGTTGTGGCAGTTATTCAATTTAGGAGGTAGAAACATGATTACAAAAGAGAAGAAGCAGGCTATCATTAATGAGTACGCTAGAACAGCTGGTGACACAGGTTCTCCAGAGGTTCAGATCGCTGTTCTTACAGCTCGTATTTCAGAGCTTACAGATCACCTTAAGGCAAACCCAGGCGATCATCATTCACGTCGTGGTATGATGAAGATGGTTGGTAAGAGAAGAAACCTTCTTGCATACCTTAAGAACACAGATATCGAGAGATATCGTTCAATCATTGAGCGTCTTGGCTTAAGAAAGTAATCTATAAGAGCGGAGTAGTACTACTCCGCTCATTTTCTTATGATTTATAGCGAAATCCGAAGCCACTGAATTTGGTGCGAGATTTAGAAGTCGCTTCATTTTCAGTAGTTTCGGGTTCTGCTTAAATAAATAAAATTTATTTAAAGGAGAAAACCATGAAGACATTTACTATGGAATTGGCTGGTAGAACACTTCGTGTTGATATCGGCAGAGTAGCAGCACAGGCTAATGGCGCCGCTTTCATTCAGTATGGCGATACTACAGTTCTTTCAACTGCTACAGCATCAGATAAGCCACGTGATGGCATCGATTTCTTCCCTCTTTCAGTAGAGTTCGAAGAAAAGACATACGCAGTAGGCAAAATCCCAGGAGGATTTAACAAGCGTGAGGGAAAGGCATCTGAGAACTCAGTGCTTACAGCTCGTGTTATTGATAGACCTATGCGTCCACTTTTCCCAAAGGATTATCGTAACGACGTTACACTTAACAACATGGTTATGGCTGTTGACCCACAGTGCCGTCCAGAGCTTGTTGCAATGCTTGGTTCAGCTATTTCTACATGTATTTCAGATATCCCATTTGACGGTCCATGTGCTATGACACAGATGGGTATGATTGATGGAGAGTTCATCGTTAACCCTTCACAGGAGCAGTGGGATAAGGGCGACCTTAAGCTTACAGTTGCTTCTACTAGAGAAAAGGTTATTATGATCGAGGCAGGCGCAAACATCATCCCTGAGGATAAGATGATTGAGGCTATTTACAAGTGCCACGATGTTAACCAGACAATTATCGCATTCATCGATGAGATGGTTAAGGAATGCGGTAAGCCAAAGCATGAGTATACATCATGTGCTATTCCAGAAGAACTTTTTGCTAAGATGAAGGAAATCGTTCCTCCATCAGAGATGGAAGAGGCTGTATTCACAGACGAAAAGCAGGTTCGTGAGGAGAACATCCGTCAGATTACTGAGCGTCTTGAAGAGGCATTTGCTGAAAACGAGGAATGGCTTGCTGTTCTTGGTGAGGCTATTTACCAGTACGAGAAAAAGACAGTACGTAAGATGATTCTTAAGGATCACAAGCGTCCAGATGGTCGTGAGATAACACAGATTCGTCCACTTGCTGCTGAAGTAGATATTATCCCTCGTGTACACGGTTCATCTATGTTCACTCGTGGTCAAACACAGATTTGTGACGTTGTAACTCTTGCACCTCTTTCAGAGGCTCAGAAAATTGATGGTCTTGATCCTTTCGTTACTGAGAAGAGATACATGCATCACTATAACTTCCCTGCATATTCAGTAGGTGAGACAAAGCCTTCTCGTGGACCAGGACGTAGAGAAATCGGACACGGTGCTCTTGCAGAGCGTGCCCTTCTTCCTGTACTTCCTTCACCAGAGGAGTTCCCATATGCAATCCGTGCCGTATCTGAGACATTTGAGTCTAACGGTTCTACATCAATGGCTTCTACATGTGCTTCATGTATGTCACTTATGGCTGCTGGTGTTCCACTTAAGGCTATGGTTGCTGGTATTTCATGTGGTCTTGTTACAGGCGATACAGATGACGATTTCGTTCTTCTTACAGATATTCAGGGTCTTGAGGACTTCTTTGGTGACATGGACTTTAAGGTTACAGGTACAAAAGAAGGTATTACAGCTATCCAGATGGATATTAAGATTCATGGTCTTACACGTCCAATCGTTGAGGGCGCTATCGCAAGATGCCGTGAGGCTAGATTCTTCATCATGGACAACTGCATGAGCAAGGCAATCGCTGAGCCACGTAAGGAAGTTGGTGAGTATGCTCCAAAGATTATCCAGCTTACAATTGATCCAGAGAAGATTGGTGATGTAGTTGGACAGCGTGGTAAGACAATCAACGAAATCATTGCTAGATGCGATGTTAAGATTGATATCACTGATGAGGGCAATGTTTCTATCTGTGGTACAGATGCTGCTAAGATGGAAGAAGCTAAGAAGATGATTGAAATCATTACAACTGATTTTGAGAAGGATCAGATCCTTACAGGTAAGGTTGTTAGCATCAAAGAGTTTGGTGCATTTGTTGAATTTGCTCCTGGTAAAGAAGGAATGGTTCACATTTCAAAGATTGCTAAGGAAAGAATTGATAGAGTTGAGGATGTTCTTACACTTGGTGATACTGTTAAGGTTGTTTGCCTTGGCAAGGACAAGATGGGACGCATCAGCTTCTCAATCAAGGATTGTCAGTAATTAATTATTTAGATTTATTGGCGCCTGGCTTTTGGTCAGGCGCTCTTTTTTAGGAATAATACTATGTTATTAAACGTATCTCATATATATAAATCATACGGTGAAGACATTATAATAAAGGATGCGACATTTACTGTTGACGAGGGCTCCAAGGTAGCTATTGTAGGTAACAATGGTACAGGTAAATCTACTTTACTTAAAATTATCATCGGTGAAATAATGGCAGATGATGGTGAGGTTACTCTGAAAAAAGATGCCACAATGGGCTATCTTGCTCAGTATCAAGAGGATGCCTTTAGTTCTAACATTTTAAATACAGTTCTTAGCGCTAGAGAAGATTTACTTTCCATGGAAAAAAGACTTTCTGAAATGGAAAGTATGATGAGTTCAATTGATAATTCTGAAATGGCTAAATTCATGGATGATTATCATAAGTTACAGCATCAGTTTGATTTGCAGGGTGGGTATACATTCCGCTCTGAGGCTATTGGCATTTTAAAGGGATTAGGCTTTGAACAAGAGGATTTTGATAAGAGCATGAACGAGCTTTCAGGTGGTCAAAAGACAAGAGTTTCTCTTGGTAGACTTCTGGCTTCTTCACCTGACTTACTGCTTTTAGATGAGCCTATTAACCATTTGGATTTAAAATCTATTATGTGGTTAGAGGGGTATCTTTCTTCTTACAAGGGAGCAGTGATTATTGTAGCCCATGATAGATATTTCCTCGATAAGATAGCTGACCATGTGGTTGATTTGTCTTACGGTAGAACTAGTGTCTATACCGGTAATTATACTGCCTTTATGCAGCAAAAAGAGATTTATATGATTTCTTATGAGCGCTCTTATGAAAAGCAGCAAAAAGAGATTGAACATCAAAAGGCTGTTATCGATAAGCTTCAGTCTTTTAATAGAGAAAAATCAATCAAGCGAGCAGAGAGCCGCAAAAAGCTTTTGGATAAGATGGATGTGATGGATGCTCCTGATAAGGACATGCCTAAGATGCGACTTACTCTTGAAATAGAAAAAGAAAGTGGCAAGGATGTTCTTGATTTTTCTCATGTGACAAAATCCTACGAGGATAAAAATATCTTCACTGATTTATCATTTGAGGTACACAAGGGCGATAGGATTGCTATTTTAGGTGATAACGGAACAGGCAAGACAACAATTTTAAAATGTATTAATGGTCTTACTGATTTTGAATCAGGAGAAATTCGCTTTGGTGCCAATGTTACTGTTGGTTACTATGACCAGGAACAGCAGGGGCTCACTGAAACTAATACTATTTTTAGCGAGCTGCATGATGCATATCCATTCTTGACTGAAACAAAGGTAAGAAATACCTTGGCTGCATTCATGTTCACTGAAGATGATGTATTCAAGAGGATTAGCGATTTGTCCGGTGGAGAAAGAGGACGTGTATCTTTGGCAAAGCTTATGCTTTCCAAGTCTAATTTACTCATTCTCGATGAGCCTACCAACCATCTTGATATGGATTCTAAGCAGATGCTAGAAGAGGCTCTTAATGAATATGACGGTACACTTTTGTATGTCAGCCACGATCGATATTTCGTAAATAGAACTGCAAATATGATTCTTGAGCTTTCTGATGGAAAGCTTATAAAGTATTTGGGCAATTACGATGATTACATTGCCAAAAAAGAACAGCTTTATGGAACACAGACTGAGTCTGTATCCCTTGGGGCTTCAGAAGAGACTGCAGCTAAGCTTGACTATAAGGAACAGAAGAGAATAGAAGCTGAAAAAAGAAAGCTTCAAAACAAGATTTCTAAAATTGAAGAGGAAATCGAGACCCTTGAATCCAAGAAGGCGGCTATAGAAGAGGAGTTCTTAAAGCCTGAAAATATGACCAATTCTGCCAAGCTTAACGAGCTTACTGCTAAGCAGAAAGAAATAGATTCTCGCCTAGAAGAATTGTACAATGAGTGGGGATTGTTAAATCCTTGACATGCTTTTAGACAGATTTTATAATTAATTTATTGAATAGATTTTAGGAGGCTTACGCTTTGGATAAAAAGATTTCTCAGGCTGTCATCAGGAGATTGCCTAGATATTATCGCTACTTAGGCGAATTATTAGATGATGGTGTGGAAAGAATTTCTTCTAATGATCTAAGTAAGAGGATGCATGTTACCGCATCTCAGATTAGACAGGATTTGAACAATTTTGGTGGCTTTGGTCAGCAGGGCTATGGCTATAATGTTGCTTATCTCCACGAGGAAATTGGTAATATACTTGGTGTTCATGACACCCACAATGTTATTGTTATCGGTGCTGGTAATTTAGGCCAGGCCATAGCAGGATATGTTAAATTTGAGCGAGTTGGATTTAAAATAATTGGACTTTTTGATGTTAATCCAGAGCTCAAAGGTAAGATGGTTAGAGATCTTCCTGTTCAGATGCTAGAGGATCTTCCTGAATTCATTAAGAATAATGATGTTGAGATTGCGGCGCTAACCCTTCCAAAATCAAATGCTAAGGCTACAGCTCTCAAGCTTGTATCTCTTGGCGTCCATGCAATTTGGAATTTTGCCCATGTTGATTTGGATGATATTCCAGATGTGGTTATCGAAAACGTTCATTTGTCTGATAGCTTAATGCAGTTATCTTATAATATTACTCAGCATAAGAATAAGTAGGTGAGTTTATGGGGGAGCATGATTATTCTGCAGCAATTGCTAAAATAAAAGTTCCAATGCTTATATTGGATCAAAAGTGGCATAGATTGTTTGCTCTAGGCGGCAAGCCTAGCAATGTTAAAGAATTAGAAACTAGAGAAAATGACCTTTTAAAGAGAGAGGCAGAGCTTAAAAAGGAGCTGAAAGATTTAAAGAAAGTCAAAGAAAATCTTATGTCTTCTGTTATGTCTAACATGGAAGGCACTTCCGATTTGGTTTCTAAGAAGCTTGATGATGACAAGCGTCTCTTGGAAGAGTGTAAAGAACGCATAGCTTCTGCAGAGGATGAACTTATGGATATTCCTAATCAGACAGAGGAGGTCAATAAGCAGCTTATGCTTGCCTCCATGGATTATTGCTATGATAAGCTTCGCACTAATTCTCAAGAGGCTGAGGAGATTACCAACTGGATAAAGGATATCCGTGTCCAGCTGAAGAAAAATGTCATTAGAAAGCATAATCGAGAGATTAATAATAAAGAGATTTACTCATATATGCATGATGTTTTTGGTATGGAAGTCCTCAATTTATTTGATTTACAAAATGGGGATTTCTATCTTGGTACAGCTGATGACAAAGCTGACGATAAATCAGCTAAGAAATCTTCTGAGGAGGAGGCCACAGACCTATCTAATGTTAACTTAGAAGATGTAGATTTAGATGCGGTTTCTAAGGAGACAAAAGAGGATTCTGATGAAATAGATGAGTCTATTGAATCAGCTGAAGAAAATCAATAAATCTATAAAAGACTAGACTTTATAAAGTTTAGTCTTTTTTTATGACTTATGGTAAAATATTAGTGTTAGATTAACCTATTTTTGAAAGGAGTTTATATGGAAGACGGGTCGAATCCCTATATTTTAATTACTGCTTTAGCAGTATTTGCAATTGTTGAACTTATAGGACTTATTATTCTATATCGACGTTCAAAACAGGAAAATGTCACCGAGGAAGATGTTATTTCACTAGTTAACGAGGGCCATGAGGATGGAAATATTCTAGCGTCTGAGGCTGTGATGATTCAAAATATTTTTGAGTTTTCGGATACTGATGTTAAGGATATAATGACCCATCGCAAGAATATAGTTGCCATTGATGGTGAGTCCACATTACGTGAGGCTATTTCATTCATCAATGATAACAATATGAGCCGTTATCCTGTTTATATTGAGGATTTGGACAACATTATAGGTATCTTACATATAAAAGATATCTTAACCTACTATGACAAAGACATTGACAACCTTAAGGTTAAGGATTTAAAGGATTTGATGTCTGTTGCTGAATTTGTGCCTGAGACTCACGGAATCAACACGCTGTTTGCTAAGATGCAATCTAAAAAGCGTCACATGGTTATTGTTTTAGATGAGTATGGACAGGTGTCAGGATTGCTTTCTTTAGAAGATATCCTAGAAGAAATCGTAGGTGATATATCTGATGAACATGATGATGACGAGGCGTCCATCGAGGTGAGACCAGATGATACATTTATTATGGATGGTGGCTGCAGTTTGGAGGAGGTAGAAGAGAAAATAGGCGTTAAGCTTTCAGACGATTTCGAGACGCTTAATGGCTATCTTATTTCCTTGTACGGCAAGATTCCAGAGGATGGCAAGAGCTTCAAACTTGAAGATGATAATTTCGTTTATTTCATTAAAAATGTCACTGAAAAAGTCATTGGAGAGGTTTTTGTTAGAAGGAAAAGTCACGTTGAATAAGTACCCGTGATTTGATATAATTTTTTGAGATTTATTTATAGAAGAGAGGTAAAAGAATTTTATGTCAGGACATTCAAAATTTGCTAACATTAAGCACAAAAAAGAGAAGAATGATGCTGCAAAGGGAAAGATTTTTACAATAATTGGTCGTGAGATTGCTGTAGCAGTTAAGGAAGGCGGTCCAGACCCTAATAATAATTCTAAATTACGCGATGTTATCGCAAAAGCTAAGGCTAACAACGTACCAAACGCTACAATTGAAAATGGTATTAAAAAGGCTGCTGGAGACCAGAATTCAGTTAACTGGGAGTCAGTATCATACGAGGGATACGGTCCAAATGGTACAGCTATTATTGTAGATTGTCTTACAGATAACCGTAATCGTACAGCTGCTAATGTTCGTTCAGCTTTCACTAAGGGCGGCGGAAGCATTGGTACTCCTGGTTGCGTTTCATTTATGTTTGATAAGAAGGGGCAGATTATCATCTCAAAAGAGGATTGCTCTATGGAGGCTGATGATCTTATGATGATAGCACTTGATGCAGGTGCTGAGGATTTCTCAGAAGAGGATGACTGCTTCGAAGTTTACACAACTCCAGAGGATTTCTCTGCAGTAAGAGAGGCTCTTGAGGCTGAGAATATTCCTATGGCTGATGCCGAAGTTACAATGGTTCCTCAGACTTATGTTGAGCTTACTGATGAGCAGGATCTCTACAAGATTAACAAGATTCTTGATCTTTTAGATGAAGATGATGATGTTCAGAATGTATATCATAACTGGGACGAGTAAATGAGAGAGTTTTCCCACTAATATAAAGATTAATTGAGGGGTTAGTCGATGAACAAAATACTTTTTGCATCTAGTGAGTGCGTTCCATTTGTTAAAACCGGTGGTTTAGCAGATGTTTGCGGTGCTTTACCTAAAGAATTTTCTAAGGAATATTTTGATGTTAGAGTAGTTTTGCCTTATTACACATTTATTCCTGAAAAATATAAAAAGGATTTTAAATATCTTACTAGTTTTCAAATGAATATGGGACCACTTGTTGGGACAAAGTATGTTGGGGTTTTTGAGTATGAATTAGATGGAGTTATTTTCTATTTCATAGATAATCATGATTATTTTGACTGCTTCTATCCATATTCAGAGGATAGATGGGATTTAGAGAAGTTTATATTTTTTGACAAGGCTGTACTTTCTATGCTTCCACTTATAGGATTTCAGCCAAATCTTATTCATTGTCATGATTGGCAGACAGGCTTCATTCCAGTATACCTTAAGAATGATTTCCAAGGAGATCAGTTCTTCTGGGGGATGAAGTCGGTTATGACTATTCACAATCTTAAGTTTCAGGGTATGTGGGACACTAAGACCGTAGCAGGTATCTCTGGTCTTTCTTATAATTTATTTACCCCTGATAAGCTTGAGTATAAAAAGTGTGGAAACATGCTTAAAGGCGGACTTGTATACGCTGATTATATTACAACAGTTTCTGCTAAGTACTGCGACGAAATTCAGATGCCATACTATGGCGAGGGATTAGATGGGCTTCTTAGAGCTCGTCACTATGATATGCAGGGCATTATTAATGGTATTGATAATGAAGTATACAATCCTGCTACAGATTCTAAAATCTACAAGAATTTCGATGTTTCTAATTTTAGACAGAAGAAGAAAATCAATAAGACTAAGCTTCAGGAGGAGCTTGGGCTTGAGGTTGATTCTAAAAAATATATGATAGGTCTTATTTCTCGTCTTACTGACCAAAAGGGATTAGACCTTATTAATTACTGCATAGAAGGCATTGTTGATGACTTTACACAGCTAGTAGTAATTGGAACTGGCGAATCCAAGTATGAGAATATGTTTAGACATTATGCTTGGAAATATCCAGAAAAGATTTCTGCTAATATTTGTTACGATGATGCGCTTGCACACAAGCTTTATGCAGCTGCGGATGCATTTTTAATGCCATCCAGATTTGAGCCTTGTGGCTTGACACAACTTATTTCATTTAGATATGGAACAGTTCCTATTGTCAGAGAGACTGGCGGTCTTAGTGATACTGTTGAAGCATATAACGAATACATGAAGACAGGAGACGGATTCTCTTTTGCCAATTACAATGGTGACGAGCTTCTCAATACTGTCAACTATAGTAAGTTTATATACTTCGAAAAAAAGGCTCAATGGAATAAGATGATTGAAAGGGGCATGAGTAAAAATTATTCATGGGCCGTACAAAAGGAAAAATACGAGAATATTTATAACTATTTAATTGGTTAATAAATATGAGGTTTTATTTTGGCAACAAAAGGGAAGAATAATTCTACAAGAAAATCAAATACAAAACGTACTAGTTCTAAAAAAAGCAACACTAGGGCAAAATCAAAAAAGGTTGAGGAGAATGAGTTCGAAGACCCATTTTTCCAGGATTCCACTAGAGAGATAATTCTTTGGGGTTCTATAGGAATGTGTATTTTGCTCTGTGTTAGCAATTTTGGAATTGGAGGATTAATTGGTAATGCTATAGCTAATTTCTTCTTCGGAGTATTTGGCATTATCCAATATGTTTTACCATTCATGGTAGCATTTTCAGCATTCTTTATAATTTCAAATTATGGTAATAAGGTCGCAATTGCTAAGGTTGTGGCTGGTTTTATTCTGCTTATTTTTATAGCTACATTTGTTGAATTGTTAATGAATGGGCAGGAGATTAAATTGCCACTTGATGCTTTCGCTGCTTCAAAGGAGAGCCACAATGGTGGTGGCCTTATCGGTGGCCTTATTGTCTATGGTATTTATGATAGTTTTGGTCTTCTAGGGGCTTATCTTATTGATTTAATCGTTATGATTGTGTGCGTAATCATCATAATCGAAAGATTCGCCTTTGATAGAGTTCAAAGATCCTCTCAGTACCATGCTGATAAAGCGGCAGCTAAGCGTAGAGCTAGACGTGAGCGCATGATGATGGAGCGTGAGGCTAATCAGACTCGATTTAATTCAGATAGACAGGCTGTTTTAAATAGAATTCAAGAACAAAAAGAACTTCAGCGTCAACAGATGAATCAAAAGGATGGTCCTAGACGTGAGAGAAAATACACTGGTATTACTAGTGATACTACTCTTGCTTCTGATTCCTTTGAATCAGCTGCTTTAGGCGATGGCGTAGACGAGATTCGATTTAATATGGCCGAGGGTGAAAGTGACCTAGAGATTACTAAGACTAGTCGCCATAAGCTTCGTGCTGGAGAAAAGAAGAAGAGCAGTCATAGATTCTCTTCTGAGCAGGCAGCTCCAGCTATTGCTGAGCCAGTACCTCCAGTAGTGTCTACACCTGTAGCAGAGCCTGCAAAAGAGGCGCCTTTTGTTATTAATACACCACAGCCTTCGGAACCGGAAGCTGTTACTTCTGCTCCTGTTGCAGAGGCACCGGTTAAGAAAGAAAGAGCATCAGCTGAAGAAATTAATAAGACAGCTGACACTATTAGAAATACTATCTCAAGCAGTAGTAATAAGCCTAAAAAGGCCTTTAAGCTTCCGCCTATTTCACTTCTTAAGGATGCTAAGAACACCGGAGGAGATTCGAAAGAATATCTTGCTGAGATGGCAGGTAAGCTTCAGAGGACGCTCAGTAATTTTGGCGTCCAGGCCAATGTAACAGAAGTTACTTTAGGTCCTTCTGTTACCCGTTATGAACTTGAGATTGCAGAGGGTACCAGAGTTTCTAAGGTACTCAATCTTGAGGATGATATTAAGCTTAATATGGCAGTTACTGACGTGCGTATAGAAGCACCTATTCCTGGTAAATCTGCTATTGGTATTGAAGTTCCTAATAAAGTTAAGTCAATGGTTTCATTTAAGGAACTTGTAGCTTCTAAGGAATTTAAGGCTGCTAAATCTAAGATATCTTTCTGTGTAGGTAAGGATATTTCAGGTAAGGTAATAGTTGGCAATATTGAGAAGATGCCACATTTACTTATAGCAGGTGCGACTGGATCAGGTAAGTCAGTATGTATTAATACTATTATCATGAGTATTCTTTATCATGCCACTCCTGAAGAAGTTAAGATGATAATGGTTGACCCTAAGATGGTTGAGCTATCTGTTTACAATGGTATTCCACATTTGCTTCTTCCAGTTATTACTGATGCTAAAAAGGCAGCTGGAGCACTTCATTGGGCAGTAAAGGAAATGACAGATAGATATGAGCTTTTAGCGGCAGCTGGAGTTCGTAACATAGAAGGTTTCAATGAAAAGGTATCAACGGATTCTCTTCCTGATTCAATTTCTGAGGATAAGAGACAAAAGATGCCTCAGATTGTAATTATTCTGGATGAGGTTGCTGACCTTATGATGGTTGCGGCAGCTGATGTAGAAGATTCTATTGTTCGTTTGGCTCAGCTTGCACGTGCAGCTGGTATTCATTTGATTATTGCTACACAGAAGCCTACTGTTAATGTTATTACAGGCTTAATTAAAGCTAATGTCCCTTCTCGAATTGCTTTTTCTGTTTCATCAGGAAATGATTCGAGAGTTATTCTCGATATGAATGGAGCTGAGGACCTACTTGGTAATGGTGATATGCTTTATGCTCCTCAGAACCTTTCAAAACCTGTCAGAATCCAGGGCGCTTTCGTCAGCGATGACGAGGTGAGTTCAGTTGTTGATTTCCTTAAATCTAATAACGAAGCCGCTGATTATGATTCTGATATTGAGGCTCAAATTCAAAACTCTGAGGCTGCTAGCTCAGCGGTTTCTATCACTGGAGAAATAGACAACTCCAGAGATGCTTTGTTCGCTGAAGCTGGTCGTCTTGTTATAGAAAATCAAAAGGGTTCTATTGGTTACCTGCAAAGAAACTTTAGAATTGGTTTCAATAGAGCAGCTCGTATTATGGATCAACTAGCAGAAGCAGGGGTTGTTGGTCCTGAGATGGGTACTAAACCAAGAGAAATCCGTATGTCTATATCAGAGTTTGAGGAACTATTAAAAGCACAGTAAGGGAGTCTATTAGGAAATGAAGTCAGACATTCAAATCGCACAGGAAGCAAAGATGATTCATATCAAGGAGGTTGCTAAGAGCCTTGATATACAAGAGGACGATTTAGAGTTATATGGTAAATATAAAGCTAAATTCTCTGATGAGTTGCTTTCTAAAATCCAAAGCAACAAGGATGGTAAGCTTGTTCTTGTTACTGCCATCAATCCTACACCAGCCGGAGAGGGTAAGACTACAACATCTGTTGGTCTTGGACAGGCTATGGGTGTTCTTGGAAAGAAAGCTTGTCTTGCTCTTAGAGAGCCTTCACTTGGACCTTGTTTTGGTATCAAAGGTGGAGCAGCAGGTGGCGGATATGCCCAGGTTGTACCAATGGAGGATCTAAACCTTCACTTTACAGGCGATTTTCATGCTATTACATCTGCTAATAATCTATTGGCAGCTATGCTTGATAATCATATTCAGCAGGGTAATTCACTTGGAATCGATCCTAGACAGATTGTTTGGAAAAGATGCCTTGACATGAATGATAGAGTCCTTAGAAATATCGTGGTTGGACTTGGTTCTAAAATGGACGGAATGGTTCGTGAGGATCATTTTGTTATTACAGTTGCATCTGAAATTATGGCTATTCTTTGCCTTGCAGATGATATGCATGACCTTAAAAAGCGACTTGGAAGAATCATCGTTGCATATTCATTTGATGGCAAGCCAGTTACAGCTGATGATTTACAGGCAACTGGCGCTATGGCAGCTTTATTAAAGGATGCCCTCAAGCCTAACCTTATTCAGACACTTGAACATACTCCAGCTATTGTTCACGGTGGTCCTTTTGCAAACATTGCTCATGGATGTAATTCAGTTCGTGCTACTAAGGCATCTATGAAGCTTGCAGACATTACAATTACAGAGGCTGGATTTGGTGCCGATTTAGGTGCTGAGAAATTCTTTGATATAAAGTGTAGAATGGCTGGCCTTAAGCCTGATGCTGTTGTACTTGTGGCAACAATCCGTGCTCTTAAGTACAATGGTGGCGTTCCTAAGGCTAATCTTACTACAGAGAATTTAGATGCTTTGAAAAAGGGTATTGTTAACCTTGAAAAGCACATTGAAAACCTTCAAAAGTATGGAGTTCCAGTAGTAGTAACTCTCAATTCATTTATTACCGATACTGATGCAGAGACTAATTTTGTTAAGGATTTCTGCCAGGAGAGAGGCTGTGAGTTTGCTCTTTCTGAAGTATGGGAAAAAGGTGGAGAAGGCGGTGTTGAACTTGCTAAGAAAGTTCTTTATGTTCTTGAGAATAAGGAGAGCAATTTCAAGCCACTTTATGAGAATAATCTTTCCCTTGAGGAAAAGATTAAGACTGTTGCTACTGAGATTTATGGAGCTAGCGATGTTACATATTCAGCTGCAGCATTAAAAGAGCTTAAGAGAATTCAAGAGCTTGGAATGGGTGATTTCCCGGTTTGTATGGCAAAGACTCAGTATTCACTTTCTGATGATGCTTCAAAACTTGGAAGACCTACTGACTTCACAATTAATGTTCGTGAGGTATATGCTTCTGCAGGTGCAGGATTTGTAGTTGCTGTTACAGGAAGCATCATGACAATGCCTGGTCTTCCTAAGGTTCCAGCTGCTAATAATATCGACGTTACAGATGACGGAGTAATTACAGGACTTTTCTAATCAATTATGAAATGTAAAAAATGCGGAGAAGAAATTGAATCAAAGCTTTTATACTGCCCAAAATGTGGGGAGCCTATTCAGCTTGTGCCTGATTACGATGTTTTAGAGGAAGAATTATTATCTAGAGTTGTAGAAGATAAGAAAAAAGCCAAAGAAGAAAAGTTTGCTACAGGTGTATATAAAAACACTCCTGAGGCGTCTGAGGCTAAAAAGCTTCCTAAAATCACCACTAAAAAGGTAAACTATTTCGACAAAAAGCATCTTATCCTTTATACAGGTGCATTCTTTGTGGTTTTTATTTTGTTGTTCTGTGTGTTTGGTTCTTATATGGGCAAGCACACATACAACAATTTGATGAATAGTGCTGTTGAAGCAGAAGAGAATGGCAATTATGGCAAGGCTCTTAACTTTTACGAGGAAGCTTATACCATAGATGATGATTCTTTTGAGGCTATTTACGGCTTGGGACGTATGTATTCTCGCCTTAATGAGCATAAAAAGGCTGTAGAGTATCTTTCTAAGGCTAGAGAATTAGACCCTACCAATACTAAGATATACACTTACCTTTTAGACTCATATTCGGCGCTTAAGGATTTAGATAGTATTCACGCATTGGCGGAGCTTGCTCCTAACGATGAAATACGTCAATTGGTTAGCAGTTATTTTGTTACACCACCTACATTTTCTGAAGAAAGTGGTGTTTATGAGGATGATTTGACTATTTTTATTTCAGCTGCTAAGGATTGCCAGATTTTCTATACTGTTAATGGCAAGAATCCAATTACTTCCGGCAAATTATATACCAAAGGAATCACTTTAAAAGAGGGAACTATTGAAATAAAAGCTGTTGCGTTAAATAGTGATGGTGATTACTCAGATGTAGTAAGTGCTTCATACACTGTAGAATATGTTAAGCTTTCCACTCCTGAGGTTACCCCTCAGGCCGGAACTTTCGCTGGTCAGCAGACTATTTCTATTAATGTACCTGATGATTGCACTGCCTATTATTCCCTTGATGGCACTAATCCTCGTGATAATGGCATTCAGTATTCTGGACCGTTTACTTTGACAACTGGTTCCTGTGTTTTATCAGTAATTATTGTTGATTCAAAGGGCAACGAAAGTCCTCTTTACATGGGAGGATATTATATTAATTAAAATTTTGGGATGAATTGATGTTTCACAGTTTGTTCACAATTAACACGTTTTTTAAACATAATTTAATTGTAATATAACATCATCTCGATAAGAGATACATTTTTCATAACATTATTCTCCCTTTGAAAGACACGTCACCGCAGGCGTGTCTTTTGCTTTTTCTTTTATCTATATTTAGTTGTTTAATCCCCCTAAATAGTCTAAAATAAATAGCATGAATGTAAAAATTCTATGCGTAGGAAAAATAAAAGAAAAGTTCTATACACAAGCAATTGATGAATATGCTAAGCGCCTTTCAAAATACTGTTCTTTAAGCATTGTTGAGGTACCAGATGAGAAGACTTCGGAGAATGCATCTGATACAGAGATGGCTATTGTAAAGGACAAGGAAGGCCAGCGTTTACTTAAGCATATTAATGATAGGGACTTTGTTATCGGTTTAGCAATTCTTGGGCAGCAGTTAGATTCTGTTGCTTTTTCAAAATATATTGAGAATCTTGGTATACAAGGAAATAGTTCCATAGTTTTTGTTATTGGAGGCTCTTTAGGGTTGTCTGATGATGTTTATTCTAGATGCGATTACCAGATTTCTTTTTCAAAGATGACTTTCCCTCATCAGCTTATGCGAGTTATTTTATTAGAACAGATATATAGGGCTATGCGTATTATGAAAAACGAGCCTTATCATAAATAATTACTCTCGGGGGTATGAATCATGAGAATGTATGATTTGATTGAAAAGAAAAAGCTAGGTCAAGAGCTTTCTACAGAAGAAATAAAGGACATTATTGATGGCTACACTAGAGGTGATATTCCTGATTATCAGATATCTGCTTTGCTTATGGCCATTTGTTTTAATGGCATGAATGTGAGAGAGCGTTATGACCTTACTATGGCTATGCGCGATTCAGGTGATATTTTAGATTTATCCTCTATAGAAGGTGTTAAGATCGACAAGCATTCTACTGGTGGAGTAGGTGATAAAGTTACACTTGTACTCGGACCTATCATCGCTTCAATCGGTGTTCCTGTGGCTAAGATGTCTGGTCGTGGTCTTGGACATACCGGCGGTACTATTGATAAGTTAGAGGCTTTTCCTGGATTTAATGCTTCTCTGTCAGAGGAGGAGTTTATTAATCAGGTTAATTCCATAAAAATTGCGGTTACTGGCCAGTCTAAGAACTTGGCACCAGCAGATAAAAAGCTTTATGCTCTTCGCGATGTTACAGCTACTGTTGATGAGATTTCTCTTATTACAGGCTCGATTATGTCTAAAAAGCTTGCTGCTGGAACAGATGCAATTGTTCTTGACGTTACAGTAGGTGATGGCGCATTTATGAAAAATAAAGAAGATGCCCTTGAGCTTGCTAAATCAATGGTTGATATCGGCAAGAGAGCTAACAAGAAAATAGCAGCTTATCTTACTAATATGGATGAGCCTCTTGGATATGCAGTTGGAAATAATCTCGAGGTTATTGAGGCTATTGAAGCACTTAAAGGCAATGGACCTGAGGATTTAATGGAAGTTGTTTATGCCCTTGGCTCTCAGATGGTTGTTTTTTCTGGTATTGAAACAGACAAGGCTAAGGCTAGAGCTTTAATGGAAGAGGCTGTTAAAAATGGCAGCGCTTATGCTAAATTTATTGAGTTTATAGAGGCTCAGGGCGGCGATGCTACATACGCAAAGGACATTAACAAGTTCTCTCCAGCTAAATACGTTATCCCGGTTAATGCTGAAATAGATGGATATGTTCATGCTCTTAAGGCAGAGTCTTTTGGGCTTGCATCTATGTCCCTAGGCGGTGGTCGAGAGACTTTTGATGATGTTATTGATATGTCAGTAGGCATTATTTTAAATAAAAAGGTAGGAGATTCTATCAAGGCAGGAGAGCCAATTGGCTATATTCATGCTAATGATCAGGCAAAGGCGGAACATGCTAAGGATATGATTCTTAAGGCTACTGTCATTTCACCGGATAAATGTGACCACATGAAACTTATTATTGATATTGTTGAATAGTATGAGCGATTTTTCTTTAAATATAAATATTCCAGCTGAGCATATAGATAACATATTTGGCCATTTCGACAAAAATATTAAGGCTATTGAAGATGGCATGAATATTTCCTTTATTCTTCGAGATGACAATATTAAGCTCACTGGAGATAAAGAGCATGTTGAACATGCCAACATAATTGTCAATGAGCTTTTAGAGTTATCTAAAGCAGGAAACATTATTACAATACAGGATGTAAATTACGTTATGTCAATCGAACAGGAAAAGTTAGAAAATCATGATGTGTCTGAGGCCAGAGGCGAGATTATTTGCCATACCACAAATGGCAAGCCTGTAGCACCTAAGACACTTGGACAAAAGAAATATGTTGATGCAATCACTAATAACATGATTGTATTTGGTGTTGGTCCTGCCGGTACAGGTAAGACTTATCTTGCTATGGCTAAGGCTATTACAGCCTTTAAGAATGAAGAGGTATCTAGAATTATCCTTACTCGACCAGCTATCGAGGCAGGAGAAAAGCTTGGATTTTTACCTGGAGATTTACAGAGCAAGGTTGATCCATACTTGCGTCCACTTTACGACGCTTTATATCAGATTATGGGTGCCGAGGCTTTTCAGCGCAATATGGAAAAGGGGCTTATAGAAGTAGCTCCTCTTGCATACATGAGAGGTCGTACTTTGGATAATGCTTTTATTATCTTAGATGAGGCTCAAAATACTACACCTGCTCAGATGAAGATGTTTTTGACAAGAATCGGATTTGGTTCCAAGGCAGTTATTACTGGCGATCAGACTCAAAAGGATTTACCTAATGGTCAGAAATCTGGTCTGGATGACGCTATGAAGATTCTTAAAAATATTGAGGATATCAAGGTATGCACTTTAGATTCTAAGGACGTTGTTAGACATCCACTTGTACAGAAAATTGTTAACGCCTATGAGGTATATGAAAAAAAGGCTGAAAATAAATCAAGAAGGGCCAAAAAATGAAATATACTAACAGATTCTCTGCAAAACGACTAGGATATTCCCTTGGCATGACAATGATGTTTATTATCGCTAATACTTTACTTTGTATTTTTTCAGGGGTGTTAGTTGATAAGTATATTTGTCTTGCAGCTATCAATATTTGTTTTTTTCTTCTTTTTATGCTTTTGCTAGCAGATAGAAGATTAAAGGGACATCTTCCAGAGTTCAATTATATTACCTATGGAAAGATTACAGCGGCACTTTTTATTGACTGGATTATAGTGTTTTTTTGTGCTTTT